>Ga0302326_10011721_pt1 | contig 18831 bp, 12 predicted proteins | sample Palsa_T0_3_FD_202264 | JGI IMG/M metagenome (GOLD analysis project Ga0302326, IMG submission 202264) | Peat permafrost microbial communities from Stordalen Mire near Abisko, Sweden - Palsa_T0_3 | ecosystem: Environmental > Terrestrial > Soil > Palsa > Peat permafrost | place: Sweden: Abisko...
TGCTGGGGATGAAGTGGTGGCTCGCGTTGATTGCCTTCGCGGTGCTGCCGTTCATCGGCGTGGCGACACACTTCTTTCGCAAGAGCGTTCGCGAAAGTTATCGTCGCATTCGGGCGGCCATTGCGCGCATCAATGCGTTCACCCAGGAGCACGTCAGCGGCATGCCGGTAGTGCAGATTTTCAACCGCGAGCAGCGTGCCTACCAGGACTTTGAGTCTGTGAACCGCACCCACATGGAGGCGTTCAAGGACGCCATCCTCGCTTACTCGCTCTACTACCCGGCGGTCGAAATTATCAGCTCGATAGCGATTGCGGTGACCATATGGTTCGGCGGCCATGGCGTGCTGCGGGGGCTGGTTTCTCTCGGCGTCCTCGCGGCGTTTATGCAATATGAGCAGAGATTTTTCCGGCCGATCCAGGACCTCAGCGAAAAATACAACATTTTGCAATCCGCTATGGCTGCGAGTGAGCGAATCTTTCGGCTGATCGATACGCAGGTTGAAATTATTTCTCCGGCGGTTACAGTTACCGGAGACAACTCCGGCAGCATCGAGTTCCGCGATGTCTGGTTCACCTACGATCGGCTCGACGAAGCTGACCTCGCCGCCATTGCTGCGAGCGGGGTGCCGCCGTCGCACACCGCATCTGGAAAAGAAATTGAGTGGGTGCTGCGCGGAGTTTCTTTCACTGTTCTGCCGGACCAGACGGTCGCCATCGTCGGCCACACCGGCGCGGGCAAGACAACCATCACCGGGCTGATGATGCGTTTCTATGACGTGCAGCACGGTAGCGTTCTTATCGATGGCGTGGACGTGCGCCAGCAGGACTTGCTCTTGCTGCGGCGGCGTTTCGGCGTCGTTCTGCAGGATCCATTTCTGTTCACCGGCACTCTGGCGGACAACATCCGCATGGGCTCCTCGTGGATTACCGACGAGCAAATTGCGCGGGCCGCCGATGAGGTGAACATTTCGGATTTCGTCAGCGGGCTCCCCGATGGCTATCAATCCCCGGTCAGCGAACGCGGGAGCACGTTTTCGACTGGGCAGAAGCAGCTCATCAACTTTGCCCGCGCGCTGGCGCACAATCCGCGCATCCTCATTCTCGACGAGGCGACTTCGTCGGTCGACACGGATACGGAGATTCGCGTGCGCGGGGCGCTGGAGAAAATGGTCGTCGGGCGGACCTCGGTGCTGATCGCGCATCGGCTGTCGACCGTGCAGCGCGCGGATTCGATTCTCGTCATGCACAAGGGCCAGCTGCGTGAGATGGGGACACACCAGCAACTGCTGCTGGAGCGGGGGCTGTACTGGAAGCTGTACCAACTGCAGTACAAAGATCAGGAGCTGGGTGAGTCCGCGTCGGGATTGGAGCCGCAGCTGGCGCTCGGCACCGACTAAGCTATCTGCATGGCTTCGATCTTCATCTCGGCGGGCGAGGCCTCTGGCGATTTTTATGGATCCGAGTTACAAAACGAAATTCGCACGCGATTACCGGGCGCCACTTTCTTCGGTCTCGGCGGATTGGGCATGGAAGCTGCGGGACTGGAGCGGATCGTTCGTGCGGAAGATGTCGCGCACATGGGCATCACCGAAGTCGTTCGTCACGCGCCCTACATTTTTCGACAGCTGCAAAAACTCAAAGCCAGCCTGAACGAATGTAAGCCGCAACTGGCAATACTCATCGATTTTCCTGATGTCAATTTTCGACTGGCGAAACACTGCCACGCGCTGGGGATTCCAGTTCTCTGGCTGGTGAGCCCGCAGCTGTGGGCGTGGAAAAAAGGCCGGCTGCGCTGGGTGCAGCGCTGGGTGACGAAGATGCTCGTTATCTTTCCCTTCGAGGAGATTTTTTACCGCGAGCGCGGCGTGGACGCGCAGTTCATCGGACATCCCCTTGCCGATCTGCCTTTGCCTGCGATCTCGCGCGAAGACTATGCCGCGAAATTTGGACTTGATTTTAAGAAGCAGTGGATCGCTCTGCTGCCGGGGAGTCGCGCGAAAGAGTTCCACCTGAACTATCCGACGCTGCTGGCTGCGGCCGAACTGCTCGGCGATGCGTATGAATATCTCGTGCCGATCGCGTCCACGCTGGACGAAAATGTGGTTGCTCTGGAGATGCAGGAAAATCCTGGAGCCGTGCAGCCTGCGCCGGTTCAAGATGCGCGGGCCGCATTGCGATTCGCGCGCGCCAGCGTCGTCGCCAGTGGTACTGCGACAATTCAGGCTGCCCTCATGGGAAATCCATTTCTGATTGTCTACAAAATGTCACCGCTGTCTTACGCGTTAGCCAGCCGCGTCGTCACCGTTCCCTTCGCCGGCATGCCAAATCTCATCGCGGGCCGCGAAATTGTGCCGGAACTGCTGCAGGACGAGTTCACTCCACAGAATGTTGTGACGAAAGTCAAGCCGCTGCTCGAAGACGGCCCCGCGCGGCGCAAAATGCAGGCCGATTTGGTGGAAGTAAGCGCAGCTTTGACGGCGCCGCAACTAGAATTGCCAAGCCCGGCATCTCAAGCCGACAATGGAGCCAGCACAACTGCAATGGCACGTGCAGCGAACGCCGCTGTAACATTATTGGAATCCACTGGATGATGACGCGACGCCTTCCTATCTGCGCCTTGCCCCACTTGCTGGTTGTGCTCGCTATTTCAGGAGTGCTGCTGGTACGTGACGCGCGCGCCGCGACTCCGCCGAAGGCCCAGCTGCAAGTTCTGTCCTATGCGATCGCGGCCGAGCTTGATCCGACGGCACACAAAATCACGGCGCAGGCGGCGCTGAGCTGCACTGCGCTGGTTGACCAGAACATTGTCGTTTTCGAATTGCACAATGATCTGCGGCCGACTTCCATCGTCGATGGAAAGGGCAACCAGCTCACTGCCGAGCGGAGCACGCAGGATTCGACGTTGCGTATTTCGCTGCCTTACACCTGGGTGGCCGGCACGCAAAATTCCTTCACATTCAAATACGACGGCATCCTGAACAATGCGGAGGACTCGCCGATTGACGGATTGAACCTGGCCCACATCGGCGACCCAATCAGTTATCTGTTGTACGCCGGCCGCTGGTTCCCGATGGTCGGATATTCGACGAGCCGCTTTGCTGCGGCGATCACAATCCGCGTGCCGAAGGAATATACGGTTGTCGGCAGCGGCCGCAGGGGCAAGGCGGTGGAGGTCGGCGGCGGCAAGATCGAATACAACTTCATCTGGGATAAGCCCGGCTTCCCCGGCACAATCGTCGCCGGAAAATTTCTTCCGCCGGTCTCGGGCTCGAACAACACGCGCGTCTATACGACGGCTGCGCATCATGACCAGGCGCAGGAGTATGCCGACACTGCGGCCAAGGAATACGACTTCTTCTCCGACATTTACGGTGCCGCGCCGACGCCTGAGCTGAACGTGGTCGAGCTGCCGGACGATACTGTGCCCGCGACGTGGGCGCCGGAAATTGCGGCCATCGCGGGGACTCGCATTGGCGAGAAGAATAACTATCGTTTACTGGCCAACACCATGTCGCATCAATGGTGGGGCAGCGATGTGAGTGCTGCGACGTTGAATGACGCGTGGATTCCCAACGGCATGGCGCGCTATTCGGAGGCGATGTATATCGAGCACATCGCCGGGAGGTCCGGGCTGACCGATGTCATCAAAGATATTTCCGCCGGCGCGCTGGCCTATGACACGATCCCTCTCTCCAGCGCTGGGCGGCTCGATCCCTTCTCGCCCGCGTTTCAGTCGCTGACGCTTGATAAGGGCGCGATGGTTTTTCACATGCTGCGCTGGGAGCTGGGTGACGAGATCTTTAAAGACACACTTCGCGAATTTTTGAAAGAGCACGCCAATGGCAGCGTCAAGACATCGGAATTTCAGAAGACCGCGGAGGCTGTTTCCAAAACAAATCTCGAGCCATTCTTCGCGCAGTGGCTGGACAGCACCGGGGCGCCGGAATTTTCGGTGAAGTACACCGTCTACCGGCTGGGCAACAACAAGGGGTTCCGCACGGTCGGCGAAGTGTCGCAGGACCTCGACCTGTTCCGCATGCCGGTGCAGCTGCGCATTGAGACGGACGGGCGCACCGAGGACAAGCGCATCGAGGTGGTCGGCACGTCGTCACCTTACCAGGAGGAGACCTTCGGGCGGCCTCGCCGGATTCTTATCGATCCCGACAACTGGGTGCTGAAAAATTCCCCAGAGATGCGGATCCGCGTGGCGATTCTGCGTGGACAGCAGATGGTTGGGCAGGGCGATCTCACGGGGGCGCTCGCCGAATACCAGAAGGCTCTCGATGTAAATTCGAACAGCTCGCTGGCCAGTTATCGCATCGCGGAAGTTTTTTTCATGCAGCGGAACTATCAGTCGTCGGCGAATGCGTATCGCGACGCGCTGCGCGGAGATGATGATCCCAAGTGGACCGAAGTCTGGAGTCACATTCAGCTGGGCAAGATTTTCGATGCAACTGGGCAGAGGGATCGCGCGGTGAATGAATACCGGCAGGCTTTGCAGACGAACGACAACACGCAGGGCGCTCTTTCAGAAGCGCGGCATTATCTGCAGGTTCCCTACAAACCGCCCTCTCGCAACGACTAGGACTATTCGTAGCGCAGGGCTTCGATCGGATCGAGATTCGATGCGCGAATCGCGGGGATCATGCCGCTGATAACGCCGACGACGATCAGGATGACGGTCGACACAATGACCGTCGCAGGCGAAATCAGAAGCTGAATGTCGGCGTCGGTCGCGTTGGCGGCGATGGCACTGTAAAACGTAATGCGTCCGACACAAATGGAAATCAGATAAGCCAACAGAATTCCGGCGATGCCGCCGACTCCGGTGATGACCATGGCCTCCGCCATAAATTGCAGAAGGATGTGACGCTTTCTTGCGCCCAGCGCCTTCTCGATGCCGATCTCTTTGGTCCGCTGTTGCACGCTGACCAGCATGATGTTCATGAGGCCGATGCCTGCAATCCCCAGTGTTAATGCACCGATGAAGGCCAGCAGCACTTGCAGGGCGATGGAGAGGATGCGGAATTGCGACAGCTGCTGCATCAGGTTGGCAACGTAAATCGCGTTGTGATCGGTGACGCGAAAGTCGTGAGAGGACGCGAGGGTGCTGCGCAGTGCCTGCTCCACCTGCTGGTAGTTGCCCTGGTAGTCGAACCAGATGCCGTCCAGATATTTCGGGTCTTTCAAATCGCCCATCGTGCTCAGCGGGATGTAGAGCGTCCGATTTATGTTGTTGCCTTCTTCCTGCATGTGCGGCTCAAGAATGCCGATGACTTCGAAGGCGATGCCATTCAGGCGAATCGTTTTTCCGATGGGATAAATTCCGGAGAATAACTTGGTCTTCGCTTCCGGACCGAGAACGACGACATGCGCTCTCTGCTGCACGTCGGCGTCGTTCAACCAGCGGCCGTAATCGAGATCGTGGCGGACCACGGAGTTGAATTGTGGCGTGACGCCGTCGACTTCCCAGGAAAAATCATGCTGCTCGTTGGATACGGAGACATCGTCCTTCTCGTAGTACGGAACGGCCGTGATGACGCCGGGAACATTGGCCTCGATGCGCTGCACGTCATCGCGCTCGAGCCGGACCTGGACGCCAGCCTTGGAGCCGCCGGCCTGCTCGCTGGTGCGGCCGGGGAAGACGCCGATCAAATTTGTGCCCCACTGGGCGAAGATATTTTCGAATGCGCGCTCGAAGCCCGCACCGTAGGCGAGCAACAAGACGACAGTTGCGATGCCCCACGCCATGCCGACGATAGTGATGGTAGTGCGCCGCAGATTGTGTCGCATGGCGGAATACGCCTGGCCGAAAATATCGCGCAGCATCTTATTCCCTCCGCAGCGCTTCGACTGGTTCAAGCGCGGCTGCTTTGCTTGCGGGATATAAGCCGGCGACGACGCCGCAGACGGTTAACGCTCCGATGGCGGCGGCGGCGGACCATGGCACGAGGCGCGGCGGGTCGAATCCCTGCACGCCCTGTCCGGTGAGAATCGCCTGCAGTCCGCCCATGAAGGTTGCGGCTCCCAGCACACCGATCAGCCCGCTGAGGCCGGTCAGCGTGAGTCCTTCGAAAAAGAATTGTGAGAGGATGCTGCGTTTGGTGGCGCCCAGCGCCTTGCGCAGGCCTATCTCGCGCGTTCTTTCAGAGACCGAGACCAGCATGATGTTGACGATGCCGACCGCGCCCAAAGCCAGGGTGACGACGCCGACGCCGCCGAGAAAGACATCCATGCCGGTGAAGATTTTGCCGACCATTTCTTCGGACTTTATCGTGTCCCACTCCTCGAATGCGTCGGGGAATGAGGGATCGAATCCGTGCCGCTCGGCGATGATGCGGTGGACTTCATCTTTCGCTTTCAAATTATCGCCGGCGGTGAGCGGCTGATATTGGATGGAGGTCAGCGAGTCGGCCGGAATATTTTCGCCAGTCATGGCGAAGAGCTCCATCATCGTGGTCAGGGGAATGTAGATCTGCTGATTGACATTGTCCTGATTGCCGCGGCCGAACTTTTCCGCCTGGCCGACGACCTGGAAGCGGTACCCATTGAGCAGTAGATAACTGCCGACGGCGCGGTGGCCGGGGAAAAGCAGCGACGCGCTCTTGTCACCGACGACGACCACGAGGCGGTGGTCCGACAGATCCTGTTCGTTGATCCAGCGGCCGGCGCTCATCGGAAGGAAGCGCACCTGCGCATAATTTGGCTCGACGCCAAGGACCTGGCCGCCGGCGGATTCGAAATCGCTGACCTGCTTGATGTCGCTGCGGCGGAGAAAGGCGGTGACACCGCGGACATACTGCGCCCTCGCGCGGATGGCTTGCGCGTCTGCGTAGGTGAGCTTGTAGGGACGCATGCCGGTGCGCTGTCCGCCGACTGCGGGGATCTGGCCGGCCCACATCATGATGACGTTATTGCCGATTTCGGCGAGCTGTTTGTGCTGCCCGGTGCGAAAGCCTTCGCCGAGACCGACCAGCAGCAGCAGCGACCCGACTCCCCACGCGATGCCAAACATGGTGAGGAAGGAACGGAGTTTGTGCGCCCAAATGGCGAGGAACACCTGCCCGAATGTATCGCGAATCGCCTGCATGCAATCAGACCTGTGGTGTTGCTATCGTTGAATACGCGTGAAGCCTGCGGATAGTTCCAGTTGCTGCGCGGTGCGCCATGGTTGGACGCACCAGATTCCCGTTCGCGAGCATCATGCTCCAAATTCGGGCAGTGCTGCGTCATGCACGAGATGGACCTGCTTGCTGACTTGATGCCAAAACAGTTTCGCTTTGTCTGCGGTTTCGTCGGAGGTGAGTGTGCCTCGGACGAGCCGCACCGCATGACACTCGGTGAAAGAGCCATTCATCGGCTGAACTCCGATGCAGAGTGGCGCGCGATAGGTGCAGGAGGCGAGATCGCTCAGGCTGACGGCTTCGAGCGGCGAACAGATGATGGTTCTGGGGGGAGCCATGCGGTCGAGCAGGCTGAAAATTTCCAACTTGGATTCGAGCTCGTCCGGGACCGAGTCCATGGCGAAGTCTGCGTCGCGCACTGCGTCCTCGATGGAGTTGGCGAAGATGATGCTTGAGGCTTCGGTTGCAAATTCCTGCTGCAACCGCTCGCTGAGGCTTCGGAGCTTGGATGGAAAAACATCCTCGACGATGGTTCGGAAGCCGGCGCGAATGGATAAGAGTGCCAGTTCTGCCCCTTGTACACCTGCACCGATGACGGCGACGCTGAAGTTTTCGCCGAGCGAAGTTGGCACCTCAGCCCTTACTTCACTTCCAGCGACTTCATGATCTCGTCAAATCCCGGGTCAGAGTTTTTCATGTACTCCGCAAGGCGCCGCTTCTCATCATCGGTTAGCAAGGGCATCAGCGCGCGGATGCGGCGAAGCGTTGTCGAAATATCGTCCACGTAGTTCATCAATCGGATCGACTCACCAGAAACAGGCATCTTTTTTTCTTTCTCCCTGCGATGATTTTTTCACGCCCGGACGCGGGCGTCCAATAGAGCGGTTTTGTCAGCCATTGACGGCTTGCGGTTCGGCGGCGATGCGGTCGGTTACATCCATCAAAGCTGCCAGCTTCTCGGCTAACTCCGGGCGCAAAGAGCCCGGAGCCATGCGCCAGAACCAATTTCCGATTTGTGACGACGGAGTGTTCATGCGGCTTTCGCTGCCGAGTTCCAGGACGTCCTGCATTGGAATAATGCACAAGTCCGCGACGGAAGTTTCGGCGGCGCGGATCATGGCCCAGACAATGTTCTCGTCGGTGGCCTGAAGGTAAGCGCAGGCAGCCGTCTTTTCATTGGACGTGGCCGCGTTGTGCCACCAGCCGATGGTGGTGTCGTTGTCGTGGGTGCCGGTGTAGGCGACGGCGTTGGGGATGTAGCGATGTGGCAGGTGCATGTGGGCGCCGCGATCGCTGAAGCCAAACTGCAGAACTTTCATGCCGGGCAGATTGAATTGATCGCGCAGGTCGGTGACCTCCTGCGTGATCAGGCCGAGATCCTCGGCGACGAAAGGAACGTCGCCCAGTGCATTCTTGAGAGCGGTGAATAGCGGGACGCCGGGGGCCTTGACCCACTCGCCATCGATTGCGGTTTCAGCGGCGGCGGGAATCTTCCAGTAGGCCTCAAAGCCGCGGAAGTGGTCGAGGCGCACGAGGTCGTAAAGTTCGCGGGCGCGGCGGATGCGTGCGACCCACCAGTCGAAGCCGCGCTGCTCCAGCACATCCCAGCGGTAGAGCGGATTGCCCCAGCGCTGGCCAGTGGCGCTGAAATAATCTGGCGGGACACCGGAGACAAATCCGGGCTGCATGTTTTCGTCGAGATCGAAGATTTCCGGCGTCGTCCAGACATCGACGCTGTCGTAGTTGACGAAGATAGCGACGTCTCCCATGATGCGAATGCCGCGGGCCTCGCAATAGCCGCGCAGCTGGCGCCACTGCTCGTCGAAGGCGAACTGCACGGCCTGCTCAACCGCGAGTGAGTCGCCGTCTTCTTGTGCCAGGCGCGCCATGGCCTCCGGAGTTCGGCGGCGAAATTCCTCGGGCCACGCGGGCCAAGCCGTTCCACCGAAGCGGCGGCGCAATACAACCGCGCTGCAGTAGTCATTCAGCCAGTATTTCTGGGTCTCGCAAAATTTCTGGAAGCGCTCCCAGCGCTCACCGGAGGACGCGCCTTTGTTCAGGAAGATGCGCGCGGCTTCTTCGACCAGCGGGATCTTAGCGGCTACGACTGCGCCGAAATCGACACGCGGTCCGGGCTCGGCAAGATAGCGCAGGCGTTCCGACGAAATCCACCCGTCGTCGGCCAATTTTTCCAGGCTGATGAGCAGCGGGTTGCCGGCGAATGCAGAGACCGCGGCGTAGGGCGAGTCGCCCCAGCCTGTGGGACCGAGCGGCAACACCTGCCACCAGCTCTGTTTCGCGGCGTGCAGGAAGTCGACAAACTCATAAGCTCGCGGACCAAAATCTCCGATGCCCCCGCGTGAGGGCAGCGAGGTGGGATGCAGCACAATTCCGGAAGAACGCTCTAAAGCCATGAACAACTCCGCCACACAAGAAATGAAAAGCAAAAGGCGGAGCCGCCGATCCAAGCTCCGCCTCTGTTGGAAGAATAGAGAGTCGCTTCCGCGGGGCTAACTGGACTGCCCGGTCGGCAGCTGCGCATCCTGTTTCGTATATAAGATGCGCTTTTCCGCCTTGTAACGCTCCTGCAAATTACTGACGAAGACGGCGAAGACGCGCTCGCGCCGGTCATTGAGCAGCTTGTCCCGGGTCTCATCCAAGTGCGCGGCCACATCCTGCGCTGAAGGCTGCTGCTTGTCGTCCATCTTGACGACGTAGCCGACCTTGCCGCCACCGTCCAATGCGCCGCTGATGTCGCCCTGATTCAGCGCGAAGATTTGCGAGGCGTTGGTCGCGATGGAGCCGATGTCGGGCACCTGCGCGTCTTCTCCCACCAGGTCGCTGGTCTTGTAGAGGGCGTTCATTTCGCGGGCTGCCTTGGCCAGATCGTTTTCCGACTTGGCCCGCGCCGCCAGCTCCGCCGTCTTGGTCTTCAGCAACGCCGGGGCCTGCTCGGAGCGATAGTCGTCCAGGATATGCGGTTTGAACGACGCGAAATCGGGAGCGTGAGCGGCGTGAATGTCGACCACGCTGTAGACCGCGAAGCCCTCGCCGGTGCTGACGACTTGCGGCGCGCCGCCAGGCTTGGCTGCAAAGGCGCCGGTCAACATCTGCGCACCATCAGGGACGCCGGGCACGGTTGCGTTGTGGGGCATGTAATCGGTAGTTTGCGCCTGCAGGTGATTTGCCGCAGCGGCCTTGTCAAAGCCCTGGCTCCTGGCCTGGTCGGCGACCTGCTGCGCGAATTTCTGCGATGCGTTCAGCTCCAACTCGTGCTGCACGATGGGCTCGATTTGTGGTTTCACCTGCGCCAACGGCGTGGTGTGGGCGGTCTGCTTCTCTTCCGTCTGGATGATGTGGTAGCCGAACTGCGTCTTCACCAGCTCGGACGTCTGTCCGGGATTGAGCGCGAAGGCTGTCTTCTCAAACTCCGGTACGGTGACGCCGTGCTGAACGAAGCCCAGCTCGCCGCCCTGTTCCTTGCTGCCTGGGTCGTCCGAATTTTCTTTGGCCAGCTTGGCGAAGTCGCCCCCTGCGATGATCTGCTTGCGGATGTCCTCGGCCTTTTTGCGGGCCGCGGCATCGATGGCTGCATCGGCACCTGCCGGGACTTTGATGAGGATGTGGCGGACGCGGACCTGGTCCTTCACCTGGAACTGGTCGATGTGCTTCTGGTAGTAGTTCTGCAGATCGGCGTCACTGACTTTGGGCGCGCCGCCGGGAGTCTGTGCTGGATCGAGCGCGATGTACTGCAGCTTGCGGGTTTCAGGGACAGCGTTGGCGTACTGCTTGGCATGGGTCTTGAAAAATGCCTGCAGCTGGTCGTCGCCGGGATTGATCATCTGTTTCACCACGTCCTCGCTGAGGTAAGCGTAGTCAAACTTGGCCTTCGTGCCTTGCTGCAGATAGGTCTTGCGGACTTCCGCGTCACTCACGGTCACGCCTGAGGTCACAAATCCCTGCAAACGGGAGATAGAGAGCTCGCGCTTCAGCGTGTTCTCAAAGTCGGGGACGCTCATGTTGAACTGAGTGGAGACGAAATTTGCGTAGCGATCGTCGCCGATGTATTTGCCTTCAGGAAATAGATATTCGCCGAACGCGCCCTTCTGCAGCTCACCGCGCAGATCCTGGTCACTGACTTTGAGGCCGAGACGATCGGCTTCATAAGCGAGCATCGCTTCCTGGACGAGCGAGGTGCCGGCGCGCTGCATGGCGTACGGCATGAGCATGTCGGGCAGCTTCTGTTGCTGGAGCATGCGGCTGGCCATGCGCTGCACCTGCTGCGTCGTGACTGGGCTGTTGGTGGTCAGGATGCGGCCGAAATAGCCGCCGTTCCTGACGATGGCGTAGTCGCCGGAGCTGTCGTCCGGGCCGTTGGAAAAGATGCCGGGGACGAGAGTGATGACCATGAAGGCCGCGACGACGACGATGATGGCCCAGAAGATGAACTTGGTAATGCGCTTGTCCTGCTGCAGAAAACGAATCATGAGAGAGTGACGACCTTCAAGCGCACGCGGCGCGAAGCCCTGAAATTTGGCCACGATTTGCCACGAGTACGTGGGCAAAATGCTGGCTGGGCTACCTCAGATTATAAAGCAGATGAGGCAGACCATTTGGCCTGCCCCATTGCAGTGCGAGTTTTCACACAAGGTTTAGTAACGGTAGTAGTAGGGTCCGTAAGGACCGTAGTAGTAGCCCGGAGGCGGTGGGGGCGGCCGACGCATCGGCTGCGGCATGGGCGGAGCTGCGTTGGCGAGCAAGCGCGCCTGATCCGGCGTGACGGTGGTGATGGTGATGGGCTGGGTCAGACGGAAGCTGACCAGGCCTTCGGCCGGAACATACGCCACTGGGCGTCCACCTAGGCCGGAGGTTGCTGCGCCGGTGGCCCCGCCTGCGGCCGCGCCGATGGCTGCACCCGGACCACCGCCCGCGATGGCACCGATGATGGCGCCGAAAGCTGCACCGCCGACGGTGTTGCCGGCCGTGTTGCCGCCTTTGCCGCGCGTCGTCTCGTTCCAGACGTCAGAGGTGAGAGGGTAGGACTGCGCGCCCAGCGTCAGGTTTGACAGCTGCAAGGTGAGGACTGCGCCGCCCTTGTAGTGGCCGGCTTTCTTTGAGTCCACAACCTGGCCGGTGACGGCGGTGCCGCGCGGGATGGCGACGCCGCGATCGCCCATGACGTCCATGCCAACGACTCCCTTGAAGAATTCGCCGGCTTTGTCCTGACCAGCGAGAAGCGGTTGCAGGGTGCGGATGGTGATGACGGTGCCGACGGGCAGCGTGATCTGGCGGTTGCCTGGATCATAGTGGACGACGCGGGGGGTGTAGCCCTGGCCGTTGCCGTAGCCTGGACCGTTACCGTACGGACCATTGCCGTACTGGCCCTGCTGCGGACTCGTCTGGCCTTGCTGCGGACTCGTCTGGCCTTGCTGCGGACCAGCCTGGCCTGCCGGCGGCGGCGGCGGTGGCTGTCCCTGATACTGACCGTGCTCTGGAGGCGGACCCTGCGGCCATTGCGGCTGGGTGTCGCCCTGCTGCGCTTGCGGTTGACCCGCGGCGGCGCCATTGTCGCCTGGCTGAGTCTGCTGCGATTGGTCTTGCGGCGGAGGCGCATTTTGCGCGGCCTGCGCGGCTTCGTTGGTCGCATTCGCTGGAGCGGAGGCCGTCGGCACCGTCGGATTGACCTGCATATTGTCGACGATCCTGGTGATGCCCTCGATCGAGGAAATATCATTTTCCGCCTGCGTCAGCTGCGCCTCTTCGGCGACGTTGCCGGTCAGCGTGACCACGCCGCCCTGCACCGCTGCGCCTACAGTTACACTTTCCAACTGCGGATCGGCCTTGAGCTTCGACATGACGTCGGCTTGAATTTGTGAGTCGGAGCGAGCCTGGGCCAACGCAGGCGAAGTTACAGCCAGCGCCAGGGCTCCAGTCAAAATTACTGAAAAGAAAGATTTTGCCGTATTCATAGCGATTCACATCCCCCTCGGGGATTACTGTCCCACAGATTTGTAGACTCAACTATGGGCAGAAAGTTGCGTTCTATAGGATGCTCGTCCGCAGCCGGCGTTGTCTATCTGGGTGCCGGGATCCGCGACTGGTAACCGTTACTGGATGCCGTCGAAAATGCGCTGCAGACCGGCCTTCACATCTTTGCCGACATGTGCGCGCAAGGCGCGGCGACCGCGCTGCTGCAGGACTGCCAAATCTCCTGCCGCCTGCGCGGCGATGACGACGCCGAAGGTATATTTCGCACCGGGAATGGCCAGGTCCTTCGGATGGTCCGCTGTGATTTGCAGAAAGACGCCGGTGTTCGCGCCGCCTTTGTAATCCTGCCCGGTGGAATGCAGGAAGCGCGGACCGAAGCCGAGGCATGTGGCCACATGCTTGTCGTCGCGAACGTAATGACGGATTTCCTGCAGCGCCTTTTCGTGGGCGTCATCATTCTGGATGTAACCAAGAACGGCGAAATAATCGCCGGCGTGCAGCTGGTCGAGATGGGCTGCCAGGACTGAGGCCAGACTTCCCATGCCGCCGCCGAGCTTGGCCGCATACTCCGGCGTGGCGAAGAGCTTGATCTCGCCGTCGACAAAAAACGGCTTCGACTCGGCCAGCTTGCCGGTTTTCTCATACTCATCCGTCAGCTTACGAGTCTCAATTTTGCTGGCTTCGACATCCGGCTGGTTGAAGGCGTTGATGCCGATCACCGAGCCGGCCACGGCGGTGGCGAGTTCCCAGGTGAAAAACTGCTCGCCGATCTGGTAAATGTCGTCGAGGACGAAGCGGACCACGGGCTGGCCGGCATTTTCGAGTGCCTCGATTTTCTTCTCGAGCGCCTTGTCGTCCGCGCCTGCCAGCTTCACGTACGCAAAGACGCGGTCCTTGCCGTACACCTCCGGCGGGCCGATCTCTTCCCGGTCGACCGGCGTGATGCCGCGGCCCAGCTTGCCGGTGGATTCGGCGATCAGCTGCTCCAGCCAGGCGCCCAGATCGTAAATCGCGTCCGAGGTGAAAAAGGTGATCTTGTCGCGGCCCATATTTGCCGCGGTGCCGAGAATGATGCCGAGCGTGACGCCGGAATTCTGCGCGATGCTGGGATTTTTCCCGGCGACGACGGCTTGCTGCGCCAGCTCGAGAAAGCGCGCGACATCGAGTCCCATGACGGCTGCCGGAACGATGCCAAAGTTGGACAATGCAGAATAGCGGCCGCCGATGGACGGGTCGCCGTAAAAAATGTGGCGGAACTTGTCGACCTTGGCCACCTGCTCCATCTTCGAGCCCGGATCGGTGACGGCCATGAAGTGCTCGCCGGCCTTGTCGCCAACCACTTCCTTCATCTGGCCGTAGAAATAATCCTTATAGATGTTGGGTTCGAGTGTGCTGCCGGATTTGCTGGAGACGATGAAGACTGTCTTCTTCAAGTCCACTGCGTGTTCCACGGAGCGAATCTGGTCCGGATCGGTGGAATCCAGAATATGTAACTCAGGATGCCCTTTTTGATCGCCAAATGTTTTCGCCAGCACCTCCGGACAGAGACTGCTGCCGCCCATTCCGAGCAGGACTGCGTATTTGAAGCCGGCATCGGCGATTTCTTTTGCGAGCGCGGTAAAAGTCGCGATGTCCTTCTGCTGCCGCTCGACGATGTCCAGCCAGCCGAGCCATTTGTTTTCGTCCTCGCCGGTCCATAGCGTGGCGTCGCCCGCCCATAAGCGTGCTACCTTGCCGCCGTTCTGCCAGTCTCCGAGTGTCTTGTCCACCGCGCCCTGCAGATCTGCGGGCAACTTGAATGTTATGGTGTTCATCGCTTTCTCCTTGCGTCTCTCACTGCCTGCCGCGTCCGGTCGCGGCCAAACTATTTCACGACGGATGATACTTTGGCTTCGGCCTTCCCGTCTGCCATGGGCGGCTCAGAATTTCGCCGGTGCCGCCGGCTCGCCAAGTACCACGGTACATTGATGACCGCAACGTACCGGTTGCCCCGAAGATACAACAGCGCCTTTAACGCTGCGACCCGCTGGTTGTGCAGTGCGTAATAAAACCAGTGGGTTTCAACCAGCTCCGGCAAAATGACGGCAACATGCCGCTTCGGGTTCTGCCGCTGATACTCCGTAATGTATTCAAGAACGGGCTTTACGACCACGCGATAGGGCGAGTCCAGCGTCACCAGCAGCGGAGGCTTGAGTCCGGCAGCTTTTGCGGGACCGGTGACAAATTCCTTCCACTGATCTTCCGCGGAGAAGCTTTCGTTCTCCTCTGTCTTCACATGCAGTGCATAAATTTCGTCCGAGATGGACATGGCAAATTCAATTGCATTCGCCGTAATGGTGCTCCAGCCGCCGACTGGCACAATGACTGCCGGCCTCATCTTGTTACTGGTATTCAGTGGCGCCAGGTCGCGAGTCGCCTTGTGGACATATGCATAGTGGCGATGCACCATCAGCATGGTGCCGATGATCCCGGCAATCAACAGGAGCGTGATCCACGCCCCGCTGGTGAATTTCGCCACCAGCACCACCAGTGTGGTGATGCCGGTCGCCACCGCGCCGAGGCCGTTGAAAAACAGCTTGACCTTCCAGCCGCGCTCGCGGCACTTGCGCCAGTGCTGCACCATGCCGGCTTGGGACAGCGTGAACGCGGTAAAGGCGCCGATCGCGTACAGCGGAATCAGCCGGTCAGTGACGCCGCCGAATATCAGGAGCAGAATGCCAGCCAGGATTGCCAGCGTATAAATTCCCCACGAATAGACGAGGCGCCGTCCGCGCAGGGTGAAGGAGAACGGCAGATAGCGGTCGGCGGAAATGGCATGGCAGAGGCGCGGAAAATCTGCGAAGGCGGTGTTGGCCGACAGAGACAAGACGACCAGGATGGAGGCCATCGCGAAGTAATAGAAATATCCGCGACCCATGATGGCGGCGATCAGCATGGAGAGAACGGCCTGGTAGTGTGGCGAATTCGGATCGGTGGCGCCGATTTTGTAGGCATAGCTCAGGTACGCGACGCCGGCCAGCAAAACGGCCAGCAGCGCGATGATCACCGTCAGGGTACGACCGGCGTTTTCATCGCGAGGCTCACGAAACGCGCGCACACCGTTGCTGACCGCTTCGACCCCGGTCATCGCAGTGCAGCCGCTGGCGAAAGCTTTCAGCAGCAGCCAGATGGTAACTGCTTCCGTCATGGCGCCCATCGGCGGTGGAGCGCTGACCGCGAGCGGGTGCCCGCCGCTGGCAATCGTCTTGTACAGCCCGACCACAATCATCACCAGCAAGCTGCCGACGAACAACCAGGTGGGAATCATGAAGACGACGCCGGTCTCGCGTGCGCCGCGGAGATTGATCAGCGTCAGCAGTATCAGGATGCCCAGACAGATGCCCAGAGTATGTGGCTGCAGCCGGGGGATCGCGGACACCAGCGCACCTACCCCGGCGGAGATGCCGACCGCAACCGTCAGCACGTAGTCGATCATCAGAGCGGCGCCGGCCAGCAGGCCGGTGTGGGCGCCGAGATTTTCCGACGCCACCGTGTAAGAGCCGCCGCCGTTTGGATACGTGGCAATCGTCTGCCGATAGCTGAAGTAGACAATTCCCATCAGCAGTATGACGGCGCCGGTGATCGGCACCATGTGGACGACGCCCGCTGCGCCGAGCGGCAGCAGAATTGTCAGCGCAGCTTCCGGGCCGTACGCCGCGGAGCTGAGAGCGTCGAGGCCAAAGATCGGAATGCCGGCAGAGACGCCGATCTTCTCGGCGCGCTCATCCAGAGTGGCCAGCGGGCGGCCAAACAATAAATCCCCAAGCTTCATTCGTCGCTAGGATGCCTCTCCGCATCCGGGCTGCAACGGCTTTCTACTTTTTTTTTGACGCGGGTGCAAGTTAAGATCCTGCGTGCCTCGCAGCGTTGACCTACTTTGGTGGTCAATGACCGCTGAAGATGCCCTCGGGGGCTTGCCCCGTCCAATCGCTGTGTTTGGGAACTGTGACTCCGATGCGATGAAAGCCTGAATTGCTGGACGGCGTGTAAGTGACCAGGAAGCTGCTGTGGATGTCCTCGGCAATTTCGTTCAGCGCAGCGCCAATTTCATCTTTCTTTTTCGTCTCGATCATGCGGCCGCCGGTCTTGCTGGTTAGCGCAACGAGGATTTTGCGGCCATCTTCGTGGCTCTCAATTGGCCGCTTGCTGCCGCCGCCAGGTTGGCCGCCGCCATTGCCGCCTCCGGTCTGGCCTCCGCCGCCCGGCCAGCCGCCTCCGCCACTGCCCGGCCAACCGCCACCACCGCTCCGGTGACCGCCGCCCTGATGGGGCTGCTGGGGTTTTTCTTCCAGCCCTGGAGCGTAGACCGCATAGACAACCGTTCCCGTCCGCTGTGCTGTTTCAACTGCGGCCGACATACTCTCCTTGCTGCCGTGATCGACGCCGTCGGAAATGATGACCAGCACTTTGTGCCCGTCCGGCTTGCGCAGGATTTCATCGCACGCCAGAAAGACGGCGTCATACAAGTGGGTCGACCCCGTGCGTTTGCGGCGGCCGCTGTCATCGTCGGTGTCGGGCGAGGAGGAGTTCGAATTATCTTCGTCGTAACCGGTTCGCAGGTCGTCAATCGCGCTGCCCAGCGGACCCTTCTGCGAAGTCAGGTCCTGCATCAGCTCGATCTCTTTATCAAAGTGCAGGACGAAGCCCTGGTCCTTGGTTCTTGTCAGCTCCTTCTCAAGGAATGCCTTGTCCGGTTTGCGTTCGGCCTCGAGCACATCTTCCTGCCGCTTGGTGGTGTCAACGAGCAGCCCCAGCAGCAGCGGCCGTTCGGTATCGAGAATCATTCCCTGGATCGGCTGCGGCTTGCTGTCTTCGAGCAGCAGCAGCTCGGTTCTGTCGACGGCGGTCTGCGGATGATGATGCTTGTCCTGAATGACAAGCGAGAAGCTGACTGGCTTCGCGGGTGGAGGCGGGGGGATGGCGGGCGTCGGTGAGCTCTGCGGGGCCGGAGTAGCGGCCGGCGGGTTCGTCTGATTCTGCTGAGCTGCGGCAAATGCAGCGAAGGGCAGGAGCAGCATCGCTGCGAGTCTTAGTTTCATATGCCGGAATCCCCCGGGGGTAAGACGGATCACCTTTGCCGGAAGTCGCAAAACGCTTGTGCGCGGTCGAGTGGACGCGATAATGTCTTGCGCGGAGGAGCCCCACATGAAATCTCTCGTCGCTCTCTTGTGTGTCCCCGTCTGCATGGCGACCCTTTCTCCCCTGGCTGGCGCGGCCAGCAAGCCCGCTCCGGACTCTGGCCTGAAGTGCCCGGTCCTGACCCTTCCCGCAGGCTACACTCCGCCGGCGGCTGTGCCAAAAGACGCGGCGGACATCAAACTGGTTGTCTACGCGGTGCAGCAGGCGCTGTTGTGTTATCAGAATTCCGGAGCCGCCTACGGCAGCCATCTTCCTGCGCTGCAGACCGCGGCCTTTGACTTCAAGACATCCTCCTCGCTCAACCTGAGTCCATCGGTCAGCTTCTTCATTTTCACCCTGGGCGCCGGCGTTGAGAAAGACGATGTCCAGGACTTTACTCTGTCCTACAGTGTGCCGCCGAAAACATTGAGCCCCCGCAGACCGAACCCGAACACGCCCGATTTTGTCGATGAGCTGGCCACGCTGATCCGCGATGCGGCGGCGGCGGCGACCACGCAGAATACTGCACTGTCGCTGCCGCTCAATTCTGTAACCGTGAGCG
>Ga0302326_10011722_pt1 | contig 18830 bp, 14 predicted proteins | sample Palsa_T0_3_FD_202264 | JGI IMG/M metagenome (GOLD analysis project Ga0302326, IMG submission 202264) | Peat permafrost microbial communities from Stordalen Mire near Abisko, Sweden - Palsa_T0_3 | ecosystem: Environmental > Terrestrial > Soil > Palsa > Peat permafrost | place: Sweden: Abisko...
GAAGGTATTCACGCGGATGCCAAACCACGCCACGCCGTAGCTGCCCAGGATGCCGACCACGCTAAAGAAAAGAATCATGGCCACGCGAACCATTTCGTAGTGCAGCAGAACGCCGAAATACAGCACGATCACCGCGGCTATAAAAATCCAGAGCAGAAATAGGAATTTGCCCTGCGTCACCAGATAGGTCTTGCAGGTTTCGTAGATCAGCTCGGACATTTCCTTCATCGAGCGGTGCACTGGGAGATTCTTCAGGCGCACGTAAATCGTCAGCCCGAAAACCAGCCCGAACACGCAGAATAGGATTCCCCACAGAAGCAGGCTGTGGCCATCCACGCCGGTACCATTCGTACCGAGAAAATTGACTTGTGAGAGATCGGGCAGCTTGAGATTGGCCTCTCCCCCCGCCGTTTCACCTTGGGCTCGCGCGGCCGAGGCGCCGGCCAGACATGCTATTAGTGCGGCGCAGGAGGCCAGGAAGCCGGTGCGGTGAAACCAAGAAGTCTTTTCTTCAAGCTGGACGCGTGAATGCCCCGTACACATCAGAAATCCTCCATGTTGTTTGCGATTGGAAATCCCCGGAAACGCTTGCCCGCCATTTCAGTTCACCGGAATGCGGTCACACCCGCAAGCCAGCACTTCGCAGGCAGCAAATGTTTCCGTCCTCCGGATTCGAGCTCCCGGAACGGGAGTCGACATGTGCGAGAAAACGTCCCAAACCAATCCACTATTCTAAGCAGGTCGGTACAGTCCGTCAAGACTCGGGCGGCCCGGGGTGCCCTTTATTCATGCCGATTATTCGGCTGCGGGGCTCTGGCCGCCGCCCTTCAGGGCGTCAAAGATCCGCTCCGCCTGACGCTGGGGGAGCGCCGCCGTCAATTCCTCCAGGCTCATCTGCCGTAACCGCGCCACACTTCCGAACTTTTGCAGTAGCTTCTTCGCGGTGCGGTCACCCACCCCGGGAATCTCCGTCAGCGAGGTCCGAATGCGCCGGCTGGATCGGCGCTGCCTGTGAAACGTCACCGCGAAGCGGTGGGTTTCGTCGCGAATCTGCTGGATCAAGTGCAGCACCGGCGAATGGTGGTCGAGAGCTATGGGTTCGTCCTCGCGCCCCAGAACGTACAGAATCTCTTCCTTCTTCGCGATGCTGGCAACCGGCTGGTTGATGATTTCCAGTTTTTCGAGCGCCTGCGCCGCGGCGTGCAGCTGCCCGAGGCCACCATCGATCAAAATCAAGCTCGGCAGCGGCTTGCCCTCTCGCAATAGCTTGCCGTAACGGCGCTCGACGGTCTCGCGCATGCTCGCGAAATCGTCGCGCAGCCGCCCTTCGGCCTTGTCCACACTCTCCGCCATCGCTTCGCCGCGAATGATGAACTTACGGTAGTCGGATTTCTTCATGCGCCCGTCTTCCCAAACCACCATGGACGCAACCGTATCCGACCCTTGCAGGTGTGAAATGTCGAAGCACTCGATGCGCTTAGGCGGAGCCGGCAATGTCAGCGCCGACTCCAGTGCTTCGGCAATAGCCTTTGAGCTCGGCTTCAGCACGCGGAATCTCTGCACGAAGCTGTGCCGCGCGTTTTTCTCCACGAGCTCCAAAAACGCGTGTTTCTGTCCCCGCTGCGGATTCAGAATTTCCACGCGATGCCCGGCTTTTTCCGTCAACGTCTCTTCGAGCAGGGCCCGCCCTTCGAAATCCATGGGCGTGTGGATATAACGCGGCAGATAGGCGACGTCGAGATATAGCTGCTTCAACAGCGACGGCAGAAACTCCGCCGGGTCAAACTCTTCCAGCTCTTCCCAATAGAAGTCACGGCGGTCTACCACTCTGCCGCCCCGCAGATGAAACAGATTTACGCAAACTTGCGGCGGCTCGGCGTACCACGACAGCACATCCGTGTCATCGCCCTCCGCCGCCGCGATCTTTTGCCGCTCCTCCATCTCCTCGAGCGTGCGCAGCAGGTCGCGGTAGCCGGCCGCCTCTTCGTAACGCTCCTCTCCCGAAGCTTGCTGCATGCGCTGTTTCAGGCTTCGCGCCAGGTCATTGCGCCGCCCTTCGAGAAAGAGCCGTACGTCCCTCGCTGCTTCGCCGTATCGTTCATCCTCCACGAGTCCCGCGCAAGGCCCAAGACAACGGTGAATGTAGTACTGAAGGCACGGCCTGGGATGCTTTCGCTCCAGATCAACAGTGCACGAAGGCACCAGGAAATGTTTGTGCACCAAGTTTACCAGACGGTAGGCCAGGCTAGCAGGGAAGTAGGGGCCGAAGTAGATCGAGCCGTCTTTGTTCAGCCGCCGCGTCACATACACCCGCGGATATTTCTCGAACGCCGTGAAGCGAATATAGGGATAGGTTTTGTCGTCGCGCAGAAGAACGTTGAATTTCGGCTTATGCCTTTTGATCAGTATGTTTTCGAGCGCCAGCGCTTCCTTCTCGTTGTCGACCACGATGTATTCGAGGTCGACGGCGGCGCGCGCGAGCGACCCGGTCTTCGCATCCTGCCAGCTCGACTCCCGAAAGTACGAACGCACGCGGCTCCGCAGGGAGTGCGCCTCGCCCACGTAGATGATCGTTTCAGCGGCATCCTTGAATAGGTACACCCCCGGCTGGGCGGGCAGACTGGCGACTTTTTCGCTGAGTTCCATTCGAGGAGCGTTACAATTGCGAGGTTGTGGTCGGCGGCTTAAATCGCGCCCGACCGGTAAGGATCCCGGTACGCGTCAATGATAACACGGCGGCTTAGACAACTCGGAAACGCGGGGCGGTTGCTCGGCTCACTCGCCGCGATTGGCGTGCTTCTTGTGGCTGGGCCCGTCGGCGGGGCGCTGGGAATCGCGCGTCAGGATCAGGGAGAGTCTTCCTCACGGCGCGAGACCGGGCCGCTCCCCAAAGACACGACCGTGAAGCGCACGCCCGAACAGGCCGCCCAAGAAGACATCGAGGTTGGGGAGTTTTACGCGCACAAAGGCGACGTTGACGCCGCAATCGGCCGATATCAAGACGCCGCCGCAGCAGCGCCTAAGCTGGCAAAGGCGCGTCTACTGTTAGCGGAGGCTTTTGAGAAAAAGGATGATAAGGCCACGGCCGTGAAGTATTACAAGGAATACCTGCAGGTTGATCCCAACGCGTCGGACAAGCAGAAAATCCAGAAGAAGATCGAAAAGCTTAGCCGATAGCGCGCGCCTCTCGCCCGTTCACTCTACCGAAGCCGCTTCAGGAACCTTAGGGCTTTATCGTAGTCTGCAAAGAGTTTTTCCTCGGCGCGGAACTGCGCCGAGTGCGCCTCACGGCGGCAGCGCGCGAACCGTACCGGATGCTTTTGATGCAGCATTTCATGGTACAGCACGTAATTCACCACATAGTCCGGAACGCCTTCCCGATCGAGTTTCCGGTTGATGACAATCTGATTCAGCGCCGGATCGAAGCATCCGAGTTGCGTGCTCCATGCGCGCGTACTCCACCCCAACCCCGGACAAACGAGGGTATGCGCGAAATACCGCCGGTTCAATCCTTCATAGAGCGGCGCCAAATCATGATGCGCTCCCGCGGGCAGGTGCTGAATTCGCCGCGCCCGCTTCCGCCGCTGTGCGAGTAGCGTCCGACGCGTTCGGGCCGCATACGAAAACTCCCGATAGATCGCCAGAAACTCCTCAGGTACGCGCCGCCGGTACAGCCGCCCCAACAGCAACGCCGCCGCAGCCTCCACCGCCGCCAGCGGCGCATCCGACATCGCGTCGCAAAGCCGCACATGCGCCGTATCTTCGCGCAGTCGAATCGTATGGGTCAGGTCCGTGTACGGGTGATACTCCACGATGAAATGCGGCGGCCGCCCTTCGCAACCCAATCGGGTATACATGCGCTGAAAAATTCCCGGGCCGCCCGGAAAGAGCCTCCGCGATCGCGCGCCTCTGCGGCGCGAAAGCTTCACTGTTTTCTCCGCACGGGAGGACCGGCATCCTGCTTTTGCGCTTCGTCAATGTCGGAAAGCGCATCCTTCGTGCCGTCGATGGCATCTTCGAGCGTGTCTTTGTAGGACTCGAAGTCCGTTCCGCCCTTGTCGTACATCTCAAGCCGTTCGAAGAACTCCTGGCCTTTGGCTTTCATGAGCTTCAACGCTTCGCGGATATCCATCTGCCGATCGCGCGCGGAATCGATTTGATCCGCGGCGTCATCCACGCAGCCCGCATAGCCATTGAGCAGGGCATTGAGTATCTCGGATCGGCGTCTGTCCGGCGGTTTGCGGTTCAATTCATAATCGAATTTCTTGAGGCGGTCATCCGCGAACTCGACGAACAACTTGATGCGTTCGGCCGGCGTATAGGCGTCGCGAATCTTGTCCGCTTCCTCCGCGCTCAAATAGTCCTTCTGTTGCGCGGCGCGGGCAGCGCCTGGGCTGGCCAGGGTAACCAGGCATAACGCGGCAATGCCGGCCACGAGGCAAATCCCGAGCACGCGCACCCCGAACAGCCGGCCCGCCGAATTGTGCCTTGCTTCCATCAGGGGCGTCCCGGAAAAAGCTTGCGGACCAACCGTTGATCCATTTCGATCAGCTCTTTGCGGGCTTCCAGAAAAGGCGCCTGCTCATCCGCACCCATGCCGGGCAGCATTTCGTTCAGCCGCCGCAGCGATTCGCGCAGCGAAATCTCGAGTTGCTTGAATCCCGTTGGATGCTTCTCGGCATCGATTCTCGATGCCGTGAGAGCTATCTCGCACGCCTGCGCCTCTTCGCGGTATTGCTGGAGCACGATGTTCGCCTCTGAAAATTCCCCGCCTCGCACTTTCTCTCGAATTTTCACGAATTGTTGTTCGCCCAATTCCGGCATCAGTTTCGCCTTGCGCACTGCCTCCGTCTCCCGGTCGAACCGGGCGCGAAGCTCCGTTGAGCGGTCTTGCGCGACAAGCGAGCCTGCCAGGAGGATTCCAGCGAGCGCCGCTCCGCACATGATCCATACGCCGCGCACGGCGCTACTTACCCTTCCCCTTCTCTCGAATCTCTCGCGGCAGTGCGCGCGCCCGAGCCGTCGCGCTGAAATACATATCGCTATTCTCATCCGTGTTCATTTGCAGGAACCTGTTGTACGCGTCAAGGGCCTCTTTGAGTTCGCCGAGTTTGTCATAGCTGGTCGCCCGTATGAACCACGCGCTCGCCGGCAGATCTTTGTGTTTGCCCAGCTCATCGAGCGCCTGCAGCGTCGCTGAATAATTCTTCAACTCGTATTCGGCGGCAACGATGTCGGCCATCACGCTCGAGTCGCTCGCATCCAGATTGTAAGCTTTGACCAGCTCCGGCACGGCGTCGGCGTAATCCCTCTTTTCAAAGTAGACATGACCCAGCGCGGCGCTCAGATCGGCTTCGCGCGGTGCCAGCACCTCCGCTTTTTGCAGCACTGAGATCGCCTCGTCGTACCGCTTCTTTCCGAGATACAGCTGCGCCCGCAATTTGAGAGTAGGCAAACTCTCTTCGCCGCCACTCGCCGCCCGATCCAGCTCCGCAAGGGCCTCATCTTTCTTGCCCAAATCCGCCAGCGCGAAGGCACGCTGCCGCCGCGCGCCCGCGTCGTTCGGCTGCGCTTGCAAGTAGGCGTCTAGTTCCGCCACGGCCTCTTCCATCTTCTTCTGCGCCACGAGCGCCTCGGCCAGTCCAACGTGAGCCAGGGCTTGGTCCGCTTCTTGAGGGTTCAAAGAGAGCGCGTGCCGGTACGCGGCCTCAGCCTCTACCGGACGCTCGGTGACCAGAAGCGCATGTCCCAACGCATTCTGGAGCTCTACGTTCTTTTCGTCCGACTTCGCGGCGGTTTCGTACTCTTCAATTGCCGCCGCGGTCTTTCCGTCCCGTTCGAGCGCTACTCCCAGAAAATATTTTGCATGCGCATCCTCTGGCGAAAGCTCAACAGCCTTTTGAAGTGGTTCGACCGCAGCCTTCGGGTCAATGCCCAGCAGCGTTATTCCCAGATTCAAGTAAGCCGCCCCCATCTTGGGATCGAGCGAAATGGCTTTTTCGTATTCCGGGCGGGCATCGCCAGGACGCTTCATGGCCGTGTAGGCAAATCCCAGGTTGAAGTGCACTTGTGCATCGTCGGGCTTCTTGGCGAGGTAATCCTGATAATCTTTGGCGGCGGTCGGATAGTCCTTGTGATCGACGGCGTCCTGCGCCGCTACAAGCAGGCGGTTACGCTCGGCGGCGGCCGGATCGGCAACATGCTTTCGCGCGGTGCTAGCGCTCTGCGCCGAAAGTTGCGCCGGCCATGCCCCTGCCAGCAGGCACAGCGCGCCGCCCACAAACCATTTCCGCAGCCGTTTGCGGTTTCTCATGCGCCCTATCGTGGAAGGCGATTGTCGTCGGTTGCCTTGGATCGCACCGCAGCGGGGGCTTTCTCGTATGCGCCACCGTTGCGTCCATTCAGCGCGCGCGCCAGGAATTTTCCGGTGTGCGATTGCGAGTTCCGCGCCACTTGTTCGGGAGTCCCTACCGCGACCACACGTCCTCCGGCCTCGCCGCCTTCCGGCCCCAGGTCGATCACCCAATCCGCCGACTTGATCACATCCACATTGTGCTCAATGATTAGCAACGAAGCGCCTCCGTCGATCAGCTTGCGAAACGCCGTCAACAGCTTTTGAATATCGTCGAAGTGCAGCCCCGTCGTCGGCTCGTCGAAAATGTACAGGATCCCGGTATTATTCTGCCGAGTAAGATGCGCCGCCAGTTTCAAGCGTTGCGCCTCGCCACCGGAAAGAGTCGTGCCGGATTGCCCCAGACGCAGATATCCCAGGCCGACTTCATCCAGCACGCGCAACCGCGAGGTGACCTTGGAGTGCGCTGCAAAGAAGACCAGCGCCTCACGCACGGTCATCTGCAAAACTTCGTGGATATTTTTCTGCTGATATCGCACCTCGAGCACGCTGCTCTTGTAGCGCGTCCCGCGGCATTCCTCGCAAAGCAACTCCACATCGGCCAGGAAGCGCATTTCCACGGTCACCGTGCCGTCGCCCTGGCATGCTTCACATCGACCCCCGGGAATATTGAACGAGAAATTACCCGCCGTCAGCCCGCGTTTCTTGGCATCCGGCGTCGAGGCAAAAACCTCGCGGATCGGATCGAAGGCCTTCATGTATGTCGCGGGATTCGATCGCGGCGTCCGCCCAATGGGCGACTGATCGACCATCTCTATCGCCTGCAACATCATGTCGCCCTCAAGACGATCGCAGTATTCACGCCAGTTCCGGCCCAACCGCTTGGCTTCGATGGCTTTGTACAGAACGTCGTACACCAGCGTCGATTTTCCAGAACCCGAAACGCCCGTAATTGCCACCAGCATGCCGAGCGGAATCATCACGTCGACTCCTTGCAAGTTGTGGCTGCGCGCACCCGTAAGCTTAATAAACTTTCCCTGTGGCTTGCGCCGCCGCGCCGGCGACGCAATGCGCATGTCTCCGCGAAGGTAGCGTCCCGTCAGAGATTCTGCGTCACTCAACAATTCTGCGCGAGAGCCTGCAAAAACCAGCTGGCCGCCGTGCTCCCCCGCGCCTGGCCCCAAATCCAGGATATGGTCCGCGGCTAGAATAAGATCCGGATCGTGCTCCACCACAAGGAGTGTGTTGCCCAGGTCCCGCAGCCCTTTCAAAATTTCGATCAACCTGTGGGTGTCGCGCGGATGCAGGCCAATCGACGGCTCGTCCAGCACGTACAGCGCGCCCACCAAATGCGAACCCAGGGATGTAGCAAGCTGAATGCGCTGCGCCTCTCCGCCCGAGAGCGTTGAAGTCAGCCGGTCGAGAGTCACGTAATCGAGGCCCACTTCATCGAGAAAGCGCAGCCGCTGCTGAATTTCCTCCAGCACCTTGTCCGCAATCGTGGCGTCGGCCGCCGTAAGTTGAAGGCTCTGAAAGAATGCGCGCACTTCTTTCACCGTCAACGCGCATACCTCGGTGATCGACCGGCCCGCGATCTTAACGGCTCGTGCTTCCGGGCGCAGCCGTGTGCCATTGCAGTCCGGGCACAACGCGTAGCCGCGATAGCGGCTTAGAAACACGCGCACGTGCAGCTTATATTTCTTGCGCTCGAGCCAGCCGAAGAATCCCTTCACGCCCGGGAAGTCGCCCTTCGGTTCCCCGGTCAGAATGGCTTCGCGTTGCGCCGCGGTCAAGTCGCGATAGGGAACATCCACAGGAATCCCCTTGGCTTTCGCGTATCGCCGCATCTCAACCGCCAGCGCCCGGTAGCGCGGCTTGGTCCAGGGATCAATGGCGCCGTCCGCCAGCGTTTTGCCCTTATCCGGGATAACCCGATCCAGATCGAAGTCGATGGTGTTGCCAAAGCCTTGGCACCGCGGGCAGGCCCCATACGGATTGTTGAATGAGAAAAGCCGCGGTTCAGGCTCTTGATACGCCGCCCCGCACTTCTTGCAGTCGAACCGCTCGTTGAAGACCAACCGTTCCGGCCCGGAATCTTCGCCGCTGCCGCTCGCCCCGGGCTCCGGAACGAATTCCAAGATTGCCTCTCCGTGCCCCTCGCGATAACAGATCTCGATCGAGTCCATGAGTCGCGAACGAATTTCCGGCCCTAACGCAAGGCGGTCGACCAGCACGTATACCGGCTTTGAGAAGTCGATATCCAGCAACTCTTCCGGCGTCGCGAACTCGAAAACGCGCCTCGACTGGTACAGGCGGTTGAACCCTCGCTTTCTGAGGCTCTCAAGCGTTTCCCTCACCAATTCCGCCGTGGGCTTCGCGATCTTCTTCAGCCGCGCGGCAGCGCCAGCCGGGGCAGCTGTCGTAGCGATCCCGGCTGGCGCCGCGCCGATTTGCAGTGCGTACAGGACGTAGAATCGCCGGCCTGCCGGGAGCGTCAGCACTTTCGCAGCGATCTCATCCAGCGAATCGCGCCGCACCTCCTCGCCGCAGCGGAGACAAAACGTTCTGCCTACGCGCGCGTAGAGCAGTCGCAGGTAGTCGTAAATCTCCGTGGCCGTGGCTACCGTCGAGCGCGGATTGCGAGTGGAATTTTTCTGCTTGATGGCAATAGCAGGGGCAATACCGGTGATTTCGTCCACATCCGGCTTTTCGATCCGTTCAAGGAACTGCCGCGCGTAGGCCGAGAGCGATTCGATATAGCGGCGCTGTCCTTCCGCGTACAGCGTATCGAATGCCAGGCTCGACTTGCCCGACCCGGAAACGCCAGTTACCACGGTGATCGCGTTGTGCGGAATGGTGAAGTCGATATTCTTGAGGTTGTGGACCCGCGCACCCTGTACGCGTATCTCTTCCGGATCCGCTGCGGGGGATGAGTCTCGGACGCGCGTGAGCTTCTCAGTCGGGTGCGTTGGCATATGCCTAAACTGAAAATTATACGCCGCGTTCCCCGGGCCGGCAAATCGTCCTATTGTCGCGGCTACGAAGCAAAGAGTCTGCGTGTTCTTGCAAGGTCACAACAGGCCAGGCACTTCTTCGATCTCGAGCTTCGCTTGTTCCTTTGGCCGATTGCTTTTCCGAAGTGGAATCTCCCTTAGAAACAACACGACGAAAGTAGCCACCAGCATCACGATCGTCGCCGTTAAGAATAGGCGTTGCAGGGCCACCGCCAGACCTGTGCGTGCGGCGGTTTGGAGCGCGAGCCACGCGGCATGGCCTTGAGGGCCCAAGGCGGAAAATGCCGCGTCCGCCCGCTCGCCCGCTTCGGCCGTCATGAACACCTGAGGGTTCTCAAACCTTGCAAGCACCGATGCGGGAATCCGCGCGGCAATTTCCGGCGGAATCGCCTGGTGAAACGCCGGCGCGAATTGATTGCTCAAGATGCTTCCGAACACCGCCACTCCCAGTGCCGAGCCCATCGAGCGCATGAACTGCGCGAGCGACGTGGCCGTCCCAATCAGCCGGACTTCAACCGCATTCTGGATGACAAGGTTGAAGACAGGGAAGGAGATCCCCAGGCCAAGGCCTACGATGACGCTATCGAAAACCACCGTTCGATAGGAAGCCGATGGATTGAGCCGCACCAGCAGGTACGTGCCCACGGTGGCGAGTGCAACTCCACCGATGGCCATCGGACGGTAACGTCCCGTGTGGCTAATCCACTGTCCGGAAAGGATGGCCGTGACGACGATCGCCAGAGTCATCGGCGTGATAATCGAGCCGCTCTCCGTGGCAGACCGGCCGATCACAGATTGAACAAACAACGGAATAAACAGCGTGGCGCCATACATTCCCGCGGAAGTAAGCGACGCGACGACCAGGGAGTTCGAGACAATCGGGTTGCGGAAGAGCTTGAGAGGCAAAACTGGCTCGCTCGCCTTCATCTCCACAACGAAAAAGATGGCCGCGCACACCGAGCCTACGGCCGCCAAGCCGAGAATAGTTCCCGAGCCCCATGCATAGTCGCGTCCACCCCAACTAAGAGCGAGCAGCGCCGGAACCACCCACGCGATGAGAGTGATTGAGCCGATATAGTCGATGTTCGACTTTGCCTGCCTCTCAGGACGAATATGCGGGAAATAGAAAATCAGAAAGAGGAGAGCAATGATCCCAACCGGCAGGTTTACATAGAAGACCCACCGCCAGCCGGGGCCGTCCGTGATAACGCCCCCGAGGTACGGGCCGACTACGCTTCCCAGAGCGTATGCCGAGACCAGCCAGCCGATTACGCGGCCGCGCTCCGCCGGAGGGTAGAGGTCGGCGATCGTCGAGAAGGCCATGGTTTGCAGCACACCCGCTCCAATACCTTGCAATGCGCGGAACATTACAAGTTGAAACATGGTGTGGGACATACCGCAGAGCGCGCTGGCCGCGACGAACCAGACGACGCTGCCTACCAGAAAAAATTTGCGCCCGTAGAGATCGCTCAATTTCCCCGCGATGGGAAGGCACGCAGTGGACGCGACGAGATACGCGGTGACAACACCGGAATAGTGCTCGAAGCCCTGCAAGTCGGCAACGATGCGTGGCAAAGCGGTTGCGACAATCGTCGAATCGAGCGTGGCGATCAGCACGGCGAGCATCAGGCCCACCATGGTCGCCATCACGGCGCTTCGCGGCAAATCGTGATACGAAGTGTGCTTTGCCCTTGCAGCGCTCAAACGTGCCTCATCGAATGTTGTCTTGGTTCCAATGAAGAAACGTCGTGTCAGTCCGCCGCCGACGCTTTCGGCGCATAATACCCTACGCGGGTGCGAACCGAAAGCCGGTCATACCCGCTCGGCGGAATCACTTCAACCTTTACCTCGCGGAACGACCCGTCCTTGGCCGCGTTCGTCGGATAGTATCCCAGCGTGTATTGGTTGCGAATTTCCTTGGCTATCCGCTCGCAAATCGGCGTCACTTCTTCGAGTGTGGCCGGGAAAAACGCTTCGCCGCCGGTGGCCTCTGCCAAGGCCTTGAGATCTTTTCGGGCTTTGCGCACGTCGCCCTTTTCCGTGCGGCGGTCTTCGTCGCTGAATACCCCGATCGCATAAATGGCGGCGCTGGATTGTTCGGCGATCTTGATCGTGCTCTCGAATGACTGGCGGCTGGCATTGTCCACGCCGTCGGTCACCACCAGCAGCACGCGCTTATCCTTGTGCCCCTTTTTCAGGTGATCGAGCGATCCAATGAGCGCGTCATACAGCGCCGTGCTGCCGCGCGTATCGATGTGAGCCAGCGCGTCGTTCATATTCTTCTGATCGTTCGTAAAATCGCCTTCGGTGTCCAGGTAATATTCGTCGTTGAAGTTCACCACAAAAGCTTCATCCTGCGGATTGCTAGTGCGCACGAAGCTCATGGCCGCGGCATTCACCTGGGCCCGCTTGGCGCGCATACTGGCGCTATTGTCGACCACCAGTCCCATGGTCACAGGGACGTCGTCTCGCGAGAAAAGCGAGATCTTCTGTTCGATCTTGTTCTCGAATACCTTGAAATTGCCCGATCTCAAATCGGAAACGAATTCTCCGCGAGTATCAGCAACCGTCACGTGCAGCGCTACCAATTCCACTTCGCTCTTCAGCGAATGTTGTCGGGCGGTTGCCTCAGCCGCTGCCTCCGGCGATCCCGGCGGAGGCGGCAGGTTCACGGGAGCAGAAGGGGGAAGGGAAGTCTGCGCTCGCGCACCCGCGAGAAATAGACCGGCAGCCGCAATCGCGAGAACGCAAAGGGTCAGCCGCGAACTAGTGGCCCAGCGCGAAGTACCCGCCGCGCGAGTAAACGGTGAGTGGTGGCAATCCCTTGGGTGGGTTGAGCTTGACTTTGATCTTGCGCCACTTGCCGTCGCGCGCGTGATTACCCGAGCTATATCCCAAGACATACTGATTCCTCAGCTCCATGCTGATTTTGGTGGCAATATCCGGCAAGTCGTTTAGATTTCGCACTACGAACATCCGGCCGCCGGTCGACTCGGTTAGATCGGTCAAGAGACCAGGCCCTTGCTGTTCTTCAGGTGTCGGGCCGCCACCGGGTTCAAATAATCCAATCGCGTAGATCTGAACGTCAGCCTCGCGCACGAATCGCCGCACGTCCGATTCGGAATACCGGCTATGATTATCGCCTCCGTCCGATATGATGAGCAAAGCTTTCTTCGTGTTGTGTGCCCCTTTCATCTCGCTCAAACCCAGGTAGACGCCGTCGAACAGCGCGGTTTGGCCATGCGCCGAGGTATACATCAAGCGGTTCTGCAGGTCGTCCACGCTGCTGGTGAAGCTGCTATCCAATTGCGCGCGGTCGTTGAAGTCCACCAGGAAAAATTCATCCTGTGGATTGGCGGTGCGGAAGAATTGCACGGCGGCCAGGCGCGACTTGTCGATCTTGTCCGTCATGCTGTTGCTCATGTCGAAGATCACGCCAATGGAAACTGGAACATCTTCACTCGAAAACCGGACAATCTCCTGCTCCGCGCCATCCTCAAACACCCGGAAGTTATTTTGCTCGAGCCCGGTTACCAGGCGGCCCAGGGGATCGGTCACCGTTGTACCGACTAGGGTCAGTTCGGTCTCGGCTCGCAGCGTCTTATTATTGGATTGCTGGTCGTGCGATTGCGGACGGGCCGGGCCCGGAGGCAATTCCTGTGCTATGAGCGAAAACGGGGTTAGTAAGGTCGCGGAAAGACCTAAAGCGACACACGCAATCGATGACGCCCACCCACTACAGCGACGCCTGGCGTCCTTCTCCACGAGGTACCTCCAGCGCTTGTTGCGATTCTATCACTCGTCATCGTCAAAGCAATAGACCGCCCATTCGGTTCGCACATCCGGCGTGCTACTATCGGCTTCGGCGCTCCCGGCCGAGGCCCATATGCCGACCCCCGCGTCCTCAAGCGTCTTGGCTGTCATTCCCGCGCGCCATGAGTCCTCGCGCTTTCCGGGGAAGCCGTTAGCCCTTATTTCCGGCAAGCCCATGATTCAGCACGTCGTCGAACGAGTCCGCATAGCCCGGCTGCCAACCGCCGTGGTGGTTGCCACCGACGATGCCCGAATCAAAAAAGCGGTCGAAGACTTCGGCGGGGAGGTTGTGCTCACCCGATCCGATCACCGCAGCGGTACGGACCGCGTGGCCGAAGTGGCGACCCATCGCGCGGCCGACATTTACGTGAATGTTCAGGGCGACGAGCCACTCCTGAATCCCGGGGTGATCGATGCCGTTGTAGCTGAGATGTTGGAGGACGACTCCATACGGATCGCGACTCCCTGCGTTCCCATGACGGAAGCGAACGACATCATGGATCCCAACGTCACCAAGGTTGTGCGCAACTTCGAGGGCGACGCGCTGTACTTCTCCCATGCTCCTATTCCCTGGGTACGCGATACCCGCTCTTCGGTCGTCGCGCAGCACTACAAGCATATTGGGCTGTACGCCTTTCGGCGCGATGCGCTCATGGAATTCCCCACCTTGCCCCCCGGCGACCTCGAAGTCGTCGAGCAACTCGAGCAGCTGCGCTGGCTTGAGAATGGTTTTTCCATTCGTGTCGTGGAAACCGACTACGACGCTATCAGCGTTGACGTTCCGGAAGATATTGAACGCGTGGAGCGACTGTTGCGACAGGGGGCCGGAAGCGCCGGCTAGTTGCCGCCTCCGTCATGCTATTGTCATGCAATTGAGTAACCCACAGCCTCGGTTTCATGCACGCCGCGGATATCTGCTTTCAAGCGGCCTCTTTGTGCTTGCGCTGTTTGCGCCGGCCGGGGATCGATCAGCTGCCGCTGCACCTGCGCCCTTTCCCGATCCTCCACAATCCACACAAACAGTCTCCTCCGCGTATCGTCTGTTTGTGTTTCATAGCGGGGTGTGGATCAACTTGCATCACTTCCTTTATGAGCAGGCCGCGATCGCTGCCGCTGGTCCCGGAGGGACTCCGCACGAAGCCGAATTGGCGCGCGATGCGGCGATGACATCGGGTCTTTCCGATGATGAGCGTAAAACCTGGCTGGCCGCGGTGGCCTACTATCGCACCAATATGCTGCAGCACGATTTGCTCGGCGACCCGGTGATGAACCGCCTCAAGAACCACCTCGAGGACTCGGAAGATTCCAACACGGTATCGGCGGAGGATTTCGACCCCGCGCTCATCGATACGCTCAACCAGGTCGGGCCGATTTATCGCGCTCATTGGTGGCCGGAACACGATCATTCCAATCGATTCTGGATCGACACAGTCAACGCGCTGGTCAATCAGAACGGCGACGTCCTTTCGCAGCAGATTGCCCACGCTTTTGAAACTCCCTGGCCGGGCGTGCCCCTGCGCGTCGACGTCGTGGCCTATGCCAATTTTGCGGGTTCCTACACCACGCTGCATCCTTCGCGTGTCACCGTCTCGAGCGTGGACGGCGGCAATCAGGAGGTTGCGGCGCTGGAAGTGTTATTTCACGCCGCAGCCGCCACGCTCATCGAACAGGTTGACGCGATTGTGGAACACAGCTTCACCGCCTCCGGAAAGACAGCTCCTTCGGAATTGCCTGAGGCGATTCTGTTCTTCACGTCCGGCTACTGCGTGAAACAGCTCTACGCGGATTACACACCGTACGCAGATCGGTTTGAATTCTGGCGCCGGGAAGATTGGTCCGGCGATCGCGCGGCGCTGGTAAAAGACTGGCAGCCTCGTCTCGATGGAAAGATGACATTGGACGCGGCCCTCGCTCAGCTCGCAACCGATGTCGCTCCTCGCGCGCGTCCTGCTGCGAATGCGGCGCCCGCTTCGAATCCGCCTTCGACAAGTCCTGCGACACCGAATGCGGCCGCGCCAAGTTCTGCCGCGCCCAATCCTCCAACCGCTCCGCGATAAGGTTTTTTGTTCGTGATTTGACACGCGCCGCGTTTCCCCCGATAATGCGTTGTACGCCGACTCTCCGGAGGAAATCGAGCCCCTTGCCGATCGGCCCGAAGTACATCTTCGTTACCGGCGGAGTGGTTTCTTCTCTGGGCAAGGGAGTCGCGGCGGCGTCGATTGGCTGCCTTCTGGAAAGCCGCGGTCTTCGAGTCACCCTGCAGAAGTGCGATCCCTACCTGAACGTTGACCCCGGAACGATGTCGCCCTATCAGCACGGTGAAGTGTTCGTCACCGACGATGGAGCGGAGACCGATCTCGACCTCGGGCACTACGAGCGCTTCACCTCGGCGCACTTGACCCGCGACCATAACTGGACCACCGGCCGTATCTATGAATCGATCATTGCTAAAGAGCGACGCGGAGATTACCTCGGCAAGACAGTCCAGGTGATTCCTCACGTCACGGATGAAATCAAAGCGGCGTTTCGCAAAGTCGGCGCTGGCGCGGACGTGGTTCTGGTGGAAATCGGCGGAACGGTCGGCGATATTGAATCTCTTCCGTTCCTGGAAGCCATCCGCCAGATGCGCCTTGAGCTGGGCCCGGAAAATGTCGTTTTTGCGCACCTTACGCTCGTGCCTTTCATCGCCACAGCCGGCGAGCTGAAGACCAAGCCCACGCAGCACAGCGTGAAGGAGTTGTTGAGCATTGGAATCCAGCCGGACCTTTTGATTTGCCGCAGCGACCGCCAGCTCGGCGCGGACCTCAAAGCCAAGATTGCGCTCTTCTGTAACATGAACGAATCCTGCGTCATTTCCGCACCAGACGTCGGCAACATATATGAGGTTCCCATGTCTCTCGCTTCCGAGGGACTCGACGAACAAATTCTGCGCCTGCTGCATCTGGAGGCGCCCCCTCGTGACCTGAGCCGATGGCTGGCAATGCTGGAAGTATTGGAGCATCCGCAGGGCGAAGTGCGCATCGGCGTTGTGGGCAAGTACGTGCAGTTGGAAGACGCCTACAAGAGTTTGCGCGAGGCGCTGGTGCACGGCGGGTTGGCGAGTCGCCACCGCGTATCCATCGAGTGGATCGAAGCGGAAGAGGTTGATTCGACGGCCGCCGCCGAGCGCCTGTTGCGGCACGTCGACGGCATCCTGATTCCCGGCGGCTTCGGTAAGCGCGGCATCCAGGGCATGGTTCACGCCATCACCTACGCGCGCGAGAAAAAGATCCCGTTCTTCGGAATTTGCCTGGGCATGCAGTGCGCCACGATCGAATATGCGCGCCAAGTCTCAAACCTTGAGCGGGCCGATTCCACGGAGTTCGATCCCGGAACGCCGAACCGCGTGATCTATAAATTGCGCGAGTTGCTGGGAGTGGACGAAATGGGCGGCACCATGCGTCTGGGCGCGTGGGCCTGCAAACTTGAGCCCGGATCGTTCGCCGCAGAAGCCTACGGCGCCACGGAAATTTCCGAACGGCACCGGCATCGCTACGAATTCAACTGCGAGTATGAAAAGACGCTAACTGGCGCCGGTTTCCGCATCACCGGCCGCACGCCAGATGGCGTGTACGTAGAGATAGTGGAAGTTCCCGATCACCCTTGGTTCGTTGGCTGCCAATTCCATCCAGAATTCAAATCCAAGCCACTCGCACCGCACCCGCTGTTTGCAGCTTTCATTCGCGCCAGTGTCGAGCACCGCCATCAGCGCCAGGGACAGTCGCAAAACGAGTCCCGCGTTTCCACCGGCGGTTCCGCGTCTGGCGAACCCCGTGCCTCTGCAGCCTCGTCGGATTAGCCGTCATAAGCGTATTCGGCAGGACACGAGGGGAAAATTGTCCTGCCGAACAAGTGTGTCTACCTAATTAGTCGAAGGCGGCGGCCCAGCGGGCGGGCGCGCCTGTGAGCCAGCCGGAGGGCCCAACGGACGGGGTCCTCTGCGGCCGGCGCCTTGGGGGCCTGCGGGCGACGGTCCCCCGCCACCTGGTCGGCGGCGATTCATTATCAGCTGGCGGAGCTTCTCGCGTTGCGCGGGCGTGATCGCGTCTCGCATGTTCAACCGTTGATCGACTGCGGCTTTCTCCAAGGCCAGCTGTGCGGCGCTAATTTCCTGAAGCTTGCTGTCGATGGCGGCACGGTCTGGCTTATCGGCGGCGAGCAGATCCTGCAAATCGATTCGCTTCACTTGTAGGTCGGCGCGATTGCGAATCTCAGTCTTGCGGAAATCTGACTCCTGCTGGCGAATTTTCCCTACTTGCTCGGCAGTGATGCCAAGCTGCTGTCGAACGGCCGGATCATTCAAGAGGCGTCCAAGACCGAATTCTCGACGTTCCATGCCGAAGCCGCGCATTCCCCCGCGGTCAGCTCCGCCAAATCCACGGCGCGTACCACCTCCGTCACGGTCTCCCCGGTCTCCGTCGCCGCCTGGTCCCCCGGGCCGCCTGGATGGACCGAATCCGTGCCAGCCCCCTTGCTGCTTGGGAGGGGGCCCCTGCGGATCGTCTTGCGCCAGCAGCGCGGAGCAGCTAAGTGCGAGAGCCAACACGACGAGGACAGTTTTAGAATGAATATTCATTATCAAGTCTCCTGTAGACGTGCCATTTCGAGATTGCTACTTGGAATTCCGCCCAGCCAACGGAAAAGTTCCCGGAAGCGTGCGGCGGGGAACAGCCTCCAATTCAAAGTTGAAAAGTGGCCGGAAGGCGCTTAGGCTGATGCATCGGCAGAGGATAGACTAGGAACTGTGATAGAAACGCGAACGGATACCCGACGAAGCTTTGCGATCGGCAACGTGCACGTTGGCGGGCACGCGCCGCTCTTCGCGATTGCCGGGCCGTGCGTCATCGAAAGCGAAGCTCATGCCGCGATGCTGGCCGAGCGCCTGGCGGCGATCGCTCAAGAGCTGGGCGTGCCGCTCGTTTTCAAGGCCTCCTACGACAAAGCAAACCGGTCATCGGGAACTTCCTACCGCGGCCCGGGAATGACCGAGGGCCTCCGCATTCTGGCTGCGATCAAACGGGCAACTGGCTTGCCCATCTTGACCGATGTACATGACGTCGCGCAGGTGGGTCCGGCGTCGGAAGTATGTGACGTGCTGCAGATTCCCGCGTTTCTCTCTCGCCAAACGGACCTCCTGGTTGCCGCCGGGCGATCCGGACGCGTTGTGAACATCAAGAAAGGGCAGTTTCTTTCGCCGTGGGACATGGAGAACGCTGTGGAAAAAGTGGCCGGGACGGGGAACGAGAAGATCATCCTGACGGAGCGCGGCTCGTCGTTCGGCTACCGGAACCTGGTCGTGGATATGCGGGCGTTTCCGATTATGCGCAAGCTGGGTTATCCGGTGGTTTTCGATGTGACCCATTCGGTGCAGCTGCCGGGCGGAGAGGGGACATCGAGCGGAGGGCAGCCGGAGTTCATCGAGACCCTCGCGCGCGCTGGAATGGCGGCGGGTGCCGACGGGATTTTTTTGGAGGCACACGAGAACCCGGTGCGCGCACTTTCCGATGGCACGAACGCTTTGCCGCTTGAGAATTTTCGCCCGCTGCTGGTGAGGCTTGCGCAGATTGCCGCGCTGGTGCGCGGATGGGAAGCGCCGGCAGTCTCGACAGTAC
>Ga0302326_10011725_pt1 | contig 18827 bp, 18 predicted proteins | sample Palsa_T0_3_FD_202264 | JGI IMG/M metagenome (GOLD analysis project Ga0302326, IMG submission 202264) | Peat permafrost microbial communities from Stordalen Mire near Abisko, Sweden - Palsa_T0_3 | ecosystem: Environmental > Terrestrial > Soil > Palsa > Peat permafrost | place: Sweden: Abisko...
GGAAGTCGAGGTGGCCGACGCCGGGTTTGTGGGCGGTGTTCTTGGCGTGGCAGTAATCACAGTCGACGCCTAGCTGGTCTTCGAACTTGTGCATGATGTCGACGACCTGGTCGCCGGTGAGGTCCTGGGGGAGGACCTGGAGGTGGGTGGGCTTGGGGCGGGGAGGATGAGGGCGGGGTTGCTGGGGCGCGGCGTCGGCGGCGGGGGGTGGTGCGGGGGTTTGGGCTGGGGCGGAGATTGTGACGGTGAGGGCCAAGAGAGCGGCGGCCGATGCGAGGAGGCAGGGGCGAAGGTGTTGAGGCATCCTTGGAGTCCTTTGGTGGAGAGGATGGATGGGAGCGGGTACGAGTTTCCTGTATATCACGCGAGCGATGCCTGGCGAGATTTGGGTGGTGCGACTACGGGCGTGAGGAGACGCAGAGCGTTGGGTACAAGGTTGACGGTCATGGGCGTGGTGCCCAGCCATTCTCCATCGGCTTGCACTTGTACGACTGAGGTCTTACCAGCGCTGCAGTGGTAGCTGTCTGCCGGAACGGTTTGGACGTAGCGGTTCCAACGATGCAGACGTGCCCAGCTCAGGGCAAACCACGCTGGGAGCGAAAGGTGTGCGGGATCGCTGGCGATGGAGAGGGTGAGGTGTGGGTGCTCGATGGAGGCGCCGCGGATTAATGGGGCGAAGAGTCCGCCAAGGTCGCCGACACGAACGGACATGGCGCTCACTGCTTGCTGCGTGGTGTGAATGCTTGCATAGGTGCGCGTGAGGGTGAACGACGAGAAGTGGCCTCTGCAAAAAAGACTGGCTGCGCGGAGGTAGTACATGAGTCGGCCAAGTTTGTGTTTGCCGCTGGAGAGCATGTTGTAGACGAGTGCGCCGTCGGGGCCCGCGCCTGCCATCACGATGAAATAGCGCGAGGCTTGGCCGGTGCGAGTTTGAAAGTCGACTTTGCCGAGCGGGATTATTTGAGGCTGATAGTCGATTTGTTGGAGCGCTGCTCGGATTGGGTTGAGAGGAAGGCGCAGATGTCTTGCGAGTGCGTTCGCGCTACCCAACGGAATGACTCCGAGCGTTGCGTGAGGATGGAAGACAAGCCCCTGAAGAACTTCGTGGACTGTTCCGTCGCCACCGCAGGCGAAGATGGTGTCGATGCCTGCGTTGGAAGCTTCTGCCGCTTGATCGCCTGCTGAGCCCGCGGCGCGCGTGGGAGCCGTTTGGACTTCGATGCCGCGGCTGCGAAGAGCATCAGCGATGTGTTCGATTGTGCGCAAGCGCTCGGTGCGGCGGCGTCCTGCGGCGGGATTGAAGAGCAGGAGGACTCGGCGCATAGTGGGTTAGCTGGCGTAGGAGCGGACCCATTCGGTGATGGTGCGGATGGCTACGCCGCTGGGGCCTTTGGATTGCCAGGGCTTGGGGTCGTCGAGCCAGGTGGTGCTCGCGATGTCTAAGTGGATCCAGGGGGTATCGCCTACGAACTCTTTTAGGAACATGGCGGCGGTGGTGGCTCCGCCGTAGCGGCTGCCAGTGCTGTTGAGGATGTCGGCGATTTGGGATTTGATTTGATCGCGGTAGTCGTCGGTGGCGGGCATGCGCCAGAATTTTTCGCCGGTGATGGTTAGGGCGTCGAAGAAGTGCTTCGTGGTCTCGTCATTGTTGCTGAAGAGGCCGGCGTTGATTTGGCCTAGCGCGGTGCCGATGGCTCCAGTGAGCGTGGCGGCGTTGATGAGGTGGGTGGCGCCGAGGGTTTGGGCGTAGTGAAGGCCGTCGGCTAGGACGAGGCGGCCTTCGGCGTCGGTGTTCATGATCTCGATGGTCTTGCCGGACATGGCGGTGACGACGTCGCCGGGTTTGAAGGCGTGGCCGTCGGGCATGTTTTCGCAGGAGCAGACTACGCAGAGGACGCGGACGTTGAGCTTGAGCTGGGCGATGGCGCGCATGGTCGCGATCATGCTGGCGGCGCCGGCCATGTCGTACTTCATCTTGTCCATGTCGGCAGCGGGCTTGATGGAGATGCCGCCGGTGTCGAAGGTGATGCCCTTGCCGACGAGGCCGAGGATGGGGCTGTTGGCGGACGGAGGGGTTGGGGGCTCGTAGCGGAGGACGATGAGGGCTGGGGGTTGCGGGGAGCCCTGGGTTACGGAGGCGAAGGCTCCCATCTTGAGCTCGAGGATTTTGTCGATGCCGTGGACTTCGCATTGGAGGCCGAAGTCTTTTGCCATGGCGGCGGTGCGTTTGCCTAGTTCGGTGGGGGTGAGGATGTTGCCGGGCTCGTTGATGAGGGTGCGGGCGAAGTTCTGACTCTCGGCGAGGATGACGCCTTCGTTGAAGGCGGTTTGGAGGGCTTCCGTGATGGGGCTGGCGGATAGGACGGTGAGGCTTTGGATGCTTAGGTCTTTGCGGTCGGCGCGGTAGAAGTCGATGTCGAAGTCGGCGAGGATGGCGCCTTCGGCTATTGCGCGGATGGAGGCGGCGGCGGGGAGGGCCCGGTGTTCGGGGAGGGTGATGGCGAGGGTGCGGAGGGTGCGGGGGCGGGCGAAGCGGATGGCTACACCGGCAGCCTTGCGGAGCTCGTGGGGGGTTAGCTTGTCGGCTTTGCCGAGGCCGATGAGGAGGAGGCGCTGGGCTTGGATGCCGGCGGGGGCCGGGAGGAGGAAGGTTTCGCCGAGGGTGGCTTTGAAGTCGGCGGAGGTTAGCCAGGGGGTCGCGGCGGTTTCGATTGCGGCGGAGGAGTTGAGGAGGGTCGGGGTGGCAGGGGAGTCTTTGGTGGTCGCGGTGTCGGCGGCGAAGATTACGAGGAGCGGGGTGGCGAAGTCGGCGGGGGACTGGTGGAGCAGAGTGGTGGTCACATTCTCTATGGTAGCGCTATTGATTTTTGATTCGCCTGGCTATGGAAATTGTGCGCGATTCGGGGAAGGGAATTCAGTCGTTGCGCCTGCGGCTTCACTCCGGCCTGCGGCAGCAAGGAAGCGCCTTCGGCCCAGCGTTAGTTATGAGACCCAAGGCTGAAGCCTTGGGGTATCTGGAAGCAATTGAAGAGCAGGTTCTCAGAGGGAGTGGCAGAACGAAAGGCCGGGCAAGAACGGGAGAAAGCGGGTTCGCTCGCTTCGCTCGGAATGACAATCTCTTTCAGGAATTGTCAAAGAAAGGCAAAGGCAAAGGCAAGGGCAAAGGCAAAGGCAAAGGCAAGGCAAGGCAAGGGCAAAGGCAAGGGCAAGGGCAAGGGCAAGGGCAAGGGCAAGGGCAAAGGCAAGGGCAAAGGCAAATACGGGGGTCCTTCGCTACGCTCAGGATGACGACGAAAAACAAGCAAAAGCAACGGCAACAACAAAAGCAACGGCAACGACAAAAGCAACGGCAACGACAAAAGCAAGGGCAGAGGCAAAAACAGAAGCGGGTCCTCCGCCTGCGGCGAAGGATGACAAGCATTCGTTGTGGTTAGGCGGTGGCGGTGGCGGTGGTGGGGGCTGGATCGCGGGGGAGGGTGATGGAGAAAGTGGTGCCGTGCTTAGGGCCTTGGGTCCGGGAGCGAACGCGGATGCTGCCTCCGTTTTTGTCGACGAGCTGCTTGCAGACCCAGAGGCCTAGTCCGGTGCCGACGGTGCCTTTGGTGGTGAAGAAGGGGTCGAACATTTGTTTGGCGGTGGCGGGGGTGATGCCGTGGCCGCAGTCGGAGACGGAGAGGCGGATGCGGGGGCTGCCGCTGGTGGGGTCGACGGAGGCGGAGGTGCGGATGATGATGCGGCAGTCGTGGCCGACGGCGTCGAGCGAGTTGGCGAGGAGGTTGGCGAGGATCTGGCGGAGCTCGCCGGCGATGCCGAGGATGTTGAGCGGGTCGTCACACTGCTGGAGGACGGTAGCGCCGCTGGCCTGGATTTTGGACTTGAGGAGGTCGACGACGGACTCGACCAGATCGCAGGCGGGGTTGCTGGTGGCGGCGGAGAACTCGCGATAGAAGCCGAGGGTCTGGCGGGTGATGTGGGCGATGCGCATGAGTTCGCCGTCGGCGATGTCGAGGTAGAGGCGCGCCTGGTCGGGGAGGTCGGGTGTTGAGCGGACGAGGTAGAGGGTGTTCATCATGGCCTCGAGCGGGTTGTTGATCTCGTGGGCGATGCTGGCGGCCATGCGGCCGGCGCTGGCTAACATTTCGCTGCGCAGGAGAGCTTCTTCGGCTTGCTTGCGGGCAGAGTTGTCTGTGCCGATGAGGAGGTAGCCGATGATGGCGTCCTGGGCATCGCGGAGGGCGGTGACGGAGACGACGGCGGGGAAGCGGCTGCCGTCTTTGCGGCAGTAGGTGAGCTCGTAGATGTCCTCGATGCCGCGGGAGGCTTTGAAGACGAGGGCTTCGAAGCCGGGAGTGATGGTGGTGCCGAATTCGATGCTGAGGGCGGCGGCGCGGGCGAAGAGCTCGGGCTTGTCGGAGAGGTTTGCGGGGGTGACTTTGTTGATGACTTCGGCGGCGGTGTAGCCGAGCATGCGTTCGGCGCCGACGTTGAAGATCTGGATGACACCGTGGGCGTCGGTGGCGATGGAGGAGAAGTTGGCGCTGTTGAGGATGGCGCGTTGGAGGGCGCCAGCTTTGAGAAGGATTTTATCGGTGCGTATGCGCTCGTTGATTTCTGCTAACAAATTTTGCTCGGGGTCTCGCGTCTGCGGTTGGATCTGTAGTAGCGGCACGTGCGGGTCCTCGAAGACACCTAGCTGATTGTCTGCTTTCGCGGGGACAGAGGATGTGCTGTATTGCTCACAGGGTAGCGCGACGGTCAGTTTGCGAGGCGTTCGTTGGCACAGGGGTGCGGGGGCGGACTCTATCGAAGAGGCTTCCGCTACTTTGCGCTATTCTGACGGGGATCGGAGGGAGTGACTATGGATCCGGAGGGATCGATGTTGCCTTTGCAGGCTGAGTTTGCGCGGGCGTTTGCTGAGGAATGGGTTGCTGCGTGGAACAGCCACGATCTCGAGGCGATCCTTGCGCACTACGAGGAAGATGTGGAGCTGCGCTCGCCGGTGGCGCAGAGGTTGTTGCAGGGCGATGGGACGGTGCGGGGGAAGGTGGCGCTGCGGGAGTATTTCGAGCTTGGCTTGCAGGCGTATCCGCATCTGCGGTTTGAGCTGGTCGATACTTTGTGGGGGATGGAGACGATCGTGATTTCCTATCTCAACAATGTGCGGGGAAGCAAGACGGCGGAGGTGATGTTGATGAGTGGGGCGCGGAAGATTCGCGGGGTGTGGGCGAACTATAACCAGTAGGGGCGGGTTGGATCAGGGCTTGCAGGCCTGGGCGAATTTGGCGGGGATGAGGGGCTGGGCGGGTTGGCCGTCGAACTGGATGGGGTAGGCGATGAGTTCGGGGAGTGCGGAACATTTGCTGGCGAGGAACTCCCAGCAGACGGCGTCGGCGCCCTGGGGGAGGCAGGTTGCGGTGCCGTAGAAGGTGGTGCCGTACTTGCCGGATACGACGGAGCCGGAGAGGACCGCGGCGGGGTGGTCGGCGAGTTGGAAGTAGGCGGCTGTGCCGGTCTGGGGGTCGCCAAAACGCTTGAGCGAGTCGGTGAGTGAGGTGGTGGCGAGGGCGGCGAGCTCGGCGGAGGTGGTGGGGCGGCCGAGGCAGGTGCCGTCGAGGCGCATGATGCTGATCATGCGGAAGCCGCTGCTGGCGTCGGTTGCGGTGAGGGGCAGGGAGATGCAGCTGACGGCGGCTTTGGGTACGGCGCCGGTGGCCTTATCTTTCTCGGACTGAAGGGCCTGGTCGGCGACGGCAGGCAGGGGCTTGAACGCGCTGCTGTAGGTGTAGTCGAGGTGGAGGGCGTCGCTGTGGAAGGTGGCGGAGGGGCTGCCGGGCGTGGCGAGGGACTGGGCGGCGATGAGGAGGAGGGCGAGGGTGGTGGGGAGGGGGCTCATGGGTTTGGGGGAATCGTAGCATGGGTGGGTTAGGGGCAGCTTCTAGCTATTAGCTTCTAGCTTTTAGCTAAAGGCAAGAACGGTTCGCTGCGCGCGGGAAGCAGGTTCCTCGCTGCGCACGGAATGACAGACAGAAAGGCAAGGGCAACAGCAAGGGCAGAAGCAGGTCCTCCGCCTTCGGCGCAGGATGACAATTCCTGAGGCTTGGTGCGCTGGAATCCTGAGGGTGTTGGGCTGGATCGTCAGGCTAGGTGCGTTGGGAGCGGGCGATGGCGGCTTTGGCTTCCTTGTCGCCTTCGCGGGCGCGTTCGGTGGCGCGCTTGTCCCAGTCCTGCTTGCCTTTGGCGAGGGCGATTTCGCACTTGACGCGGCCGTTCTTGAAATAAAGTTTGACGGGGATGAGTGTGTAGCCTTTTTGCTTCGTCAAACTCTCGAGTTTTTCGATCTCTTTTTTGTGGAGCAGGAGTTTGCGGGTGCGCAGGGATTCGTGGTTCATGGCGTTGCCGTGGGAGAACGGTCCGATGTGGGCGTTGAGCAGGAAGGCCTCGCCATCCTTGAGGAGGCCGTAGGCGTCTTTGAGATTGGCTTTGCCTTCGCGGATGGACTTGACCTCGGTACCACGGAGGGCGATGCCACACTCGAAGCGGTCGGAGAGGAAGTAGTTGAAGCTGGCGGAGCGGTTGAAGGCAGCATCGCGCTTGCCGGCGGCGACGGGGTCGCGGTCTTTGGCCTTGACTGCCGGCTTGGCGGTTGCGGTGGCGGCGGTCGGGTTGGAGAGGGAACGAGGCATTTTAGAGGCGGGGACTAGGGATTAGGGAACCGGGATTAGGAGTCCAAGGTTAGGATTCGGTTACTGGCGACTACGAAATGGACGGAGATACGTCCAAGAGTGTGATGCTAGCAGATTGTTCGGAAGGGAATGCTGCTAAAGGGATAGATGCGCGGGGAGGCGATGGACTCGGGCTAGGTGGTTTTGGAGCTGAGCAGGCGAAGGTGCTGTAGGGCTGAGGAAGCAGGAACGCTGCGAGGGACGAAGGAAGCTCTCCGCGGACGGGTAAGGGCAACAGGTTTGGAGTGGAGAGACTAGTGAAGCGACGGATAATGGCTGTATCATCAAACGAGCCCGATCAACCGCTCGAAACCTCAGCAGTGGCCGCTCCAGAGTGCCCGGAAGACGGGGCTGGGGTGATGGCAGGGGGGCATGAGACCGGTGTCCGAGGCATCTTGTATCGGATTGCAGGGGAGCGGGTTGCACGCATGCAGGAACGGCTACCGGACGGAATGGATGGAAGCGTAAGGCGCAGCAGGATGGGGCGCTGGGCAGCGATTTGCGGGGCAGCGTTGCGGCCTGGGCGGCGACGGGTGGGAGCGGTGCCGATGGCGCGGATGCTGGGTGTTCTGCTGGGCGTCCTGTTGTTTTCCGGGATGGCGGTGAGCAGCGCGCATGCGCAGTCGGCGAGTTCGTGGAACAAGAAGGGTCAGCAGGCCGAGGCGCGCGACGACTACGATGCGGCGTTCGAGGACTATCGTCAGGCACATTTGAAGAAGCCGAACGATATGCAATACAAGACGAGCTACGAGAGCATGCGCTACAAGTCTTCGAACATGCATGTGGATCGGGGCCGGGTGTTGCGGCAGTCGGGCGATGTGGACGGCGCGATCAACGAATTCGCGCGGGCGTTGCAGATCGATCCGGGCAACCAGGCGGCGGCGCAAGAGCTGCAGGTGATGGAGAAGCGGGCGGCGCCGGGCGGGGGAGCGGGTGGGCCGGGCTCGCCAGGAAAACCACTGGTGCCGGGGATGGGGGAACAGACGCCGTATCAGCGACACATGCAGAGCGAGATCTCGACACTGGATGGGCCGGTGACGCTGCAGCCGGTGTCGGACGACCCGCTGACGCTGCACATGGCGCAACAGGATACCGAGGTGGTGTACCAGGCAATCTGCAGGGCGGCGGGGCTGAACGTGATCTTCGATCCGGAGTATGTGCCGAAGCGGATCCCGGTGGATCTGCAGGATGTTTCGCTCGAGCAGGCTTTGCATATTGTGGGGGTGCTGAGCGGGACGTTCTGGAAGCCGGTGACGAGCAATACGATTTTTGTGGCGCAGAATACGCGAGCGAAGCGGACAGAGGTCGATGACCTGGCGGTGCAGACGTTTTATCTGACGAATGTGTCGCAGCAGAATGACGCGAACGAGATCATGGTGGCGATCCGCAATTTGCTGGATCCAGGGCTGAAGATTTATTTGGTGGCGAGCCAGAATGCATTGATTATTCGCGGGACGCCGGATGAGCTGATCCTGGCGGAAAAGATTATTAATGACCTCGATCGCACGAAGCCCGAGGTGGTGGTGGATGTGGCGGAGCTGGAGGTGAACCGGTCGCTGGAGCGGAATATCGGTATCACGCTGCCGACGAGCTTTGGCCTGACGCCTCAGTACAGCAATGCGAATATTTCGACGAGCTCGACGACGACGACGACCGGCAGCTCGACGACGACGACTTCCGGCCTGACGCTGAACACGCTGGGGAATCTGAACGCAACGAACTTTGCGGTGACGGTGGGCGGGGGACAGGTGAACGCGCTGCTGGCGGACTCTGACACGCGCATTCTGCAGAACCCGCGGATACGTGCGACCGATGGCCAGCATTCGACGCTGAAGATCGGATCGAAGATCCCGGTTGCGACTGGATCGTACTCGGCTGGAACGGCGATCACGACGGCGTCGCTGGGTGTGCAGACGCAGTTCACGTACCTGGATGTGGGCGTGAATATCGACATGACGCCGACGGTGCATTATGACGGCGAGATCTCGCTGAAGCTGAAGGTGGAAGTGTCTGCGGAGAACGGGACGTCGACGATTTCGGGCGTGCAGGAACCGATCATCTCGCAGCGGGTTGCGGACCAGGTGATCCAGTTGAAGGACGGGGAACCGGCGCTGCTGGCGGGGCTGATGCAGGTGCAGGACACGAAGAGCGTGAATGGAACGCCGGGATTGGGAGAGCTGCCGATTCTGAAGTACTTCTTCGCGAGTACGGACAAGACGCAGGCGAGCGACGATATTGTGTTCCTGATTATTCCGCATATTGTGCGCGAGTCGATTTTGACCGATGAAAATACGCGGGCGATTTACACGGGCACGAGCCAGTCGGTGGAGCTGCTGCGCAAACCACCGGGAGCGGTGACGGTGGAGAGTTCGGAGGGCGGACCGCCGTCGAATGGGTTGCCGACGACGTCGGCGGCGAATGCGGCCTCGTCGATGATTGCGAAGATGGCGGCGGACAGTAAGCCGGTGACGCCGCAGACGATGGCGAACATGCATATGTCGGCGAACGGGACGATGGCGACAACGCCGCTGACGCTGGCGGTGACGCCGGGGAGTAGCAACCAGGCTGTTGGTGCGACGTTCCAGGTGTCGATTGTTGCGCAGGACGCGCATGACCTGTTTGCGGTGCCGCTGCAGATCCAGTTTGATTCGAAGGTGCTGGCGCTGGTGAACGTAGATGCAGGCGATTTGCTGGGCAAGGACGGACAGCCGGTGGCGCTGGTACATCGCGATGAGGGCAATGGAGCGGTAACGATCTCGGCGACGCGGCCTCCGGGGGCCAAGGGTGTGGATGGGCAGGGCTCGATCTGCATGCTGACGTTCAAGGCGATTGGTCCGGGCGATTCGACGATTGCGCTGACGCGGATTGGAACGAGGGACAGCGCGCAGGCACGGATTGTAGCGAATGGCGTTCAGGGCGTCGTACACGTCAAATAACGATGGGGGGCGCGGCAGGAAGGAGGGAGGATGGCCGGCGAGAGAGCATTGAGCACGGAACGGTCGCGGGTGCGCAGCGGGAAATCTCGTTGCGGGGAACGCGGCGTCTCTCTGATGGAGTTGATCATCGTTCTCGCCATTCTTTCGGTGCTCGCCATGGCGGCAATTCCGGCGGTGAAGTTTGAGGTGAAGCGGATCAAGGAGCGCCAGTTGCGGGCCGATTTGTGGGAGATGCGCCGGGCGATCGATATGTACAAGGACGTTGCGGATCTGGGAGGAATTCAGACCAAGGCGGACTCGAACAACTACCCACCGGACCTGCAGACGCTGGTGAACGGCGTGGACGTGAAGGACAAGAAGATGCGGTTTCTGCGGTCGATTCCGGTAGACCCGATGACGGGCAATACAGATTGGGGATTGCGATCGAACCAGGATCCGCCGGACTCGGATAGTTTTGGCGGGCAGGATGTGTACGACGTGTATAGCAAGAGCCAGGGCACGGCGCTGGACGGGACCAAGTACAACACGTGGTAGTGCAGTGATTAGTGGTTAGTGAGTGTGGAGTTGGATGGTCGGGATTGGAACAATTCGCGGCAAGCGGTCGGGCGAGGGCGGGTTTACGCTGGTCGAGCTGATGATCGTAATGGCGATCATTATGATCCTGGCGACGATTGCGATTCCAATCTATGTGCGGACGCTGCAGCGAGCGAAGGAGGCTACGCTGCGGGAAGATCTGCACACGATGCGGACGGCGATTGACAGCTATACGGTGGATAAAGAGAAGGCGCCGGAGACGCTGGACGATTTGGTGCAGGCGGGGTATCTGAAGTCGATTCCGGTGGATCCGATGACCAGCAGCAATGAGACCTGGATCACGGGCATGTCCGACACGATGACCGATATTAACGAGACGCAGGGTGGGATGGACGATGTGCATTCGGGGTCGCAGGGGCTGGCGAGTGATGGGACTACGTATAACACCTGGTGATCGAGTAGTGGTTAGGGGCGTTGGGTGGGCGGTAGAATGTGGGCTATGCGCTGGCTGACACTCGCGGCTTTGGTGATGGGGTGTGGGGCGATGTGTGGGCAGCAGGCGACGGTGCCTGCGGATGCGGCGAAACCAGATCAGACATCGAGTGGAAGTGTGGCTGAGGAGGGACAGGCGGTCGCGCCGGCTAAGGCTGCGGTGGTGGCGTCGCCGGGGGAGAAGCTTGATCCAGAGATCAAGAAGGGGTCAGAGCAGGATGTGGACGCGGTGGGGACGCGGAAGATTGGCGGGCGCGGGATGCGCAACTGGTACTCGACGAACTGGGAGCTGAGCGTGGGGCGGCAGTATTCGATGGAGGTGGAGAAGACGTCGCACCTGGTGACGGATCCGGTGGTAGTGGAGTATGTGAATCGGATTGGGCAGAATTTGGTGAAGAACTCCGACGCGAAGATACCGTTCACGATCAAGGTGCTGGATACGGATGAGATCAATGCGATGGCGTTGCCGGGTGGGTATTTCTATGTGGACTCGGGGCTGATCCTCGCGTGCGATTCGGAAGACGAACTGGCCGGAGTGATGGCGCATGAGATTGCGCACGTGGCGGCGCACCATGCTGCGCGCGAGATGACGAAGCTGGGGTACATGGAGATTGGGTCGATACCGCTGATCGTGTTTGCGCAGGGGTCGTGGACGGGGTATGGGGTGTACGAGGCGGCGCAGCTGGCGATGCCGCTGTCGTTCCTGGAGTTTTCGAGAGAGTATGAAACAGAGGCGGATTACCTTGGGATTCAGTACATGTATCGCGCAGGGTACGATCCGCAGGGGATGGTGACGATCTTCGAGAAGCTGTCGGCGCTGGAGAAGCATAAGCCGGGTGCGGTGTCGAAGGCGTTCAGTGATCATCCGGCGACGCCTGAACGCATTGCGGCGGTGGAGCGGGAGATTGCGACGATTCTGCCGGCGCGGCCGGAGTATTTGGTGACGACGTCGGAGTTTAATGACGTAAAGGCGCGGCTGGAACGGATCCAGAATAAGCGCGGAGTGCTGAAAGAGAAGAAGGCGAAGGGACCGGTGCTGCGGCGGGTGGGGCAGTCGAATAATGCGCCGGCGGTGGTTCCGGGGAGCACGAATTAGGGGCGTTGTTCGAGGGGCAGATGCATCTATAGTTTGCAGATGTGTAGCGAAACCGCAGGTGGATGGGAGAGAAGATGTTTATCACCGTTGAATACAAGACGCAGGGCGGGGAGACGTTCACTCTCGCTGAAGGGGACGGGTTTTTGCCGATTCCGGCTGTAGGCGACACGTTCTCGTACAAGGGTGGACCGTTTACGGTGAAGGCGAGGAGCTTTGACTATTACGACGATGACAATGGGGAGTTGGCGGTTACGGTGACGCTGTCCGTGTAGGAGTTTCGGCGGGATTCCTGGTGGGCGGCGAGGCTCAATTCTGATGTGGAGGGGCCTGGTTGAGCAGGCCATAGACGTCAAGGTGATGGCGCGTGCCGAGGTAGACGCGGCCGTCGGCGATGGTGGGTATGGCGAAGCGGACGGTGTTGTTGGCGCGGTCGCGGGCGCTGTTCTGTTCGCTGTTGTAGAGCTCGTGGGTGATGTCGGTTGCATCGTAGGCATGGAGGATGGCGTGGCGGTCGATCTGCCCCTCGTCCCATTCTTTGGTGGAGGCTACCCAGAGAATTGCGTTGCTGTTTCCGTCAGCTGAGACGACGGGTGTGGCGGCGGGAGAGGGCATGGGGGACGTCGCTCCTTTTTCGGTGAGGTGGGCGTTGGAGAGCGCGAACTGGCGGGTGATGTAGCTGCGATCGGTGAAGTAGACGTTGTTGTTCCAGTAGGCGGCGGCTCCGTAGGCGTCTTTGGTCTTGATGGTTTGAAGGACATCGGGATCGGAGCCTTCGTGGAACTTGCCCAGGTGGTCGCGATCGAGGAGGTAGAGCTTGCCCTCTTTGCCTGCGAGGACGAGCAGATGCGGATGCGGTCCGGGCTGCGGGGCGAGGAGGACGGGGCCCTGGCTGCCGAGATCCCAATCGTGGGCGTCGAGTATTTTTTGATTGGAGGGCGTGAAGTAATCGCGGATGGTGAGGTTGGGTCCGTCGAAGTGGAGCTTGAGGAGGGTGTCGCCGTAGTTGCGGCCGTTGGGCTGGGATGCGTTGAAGTTTCCGTTGCCGGTGGCTACGTAAATGTTGCCTGCGTCGTCGACGGCGGGGCCGGTGTCGGACTGCCAGATGCCTGCGTCGTCGCCATCGGGTGAGGTGTTGAGGACGGCGCGCTGGTGGAGGGTGTGGGCGTCGTAGGCCATAACCCAGCCGTGGTAGGGAGCGACGTCGCAGGAGGAGGCCCAGGTGAGGTAGACGTTTCCGTTGAGAAGGAGGAGGGCGGTGCGTGGATTTTCTTTCAGCGGGTCGAAGGTGACCTTGCCGTTGGCGGAGCCGTCGCCTTTGCCGGGGACGGTTGCGGTGATGGTGACGGGGCTGTTGGGGCGTTCGCGTCCGGTGGTGATGTCGAGGGCGTGGAGTTTTTGGACGAAGGTGCCGTTCTCTTTGGTGCGGACCAGGACGTACATGGTTTTGGTGGCGGGGTCGATGACGGGGGTTGGCGTGATGCCTACTTCGGGAAAGATGAAGGGGCACTGTACGTCGCGGTCGGTGAGGGTGGTGGTGCCGTGTGCAGGGTCGAGGAAGCTGGTGTGCCAGAGCGGGGTGTCGTGCGGGCTGTTGGTGTCGAAGGCGTAGACGCTGTCGTGCTCGGTGGCGGCGAAGACTACGTTGCGCTTGCCGAGGTTGGGGATGGTGAGCGAGGGGACGTAGAGGGGTTGGGTGAAGACGTCGCCGTCGACGGTGAGGGAGTAGAGTTTGCCGAAGGTGCGGGTGTTGACGTTGGCGGGGGTGAGGATTTTTTCGTGGAGAGTGGCGCCGGTGCGGGCGTTGTTGTATTGGGCGGTGAGGACCTGGGCGTGCGTTGCTGGGGTGATTGCGATGGTGAGGCAGAGGAGGAGGCTGATGCTGTGGTTTGGCATGGGAGAGCCCTCGGCGAAATGGTCGCACAGACGGTTGACGTGGGGGAACGGTTTTGTTTCGGACTTCTGGTGGTTGGAAGAAGTAGGTGGCGGAGATAAACTAGGGGGATGGCAGAACACACGACAGGGTATACGGATGACCACGCTGCGGCGGGGCTGGAGACGAAGTTTCCGGCGATTGAGACTTGGGCGAATCAGTTCAAGGCGTATGAGATATTGATTGACGATCCGGAGTTTACGAGCGTGTGTCCGAAGACCGGGCTGCCGGATTTTGGCGTGCTGACGATTCGATATATGCCGAAGGAGAAGTGTCTCGAGCTGAAGAGCTTGAAGGAATATTTGTTCACGTATCGGAACCTGGGAATCTTTCAGGAGAATATTGTGAACCAGGTGCTGGATGATGTGGTGAAGGCGACCGATCCGGTGTGGGCGGAGATCAAGGGGGATTTTCGACCGCGGGGCGGGATCTCGACGGTGGTGACGGCGCGGTATCCGCGGAGTGAGGTCTGGAAGTAGCGGGCAGCTTGCGGACGCGGTGCGGCATCTGAGGGTGATGCGGTAGGTTTTCGCGTGCGGGAGGTTGCGATGGTGACCGAGCAGGATACGGTGATTGTGACGCAGAAATTTGCGTCGGATGAAGAGAGCATTTACGACGCGTTGCTGGACCCGAAGACGGCGAGCAAATTTCTGTTCGCTACACCGACGGGAACGATGGTGCGAGCGGAGATTGATCCGCGGGTGGGTGGGCACTTCACGTTTGTGGAGCGGCGGGATGGGAAGGACGTGCTGCATACGGGCGAGTACCTGGAGTTGGTGCGGCCGCTGCGGATGGTGTTCACGTTTTCGGTGCCGGAGTATTCCAGCGAGACGTCTATTGTGGAGATTAATCTGGCGCACCTTGGGGAGGGATGCGAATTGAAGCTGATCAATCGTGGTGTGCCGCGGGAGTTCGCGGAGAAGACGCGCGAAGGGTGGGGCGGGATTTTGTTGAAGGCGCGGGATGTGCTGGCGGGGTGAGGCGGGGACCGTATGGCTCTGGGCCTGATATGCTCGGCTCAGTATGACGACTGCCTCGACGACTGCGAGTAAACCCCAAAATCGTTCGGTCAAGGGAGCCGTGGTGGCACTTTGCCTGTTGACGGCGATGAACTTCGTCAACTATTTGGATCGGTATATTCTGCCGGCGGTGCAGGAGCAGATCAAGCGGGAGTTTCATCTTTCGGATAGCCAGATTGGGTCGCTGACGCTGTGGTTCTTTGTGGCGTATGTGCTGTCGTCTCCGGTGACGGGGTGGCTGGGGGATCGGTTTCCGCGGAAGCCGATGATTGTGGCCGCGGCGCTGATGATTGCGGCGATGAACTTTTGGACGGCTGGCGTGCACAGCTATATGTCGCTGAATTTGAGACATGCGGCGCTGGGGATTGGCGAGGCTAGCTTCGGGATTTTTGCTCCGGCGCTGCTGGCGGATTACTTTGCAGATGATCAGCGCAATGCGGTGTTGACGATTTTCAACGTGGCGATTCCAGTGGGGGCGGCGCTGGGATATCTGTCGGGAGGCGTGGTGGCGGCGCATCACGGATGGCGGATGGCGTTTGTGGTGTCGGCAATTCCGGGCGCGGTGATTGCGTTGCTGATTCTGTTTTTTATGCGCGAGCCGGTGCGGGCCGAGGCGAAGGACAGGAAAAAGGTGGACAAGGCTTCGGTGATGTCGCTGCTGACGAACAAGGCTTACTTGTGCTCGATTTTGGGGTATGCCGCGGTGACGTTTTCGCTGGGCGGGATTTCGTGGTGGATGCCGTCGTTTCTGAATCGCGTGGATGGGCGATCGTTGGAAGCGGCGGGGACGATCATGGGTGGGATTACCGTGGTGTGCGGGTTGGGTGGAACGGTGACGGGCGGATTGCTGGCGCACTGGTGGTCGAAGAAGACCTCGAAGGCGTTGTATTTGGTGCCGGCGTTGAGCGCGGTGCTGGCGGTGCCGCCGGCGGTGTTGGCTTTCTTTGGGCCGAAGAGTGTGACGCTGCCTGCGCTGGGCGTTGCGGTATTCCTGGTGTTCCTGGGAACGGGGCCGGTGAATGCGGCGACGCTGAATGCGGTGCCGGCGCATCTGCGGGCGATGGCGATGGCGGGGCAGTTGTTTGTGCTGCACGTATTTGGCGATGCGTTTTCGCCGAAGATCATTGGGATCGTTAGCGATCACTCGAACTTGAGGATGGGGCTGGCGATTACGTTGATTACATTTTTGGTGGCGGCGGTGATTTTCTTTGTGGGGTCGAAGTATGCGCCGCCGTTGACGCATTCGCTGGAGGGTGCGGCGGTTTGAACTGGCACGGCTTGCATTTTCATGTGACGGAGTTCTGGCGCGGGATTATCCGGACCGTGTGGTGGCTGCTGACGGTCGCGTGGGTGCTGCGGACGTATGATGCGGTGCATCTTCTTCCAACGGTGCCTGACCTTACGCTGCCGGATTGGGATGCGTTGCCGGAGGGGACGCCGACGCTGACGGTGGTGGTGCCGGCTCGCGATGAGGCAGAGAAGATTGCGGCGACGATTGAGGCGTTGATGGTTGCCGATTATGCCGGGGTACGCGTGCTGGTGGTGGATGACCGGTCGACCGACGGGACCGCCGCGATTGTGGATGCGTATGTGGAGGAGTATGCCGTGCGTAGGCCCGGTGCGCTGAGCGCGATTCACATTGCGGAGTTGCCGGAGGGTTGGCTGGGGAAGACGTTTGCGCTGATGGTGGGGACGGAGAATAGTGCGTCGGATTACTTGTTGTTCACGGATGCGGATGTATTGTTTTCGCCGTCGGTGCTGCGGCGCGCGCTGGTGTGTGCGCAGGAGACGCAGGCTGACCACCTGGTGGTGCTGCCGACGGTGGAGGTGAAGTCGCGGGGCGAGGGGATTGTGCTGGGCTTCATGCAGGTGATGAGCTTGTGGGCGACTCGTCCTTGGATGGTGCAGGAGCCGAAGGCGCGGCGGGATGTGGCAGGGATTGGCGCGTTCAATCTGGTGCGGCGGGATGCGCTGAATGAGATTGGGGGATGGATTCCGCAGCGGCTGGCCGTGCTGGAAGACATAACGCTGGGACGGCGGATGCGGGCGGCAGAGATGCGGCAGCGGATGGCGTTTGCTCCGGGCATGGTGCTGGTGCACTGGGCGAAGGGTGGACATGGACTGCTGCTGAATATGACGAAGAATTTGTTTTCGGCGTTTGGCTTTCAGCCACTGTTTGTGCTGCTGATGTGTGCTTGGATTGGTGTGTTTTTTCTGGTGCCGCTGGCGGGGCTGGTGTGGTGGGGGACGGTGGTGCAGGCGCTGGTGATTCTGTGCTGCATTGGCGCGCTGTATCGGGTGATGGGCCGGGCTAGCCGCATTGATGCGCGCTATGCGTGGCTGTATCCGCTGGGTGCGGTGGCGATGATCTTTGCGCTGCTGCGGTCGATGGTGGTGGTGCTGGGGCGGCGCGGGATCCTGTGGCGGGGAACGCTTTATCCGCTGCGGGATTTGCGCAGGCATAACAGCCCGTTTGTTTGGGAGCGGGAGGCGCGGAAGAAACGGGACGAGGAGATTCGGGCTCGGCGGGTGGCTCGGCGGATCGCGGAACGGGCTATGAAAGACGCGGGGAAAAACGGACGGTAAACGGCAACGGCAAAGGCAAATGCCCACTGCGCGTGGGGCGGGCGTTTGCACGCCTTTTTATTGCTTTGCTTGGCCCTTCCGTTGGTCGGGGAAAAGACCGACGCTAGACTTCTACTAGTTGCTTGCCGTAGCGCTTTTGCACGTACTCGTCGAGGATGACCTGGAACTCTTCTACGATGTGATCGCCTTTGAGCGTGGTGAACAGGTGGCCATCAACGTAGACCGGGGCTTTCGGTTCCTCGAAGGTGCCGGGAAGCGAGATGCCGATGTTGGCGTGCTTGCTCTCGCCAGGACCGTTGACGATGCAACCCATGACGGCTAGCTTGAGCTCTTCGACGCCAGGGTAGTGCTTCTTCCACTCGGGCATGGATTCGACGAGGTAGTTCTGGATGCGCTCGGCTAATTCCTGGAAGTAGGTGGAGGTGGTGCGGCCGCAGCCGGGGCAGCTGGTGACCTGGGGCATGAAGCTGCGGATGGAGAGGGACTGGAGAATTTGCTGACCGCAGCGGACTTCTTCGCTGCGATCGCCGCCGGGAGTGGGGGTGAGGGAAACGCGGATAGTATCGCCGATGCCGGCTAGTAGCAACGGAGCTAAGCCGGCGGTGGAGGCTACTACGCCTTTCATGCCCATGCCGGCTTCGGTGAGGCCTAGATGCAGGGAGTAGTCGCAGCGGCTGGCTAGCTCGGTGTAGACGTCGATGAGGTCGCGGACGCCGGAGACTTTTGCGGAGAGGATGATCTGGTCGCGGCGGAGGCCGTAGCGTTCTGCGGCGGCGGCGTTGTCGAGCGCGGAGACCACCATGGCTTCCATCATGACGTCGCGGGCTTCGAGGGGCTGCGGAAGTTTGGAGTTCTCGTCCATCATCTTGGTGAGGAGCGCCTGGTCTAATGAACCCCAGTTGACGCCGATGCGGACGGGCTTCTGGTGCTTGACGGCTACTTCGACCATGGTGCGGAAGTTGTCGTCGTCTTTGCGGCCTATGGAGCAGTTGCCGGGATTGATGCGGTACTTGGCTAAGGCCTCGGCGGTGTCGGGGTACTTGGAGAGGAGGAGGTGGCCGTTGTAGTGGAAGTCGCCGATGATGGGGGTGTTCCAGCCCTTGGCGCGGATGCCTTCGAGGATGTAGGGAACGGCCTTGGCGGCGGCATCGTTGTTGACAGTGATGCGGACCATCTCGGAGCCGGCGCGCGCGAGGGCGGCGATCTGTTGGACGGTGGACTCGACGTCAGCCGTGTCCGTGTTGGTCATCGACTGGACGACGACGGGGGCGTCAGAGCCGACGCGGATGTTGCCGATGGTGACGGGAACGGATTTTCTACGGTGAATGGCTGGCATACACCTTAGATTTTAGCAGTTTGGCGTCCAGCCTTTAGCAGTTTGCGGGGTTGGCTTAGCTGTCGAGGGGAGTTGCGGGGCGTTCCCAGGGAGGAAGGCGGTCGGCATCGGCGATGGATTGCGCAGACACTTCTTCGTGATCGTCTTCGCGCTCAAGCAGTTGACGGGTTTCGGAG
>Ga0302326_10011727_pt1 | contig 18824 bp, 18 predicted proteins | sample Palsa_T0_3_FD_202264 | JGI IMG/M metagenome (GOLD analysis project Ga0302326, IMG submission 202264) | Peat permafrost microbial communities from Stordalen Mire near Abisko, Sweden - Palsa_T0_3 | ecosystem: Environmental > Terrestrial > Soil > Palsa > Peat permafrost | place: Sweden: Abisko...
ACCGCTGCAAAGCTGGTGCTCCGCAAACTTCGCCTGCGACTGCTAGAAGAGATGAAAGCTCATAGCTGGCAAGTGACCTTCAGCATAGGTGCCGCGACTTTTCTTGATCCGCCTGATTCGCTGGATGTAATCATTCGTATGGCTGACGAAACCATGTATGCAATCAAAGCTCACGGCAAAGACAACGTTTCGGTCTCCTTAGTCGGTTAGGTTCGGACACCGAATTACCGGTCCTCCATAATTACGGAGTGCCTCGCGGCGGCTCTAATGATCGTTAGCGAAAAATCCCAATTACACTCAACAATTCGGGTTGTGAGCGGAATCCCAATCACAGGCACTCGCGCACGCACGTGGGGCTGGTCGGGAGGTACCGTTGGTGAAGACCATGGTGAACAGCTTGCCCACTCTGTCTTCAGTCATTGTCGGTAGGCTTCTACGCCTGAACTTGTGCCACAAGGGTTCCGTCAGATGCCACCACTGTGGCGGCGGAAGTTCCGTGGAACTCTTTCATCAATCTGCACACAGTTGCCCGGCTGACCGAGTGCTTGCGTGCCACGAGGGTCAATGACATACCCGTTCGCCGATCAATCACGACCTGCTCCCGATCAATATCCAGTCGCGCTCGACCGATTTGCCGACCCTCCTGTTTCGCCCTTCTCATGCCCGCCCGAACGCGCTCCCGAATTAAATCCGATTCCAATTCTGCGATTGAGGAAATAAGCGTCACAAAGAGTCTGCCCATCGGTCCACAAGTCGAAATATTCTCTCGCCGGGAAATGAATTCGACTCCCAAACTGTCCAGTTCGTCCATGACCTGCAAAAAGTGCTTGGTGCTCCTCGCAACCCTGTCGAATGCGGCAACCAAAATCACAGAGAACTTCTTCTTCCTTGCATCTGCCATCAATGCATCCAAACCGGGACGCCGGGCTTTCGTTCCCGAAATTCCGCGATCCTCATACTCATGCACGACTTCCAGTCCGCGCTGCGCCGCAAGTTCGCGCAGGTCGTAAAGCTGGTTTTCGACGTGCTGATCGGAGGTCGAAACTCTCACATAAATTCCTGCTTTTTGCATTGGACTGATACTCCTTATTTGCAATTGGGGAGGGATAAATGGTTGTTTAAATTACGGTTTTTTCAGATGAGAGGGGAACCATATGGGGTCAAAAGGCTCCTCTCGAAGTATACAAACCACCTTCTGGAATTCGCTATTCGCAACCTTTTGTTTTTCAAAGGCTTGCGAGTAGTGAATTCCGGTGCGGGCTCCGTATACTTCGAGTGTGACCAAGGAGGTTACATGCTGAAGGAGGAATACGTCAGGGATGGTAAGAACAGAATCATCGGCTCGGTTACCACAGGTTACGAGGGCGCATTCGAGTCGATTGTGCGGGATGAACACGAGCAAATCACTGGGCGCACCAGCGAACGGTTTGCTACGACCCGCGATGAACATGGCAGGTTGGTATCCACCAATACTGCCGACGCCGGACTGCTGATCAATCGGAAGAAGTAGCCCCCTCCCCCGTTTTCCTCCCCCACAATTCCAAAGAGTTGAGACCTCGCGCCGATTAGCGTTAGGAACCACAGTCGCCAATAGTGGAGGGTGCTATGAGTATGACCACCGAACCATCTGAATCCATCGAGTGCCCATTGTGTTTGGGCGAGGGCAAGTTGAAGCGCACCGAGATTCTGGATCGCCTCGGTGTCAAGGATTTTGCAAGAGTTGCCCAGCTTTCCGCCGAGGAAGCCTTCCGCCTGCTCCAGAACAAAAACAAGCAGGATGAGCAAAGTTTGTGGGCTCGCTTTGAATCCGAATTGACGAAGCGCACTGCCATCATCGCAGGGCAGCACAAGGACGAGCTTCGCTCTCTGACTGCCAGAACCAAAGAGCTAGAGGGTGCTGCCAGTGTTGCGCTGCAACAGAGGTCGCATGAAATTGAGAACGCCAATCGCCGGGTGGAAGACTCTTTGAGGGAAGTAGGCGAACTCCGGAAGCGGAATCACGAACTGGAGTCGGAGATGATGAAGGTCGCCCGAGTAGGCAAGAAAGAGGAGATGGACTTCGCGGAAGAAGTGCGGTCTTGGGCAGGCATCCATATCAGCGATAAACTCGGGAAGAACGGCGACTACCTATTGGCGTTCCGAGACCGCAGCGGCGCGGCCATTGAGCCCCGCCTGTTGGTGGACAACAAGAATAAAGACGCGGTCACCGAGAGCGATATCCGCAAACTGATCCGCGATGCCAAAGAGCGCCACGCCCCTGTCGGCGTTATTGTCGCTAGGGACGAGACGCAGCTTCGCCAAACTGATCGTGAGTGCCGATGGTCGCAGGAGGACGACATCTGGATTCTTCGCACAACTCGCCAGTGGCTCCGTCGTGACCTCGATGTCTTGCGTCCACTGCTCGAACGGATGAGAACTGAAGGCGTGGATTTCCTCCAGAAGAATGTAGCGTTGTCCGAGGAAGTCCGTCGCACATTGGTCGATCTGGATGAGGTTGATAGGGAACTGAAGAAGGCGGCGAAGGCAATCGACACGGCTGCCGAGCTAACGGGCAAGTACAGGGTGCGGTTGCAGGTGCTTTGCGACGGCACCGCAGCGCATAAGAAGATGCCGCCGAGATCAGAGCGAGCGGGTGCGCGAGGTTCGACCAGTGAAGAAATTGCCTGAAGGCAGCCAGCGCAAGCCATCGCGGCCAATGCCTGAGCCCCATGTGGGCATATTCTGGATGGTGGGTCGCAAGCCGCTCATCGAGAGCACACCGCTCAGCGCAGCGGAGACGTATGGTGATTTCCTGACCCACCCTCGCAGCCACCATGAAGTTTGGGAGCAGTGGCGGCTGACCGGCAAGGTCGTCCCCAGCGAATGCGAATACGAAGAGTATCCACGCGGACGGGTAATGTTTAACACGAAGACCCGGCGATTCTCGTTGCTGGCTGACAGGTGCATTCTCAAAGATAAGCGCATGGTCGGGAAGATTGTTTCGGAGCTGAGCCTGCCGACGAAGAGCACGGACGAGGGAACAGATGCACACTATCGGTGCTCGGTTTACTTGCGCTCAGGCTCGGACTAAAACCGAATGCTCCGGACTGTTCCCACCAAAATGAACCGTGACAGGTGTCACGGTTCGGCATGGGGTTGGCTTTGAATGCAAGGACTGGGGATGCAGGAGCCGATGAAAATTTCCAAATCAAAATTCGTCGCTGGCGTCCAATGCTTGAAGCGGCTGTACTGGCAGGTGCATGAGCAGCGGCTGGCGGCGAAACCGGACGCTTCCGCTGTGGCGATCATGCAGCAAGGTCATGAGGTCGGGCTCCTTGCCCGCCAACTGTTCCCCAGTGGCGTCGAGGTCGATGGCTCCGCTGGATTGGAGCAAGCGATCCGCAGCACGCAGGAATTAATCGCAAACCCCGATGTTCCGGCGATCTTCGAGGGTACTCTTGAACATGGCGGCGTAATTGTGAAGGTGGACATACTGCACCGCCGCCAAGACGGCCGTTGGCACCTGTTTGAAGTTAAGTCATCAACAGGACTCAAAGAAGAGCATCTGGATGACGTGGCGATTCAGCACCGCGTCGTTACCCGCTCCGGTCTAGATTTGGCTTCTTCATGTCTGATGCACGTGAACCGGAACTATGTTTTTCAGGGCGGCACCATCGATGCGCGTCAATTCTTCCGCATCCGCAATCTGACGCGAAAAATCGAGGAGTTGCAGCCGAAGCTGACGTTCCAGTTGCACGCGGAGTTCACCGTCCTCGCAATGCCGAAGGCACCAGACCTACCGACCGGACGCCATTGCACCGAGCCTGTCACCTGCGAGTTCTTCGACCGCTGCAATACGCCGCCGCCAGATGACCATGTGGGTTATCTACCTCGGCTCCACGCCAACGCGATTAAGGAATTAAGCGAATTGGGCATCGAGTCCATTCGCGATATTCCAGACGATTTCCCATTGACTGAGAAGCAACGCCGCGCCTGCACAAGCGTCCAGACGGGTGAACCGTGGTTCAGCACGGAACTTGGCGAGGCATTGGCGGCGCTCAAATATCCACTCTACTTTATGGATTTTGAGAGCGTGAATCCGGCGATACCACGATTTGGGGGCATGCGACCGTATGATCAAATTCCGTTCCAGTGGAGCGTGCATCTCCAGCGGGAGCCCGACGCGGAGGCCGAGCACCACGAATTCCTCTGGATGGATACGAGCGACCCCCGGCACGAGTTCATCACGTCCTTATGCAACGCGCTGGGCGAAAGCGGCAGCGTCGTCGTGTACAGCCAGCAATTTGAGTCGCAAAGGCTAGGGGAACTTGCCGCATGTCTGCCGGAGTTTGCCGACCGCATAGAGAGCATCCAGAGCCGTCTATGGGACTTGCTTCCAGTGATTCGGAACCATGTCTATCATCCGAAGTTTGCGGGATCATACTCAATCAAGAATGTGCTTCCTGCCCTTGTGCCCGAGATGACATACGAAGGTATGGAAGTGGCGGATGGGCAGCAGGCAGGCGTGGCTTGGGAATCATTGGTGCGTGGTGGGCTGGATGAGGTCGAGATTGCCAAGGCCAAAAAGGCTCTGCTCGATTATTGCGGGCAGGACACGCTGGCGATGGTCAAGTTGTTGGACAAGCTTATCTCAGGTTCTTCATGATGTGAATATCACACGACTTGCGATCCCAGCGTCGTCGCCACTCATTTGCTTCCGATAACCTTAAGGGGAGTGTCAGAAGTCTCCTTTAGATAGAGTTCGGTGCTGGCTAGCAGGCGTAATTGTTCAGTGGAGACGACTGATTTAGATAGCCCCGGCTGTACGATCCAGATGGTGAAATCTGACTCCAAAGTAGACACCTTCGACGTAATTTTCCCGAGAGATTTCAAATCGCCTCGCTCGAATCGACTATTCCTGTCCGTGCTAATACGCCTTTGTTCCCTCAAGCGCAAATGCTTGCAAAGCCGAGACGGGTCTCCCTTCCAGTGAACGCTCCGTTGAGCTTGCCCGCAAACGACATAGAGGTCATCCACCCGACCTCCCGGATTTACGCCTTTAGAATACTTACAATGAAATAGGTCTACCTTGAGTGTCTGCCCGAGGATTTTGATCGCCACAACATCAGCAGCTTCGTAGCCGTCGTCATCGTCGAAGATAATGTCATACTCAGTATCCCCCTTCACTCCGAGCAGGCGTTTGATAACTGCGTACTGGATGGAATCCGTTAGCTTTTCTTGTTTTTGAGACTCGTGTTTGATATTCGCGCCAGTCCAATCCCAAGTGTCGATTTTCTGCAACTGGAACGGGTCCTGCACCTCGCGACTTCGCTCGAACAGTTGATCATCCGTCGAAAGCGCACCAGATTCATAGTGGATTGTCGGCCACTCGCGCTTGAACCAATCCGACAAGAGCAATCGTTTTCTAGACCCCGGGCCACTGATACCAGTTCCCTTCATAGTGAAACGCTGCCCAGATTCCCTCTACCCCGGCACTATTCAGATATGTACTGATGTCCGTGCTTTCCGCAAGACGCGACTTGAGTGCGCAAGAAATGGAAGAATTCGGAACAACGAGCGTAGGCTGAAGCATCGCGCTGTCAATTCCGTCAAGTTCGCCGACCGCGATGCGTGCCGAATGGCGGTCTGCATGGGAGACGGAGACTTTGCACCAGTGATTACCACACTTGATCTGTACAAAATACCCACGCGCCCCTCGTCGGTTGACGTAGGCCCCGCGCCGAAGGATTTCTACGTCTGGTGCGAGAATGAGATCGCCAACCTCGCTTAGGGTCATATCGACTCCCTTATCCAGTCTAAAATTGTATGCTTCTCGTCCTAATATATCTCTCAGAATGCTTTCCCACTCCGCATCCAGCGGCTCCCGGCACACAGGCCTGCCCGCACGACTATACCAATACCCCGCGTTGCTCTCGTCGCCTTCCTTGCGGTGCAGGTAGGCGTGCACCCACGAGCCATCGGGGCCTTCGTCCTGTTGAGCGGATTCGTGCGCCCGTGCCCAATCGCCCTTCGCCTCCCACCATAACCCGGCGAGGGCGAGTGAAAGTCCGGCTGGCGGTCCGGCTGCGGTGAGTGATTTGCGGAAATCGTCCAAGGTCATTTTGAGTTGCGCCGCGACTAAGGGGCGGATGCCATGATCCGGAACTTCACGCTGCGGCGGCGACGGATTCCTTACACTTACGATACTTCTCTACGGCTTCGTCAAAAAGAGGCTTCGCTTTCTTGAACTCATTTCTCCAGTCGTCAGAGTTAGTTTTTCTCTGAATATACTCGTAGGCGTTGCGGATAAGCTCTCGACGAATTTCTTCGGTGATTGCTGTTGTCTCTGTGATGACAATCTCCTTGCCCGATTCTTTGGATGGGTCGTAGTCACGCTTTATGGCGTTACACTCCGCACAGGCGAAAACCAAATTATCAATCTCCTCTGCCCATTGAGGGTATACGCTTCGGGGAAGTAAATGATCTCCGTGGGATGGCACGCCGAACTCATGCCACAGCGGTTTCTTGCAGTAAACACAATTTCCCTCGTCTCGAATAATTGCTTGCAGTACCTTGAAGTAATGTTTATTTCCTTTGAACCATCGTGAATCGCTGTTGATTAAGCTCCTCGCAATTTGCTCCAGTTCTTTTTCACAAGTCATAGCGGTCTCCTTCAAACATAAACGGTTCGGTTCAAGGTCACGCCCCTCACGATACGAGTGGCGGACTGGGAAAGCAATCGGTTACGGTTTTCCCCACTTAGATTCCAGACACCACCCGCGGCCACTCCAAACCCCGCGCCCGCTGCCGCGAGTCAGTCCTCTCCTATACAATTAGGCGGTAACAAAATACCCGAGGGGGCCTAACAAATGTCGGATTTAGATAATGCACTAAGGGAGCTTCGCAAAAAGCGCAGCCAAGCACAGATAGAAATTGATAAGTTAGACCAAATAATTTCTGGGATAGAGTCGTTGAACGGTACGGAAGCAGTCAGCAAGACAGCCCAACCGAAGCGCACTCTGTCGGCGTCTGCTCGCAGGAGGATCAGCTTGGCACAAAAGGCGCGATGGGCGAGCGTGCGAAAACAGTCGCAGCCGAAGTTGGTGGCGAAGGCAACGCCCAAGCGCACCATGTCGGCATCAGCCCGCAGGAAAATCGCGGCGGCACAAAAGGCAAGGTGGGCGAAGTTCCGGGCTGCGAACAAGAAGGCGGCTTAGTAGATTTGGGAGACCGCCGCGCAGATTCTGAACTCTCCTCGGCATACATCCTCAAATCTCTCTAGCAAAAACATCGACGACTGTGCCGATCTCTTTAAAAAGCCTCTCCAATCCGGAATAACAGGCTGGGGCTTCCCCTTACCGAACTCCCGGAACGATACCTGAGGGGTAACTTGGCCGTGATCTTTCAGCGCTCGACTGACCCCTATCAGTTCGACGGCGGGAAGTTTTCCCTGTTTGTACATTTCAAACTTCGGGATAAGTTCGGATGACATGGAAGGTGGCACGCTGATAAAGGCGGTGGAGTATACGATTGCCAACTCACGGTGCTTATCGAATCGATCCATATTGTGAACGATGAGAAGAGGATAATCGCCGACATACGTCCCAGCATTGTAAGGTTGCAACTCGTCGATGAGTCGTCGCACGTTTGAGTTTGTGATTCCCTGTATTTTCCTCTCGTATCTTTGGATTTCATTCTTACGCACGGGCTCGGATTCAAAGATCGGAAACTCTATGGAGTTCGGGGCTTTGTTCCTAGCGTCATCAGTGGAGAACTGCCAGACGATGTGGTCAAGGATAGAACGTAGATGATGGATCACTTCGCCCGCAAGAACGCTATAGCGCTTCGGAATAATCTTGCTTCGATGGTAATCGACCACTTCCTGCCAAGTCTTGTCATCTGGATGGGGAACGACTGGGTACTTCCCATTCTGGATGAAGGCAGTGAGTTCAGCATTGAGGTTGACAATGTTTTCGTCGGCCCGGTTTAGCTTCTCAAAAATGCCATTAAAGGGGTGATCCTTGGATTCCATAGGGCTAGACATAATTCCATGATGATAGTTGCAGTAGTTTGCGCATGGGATAATTTAAGTCTCAAAGAAATTTCCGCGCTCAGACGCGGCTTCCTGTCGTCAAAACCCTGATCTTGTCACTTCGCGGGCCACCGCCGATCAATCTCCTCCATTATCCGTTCTGCCCACCGAATCGCGTCGTCGATGGCGCAGATGGTCGCAGGAACCCGAGCGCCACCGTCGAACTGAGCCAGCTTCCTCGCCGCCAGAATACTCGCTGCGATCAGCAGAACGCGCTTTCGACCTTCATCCATTTGGGCGGCACCGGGCGGAACTTCACTCAAGATTGCGCGAGGTTGATGGGAGTATAGCATGATGTTCGCTAGTTGTTCGCCTTTGGCATCGGAGAAGAACAAAACGACCGCCTCGGAAGACGGGGTTCTGGTTCAGGGTGGCGCTGGAACACACACAAGGGGGTGGTCATTAAGGCTGTGGCGAGGTTCGGACATCGAGATGGAAGGCGTGGGCACACCAGCACAAGCGCCCGCACGAGCACCCGTTCTTCGTTCGGCTACCGTGTACTTATAGGAATTTGGCAGTTCCCAGCAGCCCTGTTAGGTTGTTGAAAGTATTCAAGAGAAGCAGATTGACACGGTAGAGGTCAGGAGTTCGAGTCTCCTCGTGCCTACCATTTCTTTTATTTGGTTTAGCGGCAGCCACGTATTTTCCCTCCACCCAGCGTCCACCCAGGATTAATTCACTGCACCGTGGCCGGATCGCAATGGCCGGCTTTTCCGTCTCAAGAACGCCGATGTTGCGGTGGCCATTGAGGCGTTGGGCGCGCTTGCTCAACACTCGGAGAGTCCCGCTATCCCTGAACTGCGTTTTGCCCGGACGTGCTATGACCACCTCGCGGCTGAGCTTGCGAGAGCGTGCCCATTCGTTTCTCTTAATCCCGTTTTCCGTGCGGACAATTAGGCGGATAACAAGGTTTTACTCGGCAGCAAAACACTTCATACCGATCCACAACTGCGCCAGAACTTGCAGATTCTGTTTGTAAGTACGAGTGACTGTAAACTTCCTTCCTCCGCGCAGGCGGAGCACATACTCGCCCGTGGACAATGGATGCAGCTCTTCAACCAATGCCGCGTTCACCAGCACAGATCGATGAATTCGCACAAACCCGTGCAGATTGAGCTTTTCCTCCATGGTCGAGATGGACTCTCGCAGCATGTGCGAACTCGAAGTATGCAGTAACAAGACATACTTTCCTTTGGCTTCGACCGCGACAACGTCCGCTGCATCGATAAAGAGAATACTTCCCTTGGCTTTGATCGCAATCCGCGCAGACTTCCCCATCGCAAGCGTCCGTGTCTGTGGCAAAGCGTTGCTGAGGCTGGTTGATCGGCCTGCCGCCGCTTGGCGGAATCCGACGGTGAGAGGGTCACGAATACCCTTGTCCGAAGGCTCGACCGCGGCATCGACGTCAGTGAGCATGATCGCCCGAGTCCGCCGGCGTTCCGTCCGACCACTTGCTTACCGGCACGTCAATTGTGGTATAGCGACCTATTTTTTCTTCGTGCGCGTCCAACGGGACGTCATCCCCCAAGTCGGATCCCAAGGCTTTAGGGTCGATTTCGGGGACAAAAAACATCACGTGGGGAAGCCAGGGTCCTTTGATGCCGGCATTCAAATACCCTTGCTTTGACAGCATGTAGGACATCGAACCGGGTTCGGGCGTGGGCAACTCACCTTTCGCGATGCCGTCTATGATGGCGTCCTCAATCTCAGCGTTCGAACGTCCGGCAATCGCCAGTTCGGTCTTCTTGAAGTAGATCGGAAGAAAAGACCGCGCACCCGGAGCGCTCAGGCAGATCGGACCGTGTATCTTTGGATCCCAAAAAGCCCGATTGTTTTTCGGTAAATCCCATGATCGCCCCACCGCGCATACGAAGCCGTTCTTCCCCTCCACGGCCGTTTCATAGCCATGCCGTCCAAGAACCAGCACCTTGGCCCCGCTCGAAATGGAGTTCGGAGCGGCGCTGCGGGCCATCGCAATCTCCGCATCGCGGTCCATCAGGTATTGATCGAGTGGGAGCATGGTGGGATACGGAGCTTTGGCGTCCTGCGCTTGCGCCTGCCGCAACTCGGCGAGCCCGATAACCAGCACAAGAGTTCCGAATGCGATCATGGCGACCATTCTTTGGCCCATTTGGTTCATTGATTCCTCCTGGGGAATCTGCATGTTCGTTCCCTTCTCGTAGGAAAGCGAACAACTGTGTTCGCAAATCCCCCCAACGTCGGAAGGTATATCTGATCAAGGCCAACGATCTCAATACACAGCAGCTAGCTTTTGCATCTACAGTTAATATCGCCTCGGGAGACATATCGGAGACATGGGGAGACCATGCTCTCCCGAAGAATCAGCAGACCAATTGGCTGCAGCAGCGTCCATAGCACAGGTGGCCAAAGATGCTAGACTTCCCTAGAAACGGGAAATCTGCCGTGCATAACGGGAACCAAACAATTCGTTTTGGGGAATTTGAGGCCGATCTCCATGCCGGAGAGATCCGTAAGTCTGGGAGCCGAATCAAGCTCCAGGATCAGCCCTTCAGAGTGCTGCAGATCCTGTTGGAGCATCGGGGAGAGCTGGTCTCTCGCGAGGAACTGCAGTCCCGTATCTGGCCGGAGGAAAGTTTTGGGGACTTCGACCATGCGGTGAATGTCGCGGTCGGCAAGCTCCGCGCTGCTCTGGGCGATTCAGCCGAAAACCCTTCCTTCATTGAAACGGTGCCACGTCGTGGTTACCGCTTTGTGGCCGGTTTGGACGAAGGTCCGGTGGATACGCATCCGCAGCTGCCCGCGATCGACGGCGTTCGGCCCGGCAGAGGGGTCTCGGGATTCAACCGCACGCTCCTGGTCTTTCTCGCAATCGTGATCTGCGCGATCCTCGTCGGCTCCGGCTTTTTCCTCGGTCACCGTACAACCAAATGGCAGTCGCCAGACTTTCAGCGCCTGACCGTCAGACGCGGCACCGTATATTCAGCAAGGTTTGCACCTGACGGCCACAGCGTTATTTACGCCGCCTCCTGGGACGGCGAACCAACTGAAATATTTTCCACTGACCCGAAAGTCCCTGGAGCGCGAAGCCTCGGATTCTCCGCAACTCAGCTGCTCGCGGTTTCTTCTTCAGGTGAAATGGCGGTGCTGCAGCCGATCGATAATCGTTTCTTGTTCGCAGACCGGGGAACTCTTGGCCAAGTCCCACTGACCGGCGGATCTCCTCGTCAGCTCGCTGAAAGTATCGACTGGGCTGATTGGTCTGCAGACGGGACGACGTTAGCGGCCGTCCGCAATGTAAACGGCAAACAGCGTCTCGAATTTCCACTCGGCCATGTACTGTATGAAACCGCTGGCTGGATCAGCCATCCGCGGATTTCGCCCAAAGGGAATCAAGTCGCATTCCTCGACCACCCGATCTATCCTGACAACAAGGGCGCCGTCTCGATTGTCGATCTTGAGGGACACAAGAGGGTTCTCTCTGCGGCCTGGAAAAGTGTCCTGGGACTGGCATGGTCGGCCGATGGAGCCGAGATCTGGTTCTCGGGCGGCCAACCCGGCATCGAACGTTGCATTTATGCCGTGGACCTGTCGGGTAAACAACGTCTGGTCTTCCGTTCACCCGGAGGAGTTACGCTGCAGGACATCGCCCCCGACGGCAGAGTCCTTGTAACCCGCGATGAACAACGCGTCGGAATAATGGCTCTGGCGCCGGGAGCAACCACGGAGAGGGACGTCTCATGGCGGGACTGGTCTTACCCCACTGAGATCTCCGGGGACGGCAACACCCTACTCTTCGCCGAGCAGGGACTTGAGTCTGGACCAACTTATACCGTCGCCGTGCGGGACATGCGAGGATCGCCCCCGATTCCACTTGGTCCAGGAGTGGCGGGCCATTTATCTCCCGATGGCAAATGGGCGTCCGCGATTGTTTCCGATGCTCATCTTCTGCTTTTGCCGACGGGAGCAGGCACGGCCAGGCAAATCGAACCGGGGGACATTCAGCAGTACTGGCGCGGAGGCTACTGGATGCCCGATGGTAAGGAAGTCGTTTTCTCCGCGAATCGCGGTGGGCATGACACTCAGTGTTTCGTTCAGGATGTAGATGGTGGCAAACCGCGTCCTGTGACTCCTGAAGGAGTTACTGTTTGTGAGGTTTCTCCTGACGGCAAATTGATCGCCGGCAACGGTCTTACTGGTGATGGAGGCTGGTTGTATCCCATAGAAGGTGGGCAGCCGCGCCCGATACCAGGCTTGCAGGAGGGCGAAAGTTTCGCATGGTCCTCAGATCCGCGCTTGTTGTACGTGTATAAGTGGAAACAATCCCCGGTCAAGGTTTATCGCTTGAACATTCTGACCGGACACAGGGAGTTTTTCAGAGAGATTACTCCCCCGGACGTCTCTGGACTTCATTACATTTTCAACATTCACTTCAGCTCTGACGGTCAAGCCTACGTTTACGGCTACACTCGCCAGCTTTCCGAGCTTTATTTGGTGAAGGGGCTCAAATAGGACTCGCTCACAACAAACCCCGACGCGTATCCGATTGATCGCGGTCAGTCCTTTCGAGTTGATCCTCTTTTTTCCATCTTACTAAGTGTAACGGGCGCGCCTGGCATCCAGGCCAGCGCTCCGATAGCCAGAGCGGCATATCTCCTGAAAGGCAGCCTGCAACAGGAGTTCTCGTGTGCGCTATGGATTCCGCGACGTCGCCCTCCTGCGTCGCGATGGTTTTTTTAATCGCTGACATACCAGCCAGTGTTCATGTGCGAACAACCAGAGTCAAACTCGGAAGGAATCTCCGCAAAAGTGGATTTTGGAAATTCATCTCTCGTTTTGGCGTAGTCCTACACGCTGCAGTCCCGGTTCTACAGACGCGCGACCTCACACGCAGGACATACGCCCTGAGGCTGTCCAGTTAGCATCCCGCATTCCATAACTTCAGATTCGATCATTGATGTAATCGATTGAAAACTCGACAACCAAACGCTGGTTCGCTAATTGCTAATACTCAACGCGGTAGGGAGTACTAGCGACCCATCTACTTTTCTCGGTCAGTCGCAAAACTCAATCTCTCGGTCGGTCGGAGGAGACAATGTACGTCCGCAACTTGAAGTTGGCTGTGCTTCTGTTCTTGGTGATTTGTGTGGGCACCTCACTGCCCGCGTGGGCCCAATCACTGTCAACCGGCACAGTCGCCGGCTCCGTGATTGATCCGACCGGCGCGGTGGTGTCGGGTGCGAACGTTACGCTGACTAACATCGCAACCAATGTTGCGAGCACGGCAAGCACCAATGCATCTGGCCGTTATACCTTCGTGGACGTTTCCCCGGGCATTTACAACGTCGCCATTACTAAGGAGGGATTCGAAACCACGAAGACCGAGCACCAGGAGGTAAAGGTAGGCTCCCTTCTCACGCTCAATTTGGCTCTGCGGCTGGGTCGGGCGACTGAAGTGGTGGAGGTGACTACCGTTGGCAATGAACTCCAGACCATGAATGCCACGGTGGGCAACACGGTGACCAGTCTCGCCATCGACAACCTGCCAAGCCTTGGCCGCGACGTCAGCACGTTCGTCGAGTTGCAGCCGGGTGTGAGTCCTGACGGCTCCGTCGCCGGAGCGGTTATGGACCAGAGCTACTTCTCGCTGGATGGCGGCAACAACAGCAGCGACATGGACGGCACCCAGAACGTATATTTCAACAGCCTCGCCGGCGACCCGACCGGTGGCGTTGCCGCTCAAAATCAATTAGGACAAGCCGGAAACACTGCTGGCCCGACGGGCGTGATGCCGACTCCGCAGGACAGCGTCGAAGAGTTCAAGGTAAATACTGCCGGCCAGACTGCCGATTTCAACAGTTCTGCGGGCGCCGAAGTGAAGGTCGTCACCAAGCGCGGAACCAATGACTGGCACGGCACGGCATACGAATACTATAAAGACAACAGCTGGTCGTCGAATAGCGCGCAGAATAACTTCACCGACGGTGGACTTTTTCCGGTTACCCCCCTTCCCAGCTTCCACTACAGCCGTTTTGGTGGTGCGATTGGCGGCCCGCTTATCCCGAAAGAGATTCTTGGCGGAAAGACCTACTTCTTTGCCAATTACGAGGGTTTCCGCTTCCCCGACTCAGAGACTATTTATAGAGAAGTCCCATCGGCTGCTTTGCGCCAGGGAATTGTGACAGATACCGTGACCGGGCAGACTTACAATTTGCTCAACTACGACCCGCGTCACATTGGAATCGATCCCCTGATTCAGACGCTATGGAACACCTATGAGCCGCAGCCGAATGCTGCCTGCAATGCCGCCAACTTTCTTTGCGACGGAGTCAACGTGCAAGGATTCCAGGCCAACCTCTCCATTCCAACGACGAGCAACTTCGGCGTTGTGCGCGTGGACCACGATTTCTCGTCTAAGCAGCACTTCACGTCCAGCTTCCGTTATTTCAAGATAAAAACTGCCAACCAAAGTCAGGTTGATATTGGCGGCGCCTTGGCCGGGGACACGAGCGGCACCCCCGCTTCCCTGTCCGAGAATCCGCAGGACGCATTTTTCTGGGTGGGGGGCTTGACCTCGAACATCACCACCAACACCACCAACGACCTCCACTACAGCTACCTGCGTAACTATTGGGCATACGCCCGGACGGGAGATACTCCGCAGCCGTCCTCGTTCGGCACGCTCGGCGGGGCGCTCGAGATTTTCAGCGGCCAGCAACAGGGCCAAGTTCAGGACCTGGGACCCTACAACGTAAACTCGCAGAACACCCGCGAGCGTACCTGGGATGGGCACGACCAGATGCTGCGTGATGATATTTCCACGCTGAAAGGGAACCACCTGTTCCAGTTTGGCGGCACCTATCAGCACAACTGGGACTACCACATACGCACCGATAATGGTGGCGGAATCAATTATCAGCCTGTCTATATGCTGGGCAACGGAACAAACGGATCGGGACTCGCAGAGGACATATCGTTTTGCACAGCACAGGGCGTTACCATCCCCAACTGCAGCTCCCTGACCGCGGCAGCACTCGGCATCGTTTCCATCGCCCAGGACGCCTTTACCCGGTCGGGCTCAAATCTGACCCTGAATCCTCCTCTGACGCCGGCATTCGACCAGAGCACCATTCCTTACTACAACGTCTATTTCAGCGACACCTGGCACATGAAGCCGACGTTCACCCTGACTTACGGCTTAGGCTGGGCGCTGGAAATGCCGCCGGTAGAAGCGCATGGAAAGCAGGTGGAACTGGTGGACCAATCTGACCAGCCAATTTCGGCGGAAAGCTATTTGTCGACTCGAAAACGCGAGGCGCTGCTCGGTCAGAATTACAATCCCGAGATCGGTTTCTCCCTGGTGGGTAATACCGCGGGTGGTCTGAAGTATCCCTATAACCCGTTCTACGGCGAGTTCAGCCCGCGTATCGCTGCGGCTTGGAGCCCACACTTCGACAGCGAATCTCTCGCCGGCAAAATCTTCGGGCATGAAGACACAGTGCTTCGCGCCGGCTATGGCCGCCAATACGGCCGCTTGAACGGCGTGGATCTGGTGCTGGTGCCGTTACTGGGCACCGGCCTCATTCAACCCGTGCAGGCCCTCACCCCAATCGGCACAGGCAGCAGCGTGGTCGCGTGCCCGAGCAACATTGCTACTTGTCCGGGCAATGCGTTCCGCATTGGGCCAACGTCACTTGGTCTCGATGGCATGACTGCCCCACTTCCGACGCCGAGCGCAACGCTGCCTCAGCCGGACTTCCCTGGATATAATTCGATTTCCTCTGCTACCGCCGAGGCCCTGGATCCGAATTTCCGGCCTAACCAGATTGATTCGTTCGACGTCACCGTTCAGCGGCAGTTGTCGCGACGGGTTAACCTGGAGCTCGGCTACATTGGGCGCAAAATCACCCATGAGTACCAGCCCATCAACCTGAACGCGGTGCCGTACATGATGACGCTGGGCGGGCAGACGTTCGCCAATGCCTACAAGAATGTCGTATTGCAAATGTGCGGCGGCATTAAAGGCATGGCAGGCGGCGGTTGCAACGGCAATGGCAATGGCGGGCCCCTCCCGATCGCCAGCATCACGGCGCAGCCGTTCTTCGAAGCGGCCATGAAGTCGGCATACTGCAGTGCTCCTCAATCCCAACTTGGTGGATCCGGAGTTTCGAATTGCACGCAAGCCGTTGTGTTTAACGAGGTCGGCGTGCAGCCTGCTACCAGCCCGACTCCTGGTGCCCTGAATACCAATGGCGGCAATTTTGGTCTTGCCCAGGTCTGGCAACTCTGGAGTGATATTGATTCCGGCGCCGGCGCCTGCGGCAACACTTGCGGCGGCCAGGGGTTCGCAACGCTAGGGAACACCATGATGAACACAACCCAAGGGCAATATGGGCCGCAGATGACGTCGGGCCCGGCGATCAACGCCAGCGTAGGCTATGGAAACTACAATGCTGGCTTCGTCTCTCTCAAGATGGCCGACTGGAGGGGATTGACTCTGCAGTCGAACTTCACCTGGTCCAAGGCCTTGGGAACGGGAGCGGTCGTCCAGGCGGACAGCGAATATACGCCTGACGATCCCTTCAATTTGAATACCATGTACGGGTATCAGGCTTTTAACCGCAAGTTCGTCTACAACGCATTCTTCGTGTACCAGCCGCCCTTCTTTAAAGGACAGCAGGGACTCATGGGACGCGTGCTGGGCGGGTGGTCGTTCTCGGGCATATTCGCTGCCGGCACCGGCGAACCGCTTGAGGTCTTGACGGACACCGGAGATGGACAGGAATACGGCGCAGGCGATAACAGCAACTACTTTGGCAATGAAAACGCCCTGCCGATCACCAATGTTAAAAGCGGTCACGCCTACAAGGGCGCAGGATATGGCCCCCTTAATGTAAACATCTTTAAGCAGGGTCCGACTGCGGTGAACAATTTCCGTAATCCGATTCTGGGGCTCGATACGCGCGACGGCGGCTTTGGCAATCTCATTGGCGTGCCTTACTGGAATATGGACTTCAGCGCCAAGAAGAATGTCAGAGTGACGGAGGGCGTTAGCATGGAGTTCCAAGGCGTCGTTGCTAACGTATTCAACCATAACCAATGGCTCGATCCGCTCGGATTGGGGCTCTACCAGGGACCCACCAATTTCGGTGGTATCCCGGGATCTGCGCAGGAGACCTCGGGTGGCGACCGCGAGATTGAGTTGGGCGTTCGCGTTCGCTTCTAACTTCAGCTTTCGAGGCGCCACATCCGTGACGCCTCGAAGCAATTCCGCATAACACTTAACTCCGGGCCTCACCGATCAGGTGAGGCCTTTGTTTTATCCCGTGACAACGGTTTGTGTGGGGGAGGGCGACCCCGCCCGTCCAAGCCGAGCAAAGCTCGGCATGAACCCAGGAAGCGGACTCTGACATCCGGGTGCTTAGCCAGGCCAAGACGGAGCAGGCGAAGTTCTAAGGCACTTGTACCTCGATGGTAAGTGTGCGACCGCGCGTCGCTGAAATCTGGACGCGTTCGGCAACGCGCATAAGATGATTCTGGCCAGTCAGCATGCCAGTTTGCTCGATGCCGTCCTTAGGTATTTCTCACAGATAGTCCGGTATATCGGTAGGCAGTGCATCGTGGCCGCGCGACGGCTGCAACGGCGAGGAATATGTCGAAGATATACTGCTGTTGAGGTCGAGTGAGGGGTACACGATGCATCGAGAACGAGCGCTGAAAGTTGTGCTGGTCATTGTGGGCTTGATCTTTTGCGGTCTGGCTTATCCCTTGACGATGTTTGTGAAGCAAGAGCCTGCGCTGGCGATGATGCTCAGCGTTTACGTCACTCTCGGCATCTTCCTGCTGCTTGCATCCCGCAACCCAGCAGCGAATCGGAGCCTGATCGCCTTCACGGCATGGTCAAGCTTCTTCCATGCAATCCTTATGGCGATGCAGGCTTTCGCTGGTTTAATCGCACGCGGAGAACTGCTCGGATCGGCTGTCCTTGTTGTAATCGGTGTTGCGCTGATCGTGCTGGCTCCAGCGAAGCAGCCAGTCGAGCTGGTATCGGCAGCCGTCGGGTAGCTCCTTGCACCTTCGAAAAACGGCGCCACGCATGGCATCGACCGGGCGTATAGAATTTCGCGCCATCCATGGTCTTCATCCTTTTTGATACTCTCTATTTCCCAGCCACCGGCAGTACTATGCTCGATGGAGCCTCCTTCGAGCGATATACCTTCTGTGTGGCTTTCTCGTAGTCGGCATCCCCTGCTTTATAAATGTTCTCAACAAACTTCTGTGGGTTGCGGTCATATAGAGGAAACCAGGTGCTCTGAACCTGCACCATCATACGGTGGCCCTTGAGAAAGACATGGTCGTTGGGATGCAGGTCGATTTTGTATTCGGTGACCTGGTTAGGGGTAAGGGGAGCCGGCGTTTCCATGCTGTTGCGATAACGCGCGCGCAAAATGTCGTCGGCAATCATCAACTCATAGCCGTTGAGCACAGGTCCGGCGCCCTTGCCGGCCTCTTCTTCCGTGATTTTCTGATAGTCCTCGGGATACACGTCGATCAGCTTCACGACCCAGTCGCTGTCGGTTCCCGTAGTGGAAGAGAACAGGTCGGCGACGATGTCTCCGGTGACCGCAACATCCTCGGTCAGCGGATCAGTCTGCCATGTCAGCACATCCGGACGATGCTCCACGAAGCGCTGATCCTGTACCAGCCATGTGGTCCAGGCCGGCGCAGGATAAGTCGGCGTGATCGGTCGATTGCGGTACGGCACTGGATTGGC
>Ga0302326_10011728_pt1 | contig 18824 bp, 21 predicted proteins | sample Palsa_T0_3_FD_202264 | JGI IMG/M metagenome (GOLD analysis project Ga0302326, IMG submission 202264) | Peat permafrost microbial communities from Stordalen Mire near Abisko, Sweden - Palsa_T0_3 | ecosystem: Environmental > Terrestrial > Soil > Palsa > Peat permafrost | place: Sweden: Abisko...
CCATCAATTGGAAGTGGGTGAATTTCATTGTGCGCGTGGATGTTTGGTGGACGGTAGGGGATTCGAACCCCCGGCCTCCTCGTTGCGAACGAGGCGCTCTCCCAGCTGAGCTAACCGCCCACGCGAAACTATTCTAGCAAAGCCTGAATGGAAGTGCGAAATTTGGTGCGGCGTGGTTGAGCGGTTTCGAGTTCCAGAGTTTCCCTGCTGCGACAAGTTTTATTGGCTCGAACGTGATCCGCGACGAGGCTGCGACCGCTACGTAGCCCGAACAATGGCCGGCCGCAGCCCACGCGTGTGGCGATCATCCCTTGTTATGCTTGAAGTACTCCACTTGCTGCAGGCGCTTCTCGGCTTCTTTTTTCGATTTGTATGGGCCGCCGAGATTTTTTCCCTTCTCGGAAAGCACTTTGTATCCGCCGCTTTCTTTTCTGATCATGGGTTGCCTCCCCAAGATTGGACTCACATCCAGGCCCTGGTTGCGGGCACCACAAATTTTCCCACGAGTGTGGGCGCGAACTGAATACCGCGATTTACTGAACTCGATAAGATACGAACCTTTAAGTGGGATGAACGCGTTTTCGGCGATATGCGTTGTATCCGAGAAGAGAGACGCGTACCATGCGCAAGGCTAGAAGTTCCCAACGGAATTCTGGACTATCGGTTTAATCGTTCGTACTTACGGAGGAGATACATGCAAATTAGAAGGCTGGTGTTCGTAGTTGTCATGCTCTTACTCGGGGGAATCGCGGTGACTTCGGCGCGTGCGGCCGACGAGCCCGCCGCTGGCACTTGGAAGGTGAACGTCGCAAAGTCCAAGTACAACCCGGGACCCGCGCCGCAAAGCAACACGACTACCATCAAGATCGAGAACGACACGGAAACCTATGACAGCGACATCGTGGATGCCTCCGGCGCCACCTCACATTCATCCTTCACTACCAAGCTCGATGGCACCGACTCTCCGGTCACTGGCAATCCATACGGCGACACCATCTCGGTTAAGCGCAGTTCACCTACTCACTACACGGCCACGATAAAAAAAGGCGGGGCGGTTACGATGACCGTGCACATAGTGGTTGCTGCGGATGGGAAGAGCCGTACGGCAACTTACCACGGGGTAAACTCGAAAGGCCAAAAAGAGCACGACGTCATCTTCTACGACAAGCAGTAGCTCGCCGATGGCCGCTCACGGTGTGCGCGGCCGAAGCAGCTCTTGCATTGTCGAGTGCCCCATCCTTCGCTGGTTTTGGGGAGGGTGGGGCACTTCATTTTTTGGCGGCGGCGATTTGCGCGGCGGCTGCGGCGAGAATTTCGTCCAGCAGCGCGGCGTTGGGAACGCTTCCTTGCGCTTGGAATTTTGAGCCTCCACCCTTCCCTCCTCGCGCGGGCACGGTCTGACGAAAAACTTCTGAGACGTCCACGCCGGCATTGGCTGCGCTGGCCATCACTATTGCGCCGTTCGCGCGCGATCCAAACACGGCTACGGTTCCGTCGTGTTTGGCTAGCGCGGATGCGACCAGGCGCAGGTAGGTGGCGTCAGCATCTTCGAAGATATGAGAGATGACGAGACGCGCGGGGGCGGCGCCGGTGGAGGCGTTGCTGGCCAGAACCGCGGCTTGGCGCATGCGCTCGGCTTCAAATCCGGCTAGCTGAGCGGCTTGCTTTTCGATTTGGCGTTGGCTGCTGCGGCGCTCGTCGAGGATTTTGGCCACCACTTCGGGGACTTCGGGCATGCCGCATCCAATGCGTTCGGCGGCCTGCGCGAGAAGTGCCCTGTCGGAGCGTGCCGCTGCCAGGGCGCGGTAGCCTGCCACGAACTCGACGCGCCAAGACTGCTTTTGCTTTTCGATTTTGCGCAGGAGTATCAGGCCGATTTGGCCGGTGCGGGTGACGTGGGTGCCACCGCAGGGTTGGCGGTCGAAATTTTCGATGTCGATGGCGCGGAGAATTCCCTCGCGATCCACGGTTTTGCGGATGCCTTGTGCGTGGAGTTCGGCGGCGGTGCCGTAACGGATGTGCACCGGGCGATCCTCGAAAATGATTTCGTTGGCGCGGCGTTCGGCTTCTTGCAAGTGGCGCGGGACGAGAGCGGGAGCGACGAGATCGATGGTGGAGACTTCGCGGCCCAGATGGAAGGAAACCGTGTCGAATTTGGCAGTCTCGATAAATGCGGCGGAGAGAATGTGCTGGGCAGTGTGCTGCTGCATGTGATCGAAGCGGCGCGGCCAGTCGATGGCGCCTGCTGCGGGCCCGACGGGTACCGGTTGCTCCGTGAGGTGGATAACGTCGCCGGCTTCGTTCTCACCGACTTCGCGGACGGTGACGCCGTTCAGCGTTCCGAGGTCATGCGGTTGGCCGCCAGAGGTGGGATAGAAGGCGGTGCGATCCAGCACTACGCGCCAGAGATTGGCGGCGGGTTCGCAGGAGAGGACGGTTGCCTGAAAGTCGTGCGTGAAGGAATCCTGATAGTAGAGCCTGTCGGTCATGCGGCGCCTTTGCGTTGAGAGCTCGGATGATTGTACGTTATTGAAAGCCGCCGTCAGAGTGGTTGTGCCACAGAACCTGACCCATGCACAGGCTCGGTCCATTCGCCATAATTGCGGAGAGCTTGGGATATATTCTCGTGGTGTTGTCCATTAAATCCCGGAAAATCGTGCCCCTGACCGGGTTGTAACGACAGGCGATCGGAACATCTGATGGCCTCCCTTAACCACACGGACTTAGGCGGCGCCGTAAAATCGCCATTCTAGTTGCTCGCACGATCACCCCGCCAACCACGATCATGAGTGGGCATCCGACGGTAGAAATCATTAGGTGCGGTAGCATTCTCCAGCCGTAATCGGCCCACAACCTGCCGCCTATCAACGTCATTAAAACTGCTGCGTTCACCGGACCATATAGGAAGCCCAAGGTGATCGTTGCAAGCATCTCCTGTTCTTTGGCTACTATTGCGACGACGCAACCAATGAGCAGGCCGAACAACAGACGCCCGATTAAGATGATGGTGTTGAGCCAGAAAACGTAGATGTCCAGACGCGAGTGTTGCGGCATTACGTGATGTCTGCGGAGATCGAGAAAGCCAATTATCGCCCGTTCCGGCAACGAAGAGCCAAACCACAAGAGGACGCAGCCGCCAATGAGGGCGCCAACAATCGACCATGGTGCAATTAGGAATCCGGTGCCGACGAGACACACGACGGTTTTCGCGCTCTGCCGCCAATACCAACGTCGCGCCGATCCAATTCCGGACTTGGATTCAACGACGGAGAACTCCTCAAGAAGGTCTCCGGCGATAGATTCCGCGTGGTCATTGGAGGTGAACAGGTTTACCAGCCAAGCGGCGATGCGCGGAGGCTGAAACCCAGATTGGTGCGTCATGCGTAGCCCCCGATCACATCGAGACCATGGATCATTTTCCGAAGCGCGCGATGGGTGCGATTCACGGCTGCGACTCCGTTGGCGGTGACGCGGAAAAAGCGCTTCGATCGTCCACCGCGCTCGGGCGTTGGCTCACCGAGCTGAGATTTGACGTATCCCTTTGCTTGCAGGCGGTCGAGGGTGGCGTAGACGGCGCCGATGGACACTTCTCGCCCGGTGCGGGCCTCGATCTCCTGCCGCACGGTAACCCCATAGGCCCTCGCCGCAAGACGGAGCAGCGCGAGAATCACGATGTGCTCGAATTCTCCGAGATAATCGCGGCCTGACATTAGATATACAATACAGAAGAAATGGGCATAGTCAAGGAGCCGGCGCGACTGATCGGGGAGTTGTTCTTATCCCCGCGTTCCAGTCTCTTTCATGCAATCGCTTGCATCGTAACTGAATGTGATGGGGCTGAAAAATCACGTATGCCTCATTGACTTCGCTGTGGCAGAAAGCTGGAATGGGAATCCATAGTTGCGTCCAGTCCGCAGCCTGGCATCTAATCGCATCGAGCCGGCCTGTGAGACGAAAACAAATGGCCTGGAGGTGTAGCCGTGAATGCTTCTTCTGATCTGCGGATGACGAGAATTCCACTGAACCACGGCGCTGGCCAGATGCCCGCGCTTGGCTTCGGCACGCTAATTCCGGACGCGGCCCTGACAATAACTGCGACCAGAGACGCACTGGAAGCCGGATTTCGGCACTTCGATTGCGCGGAACGATATGGGAACGAGCGCGAGGTTGGCAAGGCTTTGCAGGAAGGACTTGCCGGTGGAGGGTCCGCTCGCGGAGATATTTTCGTCACCACAAAGCTATGGAACTCGAATCACCGGCCCGCACGAGTGGAACCGGCGTTCGAAGCGAGCCTAGACAGACTTGGGCTGAAGTATCTGGATCTCTATCTCATTCACACTCCATTTGCATTTCGACCCGGGGACGACCAGGATCCGCGGGACCAAAACGGCAATGTGCTCTACGACCGCGACGTGACCCTGTTGGACACCTGGAAGGCGATGGAAATCCTCGTGGATCACGGCAAGTGCCGGGCGATCGGACTTTCCGACATTACCTTAGAAATACTGAAGCCCATCTATGAAGCCGCGAGAATCAAGCCAGCCGTGGTTCAAGTAGAAGCACATCCGTATCTGCCGGAAACCGAGCTACTGGAGTTCTGCAAGGAGAGGGGCATTGTGTTTTTGGCTTTTGCGCCGCTGGGCCACGGGATGAGGCCGGGACTGCTCGAGGATCCGGTCATTGCCGGGATCGCCGCTCGAATGGGAAAGACGCCCGCGCAGGTGCTGCTGGCTTGGGCGGTGCAGCGCGGCACGGCTGTGCTTACTACGCCTAAGACTGCGGCCCGGGCACGAGAGAACTTCGACATCTCGCGCCTTGCGGAGGGCGCGATGAACGAAATCAATCGAATTCAGACCAGACAGCGGCTGAACACAGTGGTGAACACCGGCGTTCCGGGTTTTATTCCGCAAGGCAAGTGAACATGGAAGTTAAACCGTAGGTAGAGCCGTCCATGCAAGAAGGCAAAACCTCGAAGCTCCCTTTCCATTTCTCCGTTGCCAAGGGTCTCGAGAACCCAGTGGTGTAGAATCGCCGCTGGCTAAGTTCGAGCTATTGCCGCACTCGAAACCGTGCAGCTAAGAGAGGCGATTTGGTCGGCCGGACGTTATCGCATTACCGAGTTATTAGCGCCATCGGCGCCGGTGGCATGGGTGAGGTGTATCGCGCCACTGACACCAAGCTTGGACGAGACGTGGCCCTCAAGGTGCTTCCCCCCGATACGGCCCGGATCCGGAGCGACTGGCGCGGTTCCAGCGCGAAGCTCGAGCCGTGGCGGCGCTGAATCATCCGCACATCGTGACGATTTTCTCGGTGGAAGAAGCGGACGGCGTGCATTTCCTGACTATGGAGTTGATCGAAGGGCGATCGCTGGATCGTCACATTTCTCCGGGCGGCCTGCCCGCTGCACAAATCATCGAGATTGCGGCAGCGCTGGCCGGCGCACTTTCCGCGGCGCATGAAAAGAACATTGTGCATCGCGACCTCAAACCCGCCAATGTGATCGTCACCGAGGAAGGGCGCGTTAAGGTACTCGATTTTGGCCTAGCGAAAGACGTGCGCGCCTAGGCAGCAAGCGATGCCACGCTCACCTCCCTGACCCCAGCTCACACCCAGGTGGGAGTGGTCATGGGCACGCCAGCGTACATGTCACCCGAACAGATCTCGGGACGCGTGCTCGACCATCGCACCGACATATTTTCGCTGGGCGTTCTACTGCACGAGATGTGCACGGGCCGCCGCCCGTTCACCGGGCAATCTTCCGCCGAGTTGACCTCAGCGATTCTGCGCGACGATCCCCCTCTGATCACCGACACCCGTTCCGATCTGCCCAGCGATCTGCTGCGAGTGATCCGCCGCTGTCTGGAAAAAGATCCCCACCACCGCATGCAGACTGCGCGCGACATTGGCAACGAGTTCCGCGATCTGGCGCGGAGCGCCTCGCATTCCGCGCCAGCTCCCCTTTCGGTTGCGGCGAAGCACGCCACCCCGGCGCCCGATTCCGGCCGGGCCCGCGCCGATGAGGGCTTCTGGGTCGCCGTGTTGCCGTTCAAGGCTTCGGGCGCGGGCGCCGAAGTAAAAGAGCTGGCTGAAGGTCTAACCGAGGAAATTGTTGCGGGGCTCTCCCGCTTCTCTTATCTGCGCGTGATCACCCACAACTCCACGCAACGCTATGCCGGTCAGTCTTCTGATTTGCGAACGGTCGGCAAGGAACTAGGCGCGCGTTATGTGATGATCGGGAATTTGCGGCAGGCGGGTGCGCGGCTGCGGATCGCGGTGCAGCTGGTGGATTCCATCAGTGGGGCGCAGTTGTGGTCTCACACGTATGAGCGCCCGTTCGATGCCACAGCGATTTTTGAACTTCATGATGATCTGGCGCCGCGCATTGTCTCGACCGTGGCCGACATGCATGGAGTTCTGCCGGGCAACATGAGCGCTGCGGTGCGCTACAAACCGCTCGACCAGTTGACGCCCTATGAAGCTCTCCTTCGGGGCTTCGGGCATAGCATCACTTTTTCGCCGGACGACATTGTCGAAGTTCAAAGGTGTCTGGAACACGCTCTGCAACAATCTCCGGGCAACGCCGACTGCATGGCGATGCTGGCCATTGTTCAAGGAGATGCTTATGGGTTCTGCGATCCGGTAGGGGCGGAGACTCTCGACGGAGCGTTGCGCGCGGCCCACGCCGCGGTGGACGCTGCGCCTACCAATGCTCTGGCCTATCACGCGCTCGCCAAGGTGCAGTTTTTCAAGAAGAATTTTCCGGCTTTCCGAGCCGCTGCGGAACGAGCAGTTTCCCTCAATTCGATGGACGGAGCGACCATCGCGTATATGGGCACCCTCATGGGGTTCTCTGGCGACTGGGAACGAGGAATTTCGCTGACCGAACACGGGATGCAATTGAATGCCAACCATCCGGGATGGCATCTGATGACCGCGTGGCACGACGCGTATCGCGTCGAAGATTATCCGAAAGCGCTGGAACTGGCGCTGAAGTTGAATGCGCCGAAGAATCCGTGGGTGCAGCGTTCGCTGACGGTGAGTTACGCGCAACTGGGTCGAAGTGCGGAAGCGAGCAATGCGCGATTTGCTGGCTCTGGTTCCCAACTATGCGCAGGTGGCGCACGAAATGCACAGCCGATGGCTGGAGCCGGATTTGGTCGAACACATGCTCGATGGGCTGCGCAAGGCGGGGCTAACGGCTGGCCAGAAGGGTAAACCGGAAGTCCTGGCAACCGACCCGGCCACGGGTAGCGCCGCAGTTCGAAAAGATGCGGGCTTCTGGGTCGCGGTGCTGCCGTTCAAGGGGGCAGTTGGCGATGCCGACCTCGAAGCTCTGGCCGACGGCCTGACCGAAGACATTACCACCGGGCTTTCGCGATTTCCCTATCTTCAGGTGATCGCCCACAATTCAGCGATGGCTTACCAAGGCCGCGCGGCGGATATCCGTACGGTGGGCCGCGAACTGGGCGCGCGCTATGTGATCGAGGGGGGCATACGCAAAAGAGGCTCGGCGATCCGCGTCAGCGCGCTACTGATGGACGCGGTGAGCGGCACGCAGCTTTGGGCCGAGGCATATGACCGCGAAATCAGCGAGGCCGGCGCATTCCAGATCCAGGACGACCTCACCCGATCGCATCGTGGCCTCCGTCGCGGACGGTTATGGAGTTCTGGTTCGCTCCATGGCTGGCCCCACCCGGAGTCGAAAGGTGGAGGAACTCAGCGCGTCGGAACCTGTCTTGCGCTACTTCGCCTTCACGCAGCAGTTCAACCCGCAAGAGCATGCGATGCTCCGGGCTGGCTTGGAACGGGCGCTGGAACGCGAGCCCAACCATGCCACCGCGTGGGCTTGTCTTTCGAGTCTCTACCAATTGGAGTATATCGATCGGCTCAATGCGCGGGAGAAACCGCTGGACGCCGCCTGGAGGGCCGTCAAGATCGATCCGGCCTGCCAGATGGGCTGGAAAGAACTCGCTTCGGTGCAGTTCTTCAGCCGCGATTTCATCGCGTTTCGCGAGACTGCGGAGCGCGCCATGTCACTTAATCCGCGCGACGGCACTACCTGGGCTTTCCTGGCGATTATGATTGCGTTCTCCGGCGATTGGCAGCGCGGGGTGGCTCTGGCGCAAAGAACCATTGAACTTAATCGACATCATCCCGGCTGGTGCCACAACGTGATGTCTCATCATTACTATCGCAGAGACGACTACGAAGCCGCTTTGCAGGCCGCGAAGAGCGGTGGACGCCGACCCTTCGAATCATCGGGCTTTTCAAGCACTGGCTAAGGTTCAGTTCCACCGAAGAGAGATCCAAGCGTTTCGCACCGCGGCAGAGCGCGCCATCGCGCTGAATCCTATGGATGGATGTTCGATTGCGGATATGGGTGGACTCATGGCGTTTGCGGGTGATTGGGATCAGGGCTGTGCTTTGGTGGAACGAGCGCTGCGCCTCAATCCGCATCATCCGGGATGGTTCTGGTTTCCTCTCGCCTACAACGCATACCGCAAGGGCGATTACCGCGGCGCGCTGAATGCCGCGCTCAAGATTAATCTGCCGGGCTTGTTCGCCACACCCATGGTGCTAGCTGCGGCCTATGGACAGCTCGGCGAACTCGACGCCGCGAGAAAAGCTGTCCGGGAACTACTGGCCCTTTTGCCGAACGCTGCGGCGATTGCTCGCCCGGGATTATCGCTATGGCTCGATCCGGAACTTGTCGAACACTATATGGATGGACTTCGCAAGGCAGGCTTGGAAACCCGATAACCGAGGGCCGACACCTTCCAAACCGAGAACGGTGCCCCAATCCAGAAAGCCAGACCCTCGGCCGCGGCCGGATAAGCGGCGCCTAAAAAGTTAGAGTACTACCGTGCATGGCTGTCTCGCGGCGGCTCCCTAGGGAACATGGCTTAAAAACTGGTGTGCTTCTTAGCCCTCTGAGTCTTCCTCGGCCTGTCGCTCCCGGCTTTAGGCCCCCACAACCAGACTGGCCGGGCTACGGGCGCCACAAACCTGCGGCTCGGCTCAATTCAGGGGCAAGGTACAATGAGTGGATGCGAGTAAAAATGATTGCGCTGGATATTGATGGCACGCTGCTGGACGGGCGGACGTCGCACATTCCGGCGGCGAACGTGGAGGCGATTGTCGCAGCGGCGGCGCTGGGCATCGAGATCGTGCTGGTTACCGGGCGGCGGTTTGATTTCACGCGGGACGTCGCCGAGCAAATTCCTTGCGAGCTGCATTTGATCGTCAGCAACGGAGCGGTGATCAAATCCCGGAATGGGGAAACGCATCTGCGGCACTTGCTGCCGCGGCGGATCGCGCACGAGGTGCTGGTGGCGACCGCGGCGTATCGCAGCGGAGCCTCGGTGGTATTCGACCGCGTGGAAGAAAATCAGGTAATGCTCGAGCATATCGACTGGGACGACCCCACGCGGAAAATATACTACCAGCGGAACCGGCGATTTCTGGGCGAGGCTCGTCCGCTGGAGTCGTGCCTGAACGAAGATCCGATCCAAGTGGGATTCACCGGAACGATTGCGACGGTCCGCGAGACGATTGCGGTGCTGCGGGCGCACCCTCTGGCCAACGAGTTCACAATCGCGCTCACCGAATACGAGGACCGCGACTTTTCGATCATGGACGTGCTGCAACTGGGCATCACCAAGGGCGTGGCGCTGGCGGAATGGGCGCAGCGGCGGGGCGTGGAGCGGGAGGCAGTGATGGCCATCGGAGACAACTGGAACGACATGGAAATGCTTGAATTTGCAGGACTTCCGGTAGTAATGGGCAATGGCATTGCGGAGTTGAAGACTTTGGGCTGGCCGGTTACACTAGATAATGATCAAGGCGGTGTGGCCGATGCTATCCGTAGGTATGCCTTGACTGAGGCTTAATGCGTTCCGCGCTGACCATCGGATTACTAGGATTTGCCTGCCTCGCGGCGGCTGGACCGGCGCGCGCGGACTATGCAGTGTTGCGCTCGGGACTGCGGCTGCACATCACCGGATACGAACGGCAAGGCAGCGTGACGCGGCTTTCGGTTAGCGGCGGAACGGTGGACGTGCCATCGGAATCGGTGGTGGCCATCGAGCCCGAAGAGGTGTTTACCGCGACGCCAGTTGCGGCGCCCGTGGGTCGTTTCGGCAAATTTATTCAGGATGCGGCGCGGCAACATGGGCTGGACGAGGCGTTGATCTCGAGCGTGATTTTCGCGGAATCGAATTTCAATCCGAAGGCGGTCTCGCGCAAACAGGCGCAGGGGCTGATGCAATTGCTGCCGGCGACTGCGGCGCGATATTCGGTAACCAACATTTTCGATCCCGCGCAGAATATTTCCGCGGGTACTCATTATCTGAAGGATTTGCTGGATCAGTACCATGGGAATTTGCAGTGGGCCCTGGCTGCGTATAACGCCGGACCGCAACGCATCGACCAATATCATGGTATTCCCCCGTACCCCGAAACAGTGGATTACGTCCGGCGCGTCACCAAGAAATTCGCTGAAGAAAAGAACAAGAAGACCCCGCCCCCTGGGAAGTAGCCCTTGAGCCGAGAGTCCTCTTCCGTTCTGGAGGGTTGAACGGTGCACATCGAAATACGCAATGCGGCCCTAGTACTACTGTTTTATAAAATAAGACACATTTCGTCGAAAACACAATAGGTCAGGGGCGATATTAACCTACAGTGTCGGCATGGGAGACGCTTATGATTATTTATGTCAAAATCAAGCGCGGCCTCGATCAACTCGACCGCCGCGAAGGGATTCCGGAACACGAACTGGATACGCATCTGGCGAAACTGAAAAACCAAACCTAGCTGGAGAAAAGAACAGGAAGACCCCGCCTTCGGGGAAGCAGTCGGCGTGGCAATGTGACCTCTAGCGTCGAGGGAAGTTGCGAAGGCTACTGCGGAGGGGGATTGTTGTTGGAGCCACTCTGCGGTTGATTGGTGTTGGAGCCGGAGTTGGAGTTCCCGCCGAAGCTGGACCCGCCACCGAAGCTGGAACCACCACCGAAACTCGAACCACCACCGAAGCTGCTGCCGCCGCCGAAGCTCGAACCGCCGAAACTGCTCTGGGAGCCGTTCGTGCCGGGCTGGCCGATTCCGGATTGGCCCGCCGGGGTTCCTCCGGGCGTCCCGAAGGACTGCGCAGCGCCGGCGACTTGCGCCATCGGGTTATAGATGAACTCCCACTGCTTGTAGGTCTTCCCCCTCTTGTAAACCTTTAGGGAGCGCTTATCGATCTTGCTAGCCAGGCCAATAATGCTGCCACCGATTACGGTGCCAGAGGATAGGCCTGAGGATGCCAGCCCGGTGCCGCTGCTGCCAAAGCCTCCGGTGCTTCCGCCGAAGCCGCCCCCGCCGCCAAAACTGCTGCCACCACCAAAGCTGGAACCGCCAAAGCTACTACCGCCTCCAAAGCTGCTGCCACCACCGAAGCTACTTCCGCCAAAACTGCTGCTACCACCGAAGCTGCTGCCGCCGCCGAAGCCGCTATTACCGGAGTCACTGCCGTTTTGGCCGGATGGCGATCCGTTTCCCTGTGATTGGTCTGAGCCGGGTGGGTTGCCGGAACTGGCCGCGCCTTGTCCCTGGCCGGTGAGACTTGCCCCGCCGGCGGTGCCTTGCTGGTTCGCGGCACCGTTGGAATTGGCGTCAGTTCCCTGCTGGCCGTTTTGCGAGCCTTGATCGCCGCTAAAGCCTTGGCCAAATCCACTATTGCCGAAACCCTGGCTGCTACCGAAGCCTTGGTTGCCAAAGCCCTGGCTGCCACCGAAGCCTTGGCCGCCGAATCCTTGACCGCCAAATCCCTGGTTGCCAAAACCGGATTGGCCCGGCATCCCTCCGGCGAAGCCACCAATCCCGGCGCCCATCCGTGCCATATTCGGTCCCATGGTGGTGACGGCTTCCGCCAATTCCATTTGCTGGAGGGTTTGGTACTGAAGGCTGCCGACGAGCATGCCGCCCTGGGTGACGTAAATCAGGCGCCATTCACCACCGCCGGGAACCATGGGGTCTGCGTAGAGCTTGCGCATATAACGGACGGTGCCGTTCTGATGCTTGATTAGAGCGTCGAGCGAGGTGGGATACTTTCCGAATTTTTGACTATAAAGGCGGATGCCGCGCTTGTATTGTTCGCCGCGCCAGATCATGTCCTGTTCGCGCTCGCGCCTGCCGTTGATGAGGACGCTGGGGACCATGGCGCTCAGCGAAATCAGCAGAACGACTACCATGAAGAGGGTCAATAGGAAAGCGTACCCGTCCTGCTGCGAGCGGGACCCGGAGCGGCGTGCGCGGACAGACGGACGCGAAACGGGAATGTTTTCGAGAGTGCGGTCGAGCAGGGTCATGTTCGTTAGCCGCGTCGAAGGCCGATCCAGTGGCCGGAAACCCGAGCCGGTTGCCGCTAGTGGCCATCGGCTTACTGCCTCAATACTTATGATGCGCAAAACGACCGAGGCGTCTCGCGCTCAGCGTTCGAGGGTAGCGCCCCAGTAACGCGCGCGCGGAGCGTTACTGCGGCGGCTCGGGGTCGCCCTGTCCCGGGGGAGGGGCGGCACCGCCAAGGGCTGCGGCAGCCGCAGAGCCAGCCGCGGGCTGGGTGATCGCCAGGGAAGCTTTCCGGCCGGTGCTTACTTCCTCGAATTCCGCGGTGTCGTTGCCGATTTTCAGCAATCGGAAATTGCTGAGCAGCAAGCTTCCCTCGCCCACGACGTAGACGTCGTCGCCGCTCTGAAAAAATCCCAGACGATTTGCGCCTGCCCGATTCGAGACGTAACCAAAAAATGTGGCGGGGACGCTGGGAGGCGGTGGCGGAGGAGGCTGCACCGGCCCCATATTTTTTCGCAACTCCTCGGCTTTCTTCTCGGCTTCGGTGATGACCGGCGGCAACGGCGTGGCGCTGAAAATATTGCGATGGGCGCCGGAATATTCGAGCTTGCGAATTTTGTCCAGCATATCCAGGCGCAGCTCGGGATCCTGGACATTCAGAGGCTGGAAGCCAGTGGCAACCGTGCTGACGCCGGGAATACCCGAGACAGAGTTGCGGTTCCACAGGTATGCGAGCGCCCCCACCACCAGCAGGACGATCAGCCAGATCAACTTATTACGTTCGCTCGCGATCATGCTCTCATGTCCGGAAATAAGTACGCAGGCCCAGCTTCAGGCGAATCACGCCACTCGAGGAAGTGTCGAGTTCGAGGGCGTTCAGCAGATAGAAATTCTTGGAATGCTCGAGCCCGTTGATGAACTGGATGACCGCGGAGTACGACCCCTCCACCTCGGCGGTGATATCGATCTGGGTGACGCCGCGGTCCTTCACGTCCTTTTGATTGAAGCCCATGCCGCCGGTCTTGAGGCCGGCCTTCTCGGCTAACTGACCGAGATCGGCGACCACCCCGGAATAGCCCGCGGAAGCCGGCAGCAGCTGTTGCTTGTAAAAGTTGTCGCACTCCCGGCCGACGTCGGGGAAATGGGCGCGAATGGCCTGGCCGCGGTTGACATCGGCCTTGAGCAGCTTGGCCTGGGTCTGCAGCCTGCTGAGATTTTCGCGCATGGCCTGCGGACCGCCCATCACCGATTGCCAGCTGACGATGAAGAGAACGAGATCGGCCAGGAGGACGACGGCGAGGGCGCCGGCGATCCACAGTTTCCAGACGGGCTGATTGCGAAAGTATTTCATGTGGTTTCGTACCAGGCTTCGATTTCGAGCATGACCTTGTCGGTCTGGCCCTGGTTGCTGTCGACGCGCTTCTCGCCGTCCACGCGAATGCCGGAAAACGCCTTGGAGTCCTCGAGAGCGCGCAGGAATTTCACTTTGCTGTCGTCGCTCAAAGCGCCGATCACCAGCTTCACGGCCACCCGCCCATTTTCGAGGTGCGGGGCGATGGTGATGACGCGGACGCCGGCCGGGAGGGTGTCCTCGAGATCCATGAATATCTTGGTCCATGGGAAACTGCGCTGCTGGATCATGCCGTTGAGGAACGCGGAACGGTCCAGAATCTGGCGAATTGGGAGTCTGAAACAACGTCGCCAGTTCACGCTGCTGGCGTTCGGAATCGCGGATTTGATCTTCGGCAGCGGAAGTCTTCTGGCGCAGGTCGCGGTTCATGTTCCAGGTGACGTAGGCGGCGTGCGACAGAACTACCAAGGCGATTACGCCGAGCGTGCCGGTCAGTCCCGCGCCGAGCAGGAACGGGCGATTATTTTGGAGGGCGTTGCTGGCCAGATTGAGCCGAAGCTTCATTGTCCGCTCCACCATCCGAGGAATCCGCGACCGCTCAAAACGCCCGCGCTAGGATGCGCCATTCATCATCCATCCAACCAGCGGCTCAAGCCCCTGGTTCATCAGCGTGCGGGCATCACCGGGCAGCGTGTGGAGCGTTCCCTCGCCGAGCGATTCCACCGGGCATTTCATTTCATGGGCAATCGCGGCGCGGAACGCATCGGTGCGGTCCGCGAATCCGGCGACGCGGACGCGGTCTATACCCACTCCCCAGGTATCCTGGAAATAAGCGACCGACGGGAAAATTTCCTCGAGCACGCCCTGCGGGTCGACGGTTTCGGCCGAAGCGGACATGTTGGTGGTCCGAAAAACGCACAGGGAGTCGCTGCGAACAATCACCGTGGCGAGGGTCGCTCCGCTCATGCGCACCATCAGCGTGGCCCCTTGGGATTCCAAGAGCGGCAAACCGGCCAAGGAAGAGCTCAGAACTACGCCCGGCGCGGCTCCCTCAGCTTCGAAGGCTTGCTCATACTCGCGCACGATTTCCTTGCGCGCGAGGGCCGCAATCACTTCCACATTTCCGGCGCGGCCCGGTTGCTTCATCCAGGATAGGGTCGTGTCTTCGACGTCGAACGGCACGCTCTTTTTCAAACGCAGGCGCAGGAGCGGAGCGGCCTCGTCGGCTTTGCGGGGAAAAGTGTCAAAAGAAAGAATGAAGACGCGGACCACTTCGTCGGGCAAGAGCAAGGCGATGGAGGGGGGGCGGTTAGGGATTTGCCGGAGCAGCCGCGAGACGGTGCCGCGATAATTTTCCGCGTTGACGACGTTGGGGTCTACCGGCGACGGCTGAATGGTGCCGGCAGGCAGCGGTTCGACGCCGTAGCCACCCAAACTTCCCTGGGCACTATTCCAGCGCGCCGCAGCAACGTAAGTAGGCGCCACTTCGCACACACAGGTGGGATGCGGCATGGCGGTGATCCATCGCGCAATCTTGCCGAATGGACCGCCGCCGCTGGCGGCGCTCGGAGTGCTGGCGCCGAGGGTGCTCACTGGAAAGTTACCTTGTTGATCTCACGCAAAGTGGTGACGCCGGCGCGAATCTTGGCCAACCCTGAATCGCGCAAGAACACCATGCCTTCGTCCTTCGCCACGCGCTTGATTTCGGAAGTGGGGCGACGGTCGATGATCATCTCGCGGATGCGGTCGGTCAAATCCAGGAGTTCGCAGATCGCGGTACGTCCGCGGTACCCGCTGCCGGAACATTCCAGGCATCCGGCGCCTTCATACAGCGGAATGGTAGACCACAACTCCGGGTCGAGACCGGCCTCTTTCAGGACGTCGGGCGGATAGTGGATGGGGTGCTTGCAGCTCTCGCAGATCATGCGAACCAGGCGCTGGGCCAGGATGCAGTTGAGAGCAGAGACGAAATTGTAGGGTTCGACGTCCATGTTGACGAAGCGGCCGATGACGTCGACGACGTTATTGGCGTGGACGGTGGTGAAAACCAGGTGGCCGGTAAGCGCGGACTGGATGGCGATCTGGGCGGTTTCGTGGTCGCGGATTTCGCCGACCATGATCTTGTCGGGGTCGTGGCGAAGGATGGAGCGCAGACCGCGGGCGAAGGTAAGGCCCTTCTTCTCATTGACGGGAATCTGAGTGATGCCGCGGACCTGATATTCGACCGGGTCTTCGATGGTGATGATTTTGTCTTCGTCGCTCTTAATTTCGTTGATGGCGGCGTAAAGGGTGGTGGTCTTTCCGGAGCCGGTGGGCCCGGTAACCAGAATCATTCCGTAGGGCTCGCGAATGTAGCGGCGAATGCGATGCAGCTCTTCGTCGGAAAAGCCGACAACGTCGAGGGTGAGGTTGCGAAACTTTTCGCTGAGAGTCTCTTTATCGAGGACGCGCAAAACGGCGTCTTCGCCGTGGACCGAAGGCATGATGGAAACGCGGAAGTCGACGAAGCGGCCCTTGTAGCGGACACGGAACCGGCCGTCCTGGGGTACGCGACGCTCGGCGATATCGAGTTCGCTCATCACCTTAATGCGGGAAAGGATGGTGGCGTGCCATTCCTTGGCGAGGGGCTGCATGGCGAATTGCAAGACGCCGTCAATGCGGTACTTCACGCAGACTTCGTTGCTGCGGGTTTCAATGTGGATGTCACTGGCGCGGCGCTCGAGCGAGGTGAAGATGACGGTGTCGACGAGACGAACCACCGGGCTCACGCCAGAATCAGCGCTGAGACCAGCCATGGAAATATTTTCTTCGTTCTCGTCTTCGCGAACGACCTGCAGGGTGAAACCTTCGGTGGCTTCGTCGAGGACCCGCTGCGATTGCTCGGTGCGCTTGAGCAAGTCGCCGATCTGGGAGGCGATAGCCACGCGAATGGACAGCTTCTTGCCGAGCAGCAGGGACAGCTCGTCGGTCATCAAGAACTGGCTGGGATCGGATACCGCAACGACCAGGTTATTGTCGTGGGCTTCCAGGGGAACGAAATTGAAGCGGAACATCAGTTCCGCGGGAATGACGCGGAAGAGTTCGGGGTCAATGCGCTGGTCGCGCAAGTCCAGAAAGGGGAAATGGTAGCGCTCGGCGAGGCGCCGAGTGCGTTCGATCTCTCCGGCGTCGTCACGCTGAACCTCCGGAGCTGGGGTGCGATTCACGGTTTCCATGATTTATCCAGCCGCGCCTACGGAGAGAGAGAACATTGGCAAATAAAGAGCGATCAAAATCAAGGCTACCACACCGGCCATGAATACCAAAATTGCCGGTTCTACCCATGTTAGGAAGGCGGTAAGGCGCAAATTGACCTCTTCCTCGTAGAAATCCGCGACGCTGGCGAGCATAGCGGTGAGCGCGCCGGAGTTCTCCCCGACTTCGATCATTTCCAAGGCCATATCGGGCATCAGGCCTTCGACGGCGAGGGCCGAGCTGAGCGTCTGACCCTCTTTCACCTTAGCGGCCGCGCGGCGGGTGGAGCTAGCTATCAGTCGGCTGCCCAATGAGTTGGCGGAGGTCTCGACGGCGGTGACCAGCGGCGTGCCGCCGGCAAGGAGGGTGGAAAGAGTGCGCACGAACTGAGCCACCTGCGCTTTTAGCCAGATGTCGCCCATGATGGGGATCTTGGGCTTCACGCTATCGAGGAGCTGAGCTCCCTGGTCGGTGCGGCTCCAGACGATGAGCAGAAAGATGGTTACCGCCAAACCGGGGATGATCAGCACAATATAGTGACGAATGGGCAGCGCGATTCCCAGCACGATGCGGGTGATATCGGGTAATTTGACGTTGAGATCCGAATACAGCAGCGCAAATTGCGGCACGGCGTAAGTGACCAGAAACGACAAAACGGAAATCACCGCCACGACCAAAATCGCCGGGTAAATCATCACCGTTTTGAGCCGATTGCGGAAGCCCTGGCTCACTCTCTGGAAGGCGATGTAGTTGTCCAAAACGCCGGTAAGGTTGCCGCTCTTCTCTCCGGCCAGTATGGCGGTGGTGTACACGCCGGGGAAAACGCCCTGAGCCTCGAGCGCCTCGGAAAGCATGGCGCCTTCCCGGACGCGGTCGCGAACATCGATTAACATGGGGCGCATTCGCACCGCGGCGGCGCGCTCGGCGAGCAGCGAGAGCGCCTTTAGAATGGGCAGACCGGCTTTGATCAGGGTATTGAACTGTTGATTGAAGATCAGGAAGTCGCCGCCGCGGACGACCTTATCTCTCCGGCGGGATGAGAGCGTGCCCACCAGCCCCATGTCGCTGCGGATGGAGTAGACGTGCAGACCCTTATCGGCCAGGCGTTGCCGGGCTTCGGCCTCTGACGGCGCGGCCTCGGTGGCCTGAAAAACTCGTCCCGAGGCGTCTCCGACTTTGCAGATAAATTCAGCCATTGTAGGGGTTTCGGACCCTTAGCAATTCTAACACAGACGTTCAAACGCAATAGGCGAGCGTTCCGGTAAGGTCAACCCGGTAGGAGAGCAAAGCGGGCGTCGGGGTTGCCCATTTAGCTCCCGATTTGTGCGGCAGGTTGCCAAGGCGACACGCGATCGGAGGGCGGGGGTTGTGGGGTTAGTGGATGCTGCCGACGAGGTCGGACTGATCGACGATGGCGACGCCGGTAGGCGGCTCGAAGTGAAATTTGGATTCCGGCAGTTCGGGGTTTTCTTCCCAATTGCCGAACTCGAATTCGGTTTCGGTATCGCCAGCTTCGCGAATCAGCACGCTGACGATCCGGTACTGCGCATCGAGCCCCAGTAGCACCTCTTTGAATGGGGCGCTATCCTCCCCGGCTTCCGCGGCACGCGGGGTACAGCGCAGTGTCTGCACGGCCGCTCCAGCGGCCGGGGCGGTCGAGTCGGAGCCATTTCCTACCAGTTCGATACGCCCGCACAAGCGAGATAGACTCAATTTGCCGGTCAGCAGCGCGAAGGGCGTTCGCCAATCGGCACTATCGCGTACCCGGGCGCGGCTGGCGGTGCGGTCGGCGGGGATGTAAAACCAGACGTTTTTGCCGTCGACGAGGAACAGCTTAGTCTCCGGCGATTCGTAATCCCAGCGCATGCGACCAGGCCGGGAAAAATAGACGCTGCCGGACTCCACCTGTGCC
>Ga0302326_10011732_pt1 | contig 18820 bp, 17 predicted proteins | sample Palsa_T0_3_FD_202264 | JGI IMG/M metagenome (GOLD analysis project Ga0302326, IMG submission 202264) | Peat permafrost microbial communities from Stordalen Mire near Abisko, Sweden - Palsa_T0_3 | ecosystem: Environmental > Terrestrial > Soil > Palsa > Peat permafrost | place: Sweden: Abisko...
GTGTGCAGCGGCGATCAGCGCCTGATGTTTCTGCTGTTCCCAGCGCAGCCAGTCATCGGGCGCGACGTGCGCCGGACGGACTGGTGCGGCGTCGAGCCACTCGTTGACGGCCGCGCGCAGCTCTGGATCGCGCCGCAGTCGCAGCGCGAAGCCGAGCTCCGCAAGTCCGAAGTTCATTCGCGCGAGCAACTCACGCAGCGTGCGCAGCCGCTGCAGCTGCTCGGGCCCGTAGAGCCTGTAGCCGGCGGGGGAGCGGCCCAGCTCGAGCAGTCCGGCACGCTCGATGTAGCGCAACATCCGCGGCGACCAGCCGGTCGTCGTGGCCGCTTCCTGGATCGTCAGGCCGTCCATCACTGCCTGCAACGTTACCAAAAGATTGTTAAGGTGTGACCGTCTAACTCTCGGGCGCGACCACCTCGATCCAGTCGAGCGGCCGGTGGCAGAGCTCGGCGGCCCTGGCCGGCGGGACCTGGACCAGCTTGGGCGACGGGCTCAGTGGCGCCAGGGCGATCTCGGAGAGCGCGGTGTACTGCTCGCTGTCGGCATTGCCTGGGGCGAGGTTCGCCTGCGGATAGGTGACGGCGATCGTGTGCCTGCCCTTTGCGAGGGCGAGCGGGCGACCGACCTTGTTGTAGTCACCGAGGTTGTTCAGCTCGTCCGAGATGCTGCCGACGAGCCTTCCGTCGATGCGGACGACGAAGCCGCGGGCGAAGCTGCCGCCGAGCCAGAGTTGGTAGCGGCGCGTGGCACCTCGCACCGTGACATGGGCGATCGCAGTGCCCGGGGCCGTTGCGGTGAGCGCATCCTCGGACACCCCGTCCGGGTCGTCGTCAACGTACCAGTCCGACGGCCACACGGTCTGGCTACCGCGGAGCACGATCGGGTTGACGCGCTCGTAGGCCAGTAGCGAGCCGCCGACCTGCGACGCGAGACGAGCGAGCGAGAGCACCTCGGGGCAGGGCGCGACCGCTGCCGGTTCAATCGAGCAGAGTGGCTCGATCGGGCGGCCGTCCTCCGCCGCGCCGCAGTAGTCGAGCTGCGTGTCACCGAGCGGAACGTGCTTGATGACGCGATGCGTCGGCTGAGCGGGCTGCTGCCAGAGCTGGTAGAAGCGGCCCTGCCAGACTGGCCGCGTACCGTAGATCGACGGCGGTTGGCTCTCGACCGGCGAGCGGCGGATCACGAGCGAGCGGTAGGGCGCGAGCGTCGACAGCGGGAACGAGTCGATGTCGGCGAACGCGGACTTCGTCAGCACCGCGTTCGTCACCGTGGGCAGCAGCAGACTGCGGTACTCCGCCGGCTCAACCGGCGCTCCGGCGCGGAGGAAGTGCCGGTCGGCGTAGATCTGGTACTCGTTGATGAAGGTCGGGCCGTGACCGGGGAGCTTGCCAGCGATCGTCTGGAACTCCGAGAGCTGATCGCGCGGCGCCAGCGTCACGTTGCGGTACTGAAGCCAGTTCGACCAGAGCACCCCGGCACCGATCGCCACCAGCACCATGGCGCCGGCGACGAGCGCCCAGATGCGATCCTGACTGAACAGCAGTGCGCCGCCGACGAGTCCCGCGAGGAGGATCGCCGGCGATGAGATCGCGAGCGCCTTGGCGATAAGCCACGGCGTGATGCCCTCGCTCCACGGCCAGACGACCCCGACCACTGCCACCGCGACGTAGATCGCGAGACCGGGGCTGCGCCGCCAGAGCGCCCAGACGACACCACCGCCGCCGGCAACGAACACAAGGTAGGCGAAGCCGTAGCGCGGCAATGCCGCCGGCGCGGCGAACAGGCTCGGCGCGGCGGCGACGTCGCGAAAGTCGCCGGCCGGCCAGATCCCGGCGATCTGGAGCGCCCGCAGCGGGTCGCCCGCCAGCAGATTGCCGTAAGCCGTCGCAGCATTCTGGCCGGCCGAGTAGGAGCCCTGGTCGACGTGGAGGTAGTGCCCGACGAGGATCCAGAGCGGCAGCCCACAGAGGCCGCTCGCGAGGACGAGCGCAGCGCCGATGAAGAGAACGTTGAAGAGGTCGGCCCCGCGGAGCACACGCCAGCCAAAGCCGCTGAAGAGCGCCAGGAACACCGGGACCGCATAGATCGCGACGCCCGGGCCGAGCGTGATCATCAACGCCCCCGCCGTGACGGCCAGCGGCAGCACATTGCGCGGGCGCGGATCGTCCTTGGTCAGGAGCTCCGCCGCGAGCGCAACGCCGAGCCCCAGCAGGAACGCCGCCGTCAGCTCCTTTATTCCGCCCCAGGCCGCATAGCCGAACAGCAACGCCGACTGGGCGGCGATGAACGCAACGAACGCCCGCAGCCAGCGCCACTCGAGCAACGGACTGACCAGCGCGTAGATGGCGAGCGAGAGCGCGGCCGCACAGCAGGCCAGGTAGGGCTGGAAGACCCACGCGATATCGATGCCGGTCACCCAGTGCCCGACGCCGGTGAGCATGAACGCCCCCGACGGGTACGCGGAACCTCCGCCGGTCGTGGCGAGATCGGTCATCGCGTTCAGGACGAAGGTCGAGCTGGGCAGGTTCGCGAACGAGCGCCCATGGCTGAACAGCTGGTCGATCAGGTTGAACCATGTCGCCGTGTCGTCGAGTCGAACGTAGCCGAGGAACGTCGCCTCGCCGCTGAGGATCACCGGAGCGCCGTAGACGAGCAGCACGCCGATCGCCGCGAGCGCCGGAGCCGCGCCGAGCCGCGCACGCCCCCAGACGTAGCCGACGCCGGCGAGCGCCCCGATCGCGGCGACCGGCTCGGCCAGCGACGCGGTCCCCGAAAAGGCCGTCAGGATTCCGGCGACGACGATCGCACTGGCGAGCCCGATCGGGATCGTCAGTGCCCCGAGCTGTCGCTCGCCGGCGATCCATTGGACGAGCGCGCCCCAGCCGAGCCCGATCGCCGCGAGCACGAGCGGGAACAGCACCCACGAGAGGATCAACGACAGGGCTGCCTCCGAGCGTCGGCGGTCATTGGTCCTCGGGCCGCCCGGAGCTCCCCTCCCCGGCGGAGCGGGCGATCCTAACAGGGGCAGCTGCGAGCAGGCGAACCAGCAACCGAACGGCGGCGAAATACCAGGCCTGAGCGTGGATCAGCGCGCGTGGCAGCCGCCGCAGGTAGGGACTGTCGAGCGATCCGCTGAGCACCGCGGCGAATGCGGCGTCGTCGATTCGCCGCTGCGCCTGGACCGCAGCACGGCGGCGTGCCGCGCGCCGGACCCCGAGCGTCGCCGCGAGATCGGCCCGCAGCTTCGCGGTGAGCCAGCCGTCGCGCGCCGCGACGACCAACAGGCCCAACTCCGCGACAAGCAGCGCCGGCGCGAGCAGCGCCAGCAGCCGAGCGGGGTAGAGCGCGACCACGGTGCGCCAGCGGTTGCGCTCGAGCAGAAACCACTTCCGAGACCCCTTGTCGAACACGTAGTCGTGGATCACCCTCGCGCGCGGCTCGACGCCGACCCGGTGACCGGTCAGCCAGAGACGCAGCCCGAGCTCGCAGTCCTCGCCGTAGAGGAAGTAGGAGTCGTCAAAGCCATCGAGCTCAATCCACACCTCTCGGCGGATCACGAGCGCCGCCCCCGACGCGAACGGAACGTCGTAGGGCGCGTCCGCCAGCTCGCTCGCCGGCTGCTCGCAGCGACCCGCCCAGCTGAGACCAAGGTAGTGGACGACGCCGCCCGCCGAGTTGATCCGGCCGTCTGGCAGCATCACGGCCGGCTGCCAGGCTGCCCAATCCGGCCGCTCGTCGGCGACTGCCCGCAAGCGCTCCAGCGAGCCGGGCTGCGGCCGCGCGTCGGGATTGAGGAACAGCAGCAGCGGCGCCGAGGTCGCGTCCGCGCCGATCCGGCAACCCGCGGCAAAGCCGCGATTCGATCCGGCCTCCACGATCGGAAGCCCGAGCGCCCGCGCGCTCCTCGCCGTGCCGTCGCTCGACGCGTTATCGACAAGGAGCACCTCGTCGTCGCCATCAAGCACGCCGCTCAACGAATCCGCCAACTCCGCCAGTCCCGCCGCGCAGTTGTAGGTGACGACGACGACGGCGAGCTTCACCGCTTGCCCACTGCCCGCGTGCCCGCCTCGACCGGGTCATCGCCGTTGGCGAGCTCTGGGCCCTGCTCGAGCGTGCCGACGCGCTGATCGAGCAGCGCGAGGCGCTGGGCGAGGACCTTGTTCTGCTCGGATAGTCGCGAGATGACCATCGAGAAGTGCAGCAGCAGCGCGACGGTGAACACGAACCCGGCGGCGAAGAGCGCATTCACAGGCGTGTAGATGTGGAGGTCGCCGGAGACCGACGTCAGTAGCCCGCGCCACACGGCCAGCACCACCAGCACAACCGCGGCCCCCAGCCACAGCAGGGCGTAGCGCTCCATCAGCGCGCGCCTGCGCACCAGCTCGAAGACGACCAGGAAGACGACGACAGCGAAGACGATCACGCCGGCGCGCTGGAAGGTGACCGTCGTCTCGGTCACGCGGGCCGCCGCGAGCAGGCTCATGGCGCCCCCTCCGACAGCGCTCCCGGCTCGCCCTGCGGGTGCGTGCGCAGCGCGCTGACGAAGACCGCCAGCAGGACCTTGATCAGGTAGTAGACGCTGACGGACGCCGAGATCTTCGAGCGCCCGCTGCTGCGCGGACGCATTCGCACGCCGACCTCTCGCGTGTGCAGTGCGTAGGTGTGGGCGAGCACGATCGCCTCGACTTCCGGGTAGTCACTCGGGTAGTCGCGCGCAAACAGCTCGATCCCGATCCGATCGGTCATGCGGTAGCCGGACGTGGGGTCCGTGACCCGCTGACGGGTCAGCGCTGAGACGACGCGAGCAAACACGACTATCCCGAGTCGACGGTAGGCGGTCGAGCGGTGGCCGGCGCGAGGCTCGCCTGCTTGCCCATCAGCGTGAAGGAAGCGGGAGCCGGTCACGAGATGCGTATCGCTCTCGGCGCTCAGCACGGCGAGCAGCCGGGGAATGTCGCGCGGATCGTGCTGACCGTCGCCGTCGACCTGTACCGCAACCTCGTGCCCGTGCGCCTGCGCGTAGAGGTAACCGCACTGGACCGCTGCGCCGATGCCGACGTTGAACGGCAGGCTGACGACACGTGCACCGGCCGCGAGTGCGGCCGCGGCCGTGTCGTCGGTCGAGCCGTCGTCGATGACGAGGACGTCGAACTGCGGCGCGGCGGCATGGATCTCGCCAATCGTCGCGGCGATGGCACCGACCTCGTTGTGCGCCGGAACGATTGCGAGGTAGCGATTCATGGCGACTCAGCCGTTCAACGTTAGCGGCCGCGGGTGCGGAAAAGCAGCCATTCGGCCCGGATCAGGCGTCTCAGCTTGGTGACCAGAGTGCCGAGGCGGCGGCGTCGAATCCGCATCGGCGGTTGGAAGGGGCTCGGCGGTGGTTGTGTCGCGCTGGCGATCCATCCCTCCGCGGGCGGGGGGTCTGTGCGACGAAACGCGTAGATCCGGAGCGGTCCGCCATCCCCGAAGGCGCTGGCAGCGAACAGGGCGAGCCAGGCGTCGCGATGCTCGACGGTCGAGTAGAGCAGCCGGCGGCGCCAGCGTGGCCGGCTCGCGAGGCGGGCGAGGCCCAGGACGACGGGATCGGGACCGGCGTGCTCGCCGATGAGTGTCCAGCCGGCGGCGGGCAGGGGCGGCGCGGCGCCGGCGAGGACGAAGACCCACTCGCTGGCGGCGGCGAAGGCCTGGCCGAGGAGTGCCGGATCGACGGCGGCGTCGGCACTCGAGCTGGCAAGCGCGATCGCGGGGCCGCGCGGGAGCTCCTCACCCGCTCCGTATGAGGCGATCCGTGGGTGGACGGCCGCGAGGACAGCGTGTGGGGCGCGCAGCTCGACCACCGCGCTGACATCGCTCCGCTCGATCGCCTTGAGCAGCGGGGCGGCGAGTGCGAGGGCGGCGAGCGTCGGTGGCCGCGAACTTTCGACCAGCTCCGGGTAGCGCGGGTAGGTCGTTCGCCAGCCGCTGGCGCGCTGTTTGCGCGCGAGGTAGTCGGGGTGCGTTTGCGCGTCGGCGTCCCCGAGGTGCGTGGCGTAGATGTCGGCCGCGACGCCGACGCGGTAACCGGTCCGTCGGAGCGCGTGGCCCGTGATGCCGTCGCTCATGTAGGGGATACGCAGCGCCTCGCGCCGGATCAGGTTGAGCCAGACGCCCGTCGCGGCTTCGAGAATCTCGCCATCGACCAGCGGCGCGCCCTCGAGCCGCGCGTTGCGCGCCTCGGTGACGCTGTCGAGGCGGACGCCGAGGAGGCCGAAGTCGGGATGGCGGTCGGCCAGCGCTACGAGCCGCGTCAGCCAGCAGCCATCGGCGGTCGGCTCGCCGACGACGATATCGGCGTCCGAGAGCACGAACAGCGCGCCCGCCGTCGCTGCGATGCCGCGCTGGAAGCCGGCGAGGTGCTCGTTGCGGTCGTTCCAGATGACCTGGTGGAAGCGGCCCGCGTTCTCACGCAGCCACTGGCGGGTCTCGGGGCCTGAAAGGTTGTCGACGACGCTCACGCGGTGCGGCCAATGCGTGCGCTCTTCAAGCGCCGTGACCATCTGCGCGAGGTACTCGCGCCGGTTGTAGCTGAGCAGGATGATGTCGACCGGCTCCGCCACGGCGCTCAAAGCCTAGAGGCGACGGCTGTCAGCCGATGGCGCTTGCAGCAGCGCGTAGCAGCAGTCGGCCCCCGCGAGGCGGTTGATCAGCGCCATCGGTGGGAACGTGACGGCGCCGAGACCGTAGGCAAGCCAGAGCTTCCAGCCGGGCGTCCAGCGACCGGCTAGCAGGTAGTGAATGCTGTAGGCGCCCGAGATGACGGTCGAGTTCGTCCCGATCTCGACCACCTCCAGGCCCAGCAGGTCTGCCGCGACCTGGAGCGCGCGGGGCGAGAAGTGCTGCAGATGCCGAGGAAGGTCGAGGTGAAACCAGCGCCCACCGAAAAGGTGTCGCTGCCAGCAGCGCCAGTTCGGCAGCGCGAGCGCCAGCCGACCATGAGGCGCCAGTGCCCCAACCGCCTCGCGCAGCGCCGCGAGCGGCTCGGGAATGTGCTCGAGCGAGTGGGAGAACACGATCAAGTCGAACTCCGCCGTTCGCCACGGCCGGTCGGCGAGCGTCCCCTCGTGAACGAGCAATCCGCGCCGCCGCGCGGCGGCGACGGCGCGCGGTGCCGGATCGATCCCGAATGTGTCCCACCCGCGCGCGGCGTAGTGGGCGAGCAGCTCGCCGCTGCCGCAGCCCACGTCGAGCACGCGCCCCGGCTCGAGGCCGGAAACGGCGTACGGCGCGTGGCCAAAGCGCCGTCGCGCGGCGCGGCCGCGGAATATCTCGCGCGCACGCTCGAGCACGCCGCTCGCCGGCTTCGATCCGTCGTCGTAGAAGCCACCGAAGTATTCGCCGGCGTAGTAGCGATCGAGCTCGGCGCCGCGCAACTGGGGGACCGTCACGCCGTAACTGCAGGACCGGCACTCGCTCACCGTGAAAGGTCCATCGCCCGTCACCAAGCGGTCGATCGCGCGGGCCGCGTCCGCACGGAGCTCGCCCTTGCACAGTGGACAGACGAGCGGCCCCTGGCGAGCTGCCATTACTCGCGCTCGGCGAGCGCCTGCTTGAGCTGGACGAGCGCGACCACCGGGGTTGGATCGACGCCGGCCAGCACCGCAAGATAGAGCGACACCAGGTCCCCGAGCAGTACCAGTGAGCAGACACGCTCGAGCGCGCTCTCGCCACGCGTGCTCACGACCGACGTGAACCGCGCCATCGGCGCAATCCGCTCCCTGGTCAGCTCGATCCGTGTGCCCAGGCGGGGATGGCTGTCGCAGTCGTAGAGGAATATCGCGCTGAACGGGGCCAGCGCCGCCGCGCCGTCCCAACCGGCGATCTCGTTGTGGTCGAGCTCCGGTAGCTCGCCACAGAACGCCGGCAGTTTTGCGTTCTCGTTGATCTGCGTCTTCCAGCGATAGGCGAGCGCGGAGGTCAGCCCGGCGCCGGCGATCAGCGGCACCGTCCCGTGCAGCGAGCGGGCAAGCGACTTGGCGAGCGAGTCCTCGCCCGCGTCGGGGCCCCATTCGCCAGCGAGCGTGTCGAGGTGCCCGGTGGCCACGTCGATCTCCGCCGCGAGGCGGGGGCCTGCCCCGCACAGTGCGGCGACCTCGAGTGAGGCAACCAGCAGGTATGCCAGCGCGGCCCGCGGCTGGAAGCCCCCGGGGAGTGGAATCACCCCGACGCCGTCCGCGCGTGCCAGCTCGGCGAGTCGCCCACCGGTTGTGACGACGACGCGGTGCGCGCCGAGCGCACCGGCCGACTCATAACACGCGAGCGTCTCCTCTGTATCTCCCGAATAGCTCGCGCAGAGAATCGTGGTGTCGGGCGTCGTCCACGGCGGCAGGCCGTAGCCGCGCGCCGCAAGGATCGGCCGCGATGCCTGATCGCCAAGCGCGGCGCGGGCGAGATCGCCGCCGATCGCCGAGCCGCCCATGCCCGCCACCACAAGCCCGCCCGGCGAGTCGTGCGCCTCGAGCCCGGCGGACTCGACTCGCCACAACGCGTCGGCGAGCTGGGCCGGCAGGCCAAGGATGTCGTCAAGCAGCCGCTCGGAGTCGAGCGCCTCGATGGCCTCGCGATCGAGCGCGCCCATCAGAAGGCGACCGCACGTTCGCCGAGGACGACTCCAGGAGAGATCCGTGCGCCCGCGGTGATGATGTTGTGCTCGCCGATCACCGCATCCTGACCGATAACCGCGCCACCGCTCACCTCGGTGTGCGAGCCGATGCTCACGCGCTCGCCGACGACGCAGTCGCGCAGCACGCAACGCTCGCCGATCTGCGCATCCGCAAGAACGACGGCGCGTTCGAGGCGCGTGCCCGCGCCCACCCTCACCCCGGGCCCGAGGATCACCTGGCTGCCGGCATGGACGCCGGGTGCGAGCTCGCAACGCTCACCGATCAGCGCCGCCGGAACGACGCGGCCCTCGATCCGCGCCGATGGCGCGAGGCTCAAATGGTCGCTCCCCATCGTGGTCGAGAGCGACGTCTCAACCTGGCCTTCGATCAGATCGAAGCTCCCCTGCAGATAGCCGCGAGGGCTGCCGATGTCGAGCCAGTAGCCGCTTGCGATGTAGCCGAACATGCCGCGGGCGATGAGCAGTGGCCAGATCTCGCGTTCGATCGAGACCGGCCGTCCCGCGGGGATCAGGTCGAGCACGCTGCGCTCGAGGACATAGACGCCGGCGCTGATCAGCGAATCGAGCTGCTCCACGCCGGCGTCGGGCTTCTCGAAGAACTCGCGCACACCGAGGTCATCGCCGACGCGGACCAGTCCGTAGGCGCTCGGGTCCTCCACGCGTGCCAGCGCCAGCGTGGCCGCGGCCCCCGTCGCCTCGTGCTGGGCCAGCTGAGCGCTCAGGTCCAGGTCGGTGAGCACGTCGCCGTTGCAGACGATGAAGCGCTCGCCGAGCAGCTCCTCCGCGTACTTCAGCGCCCCGCCCGTGCCGAGCGGCTCGGGCTCATCGACGTAGTGCAGCCGCAGGCCGCGGGCGGCACCGTCGCCGAGCACCTCGCGCACGCTGGCGGCGAGGAAGCCGCACGACAGGATCACCTCGTCGACGCCGTGGGCGCGCAGCCACTCGAGCATGAACACGATGAACGGCCGGTCGACGAGCGTCACGATGGGCTTCGGCGTCCTGGCGGTGAGCGGACGCAAGCGCGTCCCGACACCGCCCGCGAGGATCAGTGCCTGCACGAGCCTGAGCACGGCCCGGCGCTCACGGCCGTCCGATTCCCTCGTAGGTGAGGCCGGCGGCATCGAGGACCACCGGATCGAGCGCGTTGCGCCCGTCGATCACGAGCTTCCCTGACATCCGTGCCGCGACCTCATCCCAGTCAAGCGCGAGGAACTCCGGCCATTCGGTCACCAGCACGACGGCGTCCGCATCGCTCACGACGTCGAACACGGACTCGGCGCAGTCGAGTTCCGGCATCACCTTCTTCGCCTCCTCCTCGGCGATCGGATCGTAGGCGCGGACGTGCGCGCCCTCAGCCGCAAGCCGTGCGGCGAGCACCAGCGAGGAGGCGCCGCGCATGTCGTCGGTGTTGGGCTTGAAGGCGAGACCGAGCACAGCGATTCGCTTTCCGGCAAGGTCGCCGAGATGGCGCTGGAGCTTTGCCACGACACGTCGCTTCTGCAGTTCGTTGACTTCGATCACCGCTCCGAGGAGCTGGAAGTGATAGCCGGAGTTCGCCGCGAGCAGCTTCAGCGCGCTCACGTCCTTGGTGAAGCACGAGCCGCCGTAGCCGACACCGGCCTGAAGGAACTTCGGCCCGATCCGCTCATCGAGACCGACGCCGCGCGCGACGTCAATCACGTCGGCGCCGGTCTCCTCGCAGACGTTCGCGATCTCGTTGATGAACGAGATCTTTGTCGCAAGGAACGCGTTTGCTGCCAACTTGATCATCTCGGCGCTCGCCACGTCGGTGCGCACGAGCGGAGCCCCGAGCGTCTCGTAGAGCTCGGCAACGGCGTCGCCGGCCGAGCTCACCGTGTCTTCGCCGATCACCACGCGGTCGGGATGCATGAAGTCGTTGATCGCCGAGCCCTCCTTGAGAAACTCAGGGCAGGAGACGTAGTCGATCGCACCCTTCCCCTGCTCGCTCAGGACCCGCTTGAGTGAACGGCCGGTTCCGCACGGTACCGTCGACTTCATCACGAGCGCGTGCTCGGCCGAGGGCGGAACGGCGTCGACGACGTCGTGGACGGCGCTGAGGTCGGCGTCGCCGGAATGCGTCGGCGGCGTGCCGACGCAGACGAACAGCAGACGAGCGTGCTCGACCGCCGCGTCGAGCAACGTCGAGAAGTGCAGGCGGTCGCGGTTCGCGGCGATCAGCTCCTCGAGACCGGGCTCGTAGATCGGGACTTCGCCGCGCTGGAGCTGCCCGATCTTGTGCGCATCGATATCGACGCAGTAGACGTCCGATCCGAGCTGGGCGAAGCCGGCGGCCGTGACAAGGCCCACGTAACCGGTACCGATCACGCCGATCGGTTGGCGCGCAGCTGTCATAGGCCGCCGAAGGCTATCGGAGCGCTCGCATGCGCCTTGGGACTAGGTGGCGCCGGTGGCGCCGCTTGAGCCTGATGGCCCGCTCGGGCCAGTCGCGCCGGCCGCGCCGCCTCCGTAGGTGACGCTGAACGAGTCGCCGGTGGCCGCGAGGGTCCCGGTGGTCGCCTGAGAAGGCTCGTTCTGATTGAAGCGACTGCGCGAGTTGGTCGATTGGAGCTCGATCGCACCATAGATCCAGGCGGCGTCGTCGATGACGCCTGTGTGGCGGCCGTCGAGCCCCACGGAGGTCGCTGTCGCGCTGGTGAAGGTGAGGCTGCCGAAGTTCGTCAGCGTCAGCGGCGTGCAGCGGTCGTTGTTGCACGCCGACGGAGCCTCGGCGATCCATTCGGCGGCGCTCACGTCCGGCTTGGGCGAGCGCATCTTCTTCGTGTGCTTGAAGGTCGCGCCGGTCGTCACGTCCGTCAGCGTGACCTTTGCGCGATCGCCTCTGACGGCGACCGACGCGGTTATCTCGTCACCGGCTCTGACGGCGAGCTTGTTGATCGTGTTCGGCCCCGCCGGCACGTATTCGTACCACGCGTAGTAGGAAACCTGGCCCGAGGCCGAGCAGTCCGCCTCCGAGCCGACCTGCTCGAGTGCCCTCGAGGTCTGCTTGTAGCCCCCGAGCCCGACCCAGAAGGCGGAGAACGTCGGCGCTCCGGCGGTGCAGGTCGCGGTCGGCTCGACCCAGCTGCCCGATACGTGGGTGAAGCGCTTGGCGTACTCGCGCGTCGAGGACCCGGTGATGGCCGCATAGCCGGCCCAGTTCGTGCTGGTCTGGCTCGGCAACTCGCTGGCGTAAGCCGCGCCGGCGGCAGCGATCGAGCACAGCGCGGCCATGCTCGCAATGGCGATCCGTCTCGATCTTGGGGTTGCACGCAGGCTTCGCATCAGACAAGGTCAGCGTAGCGGGGCGCATAAAGCGCCCCTCTCGGATCGGCTGGTTAGATCAACGCCTGTCCGAGGCGCAAGTTAGGACACGGCTGCGTCAGGCGTCGAGAATCCGCAGGAAGGCCTCCGTGCGGCGCAGCTCACGCGCCGCACGGGCCGCTTCCTCGCTGCCCTCCGGGGCATCATCAATGGCGCTCTGTGCCAGCGCGCGTAAGCGCTCGAGCTCGCCGCGGTCGATCTGGTCGATCGCCGAGATCTGCTCGACGAGCAGCAGCACACGATTGTCGGACATCTGCATGAAGCCCTCGGCCTGCGCGAAGCGCAGGACGTCGCTCTCGCCGCGATGGATCCGCAGCTCTGTCGGCTCGAGCCGGGCCAGCAGCGGCGCATGGTTTGCGAGGATCGCGATCAGGCCGAGTGTGGTGCGCGTCGAGACCATCTCGACGTCGTCGTTGAACACCTCGCCTTCGGGCGTCAGCACTTCGCAGGGAAACTTCGTGTGGGCCATCAGTGGTCCTTCTGGGCGTCCTCGACGACCTGGTCAATCGTTCCCTTGAGAAAGAACGCGCGCTCGGGCAGGTCGTCGTACTTGCCCTCGATCAGCTCGGCGAAGCCGCGCACCGTGTCCTCGATCGGCACGTAGGCACCAGGGGTGCCGGTGAACTGCTCGGCTACGTGGAACGGCTGCGAGAGAAATCGCTCCACCTTGCGGGCGCGCTGGACGGTGATCTTGTCCTCGTCGGAGAGCTCGTCAACGCCGAGGATCGCGATGATGTCCTGCAGCTCCTTGTAGCGCTGGAGGATCTCCTTGACGCGGTTGGCGACGCGGAAGTGCTCCTCGCCGACGATGTCCGGCTTGAGGATCGTCGAGGTCGAGTCGAGCGGGTCGACCGCTGGGTAGATGCCCTTCTCGGCGATCTGGCGGGACAGCGTGGTCGTCGCGTTGAGGTGCGCGAAGACCGACGCCGGCGCGGGATCGGTGAGGTCGTCGGCCGGCACGTAGATCGCCTGGATCGAGGTGACCGAGCCGGTGCGCGTCGAGGTGATGCGCTCCTGCAGCTGGCCCATCTCGGTCTCGAGCGTCGGCTGGTAGCCGACCTGGGAGGGCATCCGGCCGAGCAGCGCCGAAACCTCGGAGCCAGCCTGGACGAAGCGGAAGATGTTGTCGATGAACAGCAGCACGTCCTGACCCTGATCGCGGAAGTACTCGGCCATCGTCAGGCCGGACAGCGCGACACGCATGCGCGCGCCGGGCGGCTCGTTCATCTGGCCGAAGACGAGCATCGTCTTGTCGAGCACGCCCGACTCCTTCATCTCTCGCCAGAGGTCGTTGCCCTCGCGCGAGCGCTCGCCGACGCCGCAGAACGCCGACAGACCGCCGTGCTCCTTGGCGAGGTTGTGAATCAGCTCCTGGATCAGCACCGTCTTGCCGACGCCAGCGCCGCCGAACAGGCCGACCTTGCCGCCCTTGGCGTACGGCGCGAGCAGGTCGACGACCTTGATCCCGGTTTCGAAGATCTCGGTGATGGTTGTGAGCTCTTCGAACTCCGGCGCATCCTGGTGGATCGGGCGGCGTTCGATGTCCTTCGGCAGGTCGGCGCCGAGGTCGATCGGCTCGCCAAGCAGATTGAAGATCCGCCCGAGCGTCGCCTCGCCGACGGGGACTGTGATCGGGGCCCCGGTGTCGATCACCTCGGCGCCACGCGAGATCCCGTCGGTCGAGTCCATCGCGACCGCGCGCACGCGGTCGTCGCCGAGATGCTGCTGGACCTCGCAGACGAGGACGTCATCAACCCTCCCGGCGATCTCGGCGACCTCTTCATCGCCGCTGCCGCGCTTGACCGTGATGGCATGGTTGATCTCGGGCAGGTGCTCGTGGAACACGGCTTCGATCACGACCCCCTGAATCTCCTCGATATGGCCAACATTCTGGGCCTTCTTCGCCCTCGCGGTGCTCTTCGGCTTGGTGGCTGCTGGCATCAACGCTCCTTATCAGGCCAGCGACCCGGCGCCGGCGACGACTTCCAAGATTTCCTGTGTGATCTCTGCCTGGCGCGCGCGGTTCATGTCGAGCGCGAGGTCCTCAATCAGCTCCCCAGCGTTGTCGGTGGCACTGCGCATCGCGGTCATGCGGGCACCGTGCTCGGAGGCCGCGGACTCCAGCAGCGCCCGGTAAATCGAGACCTCGACGTAGTGCGGCACGAGCTCACGCAGCAGGCGGTCGGGGTCGGGCTCGTACTCGGGGCGCGCCTTGCGCCGCCCGTCGCCGCGCTCGGAATCCTGCTCATCCTCACCGGCGAGCGCGGCAGCCGAGGCCGGCAGCAGCGTCTCGCGTGTCGAAAGCTGCGTCAGCGGCGAGACGTAGGCGTTGTAGATCATCTCGACGCGATCGACGGAGCCGTCGATGAATGCGCTGATCAGATCGTCCGCGATCGCCTTCGCGTCCGTGTAGGCGGGCCGGTCGGTGAAACCGCTGTAGGCACCGGCGAGCTCGCGACCGCGGAAGGTCAGCGAGGACACGCCGCGGCGACCGCTGGCATACCAGACGGTCTGGCGCTGCTCGGCCTCGAGCTCAGCTGCCAGCTGGGTGCCTGCACGGACGATCTGCGAGTTGAACGCGCCGGCGAGCCCGCGATCGGCGGTGACGAGCAGGACGCCGACGTGCGTCTCGTTCTCGCGCGTCGCGAGCAGCGGGACCCGGCTGATCTCGCCGCCGGCATCGAGTGCGGCCTGCCGCGTCATCCGCCGCACAGCGTCCGCATATGGGCGCAATGCCGAGATCCGCTGCTCGGCGCGGCGCAGGCGAGCTGCAGAGACCGCCTCCATCGCGCGCGTGATCTTCTGGATGTTCTTGAAGCTCGCGATGCGCGTGCGTACTTCGCGCTGTGAAGCCACGTCGGCCGGAGGCAACGGCTAGGCCGTTGCCTCCTCCTCCTTGCGCTCAGAGGCGGTTGTGTCGTCCGCGGGCGCTCCGGCCCCATTCCCGGACTGCTGGGCTTTGGGCTGCCGGGGCTCGGGCGGGGCGGAGTCGTCGATCGGCTGGCCTTCCTCGTCGAGGTCGTAACCGAAGTCCTCGGCGAACGCGTTGATCGCCTTGCGGATCGACTCCTGGACGTCGTCGGACCAGTCGCCCGCGGCGATTTGCCCCAGCAGCTCCTTCTGCGAAGCGCGCGCGCTCGCGATCAGCTCGGCGAGGAATTCCTGTACCCGATCGACGTTGATCCGGTCGAGGAAGCCGTTCGTCGCCGCGAAGACCTGCAGCACCTGGTCCTCCACCGCGAGCGGCGAGCGTTCGTTCTGGTTCAGCGAGGCGACGAGGCGCTCGCCACGAGCCAGCGTGCGCTGCGTGTCGGCGTCGAGGTCCGAGCCGAACTGCGCGAAGGCCTCGAGGTCGCGGTACTGCGATAGCTCCAGCTTGAGGCGGCCGGCGACGCGCTTCATCGGCGTGATCTGCGCGTTGCCGCCGACCCGCGAGACCGAGATGCCGACGTTGATCGCCGGACGCACACCCGAGTTGAACAGCTTCGGCTCGAGGAAGATCTGGCCGTCGGTGATCGAGATCACGTTGGTCGGGATGTAGGCGGAGACGTCCCCGGCCTGCGTCTCGATGATCGGCAGCGCGGTGAGCGATCCGCCGCCGAGCTCGTCATTGAGCTTCACCGCCCGCTCGAGCAGGCGTGAGTGCAGGTAGAACACGTCACCCGGGTAGGCCTCGCGACCGGGCGGGCGGCGCAGCAGCAGCGACATCTGGCGGTAGGCGTAGGCGTGCTTCGTGAGGTCGTCGTAGATGCACAGCGCGTGGCCGCCGTTGTAGAGGAAGTGCTCGGCCATCGCGCAGCCGGCGTATGGCGCCATGTATTTGATTGGCGCCGCCTCGTCGGCGGCGGCCGCGACGATGATCGTGTTCTCGAGCGCGCCGGCGTCGCGCAGGGTTTCGGCGAGCTGCACGACTGTCGCCATCCGCTGGCCGATCGCGACGTAGACCGACACGATCCCCGTGTCGCGATTGTTGATGATCGTGTCGAGCCCGATCGTCGTCTTGCCGGTCTGGCGGTCGCCGATGATCAGCTCGCGCTGGCCGCGGCCGATCGGGATCATCGAATCGATCGCCTTGATGCCGGTCTGCATCGGTTCGACCACCGGCTGGCGCTGGACAACGCCGGGCGCCTTGAACTCGGCCGGGCGCGTCTGCTTGGTCGTGATGTCGCCCCGGCCGTCGAGCGGGCGTCCGAGCGGCGAGACGATCCGTCCGAGCAACTCCTCGCCGACCGGCACCTCGAACAGCTGGCCGGTGCGCTTGACGATGTCGCCCTCGACAATCTTCTCCCACTCGCCGAACAGCACGGTGCCGACGTTGTCTGACTCGAGGTTGAGCGCCAAACCGACCACGTCGTGGGGGAATTCGAGCATCTCCAGCGACATCGCGTTCTCGAGGCCGTGGACGCGCGAGATGCCGTCGGACACCGACAGCACCGTGCCGACCTCGGTCAGCGTGGCGGTGTCCGCGTCGAGCCCTTCGATGCGGCTCTTGAGGATGCTGGTGATCTCGTCGGGGTTGATCTGCATGTGCGATTGGGCTCCTTGCGTCGCGGCCGCCGGCTAGGCGGCGCGTGCGACCTCTTTGCGTAGTTGTTCGAGGCGGCTGCGGATCGATGCGTCGAGGATCGAGTTGCCGACGCGCAGGACGATGCCGCCGAGGATGTCCGGGTCGACGGTGCTCGTAAGCTGAATCTTCTGTCCGGTCTGCTCGCCGATCCGCTTGCCGATATCGCTGACGGTCTTGTCGTCGAGCTCGATCGCGCTCGTGACCTCGACCGGGATCAGATGGTTCTCCTGGTCCCACAGCTCTTCGAAGCGGGAGCGAATCGCCGGCAGCACCGGCATTCGGTGGGCTTCGATCAGCAGCGCGAGGAAGTTGGAAAGCAGCGGGTCGGCGCCCGTGAGCGTCTTCGCGAGCGCCTCCTTCTTCTCAACGCTCGTGAAGTAGGGCGAGTAGAAGAACAGCTGGAGCGCCTGGTTCTCGAGCATCGCCTCGACGAACTGACCGAGCTGCGCGCGTAGCTTGTCGAGGTCGCCCTTGTCCAGGGCGGCCTCGAACAGGGCGCGGGCGTATACGTTCGCTATTTCCTGCATCTAGTTCTCTGAGCCCTCGAGGACGCTGAAGTCGAGCTCTTCGAGCGCATCTTCGACCAGTCGGCGCTGGTCCTCGGCGTTCAGCGTCTTGCGCGTCACCTTCTCGGTCGCAAGGATCGTGAGCGTCGCGACCTCCGCGCGGATCTGCTGCAGCGCCCGCCGCGTCTCGTCCTCGATATCGCGCTTGGTCTGCTCGAGCAGCTGCTGGTGGCGCCTCTCCGCATCCGCGGCGGCTTCGCGCTCGACCTCCTTGCCAGCTTCGCGCGCGCGCGTCACTATCTCCTCGGCCTGGGCGCGGGCCTCGCGCAGCTGTTCGCGGTACTCGGCCAGGACCTGCTCTGCCTCCGCCTTCAGGCGCTCCTGCGAATCGATCGACTCCTGGATCGCCTTCGCGCGGCGGTCGAGCGCCGCCTGGATCCTCGGGAACGCAAGCTTGTTGAGGATGTACATGGAGATCACGAAGACGACGAGCGTCCAGATCATCAGCCCTACGTTGGGCGAGATCAGGAACGAGCCGCTCGATGAGGCGATTGGGCTGACCACGGCGAGCACGCTCATCTACCTAGGCGAGGACGTAGCCGATGAGCCCACCGACGAGCCCGTAGAAGAAGGTCGCCTCGGTCAAGGCGAAGCCGAGCCACTGCAGGCCGGTCAGGTCAGCCTGGACCTCCGGCTGGCGAGCGACCGACTCATAGACCTTGCCGAACAGCATGCCGATGCCGGCACCAGCGCCCGCGGCACCGCCGCCGGCACCTACGCCGATCGAGATCGCCTTGCCGGCGTCCTCGCCGACCGTCAGGTTCGACGCCGCGGCGAACAGCGGGTGGACGATTGACAGAAACATGTGAGCAAACAAGTGGACTCCTTATCGGGGCTAGTGATCGGACACCGCGCTGCCCAAGTAGATGGCGGCGAGTATGGCGAAGATGAACGCTTGGAGACCGGCAATCAGGACCGCCTCGAACATGTAGATGACCACGCCGAATGGAAGCAGCGCCCAGGCGAGGAATTTCACGCCGAGTATCACTGCCAGCCAGCCACTCATGAACCCGATCAGCATGTGACCGGCAAGCAGATTCGCCCACAGGCGGATCGTCAGCGACAGTAGGCGCAGGATGTTGGAGAGGATCTCGATCGGGAAGATCAGCACGAGCATGGCGCCGCCGACACCGGCGGGGATCAGGCTCTTGACGTAGCCGACCGGACCGCGTGCGCGGACGCCCTCGGCGTTGAAGGCAATGTAAACAACGAGCGCCAGCACAAGCGGAAACGAGATGTTTGTCGTCGCCGCATAGAGCTGAAACGTCGGCAGCGTCAGACCGAAGAGGTGAACCTCCTCCCCCGTGTTCACGGGCAGCGGGATATAGCCGAGCAGGTTGGACACGAGGATGAAGAAGAACAGCGTCGCGATCAGCGGGAACCACTTGCGCGCCATGTCCTCATCCATGTTGTCGCCGGCGATCTGCTGCTTGCAGATGCTGTAGCCAAGCTCGACTGCCGCTTGAACGCGATTCGGTCGCAGCTGCATCCGTCTCGCGACGAAGACCATCGCAGCGACGGTGATCGCCCCCGCGAGCACGAGGTAAAGGACGGCCTTGTTGAAGTCGATCGGACCGAACAGATGCGCCCAGCTGACGATCTGGAACTCGTCCTGCGGCAGGAAGTTCGGATTCTTCTTGCCGGACCCGAACGCGACTGCGATCGCGATCGTGCCGCCGATCC
>Ga0302326_10011733_pt1 | contig 18820 bp, 19 predicted proteins | sample Palsa_T0_3_FD_202264 | JGI IMG/M metagenome (GOLD analysis project Ga0302326, IMG submission 202264) | Peat permafrost microbial communities from Stordalen Mire near Abisko, Sweden - Palsa_T0_3 | ecosystem: Environmental > Terrestrial > Soil > Palsa > Peat permafrost | place: Sweden: Abisko...
CGCCCATCGCGCCAAGAGCGGGCACCGACACAATCGCCACGTTGTGGACCGGGTTGGCGTGAGCCACGACTGGGCGCCGTTGAATGTGCAGCGGGAGATCGGTCAGACACACCGCCACATCCCAGCCGCTATCCAGCAGCAATCGCCTTGCAGCGTCAACGATTACGGCGTCGGTGGCCGGTGGCTGCACCAGGCGACTCTCCACCACCTCAACGCGCCACCGGGCTCCCGGTAGCCGTCGCGCGAGTTCCTCAGCTAAACCCGAATCGGCGAGATCACGGGCTAGAGAGAAAGCGACGCCCGGCGCCCCCACGAGGCCTAATACGATCTGTGGCCCGTCGTCAGCGTTCGAAACTTGTCTTATCACCATGCGTTGATCGTCACATCGCCACGCACGACGTTCAGCCTTGAGTCGCCGGTTGCGTCACTACTGGCTGCCGGCCGGAGAGCTGAGTCTGATGAAGCGCCGCCTACCCCTCTGCGCGGCGGTGCCATCACTAGCCAGCGCGTGCGCCACCGCGTCTCGATAGCCGGTCAAACCGCCCGATGGCAGTGGAACGATCTGATCGATATCACGTTCGCGTACAACGCTATTGCAGTGCAGCGACTCGACGAGCGGACGGGCCAGACCTGACGGAATGGGGGTCACTAGCCCCACCCACCAACTCGCGACCGATGGCGTCAGAATCGGGAGCACGATGATGACACGTTTGCGTAAACCCGCTACCTCGGCGTATGTCTGCATTGCATCGCCGTACTCAAGAACATCTGGGCCCCCGAGATCCCAGGTGCGTGAATGCGGTACCGGCACGGTGGTCGCCTCGACAAGATAGTGCAGGACGTCATCGATCGCGATCGGCTGGACCGTATTGTGCACCCACTTCGGAGTCGTCATGACCGGAAGCCGATCAGTGAGGTGGCGGATCATCTCAAATGACGCCGAACGCGACCCGATAACGATGCCGGCCTGCAGCACAAGTGTCTCGATTGAGGACTTGATCAAGGTGTCACCAACCATCGTGCGCGACCGCAGATGCGGCGACAGATCACCATCCGGGTGCAGACCAGACAAGTAAACGATGCGGCGTACCCCGGCACGTTCGGCCGCCGACACGACATTCTCCGCCGCTCGCTGCTCATCACGCTCGAAATCTTGCGACGAGCCCATCGAGTGCACCAGGTAGAAGACGACCGCGATGTCCTCGAACGCCTTTGCCAGAGAATTTACGTCGAGCAAATCACCTTGCGCGACTTCTATCTCGTCGCGCCAAGCCACATCACCCAGCTTGCCGGGAGAGCGAGCCAACGCGCGCACCGCGTGGCCGCGCGCCAACAGCGCAGGAACTAGGTGGCCGCCGATATACCCGGACGCCCCCGTCACCAGCACTCGGCACTTGTTGTCCACCACCTCACCCTCCTATGCCTGTCAGGCACCGCGATTGAACAGATACCGCTCGCCGGTTGTGCGTTATCGCCTCAAGCGCGGCTCACTACCGCGCCTCACGGCATTCCCCGGACTCGGCCCCTTCACACTTACTAGCTACCGATCGACGCGTTCCGGTGGAACCGCTCACCGCAGACCGGGCTCCTCGTAGCACCTTTACCGCCGTTCCGATGGAGCGCGCGCGGCGACGGCTCTAGCGCAGGGCGCTGCCGCTGCGCCACTGATCCCACGGCATGGTCCAATCTCCGCCCTGCGACAGCTTCAACGCGGGGCCGCCGGTGTTGCGGATCTCGACGACATCGCCGGGCACTGAGAAGCCGAAGAACCATTCGGCGTTATCGGCGTTGAGATTCAGGCAGCCGTGGGAGGTATCGGTGTTCCCTTGGGCGCCTACAGTGGCGTCAAGCTGATGCATGTAGATGCCGTCAGTGCTGATACGGGTCGCGTAGTTGATGGTTTCTCGGTAACCGAGGCGGGAGTTCTTAGGCAACCCGAACGTCGAGGAATCCATGATGACGGGGTTGGCTTTGTCCAGCACGGTGTAGATGCCTGGCGGTGTCCAAAACGACAGGACGCGACCATCGATCTGTTGGGTGCCGCCCATGCCCATCGAGGTGGGCATGCTGCGCACCAGACGCCCGTTGTCGAAGACGCTCACTTGTTTGGTCTTATCGTCGGCGATCGATACGTGCGCGTCACCGATTCTGAACGACACCTTCGTGTCCTCTTGACCGAAAAGCCCGTTGCCAAAGTCGATTCCGTAGATCTTCGCCTCTGCCGTGACGGTCGTGTGCGGAGAGTAGTAGTGCTCGGGACGCCAGTGGGCACTTTGGTCATCCACCCAAAACCACGAACCGGACACCGGCGGCGCCGTCGTCACTGACAACCGTCGTTCCGCTGCAGCTCGATCCTTGACCGGCTCGTCGAAGTGCGCAACCACGACCGTTCCCACCCCGTAGCTGGCGCCGTCCTGTAGGGGCGCCTCCGAAGGACTGGTAAAGGACACCTTCGTCTGGTTTGGCGGCACCAGCGTGGCGAATACCGAGACCTGCGTGGCGCGGACACCACCTGTTCCCCGACTCGACACGGTCAGTGTGTAGGTACGTCCAAAGCCGAGTGGTTCCACGGGATGCCACACCACATGGTCGGGGGTCAATACCCCGGCAACCGGCTTACCGGCGTCGTTGACCATGTGCACGCCGATCAAGGTTCCCGAGGTGGCGGTCACCGACACGGGTTCAACTGGCTTGACGCCGCGCGCGTTGGAGGCGGGTCGAAACACCACCTGCGCCGGTGCGTGTAAGACCGCGGCGTCGGCCAACGGAGGGCAACCGCTTCGGCACCGCGGCCCCCACCCGACGACGACTGCTCCCAGTACCCCGGTGACGACAAGGGCGCCCGCCAAGGTTCGCCGAAACCATTTGTGCCGAAAGTAATCTGGAATCGTCACGTCGATCCGGCGCCTTCCCTGCGATGAATACGGCTTGTCACCAGCAACGGTGATGATCCCCCATACCCCTGGTATGGGCAGACGCAAACGTTGGCGAGACAATGCGTCCGTCGCCCGTCGCCGCTGTCGGCAAATTGTGCCGACCTTCCGATCGAACGCAGCCAAAATCATCGTCGGCACGTAGTCAGAGGATTCGGCAATGATCGGGCCTGCTCAGGACTCGCCGTCGGCCGCAACAGTGACGCGGGGCCGACCGGCTGCGTCCCGAGCGATCATGCCGGCTTGTTCGAAACCGGCCAGCCATCCCTCCATGGGCCACCAGCCCCAGCGGTTGTGAAAGACTCGCGCGTTGCGGACGATGTCTTCGACGTGCTCAACGGGCGGATCGGCGTTCGGATGAAACTGGTGAAATGCGTGCGCACCGCCAACCCACCGCATTGAGATATCTTGTGCCGCAGCGCATTGTGCGAAGTCGGTGTCTTCTGCACCATACCCGCGATACCGCTCGCAGAAGCCGCCGATCCTGGTCCAGGTCGTCGCGGTGACCGCGAACGACAGCGACCAGAACAACGCATAGTCCGCCGTCGCTACGACCTCGTTGTCAGGCGGGTTCGGTCGCGCTGGATGCGGATCGAGCTGCGATCGCAGGTCATCGAGCAGATAACCATGTGGACCAGGTGGAGGCAGATACGTGACCGGTCCGCAAAGCAGCGCGTCAGCAGATTTCGGCTGCTGCGCAGCGCGGTGATATCTGGCAATCAGCTCGGTGTCAGGGATGCAGTCGACGTCGAGAAACACCAGCAGCTCAGCCCCCATGCGAAGCGCGGTGGCCGCTCCTTGATTGCGCCCGTGCGCCAACGGCAGGGGCTCGGCCACGGTCAGGTCCACGACCGACGCCGACGAGCCCTCGTCGGCAACGATATCGGCGACGTCGAGATCCCCAAGCGCGACAACGATGTGCATGTCCGGCTGCCGGGTGCTGCACGCCAATCCTTGTAACTGGCGCCGTAAATGAGGGCCGCGGCCGCGGACGATCGTGATCACCGCAGTTCTCACAGGCCAGTCACCATCGCGCAGCGTTGCGCAGTCAATTCGACCGCGCGAGCGGCGCGACATGCAGCGCCAGACACCTCCCAGCGGATCCAATTATGCGGATCGCTTGCCAAGGCCTGCGAAATCAACCCGGGCCACTCCCGAACAGCAGGCCGACTTCTTGCAACGGTAGCTAGCCCGTTGCGGCGCAGTACTTCCCCCGTTGCCGCTTGCTCGTCGTATGGACGCGGCTGGGGTAGCACCACGGCTCGTCGTCGCGCAGCCGCGACGTCGGCGACAGCACCTTGGCCCGCGTGCGTAACGACGACATCGGCGGCGCAGATCTGCGGCCACGGATCATCGACCCACTCCTCGGAGCCACCGATGGAGGCCCATGTCGTTCCCGGGCACGCCGCCGCACACTCGCCGATCCGGCCCCCGAAACCCTCACCCGCTCCGGCAAGAATAAGAATCCGGGCGGCCTTTACAGGAGTGGTGTCGCCGACTACCGCTGTCGCTGTGGGCGAGGGACGTCGTCGACCGTCGTATCGGCTGATACCTCCGACAAAACTGGTCTTCGCTGCGTGGGGCTGTAACCAAGCAGGGGTGTACAACTCCTGCGGCCATGCCGCGATGATGTGATCGGCGAGCTGATGGACCAGTTGGTGGGGAGCGTCAAAGCGCTTGCCCGGCAACGCCACGACAATCACCGGCACGCCAAGAAGCCGAGCGAATGATGCGATCTCCACTGAGACATCGGTGACGATGGCGGCTGGCCCAGCGTCCGCGACCCATCTTGACACCGCATGCATCCGATCACGAAACCCGTTGTGGTGGTGCGGTGCCCAGTGTAAAGCACCCCGAGCGGTGGGCTCCATCACTGGGTCTCCGTGGTCGTCACGCGGTAGCTTCACGACCGCGGCGAACGGGTGCGGAGCGGGAATGTCCATCGAGCTCAGCGCCGTCACCGGGTACCGCAGCTCTTGGCAAATGCTCATCGCCCGCGCCAGATGACCAAACCCCTGGTGGTGGATGTAGTAGCCGATCATGCGTGTCCTCACGGTGCTCGATCAATCGTCGGTACAGATGCAGGTACGCGCTCAGCATTGCCTCCGAAGAACAACCACGAAGCGCATGTTCGCGCACCTCGGGGCGCGACAGCTTGACAGCATCCGGTATTTCGCCGGCCATACGCGCGACATCGCCGGCGGGCACGAGCCGACCCGCCTGCGGCGCAATGAGTTCCGGGACGCCGCCCCGGGCGAACGCTACGACTGGCGTGCCGCAGCACATCGCCTCAGCGACGACGAGGCCATAGGGCTCGTCCCACATCGGAGTCACTAACACCGCTGACGCGCGGCCCACCACGGCGGCCAATTGCTCCTGATCGAGATGACCCACGTAGCGGATTTCGCGGCCGAGGCTCGGCTTGACCTGTTGGTCGAAGTACTGCGGGTCGGAGATCGGACCGGCGAGCGTAAGCGGCCAGCCCGCACGTTGCGCTGCCGAAATCGCGAGGTGCGGCGCTTTCTCCGCGGTCATACGGCCGAACCACAACAACGGTCCACCTCCGGCACCCAATGGCCATCGGGTGCTGTCGATCCCGTTCGGCACGACGGTGATACGCCGAATGGACTTGCGCCACAACGCCGCGGTATGTCCCGAGACAGCCGCGAAATGAGTGCCCGTCCCGCCGGAGGCGTCGATCGCCGACTCCAACCAGGGCGTGGGCGGTGTATGCACGGTTGTCAGCATGGGAATGGACAGCATCGAGGCCATGGCGACCGGCAGGTAGTGCAGGCTGTGATTGTGAATGATGTCGAACTCGCCACGGCCGGAAGCAGCGAGCTGCAACATCAACGTGAGGTAGGCGTGATGGTCTGCCATGAACCATTCCGGCGCCATGGATGCATCCGCTTGCGCCGACTTTGACATCTGCAGCGGTCGGACTGCGAGGGTGCGGCAGCCCGCAGCCTCATCTGAGCCCCGTGCGGCAAAGACCGAGACTTCGTGGCCGCGTTCGGCCAGCGTACGGGACAGGTGCCATACGTGCGCTTCCAACCCACCCGCGAAGGGCTGCCTGATGGGGAAGCGGCTTGACGCGATCAACGCGATTCGGAGTTTCGGCATCATCGCAGCACGTTCTCGTACATGCGTCGGTGTGCCGCAGCAAGTTCGGTCCGTTCGGCTCGCCGTGTCGGCCAAGTGGCACGCGGAGGCGGTCGGCCCGCCTCCCAGCGTTCGTATGCGTCGTCGACCGCGCGATGCAGCGATTCCACGTCGAAATGGTCCTCGCTGAAACCGAACACGCCGCAGGGACGTTGCTGGCCGTAGAAGCCGCAGCTAGGCGCGATTATCGCGGTGCCAAGATCGAAGCAGGCTTCCAGCCAGCCGGAATGACTACCGAACCGGTACGGCAACAGCGACACCGCGAGCGACGCCAGGTAGTCCCATAGTTCGTCGTCGGAGAAATAGGGGTGAACGCGAACGCGGACGCGTTCGTGCCGACCATATGCAAGCAGCGCGTTCCCGGCCTCGGGCGCGAACCAATGATTGGAGGGATCGAATATCTCGTCGTGAAGATCGATCTGAAGGACTGCCTGCGGCAAAGCAGAGACGATACCGATGAGCGCGTCGATGATCGGTATCGGATCCATGTTGGCGCGCAGGCTTTTGGCGTGCAGCCCGATGACGAATTGCGTGTTTGCCGGTGGAGTCCGGTCTACCCGGTCGCGGTCAAGAACATGGGGGTGCGGTAAGACGTGGCAGGACCGACCCCATCGGTTCCTGATCTCTTGCGCGGCACCGGGTGTCAGAGTGATCAACTCATCGGCGGCCGCGACGAGTACGTCCTGCTGAGCGGAGTGCGCGCTTGGGTCGGGATGGTGCGGGTTGCGCAGGTCGTGCATCGTGTAGATCAGCGGCTTACGGTGCTCCTTGAGTTCCTGTATCACCGCGGCGAGAACATCCGACCCGATCGCGTCGAAACCGAAATGCACGTGAAACACATCGAACCGGTCGTGGTTATTGCTCACCCACCCTGGCTCAAGCATCAGCGGCGGCCACCAACCACCCGGGACGGTTCGTCCATCCTCAGGAGCCGGATCCTTCAGCCGCACAACACCATCTGCGCCATCCGGATCGGACAAATGGCGCACATAGACGTGGGAAGCCGGCACCGATGCCACACGCACGACAATCTCCTTCAGCGGAAAAGACTGATTGGTCGCAGAATGGGACGCGCCGAAGATCGCTGTCCTGATATCCGCAGATCGGTTCCTGCGAGCTGAAGAATCCGTCTGACGTCTAATACCCAGCGCCGACCCGAATCAATCGGCGATCCTCCCAATGGCGCCGAGGACCAGCTTCGTCACTGCGACGGTGTCTCGCTCCTGCCGGCCAGCACCCGCGGTCCGTACTTGTCGACGATCACCGTCCACGGGTCGGCATATCGTCCGCGTCGTTCGACGCGACGCTGGGCGGTCAAAGCCGCACGCATGACCGGCCGAAGTACCGGACCAAGCTTGGGTAACACCGTGCGCAGGAGTCGGCCCTGGGACTCGGCGACCCACGCGATCGTTTCTGGCCAATCATGGCGTTGGTAGTCGAGCAGGGCCTGCGACTCGGAGGTGTCGAACCATCCGGTGAAAGCCCACCCGCGGTCGTCCTTGGGGTCGCCGGGGATCTGTGGCGATGACAGTGCGTCCGCGTGACAGCAGTATTTCGGTGCAACGCTTGCCCACTTGACCGAACGCTCCGGTGATGAGGACGGGGTTGCTCACTTGGCGCGTTTGCGCGCCAGGGCCGCACCGGCATCGCGCAGCCATTCCGGAACCCGGAATGAGAAGACCGGATTGAAGATGTCCTCCCGAAGTCGGGTCAGCTTGGAATTCTTGATGTACCACCGCCCGTCGACCTTCTCGTAGGTCTCGTGGTAGTGACCGTAGCCCTGCAGATTCAGCCCCGGTGCCAGGCGAACGACGTCTTGCAGCGCCCATACACCGGTAGCGGTGGTAGGTGATGTCCGCGTGATCTCGGGAGCATGCACCTGGTGCACAGTGGGCTGAGACGCCTTACCGATGTGTCCGCGCGTATAGCGGACGAACGCGTCAGCCCCGACGATCACGTCGCCGCCGGATTCCGAAGTGTCACTGACGAAGTCATCGGCGAAGATCGTGCGCCACGCATCCCAATCCTTGGTGTCCAGATATCGGCAGTAGCGGGCCTTCAATTGCTTGATCGACTCGACCTCGTACAGGTCTTCGACATCACGGGGATTCGACGCAGGAACGTCACCGGCCTCGGCGTTCATGTATGCCCTTCGGAACTTCGGATAGGTGTGTCGTCTCAGGCGTCAGGCTACGGTCACCCCTGCCCGCCAGTGACGGCCACCTCGTCGGCAGCTCCTTCCTATAAATCCAGAACTAGCCGCGTGGTATCACGTCAGACAGGCCACACCTCGCGGCGCCACGCGGCGTCCCAGAACATCCACTCGTAGCGGGCGGTAGTGGCGAAATGAGCGCGGGCGCGCACCTCGTCGGCAGTGCTCAGGGCCGGGCCAACGTCGTCGGCCAGCGCCAGCACCTCGGCGACGATGGTCTGGTATTCGTCGTCGGCATAGGTGTCAATCCAGCGCTGGTAACGCGGATCCGGCGAACCGCTCTTGACGAGTTCCGCGCCCACCTCGGCATAAATCCAGTAACACGGCAGCACCGCCGCGAACCCATCGGCGAATGTGCCGCGGTACGCGGTGGCCAACAGGTAGCTCGTATAGGCGAGGGTGGTTGGCGCGAGCGGCATGGCATCGATGTTCTGGATGCCCAGTTCGGTGAGCAATGACTCGTGCAGCGCCAGCTCGACCTCGGCGGTGACGGCGGCGTGCCGGGCAAACATGCCCACACCGCCATGTGTCGGCGCCTTGCTGCCCACAATGGTCAGCGTGCGAGCGAAATCCCGCAGATAGTGTGCGTCCTGGACGACGTAGTGGGTGAAGAGCTCAGGGTCGAGGCTGCCGTCGGTCAGGCCAGCCAGGAACGGGTGCTCCAAGATCGCCGCGTAGGTGCCGGCAGCTTCGGCCCACAATCGTCCCGTCCAGCCGTCTCGCATCACACCTGCGATGATTCCAGCCCCATCGCCTCACTGCTCGATTGCCCGAAGCTAAAGCACCGCGATACCAAATGGGCTCGCCGACGCGGATGGTCTTGCGATCGGTGCTTCAGCCTGGTTGCACTTCCGTCCGGACATCGGTTGGCAGGATAGAGCGATCGGTGCGGTGGTCGAAGGTATCACGGCATTGGCCGTCGACTTCGACCGCGACATGGCTGACCAATTGTTTGCCGGGGCGCGGTGCCGGAACGACCGTCAGGATGATGTTGATCTTGTTCTTCCGCAGGGTTGGCGAATGCGACACGAAATCGGAGTCGGTGCTCCAGCCCTGTGTCACAAGGGGTTTGATCACTTCTTGTGGGTCGACAGGCTGGTCATGCGGATGGCCGGGCATCCAGAAGGACATCCGGATTACGCCTTTGAACGGGGGGTCGCCCTGGTCGTTGCATGACTCGTAGCGAAACCGCGCCTCGGTGACGTCGGCGTGCAAGATGGTGGTGATGTCGCGGGCGGCGCCGATAACTTCGGCGCGCGCGTCCTGCGGAGCGATCGGATTACCCACGACTTCAGCTCCGCATCCGCTGATTACCAAACATATGACCGTCGCTGCAGCGATTCTCCTGTTGTGGTTCCACACTGGTTACGTCCCTTCTTAGCCCGCAGGTGTGCCGTGCCGGTGGCCAGAGGTGCCTGGCCGGACTGCTTCAGGATCGACGAGAGCCGGTAGCCCATACTCGCCGCGGTGGTGGGCGGTCATGCCGTCGTGCCCGAGTGCGTCGCCGTGACCGGACGCGACGTCACCGATGCTGAACAGTGATTCGGAGCCGGTGTCGAAATAATGCGAGTGATCGCCGACAGGATTGGCGGACAAGCCGGGCACCTCGGCCTTGAACCGCACCGAACCGTAGCCGTCCATGGCTGGGTCTGCGCCCAGGCCGACGCCCCCGAGGGGCGTTTGTACTGTGCCTTCGCCGAACCAACTGACCGCGTCACCCGAGGCGTCGCCGACGTAAAGGTGCCCGCCTGGGTTGAGGTGAAAGTCGCTGGCCGAGTGCGCCATATCGGTTCCTGGAGACCCTACGAGCACGACGTCGTCGGCGTGCATACCGAACCCGGCCGCAGCATCAGAGACCGTGGTGGAGCCGTAGGAGTGCCCTACCACCGTCATGTGCGTGGGGGCACCTTGATGGGTGACGGCCATCGCGTTGACGTCTCCAGCGAGGGCTTGACCACCGGTGCGAGCCATGTTGGGTTCGTACAGGCCGGGGTCCTTCGGGCTATCGGGGGCGTCGTAACCGACCCACATCACCACCGAGGTGTCTTTATTCCAGTCGGCGCGATTGGCCTCTTCGTAGAGGCGCACCCCGTCGGGGTTCGACAAAGTGCCTTCTTTGACACCGGACCCCAGCCCCTTGACGAGAAAGGTTGTGTTGGCAGCTTTGTCGGGGTTTCCCATCGCGATCGCCGCCCCGCCGTCGCCGTTGAACGCGTCGGGCTGATACCGCATCAAGTACACCTCGGGGTGTTGATCGTTCTCGTCGACGGCTTCCGCTGAGGAGATCAAGCCATCTTGGGTATGGATCGCGTTGGTATAGCGGGTGACGTCGTTAGCTGAAAGCCCGAAATATGCTGGGTCGCTGAGCACGTCGCTGACGGGTATTTCACGCGCGTTGGCGATGTCCTGGACTCTGTTGATGTCGTCGTTCATCACGGCCTGATTGACCTCGTTGGTGACGTCGACCGGGATTCCCTTCAGATTGCCCAGTTCTGGCGGATGCTGACCGATCAGCTCTGCCTTTTGTTCAGCGGTCAACGAGTTCCACCAGTTGTTGACGTCTTGCGGGCTGGTGCCCGGCGGGGGCAGCGCCGGTGCGGGAGGAGTCGGGGTCGTGGAGTCATCGAGGGACCTGACCAGAGCGGGGTTGTAGCCCTCAGCGCGCAATCGGGCTTCTGCGTCTTTCAACGTTCCGGCGTACCCGTCGCGGATGTGTGTCACTTGCTGCAGCGCCGCGCGGGTGTCGTCGATGGCCTCCTGTTCAATGCTGTTGATCTCGGTCGCGATGATTGACCGTTCTTGCTCGGTCAGATGCGGGTCTTTCTCCAGATCCAGCATTTCGCCGAGTTCTTTGTCGAGGCGCTGGAGCTGGCCGTCGAGGGAGTGGATCACCGCGGCGGAAGATCGTTGTGCCTCAGCCAGACTCGCGGCAATGCCCTCGAGGTCGGCGGCGATCTTGGGAAGCTGCGCGGCCTGTACGCCCAGTGAGGTAGTCGCCAGTTGGACCTGTTGGGCGTCGTTGATGGGGTGCTCGCCATTGTCGCGGCTCCATGCGTGTTCGAATCGTTGACGGGCTTGAGCGAACGCGGTGTCGGCTTCGGCGGTGGATTGGCCTGCGCTCTTGTAGGCCGTGGCCAGGTTGTCAATTTGTCCGGGCCGACCGTGTTGCAGGCTGGCGTTGATCTCCCAGGGGTCGCCGCCGGCTGCCGCGGTAAGGGCGCCGAGGCCGATGTTGACGAGGTTCACTGCACCTCGCGCACGGCCTCGGTGTTGGCGTGGTCCATCGTGATGAATTCGCTTGCGACGTGACGGGCCCGATGGTCGACACCGTTAAGCACATTGCGGTGGGCTTTGGAGGTAGCGATGTGATGGGCGTGGGCGGTGCTGACGGTGTCGTGGAATGCATCGGCGGCGGCGAAATCGCCGAACATGCCCGGTCCCAGCTGCGCCTGGGACAGGTGTTGGGCGCTGTCCTGAGCGTGCTCCCCCGCGGTGCGTGCGTGGGCTGCACCCGCGTGCAGATCCCCGACCTGGACACGCATCCGGCGGCCTCCCTTCAGCGATTGCCGACAACGCTACTACCGTCGTGAACCTAATCAGTACGGGCATTTCAAATGAGAAGTGGCCACATTGTTCAAGGCATTCACCGCCACCGATAACTGCCAGCTATGTCTTTGGTGGAAGCCATCAGGGTGGCGGTGGGTCGAGCATCTGCACTTGCGTTCCGTCCCAACGGTATCGGACGTTGGTGACCGAGCCATCATCGCAGGCAGTGCAGCTTTGTCCGCTCCGATACGACAGCACCACTAAGTCGTTGGACGAGGCGCCGGTATTGAGACTGGTAAAGCCGTAAGCCTTTGAGGTGCCGGTGCCCAGGTAGGCGCCGCGGTGAAACATCAACGCCTGAATCGGTGAGCTGCCGGTCCCGCCCTGAATCATGACCAAGATCGTGGATAGATTTGCGCAGGGATCGTAGTTGGCCGCGATCGGGGTGCGCTCCCAGTCGCGACCGGTGACCGGCTCGGGAGCCAACTGATTAAGGGCGTTGTGCAACGCGGTTTCCTCGTCGGGGCCGCAACTGACAGCACTAGCGGGCACGGGTCCCAATGCGACACCCGGAGCTGCGGCTGACGCGTCAGCAGACGGCTTGGCCGGCACGGACGCCGGTGTCGTTGGAAGACTGCGCTGTTGATTGTCGCTACTTGCGATGATTCGTGCGAGGACGACGCCGATGACGACCGCGAGGACCCCGAGGGCCGAGGCGGTGGCCCACAGCCATTGAGGTCTCGCGTGAGCGGCCTGGGTGTGCCGGCATTGCGTGGTCCAGCCGGTTCCGTCCCAGTAGCGTTCACCGCCTGACCCGCCTGGGTCGGGATACCAGCCGGAGCGCGCTGCAGGGTTTGACACGGAACTTCCCTCTCTCGCGATACCGTTCAGCGTGGGTCAGAACGGCGAAACGCTCTCCACGCTGACCGCCATCCCATGCCCAGTGCGGTCATTGGTGAAGGTCGTTCCGGCGGCGGTCGCCGCTATCGTCCAGCCCATGGCGCGGTCCGTTTGGTAACCCAATGTCACTTTGTATTGCAATCGACCTAGATTGCCAGCGACCCATTCGAATTCGCCCCCATCAGTCACTTTGCAGCCATGGGAACGATGAGCGTTGAGCCAACTCTGCATGACGTCGCACCGGGTCTTAGCCGATTGCGTCCCGATCTGCACATACCGTGCTTAGGATTAAGTAATCCGCCTCGCACGGTGCATCGCAAGGCTCACTCTGCCCGGGCCAACTTAGAAGCTCGCCGGCGGCGGTGGGTCGGTAGAAAGCTTCCACGTTTCGTCGCTCGATCCTGACCGGGCGTCGTGCCGATTATCCCGCAGATGGATTTTCCAGTACTAGCGCGACACCTTGGCCTGATCCGATGCATACGCCGATGACCCCGTAGCGGGCTTTGCGTTCGCGGAGCTCGGTCGCCAGCGTTAGGACGTAGCGGGTGCCGGTAGCGCCGAACGGATGGCCGATCGCGACGGCTCCTCCATTGGGGGTGAGCTTGTCGTCAGGAATGATGAAACCTCCCAACTGGTTTGGGAGTTCCCGTAGCACGCCCAATGCTTGAGCACTGAATGCCTCATGGACTTCCCACACGTCGATCTGGTCCGGTGTCAGGCCGGCGCGGCTGATCGCCAACGGGATCGCCCAGGCAGGAGCCAGCCCCATAAAGAGTGGGTCGATGCCGTACACGGCCGAGGAGACCACCCGGGCAAGGGGTTCGATCCCGAGTTCAGCGGCCTTCTCTCCCGACGCCAGCACGATCGCGCTGGCGCCATCGGTCAACGGTGTGGAATTGGCTGCCGTCATCTGGGTGGTGCCGGGCTGGGCGGGCAGCGCGGCGAGCAACTCGGCGGTGGTGTCGTCACGGATGAACTCGTCATGCTCGAAGAGTCGCTCCGGAGTTCTCTTCGTGGCCGCGATGGTGACCGGCATGATCTCCAGGGCGAGCCGACCCGAATCGCGGGCGGCTTTGGCGTGCTGCTGGGAACGCAGCGCGAAGGCGTCGATCTCTTCGCGGGTAAGCGAGTACCGGTCGGCGACGTTTTGGGCGGTTTCGATCATCGCGATGTAGGCGTTGCGCGCCAACAACACTGGGTTAGGTGGACCGCCGGCGCCTGCCCACATGGTGTCGAGCATGAACACCGGACCCCGCGGGCTGAACGGCGCGTCACCTTTGATGAGCGCCCAGCCCGACCGCGACATCGATTCGACACCGCAGGCGATGCCGGCGCCGAGGTCACCGGCTTTGATGGCGTGACTGAGATTGACGGTGGCGCTCAGCGACGAACCGCAGAATCGGTTGATGGTCGCCCCGGCGACGCTGTCGGGAAATCCAGCTGCCAGCGCCGCCCAGCGGGCGACGTCGCCCATCCCCTCATGAGCCGGGTTCACACAACCGGCGACGATGTCCTCAACCTGGTCGAGATCGATGCCTACCCGATGGCAGGCGCCTTTCATCGTCATCCCGAGGAGATCGTCGACCCGCAGGTGCGACAACGAGCTTCCGTACCGGGCGAAGGGCGTGCGTACCCCGCCCAAAATGAATGCGTCAGTCATCGCAGGCGTCGCTGATGGTGGCCGGCTGAACCGCGATCAAACCGTTTTGCTTCGAGACCGGTGCTAAATGTTCTGCCCGCGTGGCCTTTACGGCTATCGCGATCACTTCCGAAGTGCTGCCGGACATCGTGGCTCGTACTGTATTCATGAGGTCCCTTCCGATGCCGGGAGATGTGCCGTCAATCCTCTTCGTGATTTTTGGGAGCTGCGAGCACCTCCGGTGTATGCCGTCCCAGATGGGACGGCTCCTAGGCGGCGCATCCTGCCAGCGTGAACGAGGTGCCGACGGCGTTCGGTATGAACGCGGAGGGCAGCGCCGCGGCCAGGCGGTGCTGTGCCTTCCAGCCGGTGCAGTGCGCTGGTACCAGCACGCCGGGCGCCATGTCGGTGAACGCGGCGACGGTGGGTTCGATGATGGGCTCGAACGCCGGGCCGGTGAGATGGAACCCGCCGAGCAGGGCGTGCAGTCGGTCCACCCCGGTCAACCGCATCGCGTGCCGGGCGATGTTCACCGCGCCGGCGTGTCCGCATCCGGTGAGCACGACCAGCCCCCGTCCGCGGACGTGTATCACCAGCGCCTGCTCGTCGAGGATCAGCGGGTCGGGCTCCCAGTGCCCGTCGCGCCACGCTTCATGGTGCGGCATGCCGTGCTCAAAGTCGGTTGTGCGGTCCACTTCTCCGGTGATCAGCATCGAGCCGTCGAGCAGCAGCGAGGGTTGGCGCCGCTCGATGACCTCGAGCCCCTCGGCCTCCAAGGCGGATCGATTCAGCGTCGGCAGTTCCCAGGCCGGATGACCGGGGAGGGCGAAGCGGCGCTTGGTCCAGACCAGCGGGTGGACGGTGAGCGGCATTCCGCTGCGGCCCCGTAACCGGGCCAGCCCGGGAAAGCCGCCCGCGTGGTCGAAGTGGCCGTGGCTGAGCACCACGAGCTCAATCGAGGCGACGTCCAGGCCGAGCCGTTCGATGTTGGTGGCCATCCCGTCCGGGGACACCCCGGTGTCGAAGAGGACTGTGTGCGACGTCGCGCCGCGGCGGATCGTGACCAGCGCGGAGAAACCATGCTCGGCGACCAAACCGGGCACCGTGTGCTCGTCCACGAACTGCGAGGCCGGCACCGCAGGTGTTCGGGCGAAAGGGGTGCGATGGGCTGGGCCGGTGTCGCCCATCAGTGCGTCGTAGCTGTTGTCCATGAGCGTCGTGATGACGACCTCATCGACGGGTTCCAGGGCGATGGGGTCCACCGCCGGGCCTGGCGCCTGGCGCGGCCGTGCTGCGGCAACAACTTCGGTGAGCGCTCGGCTGTCATCACACATGCCCTCAGTGTGGGCTTCCACCGCCCGGGTGGCGAGCGACTCAATCCTCATTGCGTGCACACGTATGTGCTGGCCGTGCACATCACCGGCGGCCTGAGTCCATTAGGCCTCAACGGCGAGAGGATTGTCCTGACCCTCGAGACCACCAGTTCATGCGGCCGACATCGCGACAACAGTCGGTCACGGCGAGGCACTTCCGTGACCAGAAGGAACTTCCATGACCTCGCCCACCCGACCCTGCGCCGGTCGGTCGTCATGACCGCATCGGCCGCCATCGATCAAAGCGCCCCGCCGACCGGTACCGGCTGCGTGGAATGTGTTGCCAATAGCGGGTGGTGGCTACATCTGCGGCGCTGCGCCGCGTGCGGACACATCGGCTGTTGTGATACCTCACCGAGCCAACACGCGTCCCAGCATGCGGCACTGTCGGTCCATCCCGTCGCCCAGTCCTATGAGCCAGGTGAGGACTGGTTCTGGGACTATCCCCGCGGCCGTTTCGTCAACGGGTTACCGCTGCAGGCGCCGACCAGCCACCCGAGGTCACAACCCGTGCCCGGCCCCGCCGGCGCGGTGCCACCGGACTGGCAGATCAAACTCCACTGACCCGTAGTTCGGCCGAAAAGTACGCTATGACAACGCTTCTAATCCTCCGGCTGTGCTCGCGGTGGGGTGTTGCGGGGGGCAGTTGATAGGGCAGTGGGTGCACTGTTCGACGAGAATCCGGTCTTTGGTGCCCGCCGGTGCGGGTCGGGGTCTGATCCCGGCGAAGGCCAATGCGGCAGCAGCGACGAGCAGGCTTGCCGCGATCACGATGGCGGTGCGGAACCCGGCGTTGAACGTGGCCGGATCGGCGTAGTCGGCGCCGGTGATCCCGGCCAACCCGGGTATGACGGCCACTGCGAGTAAGCCGCTGGCCCGGGCTACGGCGTTGTTGATTCCCGATGCCGAACCGACGAGACGGTCGGGCGCGGAGTCGAGAACAGCGGAGGTCAGCGGCGCGACGACGAGGGCCACGCCGGCACCGAAGACCAGTGCCGCGGGAAGCACGTCGGCGAGCCACGACGTGGCGCTGCCGATCCGAAGCATCAGCAGCAGCCCGGCGGCGGCAATCAGCGGACCGGTGGTCATTGGCAGGCGTGGTCCGATCCGGCCCGCGAGGACACCGGCTCGCGACGAGAAGACCAGCAGGACCGCGGTGACTGGGAGCAGCGCCGTCCCGGCCGCGACGGGACTAAAGCGCGCAACGGTCTGTAGTTGCAGCACCAGCAGCAGGAACACCGCTGCCGTTGCCCCGTAGATCAACAGCGTGACGGCGTTGGCGACTCGAAACGTGTTGTCGGCGAACAACGATGGAGGGACCAGCGGATGGGTGGAGCGCCGCTCCACTGCCACGAATGCCGCCAGGGCCAGCGCACCGACGCCGACCGCGACCAGTGCCTCAGCGCTGGCGCCGCGATTGCCGAGTTCGGTCAGCCCGTATGTCAGCCCGGCGAGGCCCAGTGCGGCAAGCACCGTGCCACTCACGTCCAGACCCGGTGGGGATTGGGTGTCGCGGCTCTCGGGCACCCGCAGCACGGTCACCACGACGACTACGACGGCCAGTGGCAGATTGATGAGAAATACTGCCCGCCAACTGTATTCGACCAGGAGCCCACCGAGGAACGGGCCAACGGCACCGGCCAGCCCACCCAGACCCGACCAGGCCCCGACGGCGGCGGCGCGGTCGGAACCGCGGAAGGACGCCGAGATCAGCGCCAGGCTGCCTGGGGTGAGCAGCGCTCCGCCGACGCCCTGCAGTGCCCGCCCCGCGATCAACATCGCAATGTTCGGGGCCAGCCCGCAGGCCGCGGAGGCCAGCGCGAACCAGATCACCCCGACGAGGAACACCCGCCGACGCCCGAAGTGGTCGCCAAGTGATCCGCCGAGCAAGATCAGTGCGGCCAGGGTGAGTGTGTAGGCGTTGATGGTCCATTGCAGACCGGCGAACCCGGCACCCAGGTCGCGGCCGATGTGCGGCAACGCCACGTTCACCACGGTGCTGTCGATCATCGCGATCCCGGAGCCGAGCACGGTCGCGACCAGTACCCAGCGGCCTGCGGCGGTCCCCATCCTCAACCCGCTTGGATCGATCATGGCGTCCTCCACACCCGAGGTTATGGGGCTGTCGTTACGCGAAAGCGCCGGCGAGATCGATTTCCGATCTGCCGGCGCGTTCGGGGCGAACTCGTTTAAAAGCCCTTTGACGCTAACCAGGTCAGGGCGACGTCGGCGACCTCTTTCCAGCCGTTGTCGATGGTCAGGGAATGCCCCTTGCCATCGAAGACATGGAACTCCGTGTCCGCGCTGCCTTTGGAGTACTTCCCGAAAACTTCCTTGGTGACCTTGAGCGGAACGACGTGATCCTCGGTCCCCGAGGTCAGCAGCAGCGGTCCCCGCTCGGCCAGATGGGTGTCGACCTTGGCTGGTGAATGCGGAAAGAAGTTCGCGGCCGCGTCCTGAAACAGCGGCAGACCCGCGCCGGGGATGGTCCATTCGGCGTGCAGGGCATCGGATTCCTCTTCGGTGAGTGTGTTGCCGAAGGCGTAATGGAACTGCTTAGCCGTCAGCGACACGGTGCGGTGCAGATTCGCCGGGTTCCCGAGAACCGGGAACGCTGACTTCAGCTGTGCATACGGTAGGGCCTTGACTCCTTTGATCGGCGCGGGATCGATCGCGATGGCCGCGGCCACCACGCCGTTGGCGAGCAGCTCTTGCGCGATCAGGCCGCCGAACGAGTGTCCGATTGCCACTGGCTTGACCTCAGGGGTCCCGATGAGCTCGGTGTAGTGGTCGACCATCTGCGCGATGCCCATGTCGTTGAGGGCGTCGGGGTTTTCGCGTGTTTCGGCGACGGTGGGTGAGTCGCCGGGCCAGCCGGGCGCTGTCGCGGTGTAGCCGTGACTTCCGAAGAGCTCGAGCCAGGGCTGCCAGGCGGCGGAGTGGATCCACAGGCCGTGGATGAACAGGATGGGGTTGGGCTTTGTCGCAGTTGTCATGGTCGCTCCTTAGTTGAATGCTGTTGTGCCGGTGGTCAACACGTAGCGATGTGTGAGTG
>Ga0302326_10011734_pt1 | contig 18819 bp, 10 predicted proteins | sample Palsa_T0_3_FD_202264 | JGI IMG/M metagenome (GOLD analysis project Ga0302326, IMG submission 202264) | Peat permafrost microbial communities from Stordalen Mire near Abisko, Sweden - Palsa_T0_3 | ecosystem: Environmental > Terrestrial > Soil > Palsa > Peat permafrost | place: Sweden: Abisko...
CGGGTACGCGCACGGCTTGCTGTCGTCGTAACCCAGGCGCGACCGACGCAGGGCGCTGCGCGGCGCGTGGTGACTACACCCACCTTCAGGGCTGTACAGCCAGCCGCGCGCCTTACCCAGGCCAGAGGCACCGATACGGCGGCAGGACGTGCCCGCGGGCCGTTGCCTGGAATTCACGCGCACGCGCACTAGCCTGCGACGGGCGGATGGAACCACTTCGAAGCTCAGGCCGTTTATTTCCCGATCGGTCTGACTCGCGGCGCCGGGTAGGGCCTTGCCTGCGATCGCGGTGAGCCTTACCGAGCACATTCTTTCATACGCCCAAGATGGCTGTTGCCGCCTGGCGATATCCTGCGCGATGCGGCCGGGACCGACTACTGCGAAGCAGGGAGTGATGAGCTTGTCGAGCGTGCAAGCGCCGAAGTTGCCGCGCAGAGAGCGTCCGATAACTAGCTCATGACGGATCCGGAACCGACTGCGAGTCAGACCGAACGCGATGCCCATCGCGGACGCCTGTTGCGTACGCGCTCGCGGACAAAACACCGCTTGAAAATCTCGCTGCTCGTGGGCATCGGCTTGCTGATCTGCGCCTGGCTCCTGATCAGCTGGCTTTCCAAGGCGAAGCGCAAACCCGCCGCTCCGCCGCCAATACCGGTGTCCGTCGCCGCAGTCAAACTCGGCAGCATCGATATCTATCTCGACGCCATCGGCACGGTAACTCCCGTGTACACCGTCACTGTGGCCAGTCGAGTCGCGGGCGCCCTGACCGAAGTCCGGTTTAAGGAAGGTCAGATCGTGAAGAAGAATGAGCTTTTGGCTGAAATCGACCCGCGTCCTTATCAGGCCCTGGTGCTACAGGCCCAAGGTCAACTTGCCCGCGATGAAGCCTCTCTGAAGAACGCCCGTCTTGACCTTGTGCGCTATCAGAATTCCTTCAAAGAGCACGCGGTTCCCGAGCAACAGGTGGCAACACAGCAGGCCCTGGTCGAACAGGATGTCGGCGTGTTGAAGCTCGATCAGGGAAATCTCGCTGCGGCACAGGTCAACCTCGACTACACCCGCATCGTGTCACCGATCGACGGCAGGGTCGGACTTCGCGGCGTGGATCCGGGCAACATCGTACCGGCAGACGGCACCACCGGAATCGTGACGATTACTCAGCTGCAGCCCATTACCGCGATTTTCACCATGGCCGAGGATGATCTGGACCAGGTGACAGCACAAATCGCAACTGGACGCGCGTTGCCGGTTGATGCGCTCGATCGCACCAAGCAACACAAGCTTGCCAGCGGGACACTGCTCACGATCGATAATCAGATCAATACCACAACCGGCACCGTGCGCGCCCGGGCCACGTTCGCCAACAGCAATAACGAGTTGTTTCCAAATCAATTCGTGAACACCCGGCTTCTCGTCAAAACGCTGACGCAGGTCAATCTCATCGCGGATGCGGCAATCCAACGCAACAACGATGTGGCGTTCGTCTACGTCGTCCAGGCGGACAACACCGTACAGTCGCGCGACGTCAAAATCCTCGCCACCGAGGCCGGCTCCACTGCGGTCACGGGGGTGAAAGCCGGCGAACAGCTTGTCACGGACGGCTTCGACAAACTTCAAAACGGCATCAAGATTTCTATCCGTCAGCCGGGCGCGCAGCCGCCGGCGAGTGGCGCCCAAGCGCCCCCCGCAGCGAAGAACGGCGAGGTGAAAAAGGGCGAATGAACCCGTCGCGACCGTTTATTCTGCGGCCCATTGCGACTTCACTCCTGATGGCAGCTGTGCTGCTCATCGGAGTCATCGGCTTTCGCCAACTTCCGATTGCCGCGCTTCCCGAAGTGGACTATCCCACGATGCAGGTCGTGACGTTCTATCCGGGCGCAAGCTCCGACGTCGTCGCCTCCGCCGTTACGGCGCCTCTTGAAAGGCAGCTCGGCGAGGTGCCGGGGCTCAATCAAATGCTCTCCTCGAGCTCGGATGGCGCCTCGGTCATCACGCTGCAGTTCAACTTGAGCCTCAACATTGATGTCGCGGAGCAGGATGTACAGGAGGCCATCAACGCCGCGCAGAATTACCTGCCAGCGCAGCTGCCGATGCCGCCGGTTTACAGCAAGGTCAATCCCGCCGACGCGCCGATACTCACCCTGGCGCTTACTTCCGAATCAATGGCGCTCGCGCAGGTAGAGGATTACGCCGATACGCGCCTGGCTGAAAAGATCTCACAACTCCCCGGTGTCGGCGCCGTAACGATCAGTGGCGGCCAAAAGCCTGCAGTTCGCGTGCAGGTGAATCCGACTCAGCTCGCCTCCTACGGCCTCAACATGGAAGACGTGCGCGCCTCGCTCATCGCGACGAGCGTTGATACCGCGAAGGGCGGCTTCGATGGGCCTCAGCAAAGCTATCAGATCGGCGCCAACGATCAGATCACCTCGAGCGCCGATTACACGAAGCTCGTCCTCACCTATCAGAACGGCGCGCCGATCATGCTGAAGGATGTGGCGGCCGTAATTGACGGCGTTGAAAACAGCGAACAGTCCGCCTGGATGAACAATACCCCTGCTGTAATAGTCAATATCCAGCGTCAGCCCGGCGCCAACATCATCGACGTCGTCAATCGGATCAACGCGCTCCTGCCGAAGCTGCGAGCGACGATTCCGCCGGCGATCAAGATCACGGTCTTGACCGATCGCACCACCACGGTGCGGGCTTCGGTTTCCGACGTGGAGTTCGAACTGCTCTTGTGCATAGCGCTCGTGGTCGCCGTCATTTTCGTTTTTCTGCGCACGCTGGCGGCAACGGTCATCCCGGGAATCGCGGTTCCGCTGTCGCTCGTCGGCACATTTGGCGCCATGTATGCGCTCGGCTTCAGCCTCAACAATCTGACCTTGATGGCGCTCACGATCTCCACCGGCTTCGTCGTCGACGATGCGATCGTCATGATCGAAAACATTACCCGCTATGTCGAAAAAGGCGAAAAGCCGCTCGATGCAGCGCTAAAGGGGGCAGAGCAAATCGGTTTCACGATCATGTCGCTGACCGTTTCGCTCATTGCGGTGCTGATACCGCTTCTCTTCATGGGTGACATCACCGGCCGCCTGTTTCGGGAATTCGCTATTACGCTGAGCGCCACGATCCTGATTTCCGCGGTGATTTCGCTGACTCTGACGCCAATGCTGTGCGCGAAGCTTCTGAAGCAAAAAGACACAGCGCAGCAGAGCCGGTTCTATCGGCTTTCGGAGCGGATGTTTCAGAAAACCATCGACTTTTACCGGCGCACGCTCGACTGGGTGTTGGAGCGCCGCACTCTCACGATGTGGGTCGCCGTAGGCACCCTTCTTCTAACCGTGCTTCTTTATATCGTCATTCCCAAGGGGTTCTTCCCGGTTCAGGACACGGGGGAAATCCAGGGGGTATCAGAGGGGGCACAGAGCGTTTCGTTCGCCAAAATGGCCCAGCAACAGCAGCAGCTCGCCGCGACGATCTTAAGGAACCCCGCCGTTGCAAGCCTCTCCTCGTTCATCGGCGTCGACGGCACCAATACGACGCTTAACAGCGGCCGTATCCAGATCAACCTCAAGCCACTCAGCAAGCGCAAAGCCGCAACTGACGTCATACGTTCCCTGCAGGAGGCTGCCACGAAAGTGGATGGCATCAATCTTTACATGCAGCCGGTACAGGACATTTCGGTGGAGGACATCGTCAGCCGGACGGAGTATCAGTTCAGCCTGCAGGACCCGAACGCGGACGAGCTGTCGAGGTACGTCGCAAGCTTCCTCGCGCGTTTACAGCAATTGCCGCAGCTCGAGGATGTCGCAAGCGACCAGCAGACCGCCGGACGCCGGGCAACACTTGCGTTTGACCGGCCGACTGCCTCACGCCTGGGTATCACGCCGCAAAACATCGACGACAATCTCTACGACAGCTTCGGACAGCGACAAATCTCAACGCTCTTCACGCAGCTGAACCAGTATCACGTGATTCTGGAAGTGGCGCCGCAGTTCAGGACGAGCCCCACGAATCTCGGAGATATTTACTTGAAATCCTCGGGCGGTACGCCCGTGCCCCTGAGCGCCTTCACCCACACATCGCAGAGCTCGGCTCCAATCCTGATCAGTCATATGGGGCAGTTTCCGGCGACAACCGTGTCCTTCAATCTCGCGCCGGGAGCATCGCTGGGCGCCGCGGTCAAAGCCATTCAGAAGGTTCGCAAGGAGCTGCCTGCGCCCGCCGCGCTGCAGGGGTCGTTCCAGGGCACCGCGCAGGCGTTTATCAGTTCTTTGACGAACGAATCGATCCTGGTTTTGAGCGCCCTCTTGGCCGTCTACATCGTACTTGGGATCCTTTACGAAAGTTACATCCATCCAATCACAATTCTTTCGACGCTGCCGTCCGCCGCGGTCGGTGCGCTTTTGGCGCTTCTGCTTTGCGGCGACGAGCTCACGGTCGTCGCAATCATTGGAATCGTTCTGCTCATTGGCATCGTGCAGAAGAACGCGATCATGATGATTGATTTTGCCCTCGAAGCGCAGCGCAAGGAGAAGAAGTCGGCCTACGACGCCATTCACGAGGCTTGCCTGCTGCGTTTTCGGCCGATCCTGATGACTACGATGGCCGCGATGCTGGGCGCAATGCCGCTTGCCTTCGGACACGGTGTAGGCTCGGAGCTGCGTCGTCCGCTCGGAATTGCGATCGTCGGCGGCTTGATCTTCAGCCAGCTTCTGACGCTTTACACGACACCAGTCATCTACCTGTTCTTTGACTCTCTCGCCCAGAGGCTCGCTGCATTTCGCAAACGCAAGGCGCCGCCGGCGGAACTGAACCCCGGTGCCCAGTCCGGACCCGCGCCGCAGGTCTCATGAACTTCTCCGCACCATTTATCAAGCGTCCGATCGCCACCACGCTACTGACCGCGGCGGTAGCGCTCGTCGGAGTCGCCTCTTTCAGCCAGCTTCCCGTCTCGCCGCTGCCACAGGTCGACTTCCCGACCGTATCTGTATCCGCCTCGCTTCCGGGAGCGAGCCCGGAAATCATGGCGTCATCGGTTTCGACGCCGCTCGAGCGCGAGTTCGGCCGGATTGCCGGCGTCACCGAGATGACGGCACAGAGCACGCTCGGGCAGACAAGCATCACGCTGCAGTTCGACCTCAGTCGCAATATCGATGCCGCGGCACGTGATGTCGAGTCTGCTATCAACGCCGCGCGCAGCTATCTGCCGACCAACCTGCCCAATAATCCGACCTACCGCAAGGTGAATCCGGCAGATGCGCCGATAATGATCATCGCGCTGACGTCAGACAAACTTCCGCCATCGGCACTTTACGATGCTGCCTCGACGATTCTGCAACAGCGGCTCTCGCAGATATCCGGCGTCGGCCAGGTCCTGGTCGGCGGCAGCTCCGCGCCCGCGGTGCGAATCAATGTGAATCCGACGCAGCTGAATGGCTACGGGCTGCAACTGGAAGATGTGCGTGCGGCGATTGCCGCGCAGACCGCGAACGAGGCTAAAGGCGCCTTCGCAAGCGCGACACAACGCTGGGAGATTACGGCGAACGACCAGTTGCTCAATGCCGCCGATTACCGACCGCTCATTGTTGCCTACCGCAGCGGCGCCCCCGTGAAGTTGTCGGACGTCGCAAAGGTGCAAGACTCGGTGCAGACGGTTAGATCCATGGGTCTCGCAAACGGCAAGCCTGCGGCATTGATCATTATTTTTCGACAGCCGGGCGCCAATATCATCTCGACTGTAGACGGCATCAATGCCGCGCTGCCGCTGCTGCACGCCAGCATCAACCCTGGCATCGCACTTACGGTTGCCCTCGATCAGACCTCAACCATCCGCGCCTCGGTCAAGGACATCGAAAGAACGCTCCTCATTTCCGTCGCGCTCGTGGTGCTCGTGGTGTTTCTCTTTTTGCGCGAGTTGCGCTCTACGTTCATACCGCTCGTTGCCGTACCCGTATCCATCATCGGAACCTTGGGTGTCATGTATCTGCTGGGATACAGCATCGATAATCTCTCACTCATGGCGCTCACGATCTCCACGGGGTTCGTAGTGGACGATGCCATTGTCGTACTGGAGAACATCACCCGTTATCGCGAAGACGGAATGCAGGCCGAGGAAGCAGCCTACAAGGGTGCCGCCGAAATCGGCTCGACGGTTCTCTCCATGAGTCTCTCGCTCGTCGCCGTGTTTATTCCCATCCTCCTCATGGGCGGGATCATTGGGCGGCTGTTTCGGGAATTCGCCATCGTCCTGTCGGTGACGATTGTCGTCTCTTTGGCGGTCTCACTGACAACGACCCCGATGATGAGCGCACAGTTGCTCGGCACACAGTCGACACACGGCAAGTTTTACCGGGCGAGCGAGCGGGTCTTCGAGCGTGTGCTCAAGAAATATGAGCAAAGCCTCACGTGGGTATTGGAGCACTCCATGCTGGTGCTCATCATCGCGATCGTAACGCTAGGCCTTAACGTCTATCTGTATATCGCGATTCCAAAGGGATTTTTTCCGCAGCAGGACACCGGCCGCCTGAACGGCAGCATCGTCGCAGACCAAGCGACATCCTTTCAGGCGATGCAGCGCAAAATCCAGCGCCTCGCCGCGATAGTTCAGCAAGACCCGGCTGTTGCGACGGTGCTCGCGTTTACGGGCGGCGGCGGCGGCACGACGACCAATACCGGGCGCGTATTCATATCCTTGAAGCCACTGGCACAGCGCAAGGCATCCGCGGACGACGTCATCAATCGACTACGCCCGAAGCTCGGCGCCGTACCCGGAGCGACTCTTTTCCTCCAGGCGGTGCAGGACGTTCGGATCGGTGGCAGGCAGAGCAACGCGCAATACCAGTACACGATCCAGAGCGACAACCTGCAGCAGCTCGACCACTGGGGACCGATTCTGCTGAAATCAATGAAGGGGATTCACCAGTTGACCGACGTCAACAGCGATGCCCAGAACAGTGGGCTCGCAGTCAATCTCGTGATCGATCGCCCGACTGCGGCGCGCCTCGGAATCAGTGCGCAGGCATTGGATGCGGTTCTGTATGACGCATTTGGCGAGCGGGAGATCGCCACAACCTATACCGCCCTCAACCAATACTTTGTGGTGATGGTCGTCGATCCGAGCTTCTGGCAGAACCCGCAGGCGTTGCAGAATATCTATGTTACCTCCGCAGGCGGCGCGGTAGTGCCGCTCGCGGCGTTTACGCGCTTCGGTTCCGCGACCGCGCCACTGGCCGTCAACCACTCGGGTGTATTCCCGTCGGTGACGTTTTCATTCAACCTCGCGCCCGGCGTGGCACTTGGAGATGCTGTCAAGTTGATCAACGCCGCGCAGACCAAGGCGGGGATGCCAAGCACGATCACCGGCGATTTCAGCGGAACCGCGCAGGCGTTCAAGGAGTCGCTCGCAAACGAGCCGCTGCTGATCGCCGCCGCGATCGCCGCGGTGTACGTGGTGCTCGGAATCCTTTATGAGAGTTACATCCATCCGATCACGATACTCTCGACGCTTCCGTCGGCGGGAGTAGGTGCCCTCCTCGCGCTTCTGATCACGCACACCGATCTCAGCGTCATTGCCTTGATCGGGATCATCCTCCTGATTGGAATAGTGAAGAAAAACGCGATCATGATGATCGACTTTGCGATCGAGGTGGAAAGACGCGACCACAAGAGTCCGAAGGACGCGGTTTTCCAAGCCTGTCTGCTGCGCTTTCGTCCCATCATGATGACAACCATGGCGGCACTTCTGGGCGGTCTTCCGCTTGCCCTGGGTACCGGCATGGGTTCGGAACTCAGACGCCCGCTCGGCATTGCCATCGTGGGCGGCCTGATCGTTAGCCAGGCGCTGACTTTGTACACGACTCCGGTCATCTATTTGTATATGGACCGCCTGAACACCTGGATTTCAAAGTTCGGACTCGGCGCGCCGCCGGCGCAGGCCGCCGCGTCGGGCCAATTGGTGGTCTCATGAGGGCTACAGCCGCAGCTCCTGTTGGCTTTGGCGCAATCTTGCTCGTCGCGGCCTGCAATTTCGCGCCGCATTACGAGTCTCCGAAAGCCGCGCCCGCGACAACGTTCAAGGAAGCCGTTCCGGGCAGTGCTGCTTTGCAAGGTTGGAAGCTTGCCGATCCGAAAGATGCCGAGATCCGAAGTGCTTGGTGGGAGATGTACCAAGACGCCGAGCTTAACGATCTTGAGTCAAGGGTCGCGATCTCCAACCAGACGGTTGCCGCCGCTGAGGCAAATTACCGCGTCGCCCGCGCAATGGTGCAGCAGGCCGAGGCCGCCCTCTTTCCGACTCTAACCCTCGACCCCTCGATTACACGTTCACGGCCGAGCGAAGCTGATGTCTTGGCCAACAACGTAGGCAGCGCGTCCAACCCCACTCCAGGAGGCACGACAGCAACCGGTTCGACGACGACTGTTTCTGGCAGCGCCACCGGTCCGCATACGATTTACGCACTTCCGCTTGAGGCGTCTTATCAGGTCGACCTGTGGGGTAGCGTGCGCAATTCGGTCGCGCAGAGCCGCTATTCCGCGCAGGCAAGCGCGGCGCAGGTCGCAACCGCACTTCTGAGCACGCAAAGCCAGCTCGCACAGGACTATTTTCAGCTTAGAGTCGCTGACGAGCAGCGGCTGCTACTCGATACCACGCTTGCCGACTACCAGGCGAGCCTGCATCTGGTCAAAACGCTTTTCAAGGGCGGGCTCGCCTCGGATGAGGATTTGGCGCAGGCGAATACGCAGCTCGAGTCCGCCAAGGCACAAGCCACGGATTTGGGAATTGCGCGTGCGCAGTACGAACATGCGATCGCTGTTCTGATCGGAGTCCCGCCCGCCAAGTTCTCGCTTGCTTATCGGCGCTTCAATCAGCCTCTGCCGGCCGTGCCGGTGGGCGTTGCGTCCGACCTGCTTGAACGCAGACCGGATATCGCCGCTGCCGAACGACAGGTCGCGGCAACCAATGCCGGCATTGGCGTTGCCCGCGCAGCATATTTCCCGAGCCTGACTCTCAGCGGTTCGGCTGGATACGAGTCGACGGCCCTTAGTCAATTGTTCGACTGGCCCAATCGCTTCTGGTCATTCGGGCCCACGCTTGCGCAAACACTGTTCGACGGCGGAGCGCATCGCGCAGCCAACGCACAGGCGCGTGCGCTCAACGACCAGGCCGTCGCGAATTACCGGCAAACTGTACTGACGGCGCTGCAGTCGATAGAGGACAATCTTGCAAGTCTTCGCATCCTGGCGCAGGAGCTTACCGAGCAGCACAACGCCGCCGTCGCTGCGCAACACACCGTGGCATTGTCGGTAACGCGGTATCGAAACGGGATCGACAGTTACGTCAACGTCATCACGGCGCAAAATGCCTTCCTGTCTTCTCGAGAGGCGGAGCTGCAAGTTCAGCTCCGTCAGCTGACCGCCAGCGTCAATTTGATAAATAATCTTGGCGGCGGCTGGAATACATCTGCGTGGCAAGAGACTGAGCGCCTCGCGCAGAACCCGCCCGGCGCCGGCAAGGAACCGCAGCCTCCCGACCAGGATGCCGGAACGGCAGTCCCCAACCCACCGCCGTTGTCCAACCGCGAGCTTCGCCCGGAGGAGCTTCTGCGGCAGAATGAGGAGGACATGTCACCAGCGCATGACTAACGTCGAGGCTGCGGGTTGGCATACTCGCGAACACCCAAGAGCAGGTTCGCCCGCCGAGACAGCGGCGATGCATTCCGGTGCTCATTGGGCATCCTTCCCGCTCTGTTGATTAGGTAGGGGTTTGTGGTGTAACGATCTTCCGTGCACTCGCTGCGACAGCCACCGGTGCCCGTCACTCAATGACCCGCTTGAGACCCGCTGCGCAGCGAGGGCCGGGAGGCCTCGACGGGCTACAGGAAGTTGCGCCATGGGTTGCACCCCGGAGCGCCGATCAATGAGCATCCCGCAAGACCTCCCAGCACCGGAAGCTTTATCACATCGAGAAGGAGGTGTGCCATGGGCATGTATGCTGGAGTCGATTGGGGAAGCGCCACTCACGCGGTCTGCGTGATCAACGGCAGCGGCGCGCGTATTGTCCAATTTGAGGTCAAGCACGATGAGTGCGGCCTGACCGAGCTGATCAAGCAACTGCGCAAGGCGAGTCCGATCGAGCCATTGCGCATTGCGATCGAGCGCCCGTCGGGGCTTTTGATCGATACGCTGCTCGAGGCGGGCTTTGTGATCGTGCCGATCCATCCGAACGTGGTGAAGGCTTCTCGGCCTCGCTATCGGGCGGCAGGCGGCAAGTGCGATCGGGGTGATGCGTATCTGCTGGCGGACTTGCTGCGCACCGATGGACGACGTTTTGTCTTTGGCGGTGCTGTCAGGCTACAGGATGACCCAGACGCCCCAGATCCCGCGCACAGTGATGTCCCGCGATACCTTAAGTCGATTCGCCTCGCGGACCCTCATAAGGACCTGTATCGCCAATACGACCGCTGCCACGATTCCCAACAACTCGACGGACGAAAGATGCGTGCTCACCCAAGCCCAGGCACGTGCGACACCGAACATCACGCTTGCGTAGACGACCACGCAGGCCCCGATCAGAACGAGCAGTCCGAGGCGGCGGCTGTGCGCATCAGGTTGGTCGTGTACGGAAACCGTAAGGAAGCCGTGCGGCGTTGATTCAAGCTCGGGCATGCAGGTACTCCTTCAGAATCGCGTGCTAACGATAAAGGAGCACCGGTGACCAAGTCAGTCGCAAAGCGGTGATAAGTCAGTTACGAGCCTTTGCCGGCCCTTAGCTTGCCATCGACGAGTGGCCAGGAGCGAGAATTTCCGCCAACACGTCGGGGTCAACGGGCTTGACAATATGGCGATGGAATCCGGCGTCCCGGGCACGCCGGCGGTCGGCCTCCTGACCCCACCCGGTCAACGCAATCAGCAGGGTTGAGGTGCACCAGGAACGCTTGGCGAGCCTGCGCGCCGTTTCGTAGCCATCGAGCCGCGGCATGGCGATATCGAGCAGCACGATGTCGGGGCGAAAGCTCTCGGCTATCTCGAGCGCCGCGAGCCCATCATGCGCGACACGCGTTTCGTGGCCCATCGCCTCTACCAGCATGCCAAGACTGACGGCCGCATCCTCATTATCATCCGCGATCAATACTTTGCGGCGCGCGCTGGGCGCCGACGCCAAGCTTGCAAGCGCAGGCGTGACGGCTGCTTTGGCTTCCCCGACCGGAATGCGCACGACGAATTCCGCGCCCTTGTTGATCCCGGCACTTATCGCCTCGACGCTGCCATGGTGCATCTCAATGAGACGCTTCGCGACCGTCAGGCCTACCCCTAAACCCCCTTCGGTCCGATCATATGCGCGATCTACTTGCGCGAATAGATCGAATACATACTTAAGCATGTGCGGTGGAATCCCGATACCGCTGTCGCGAACGCTCACGATAGCCTCAGCGCCAACGACGCGCACTTCCATCCATATCTTTCCACCCCGCGGTGTGTACTTGATGGAATTTCCCAGAACGTTAGAAAAAACCTGGGCGAGGCGCACACGATCGCCCCTCACGCATATCGGACCAGGCGGGAAATCTGTTTCGAATTCGCTGGTAGACGCGTCGAGCGCCGGTCGACACGCTTCGATGGCAAGAGACAGGACATCCACGAGGTCGAGCGACTCCTCCTGCAGGCGCACTCGGCCGGCGGTAATGCGTGAAACATCGAGCAGGTCGTCCACCAGATGACTCATCTGGCGAACTTGCCGATCGATGATCTCGCACGCAGACCGCAGGTCCGGCGCAAGGTTGGCCGCCCGGCACACAACCGCGGTCGCATTTCGGATTGGCGCCAAAGGGTTTCTCAGTTCGTGCGCAAGCATCGCCAGAAACTCATCCTTGCGCCGATCCGCCTCGCGCAGCGCCGCTTCGATCTGCTTGCGGCCGCTGATATCTCGGGCCACTTTCGATGCGCCGACAATCTTGCCGGAGGCATCGCGAACCGGTGAAACGGTAAGTGAAATTTCGACACGCCTCCCGCCTTTGGCGACGCGGATGGTATCGAAGTGCTCAATATGCGCGCCGCGTCCGACGCGCGCCAGAATGTCCCGCTCCTCGTCGTGTAACTCCGGCGGAATAATCATGGTGATCGATTTTCCAACGATTTCCTTGGGCGTATACCCAAAAAGTCGGACCGCGCCTTGGTTCCAGGACGTCACACAACCCTGGAGAGTCTTGCTGGCAATTGCATCAGCCGACGATTCGATGATGGCCGCAAGCAGCGCCTGGTCTGCCTCCGCCCTTTTCTTGTCCGAAATGTCGCGGAATATCAACACCGCACCGAAAAGCTCGACGCTCGGCAATCGGATCGGCGTCGCGTTGACGTACACGGGTACGCGCCGATCCTCGCGACTCAGGAGCACGGCGTGAATGCCGCGCACCATAGGCTGTCCGGTCTGTAAGACCCTGAGCACCGGATCATCAACCAGGCATCCGGTATCCTCACTTTCAATTCGAAAGACTTCCGCCAATTGTTTGCTCTGAGCGTCCGCGGCCGACCATCCAGTGAGAGTTTGTGCGACCGCACTCAGAAAGGTGATTCGACCGCGTGCGTCCGTTACGATTACGCCATCACCGATACTGCCCAGGGTAACGTCAAGAATTTCACGCTGTTGACGCAGCGTCTCCTCGACCTCATGGCGTGAGCCCAGGCGCGCGTTTGGTGGCTCAAACTTGTCGCGGCGCGCGGCTACCCCTACGGTGGACTCCAGTTGCGTCTCCAGGCGCAACAACACGTGCGCCGCCTGCTCCGAGGACGCAAAACGGTAGGCGCCGCCGCCGCATCGATGCGCAATCCATTGGCCGCCGCGACGCAAGGTGAGCCGGCCGGGCACCATTTTCCCGCTCATCGAACACGCACGCAGATATTCCGCAAGCTCAGGAGCAGATTCGCGCGCCAGCGCGTCGAGGCGTTGCCCCGCAAGCGACGTCTCCGGTTCATCCACGCATTTGGCAAAGGCACGGTTCGCAGCTTCAATACGGCCGTCCGCCTGCACGAGAAGCATCGGTTCAGGCAGTAGATCGGCTAGCGCGGCGAAGGCTCGTATTAGCACGGCATTTCAACTATCGGACGAAGACGCTGGTCGGACTGCGCTTCTTCGGTCGCAGTTCGCCTCGCCGAGTGATTGTTACCAGCGCTCGTTTCCATCATCGATCCGGGCCAATTGATGTGACCTTAAATAGCAGCGGAATACATCACGATGTACGCTCGCGTACATAGTAAACAACCGTGAGCACGCGTTTCGCAGTGGTTCAAAGCAGATTGTAGTCGCAGCCCGATCTTGGAAGTAAGAAGTGTTCGCTGCGATTTGGGTACGCAATATGCTGCTGTATCGGCTTAACGTCGAACCATGGCCAAGATGAAGTCTGAGTGCGGCGCCGGGACTGCCTCATAATCGACTTTTTACAGTAGCGATGCTTGGCGAGGAAGCCGTCAACAACTGGCCGCGCCGACACAATCGAGGAAATGGAGAATCCGGATAATACGCTGACTAACACGGCGAATTTACTTATCCTCGGTGGCACAGACCAAAGGCATCGCCGAGCGCGCTCGAAAATGCGGTTCGCACGCTGGCTACGGCGTTCGCGTCCTTAACCGCAGTGATTCCCAGCTGCCATCGGCTATCCAGCCTCCATCTACGGGCAGCGCCACGCCGTTGATGAAGCTTTGCTTGTCGCTGTCGGCGAGGAACGCGATTGCCCCTGCGATATCTTCCGGCCGCGCGAAGCGCGCCATCGGTACGCGATTGACGATGTCCGCATCTGAATACGCGCCGCTTCCCTGGTCGGCAACGTCCATTTCGGTCTTGATCCAGCCCGGGCAGACCGCGTTCACGCGAACTCCGCGACCACCCCACTCGGCCGCCAGCGTATGCGTAAGTCCGATGAGTCCATGCTTAGAAGCATTGTAAGCGCTGCGATGACTGATGCCCGAAAGGCCAGCCACAGAGGCGACATTGACTATGCTGCCGCTGCGACGCTGCAGCATCCGGACACCTAGATGTCTGCACAGGAGAAACGGACCCAGGAGATTGACGTTCATAACTCGCTGCCACGCGGCGACCGTCGTGTCCTCCGCAGGCGAGATCAGACTCACCCCGGCGTTGTTGACGAGAACATCAGCGGCGCCATAGTCCTGGTGCACCTGCTGAGCGAGCGACTCCACAAAGGGTTCAGAGGAGACATCGCCGCTCACTGCATGCACCTGCAACCCCTCGGCGCGCAATCGAGACAGTTGCGAATCGAGCGCCTGGACATCCGTGAGTACGACGCGGTACCCCAGATGACCTAGATGTGACGCGGTCGCGAACCCGACGCCTTGCGCGGCCCCTGTCACCACAGCGGTTTTCATCGAAATCCTCGTCTGCCGACGCGTGAACGTAAGACCAAAGTTCGCCGCTATAATGCACGCGCCTGCCAAGCACCAACAACCGCAGATTTTTAAGCATGCCCGTCGCGGCGCTTAAATCTCCTCTCGCCATCTTTTTATTCGCGCGCGCGCTGAATTGACCGAGCGGCTCGCGCCAAAGCGACCGCCCGAGGACAATGGGCAGCACGCCGTTCGGGTTCAAGCGGGGTGGACCTACTTCGGTTGATCGGGCGCCACGGGCTGAGCTGCTGCGCGCGTGGCCGACTCATCCTGCGGATCAGCCTTTCCCGCGCCCTGCTCCGGCGGCGGCACCGCCGGCGCGGTTTGCGGGACGGGTTGCGCCGGCGGGGTCTGCGGCGAACTGCCCGTGACCGGCGCCTCCTTCGCAGCGGAATTCGTGCCTGACTGATGATCGACAGCTGACGCGGCCGGCTTTGCGGCTGACCGGTCCGCCTCGTTGGCGGCAGGCGGCAGCTCCCGCGTCGCGAGCGACGCAGGGTTGATCACCGACGGATCATCACGCAGCTTCACGTAGAGCTGCCCATTTGTCGGGTGCGGGACCGGCAACGCGTATCCGGGAAAGCCATCCGGCACCTGCACCGGATGATTGAATTGCGCGTCGTTCGACACGGAGTTCACGAGATACAAATTGGAGCCGGACAGTTTGCACGCTTGTTCCGGAGTCGTCGGGCAGTCGAGTTCTTTCAGCACCGGCAACCGCACCAACGTTGCAAGCGGCTCCCAGTTGCCGGTGACACCGTTGCTCACGATCCGAAACTGCAGCGGTCCGAATGCCGAGGGCCCGAACGCCCTTTTGGGGTCGAGCGTGGCGACAGCGACCCGGGCATCCTCAAGGGTAATTCCGCCATTGCTGAAGCTCAACGTCGTCGTCGATGATTCATCCGGCGTGGCAACTTCTATTTTCTCATCATGCGTAAAGACTTTGGGTAGTTTGGCGCGCAGGGAGAATGTGAGCCTTGCATCCTGCGGCAACTCGTCGGGGTTGCTGAGCTGAATATTACTGTCGGTGCTCGAGGCCGATGGCCGTACGCTTTTGCCGATGAGGGTCACACTGGGACGCGGCGCTTCCACCGCGGCGTTGATATTGAGAACGCGACCGTCCTTCAGCGTGACTTTGGCTTTTGCGGTATCGGCTTGCGTCAGAGCGCCCGCCGCGCGCGCATCCTGCGCCACCACGGGCAATTCATCGCCGCCCTCAACCGTCGAGAGCTGACCAGGTATGAATTCAACCTCATTCACGAGGACGCTTGCGACCTCATCGAGCCGGCTGCCTTTGAGCACGCCCTGCGCATCCCCCGCATGAATGGAGAAGCGGTCCAGACGTGCAACTTCGGAGAAGGCGTGCAGCTGCACGGATTGCGGCTGAGTCGCGCCGGATTGTGAGACGAGAAGCGTAATGGTGCCCGGCTTGGCATCCTGCAGCGGCAGTTTTACTTCAACTTCATTCGGCTTCACTGTTTTCCAGTCCGCTTTGAGCTCTTTGCCGTCCGGGTCCTTGAGCATGATGCCGTCGACACAACTCACGCTCGCGGCTTGCAGGTGAACGACGTCCTCGCGGCCAACGATCAGCGCGCCTGCATCTCTGGGCGCGACTTCCCAACCTTGAGTGTGCGCATTTGTGAGATCGAAGCCGGGGCCCTCGTACTTGTCAAAACCCCAAAAACCGCGCAACGAACCGTGGATACTGTCACCCAGACTTGCGATGCCAGAGCCCGATGTGTCGACCAAGAAACCGCCCTGCTCCGCGTCCGCTTTGGCCGGCAGGTCGATCCGCTTGCCGTTTTTACCGGTCAGGCTGAGCGTGATGTCGTGCGCGTAGCTCGTGGAAAATACCAGCGGCGCGCCTTCTACCGGCAGTGCCAGGGTCGCAGCTTTGGCGCAGTAGATTTCCTTCGGGTCGACCGCATGTAAGGGCGGCAGCTGCACTTGCTCGACCGCCGGCAGCGCCAGAACCAGCACCGACTTTGGATTGTGAAACGAGGGCGGCGAATTCAAAGTCAGAGCGAGTTGTTCGCCCTGCGGTGACAGCAGTGCAGGAATGTACTGGTATTGGGCAGTATGGAAGGAGTCGAGAATTCGCGCGATGTCGAGCACCGAGGCGATATAGGGACTGTAGTAGCCGTTATTCAGCTGCGGGGTGAAGCTTGCGTCCATCGCAAGGTCGCCCGCGGGACCGGTTGTGAGTGCCTCGACGATCGAGGTGCTATGCCCATCATCCAGAATGAGCGAATTCTGCCCCTGCATCAAACATGGGGCCTGCAACTGTGGAATCCTGTCCAGGCATTTCTCGTCTACCTTGATCGCAAGGCTGCGCGCGAGCAGCGGCGCTATCGCTTTAAGCTTGCTCGGATCCGAGTCATTGAGGGCACGTATGGCCGACAGATAGCTGTCGAGCCGCGCACGATCGAGGCCGGCCTGGTTCAGGTCCTGCGAGGTGCGCACAAAAGCGCCGGGCCGTCCGCGCACGGCGCTCACGAGCGTCTTGAAATCCCCGCCGGTCTGTGGCGCAAGGAATACGAGGAGCTGCTGCGCATCCTGCGGCACGGTCACCGTAAGACCTTCCTGAACGCACTTGGGGGTCCAGGTCTCGCACTTGAAAAACCAGCTCTCCGGCGGCGGATTAGTGGCTCCTCGCAAAAACGCGGCCACCATCACGTAGCGTGCGGATTGACTCGCCGGCAAATCCGCCTGGATCCACAGGCGATCGCCCGCCGCAAGGTTCGGCACCTGCGATATCGGTAGTGTCTTTGCACCACGGGTTACCGTCACGTCGAAGTTCGGACCTGCAAGATCAAATGGCGCAGGATCTGCATGGGCCACAACGGTGCTGAGAACCGCCAGAACGGCAGCGACGGGAAGAAAGCGATTGAGTAATTGCATACGGATTTATTAACACAACATGGGGTCAGCGCGCATGGCGGCGGTAGGCGTTTTTGCGGATGAATCGACTGGTCCGCAAAAATCCGCAGCATATCCGCGATGCGCCAACTGCGGAGCTCAAGCACTTCCCTGGCATGCCGCTGCGTGGTCGCCATTAGGCGAGTTCGCAGCCTTGCTGTACACCGCAAAACTGTCGGCGATTCGCGACGCGCCGCATGAGGGCCCGCACGGGAAGCCTAGCGTGAAATTTTCTGCTGCGCGAGTGCGTTAACGGGGACAAAGCAGAAGCGCGGCCGACGCTCGATGCTCGGGTCCACCGCGCCTGCATGCGCGGCGCGAGGACAGGCCGAGTCGGATGACGCTGCCTTTTTGCGCTCCGAAATCAATTGATAGAGCGTCGAGATTCGAGCGCCAAGCCGACGCCGAAGAGGAGGAACAGCCCTCCGGTCACCCGATCCATTGTCTGCACAACGGCCGGCCTTGAGAGAAACCGCGCAAGTGGATGCGTAGCGGTGATTAAGCAAACGAACCAGAGGAGGCCAAGTCCCGCATGTATCGCGCCGAGTAGCAGAATGTAGCGCGCAACCGGAGCGCCTTCAGGCACGAATTGCGGAAGAAAAGACACGTAAAAGATGCCAACTTTCGGATTGAGGAGATTGGTGAGCACGCCCTTGGCGAACGCGGCGCGTAAACCTCCTGAATCGGATGCGCCCATGCGAACCGCGCGGCGTGGATGGCGCAGCATCTGATATCCGAGCCAGACAAGGTACGCCGCGCCAACGAAGCGCAACACCGTATAGCCAAGCTGCGATGCCGCCAGCAGCGCACCGAGACCCATCGCCACCGCTCCTGCCCAGCAGAAACAGCCAATTACGATGCCGACGCCGGCAAGCGCCGCCCGCTGCGGACCTTCAGTGGCTGCCGTCCTCAACACAAGCGCCGTGTCGAGGCCGGGCGTCATCGTCAGAAGACTGGCCGCCGCGGTAAATGCGATGAGTGAGGTCGTGACCGAGTGCATATGCGTACCTCCGCAAACGATGCTCGAGAAGATTCAGCTTCATCCGCCCGAACACCGCGTTGATCGCCTGGCGACGCCGATTGTGCCGCAACGGCTCATACTTTACGCTCGCGGCCGGATCGTTGCGCAAATCATGACAGTGCCGCCGACATCGCAGGCCAGGACTGCAGCGTGTATTTGGCGATCTCGGCGCCGATATCTAGCTGCGTCGCGACGGCCAACAATTCGCGCGTCAGCGGTGACTCAGGTTCGCGATCGGGGACGACAATGCCCAACATGTGCGACGATTCCGGTTCCATCAGCGGCAGTGCGACGATCCCGTCCTGCTGGCGCAATAGCAGCAGGAAAGTATTTGGGACCACGGTCGACAGTTGCCGAAGCGAATATGCGACCAGAGCGTAACGAGAGAGTTCGTCTCGACCACGGCGCGAATCTCGGCGCCGGCCGCACGGAAGTTCGCGTCAATAATCCGGCGGTTCTGCATTGCTGGCGTCAGCAGA
>Ga0302326_10011737_pt1 | contig 18816 bp, 16 predicted proteins | sample Palsa_T0_3_FD_202264 | JGI IMG/M metagenome (GOLD analysis project Ga0302326, IMG submission 202264) | Peat permafrost microbial communities from Stordalen Mire near Abisko, Sweden - Palsa_T0_3 | ecosystem: Environmental > Terrestrial > Soil > Palsa > Peat permafrost | place: Sweden: Abisko...
GCAGGTAGTGGGCCGCGCCGATGCCCGACAGGCCGGCTCCGACAATCAGCACCGTCAGGTGTTCGGGAGGGGCCGGTGCCTGGCTCACGCCGCTGCAGCCGCCTTGGTGACGATCTTGTCGTTGAGTGTGCCGCTCTCGCCGAAGAGCTCGGTGCGCCAGAGTTCGACCAGCTCGTCGGTATTGCTGTCGTCGGGGTGGAAATCGGACCGGTTGTAGTCCCGCAGTTGCTCCCACACCTGGCGCCGCATGATGGGTGATCGGCGGAAATTGCGCCAGCTGCGGCGGAGCGCTCCACGGCGGTACGTTTCCCGGTCGCCCAGCAACGACACCAGAACCTGGAAACTCATGCCCACGACAAAGCCGAACCGCATGAAGTTCATGGTCCAGACCCGCATGCGCTCGCTGCCGCCGGCGGCTTTGTAGACGTCGAAGGCCACCGCCTTGTGCTCGGACTCTTCCAAGGCGTGCCAGACGAAAAGGTCCCTGACGGCATCCGCCCCGAACAGCCGTCGGATCTCTTCGTTGGTCAGGACCAGCTCAGCCAGCGTGGCGGTGAAGTGCTCCAGAGCGGCGGTGGCGGCGAGATTGGCCATGGGAGGGGCCAGACGCTCCCGGATCGCCAGGCCCTTTTTGGTGAGACGCTCGAACGTCTTGGTCGGGTAGCCCAGGGCGTCCAGCCGGTCATTGAACACGCGGTGCTCGCGCCCGTGAGTCGCTTCCTGGCCGATGAATCCAGATACCTGACGCTTGAGGTCGGGGTCGGTGATCTGGTCGCGGTAGTGCCGCACGGAACGGACAAAGTAATCCTCGCCATCGGGAAATACGGCCGAGAGCGCCGCCGTGAGGTGGCTGGCGATGAGGTCGCCATCGGCGGCAAAGTGCTTGGGCAGGTCCTGGAGTGACTCCGCGAAGGTCATCCGCCTGGTCGGGACGAGGCGGTCAGGATTGCTGGTCTGGGTCATGTTCTCTTACCTCCCATAATGCGCTCCCGGCATAATAGATTATCTGAGTGATATTCTCAAACTCTCTTTTTCTGGTATCTTCTGTACCCATGGAGCGAGAGGCCGACGAAGCTTCCGGAACCAAGGGAGCCCAGACGCGGCGGGCCATTCTCGAAGCCGCCATCGCCCGATTCGGGCGGGACGGGTACCGCTCTACCTCGGTGGCCGACATCGCCCGCGACGCTTCGGTCGGGGGCACGGTCGCCTACGCCTACTTTCCAAGCAAAGAGGCCCTGTTCCTGGCCGCTGTGGACGAGGACGCGGCGGGGGTCATTCACGAAGGCCTCACCTCGGTCATGGGCCAACCCAACGTGCGGGACTGGCGCGAGACGCTGATCTTCACCCTGGTTGGCGCAGTTGAGCGCCATCCCCTGGCCCGGCGGTTGCTGGCCGGGCTGGAGCCGGAAGTCACGGTGCGTGTGCTGGAGATTCCTGCGCTGACTGAGCTCCGCAAGGTCTGCATAGAGCGGCTCCACACTGAGCAACTGGCCGGCACCGTGCGGCCCGATATAGATCCGGTCGGCATCGGCAACGGCGTCGTGGCGCTGATGCTTTCCATGTTGATGTCCGTCGTCCAACTGGGCAATGAGGCGGCGGTGGCGTACTCACGCGATGTGGCATCGGTGTTCGAGGCCGCCCTGGCCGTGGTGCCATCGCGTGATGGTGGTCAGTGACAGGCTTCGGGTGGCGGAAGGTTCAGGGCCGGGTTGCGGTCAAAGAAACCGACAGGCAGTAACGAGAAACCGGTGCGCTCGACCGGCATGACCGGGAAATCCTCCGGGCGTGGAATGTGGGTGAGACCGAAGGAGTACCAGACCACCAGGTCGGTTTCGACCAGGGAGCGGTTCGCTGCAGTCCACCGGGGCAACCCGTCGCCGCCAATGTGTTGATTGGGGTACTCGCCGGCCGCTCTTCGCTCTTCGGGAGCATAGGGAGTGACCCACAGATTTCGGGTGGCAAAGGCCGCCCGCCGAGCCACACTCGACTCGGGACGGGCCATGAGGGTCGGCGTTGGGCCGGGCAGAAGCTTGTAGGCCACCGGAGTTCCCCACGCGTTGGTGACGTGCGGATTGACGATCTTCCAGATCCGGCTGGCTGCAGGGAGGGTGTTTCGCTGCGCGTCGAGTTCCCGTGGGAGCAGGGTGGAGTGAGCCCGGAATGCTCCGCCCAGCGGATTGTCGACGCCGCTGTCATCGGTCACGACGTCGACCTCGTAAATGGAGTTGACGGGACCCTCCACATTGAAGTGCAGGCGGGCATTGAAGATGTGCTGATGGTTGGGCGCGGCCAGGTGCTCGCTGACCCGGGTGGCGTGCGTCAACGGATCACCGGGCGGTGCGACCTCGGTGGAGACGATGCCGGTCAGCTTGATCTCGCACTCAATGCTGCCGTCCAGGAAGAAATACCAGAAGAACCCGTAGTCGTAGTTCCCCGCAGTGGCGAACGAACTCACGACCAGTCGACGGCCCCGTCGCACCTCATTGGTCCCGGCACCGATGTCGGTGTGGCGCCAGGCCACCCCGGTGTCCTCTTCATGGATGCACACGGCATTGCGCACCTTGTACGGCACCCCTCGCTCGGTGGCGAAGGCGGCGTCGAGGTAACGAATCTCCCCCAGGCAGTCACACCCGAGCATGAGCGAATTGGCAGCCTTTCCCAGACCCCATTCGCTGGAGTCGAAGGCGTTCTTCCACGAGTGCATGGGGCCCGGTGCCCCGTACGGCACGACCATCTCATCAATAGACGCCCGGAAGAGAATGGGCCGGATGCGACCCGAGTCTTCGTAGCCGATGGTGTGAAGCACCAGACCTTCGTGTGCGTTCATCGACACGCGCATCGACCAGCCTTGCCAGCGGAGGAGCCCACCCTCAACCGTGAAGCTCGGACCCTCGGGTTGGGTGATCTCCAGCGGCTGCAATCCCGTGCGCAGCGGTCCGACCTCGTCGGGGAGATAGTGACCGCCGGTGGGTGGGATCGGCACCACACCGTGGTCGTCGACACGGACGACTTCACGCCTTCCGGTGTCGACAAATGCGATGACACCGTCGATGGGACGCGCGTACATGTTGCCGGTGGCCGATTCCTTCACATAGGAAGTGCATCGGGCCAGGCGACGACCCTCTTCTATCTCCAGGCCGTACCGGCCGGCCGGCCACGGGTCGATGACGACTGATTCGAAGTCCGTGATGCCCCGCCGAGCCATCGCCGCCTGCCAGTCCGGATCAGACTTCAGAAGTTCGGCGGCGTAATAGCTCTCCTCGTCCAGAATGGTCGAACAGACACCGGGCACCTCGGTGACGCTGACGATCGTTCCGTTGCTGAGCGAGACGACCGTCTCGGTCACGTCGGTCGTCGGCCCGGTGACCAGCGCAACCCGGACCCGTCGATCCACGGGGAGACCAAGTCCGTATCCGGCCAGTTCGTCCCTGGTCGGTTCGATCAGTTCGACATCGGAGAACCAGGTTCCCTCGGGCGCGTGGCCGTTGTCCTTCACGAGGGCCACGGCAGCGGCTATTTCGCTGACCGTCAGTTGGTCGAGTGGATGGATCGGGTCAACCATCTTCGGGCCGCGCCACTGCCGGTATATAGGCGGAGAGATCCTCGTCAGCGAACGTGATGGTCCGGCGCGCCTCGGCCGACCGGTAGAGGCCCATCAGCAGTTCGACCACGGCCACGCCATCAGCCCACGTCTCCTCGGGAGCGACACCCAGGGAGAACGCCTCCACCATGTGACGGTTCTCCGCCACGTAGCCGTAGGCGACGGCCTCGTCGTCGAGTACGGGCAACAGACCCTGTTCCGCGTTCTGCTTCTCGACCATGTCCTCACCCGCGGAGCCGGTGACCTGCCGGGAGAGGTAGACCTGGAGCCCGGTGGACAGGGAGTCGAGTTTCATGGAGTACTCCGGACCGAGCACCTCAATGGCGAGTCGTAGCCCGGGACCGACATAGGCCCAGGAGGTGCTGGCCTCCACCATCAGGAGCTGGCCCATTTCGTCATGCAGTTCGATGACCCCGTGGGCCGTGTCCTCGGACGGACGTCGCAGGTAGTCGACTTCATCGCCCATGGTCTGCCGGAGGAGATCGGCATAGGTCGGTTGCGACCACTTGAGCGTGGCCACATGTCCGGTGGCCGTGCTGGCCACCACGCTGGAACGGGGGGCTCCCGGCTCGGTGAGCATGAAGCGTGCCACCTCCACGCTGTGGCACATCATGTCCAGCAGTACGCCACCACCCTGCTGCTCGCCGACCCAGAACCAGGGTCGGTGCGGTCCGCTGTGCTCCTCGGAAGCCCGGGCCAGGTAGGGCCGGCCGCTGACCGCCGCGGCACGACGCCAGAGAATTTCCCGACCCTTGCGGATGCCCGGAGCGAAGACCTGATTCTCCAGGTAGCCGTGGTTGAGGCCCGCCGCTTTCACCAGTTCCAGCATCTGGCGCGCTTCGGCCAGATTCCGACCGAGTGGCTTTTCGCACGCCACCGCGCGCAGGGTGGAGTGTCCGTGGTCCACGGCCGCCGCAATGGCCACCATGTGCGGCACGCGGCTGTAGTTCGGTCCGACGATCCATACGGCATCAACAGCATCACCCGAGACCATTTCTTCCACCGAGTCAAACCCCACGCAAGGACCGAGACCGAGGTCGCGGACCTGGTCGACCAACGCGTCGCGGTGGTCCGGCGTCGGGCTGTAGACGGCGGTGACCTGGCAGTCCCGTACCGACCGGAACGCTTCGACATGGAAACCAGCCATGAATCCACTGCCGATCAGTCCGATGCGCAGGGGCCGGCCGAGCGGAGGTCCGTAACTATCAGCCACTGGTCACTCCCGAATTCGGTGCCACCGCAGCTTGCTCTATGGCCGTGTTCCAGCAATCGACGCTTTGGCGCAGGTCCGAGAGCACACCATCATCGGGGTACTCGGCGGGGTGGATGATCTCAAAGAACAGGTAGAGGTCCCCATCAGGGATGTTCGCCTGCAGGGACTCGATCACGGCAGCCGGGAAAAGGAGTCCCTCGGCATTGCGCTCGGGCGTGAAGGGCCAGTGGAAATCACCGGCCCGGTTGGCCTGCTGTATCTGCAGTACCGGAGTCCGCATCCAGTCCTCGGAGAGCCAATGGAGGGGATCATCGCTCGGCGAACCCGTGTTGAGTGCGCATGGGTGACCCAGGTCCAAGCAGAGTGTCCATGGGACCGGACCTTCGGAACCCATCGCTTCGAGCTGGTGGGCCTCTGGGATGCAGGAGCCCAGCTCTCGTGGCACAGCCATATTTTCGAAGAGGAGAAAGGAGAGCCCGACGCGAGAGGCGTAGTCGGAAAGGTGGTCCATGGCCGCCTTCAGTTCACCCGTTCGCATGTGGCGTTGGACCGGATCGGCGGCGTCAGCGACCGAAAGCGCGCCCAGAAAACCTCCGGTGCCCGCTGCCCCCATCTCACCGGTCAGGTCGATGGCCCTTTCAAACCACTGCAACGCGGCGCGACGGGCCTCCGGCGCCGGATGGAGCAGCAGATTGCCGCTGTAGCCGGCCAGCCCGGTGAAGGTGCTGTGCAGTGTCACGCCTGCGGTAGCCGCGGCCTTTGACACAGCCTGCGCCGTTCCCGTAGCCATGACGGGGTCGAGCCCGGGTTCGAAGAGGTCCAGGCTGACCTGGCACTGCTGCAGTCCGAGGTCATCGGCAATGATCGACATCCAACGCTCGGTTTCGGGCCAGCGTTTTACCGCGAAGCATGTGTTGATCCCCAGATGTATGGCGGGCGGCACGTGCACATTGTGCCCCTGAACCCCGGGTCCGGGTTCCCATCAAGAATGTGACCCCTCTCGCTCGGGGTCCTCGACTCTTGCTATGCCCGGGCGTTGAGTGGAGTGAGGAGCGGCACCGACCGAGCGGAAATGACTTCCGAGCGACCTGAAGGATCGGGCGCGAGTGGACCACCGCCCACGGAGGTCATCCAGACATGCATCATGGGCGGCGTGATGTGGTTGGAGCTCCCGGCGGCACAAGCGCCATTGTTGTCATTGCCGACCACCTTTTCACCACTCATGCACAGATCCGTGTGGACGTGCCATTGGGTCAGGCAACCTCCCGGTTGAGGGGGTTTGGTGGTCGTATCGGCCTGCGGCATCAAGTACATGGCGGCCAGCAGGACGGCACCGTGAACCGTATTGACATAGACGAGCACGGGGATCTTCGCCGGGTCCAACAAGTGGCCTTGGCGATAGATGGCGGGATTGATGTAGTGCACAATTCTTTGGCCGCTCGGCGTGAGCGGGACATAGCCCGCCGCCTTGGCTACGGCCAGGCTCTTGAACGGAGCCGCGGCGGCAACAGTCTGGTCAACCAGGGAGACGGCGGCAGCTTTCTGGCTGGCGGTCGGTTGCGCGGTGCAGTGTCCGGTGGCCATCTCCATGCCCGCCGCCATGGTCCCCGTGTGGTCCGGCCAGGTGATCGAACCGGCTGGTGAAGTGGTGTCGAGAGAGAAGTCCGTCGTCAATACCTTCGTGGCTGTGCTCGATGCTGAGGACATGCCGCTCATATCCATTCCCGAATGCGGAGAGGCGGAGGGTGCGGCCGACGAGGCTGTGGAACTTGTCGCACTGGCAATTTCGCTGGTGCCGAGCAATGAGAAGAGTGCGACCGGAATAGCGGCCGCAGCAATCCACCGTTCACGGCGCAGCGATGTGGCCGGCGAGGGGGCGGTGGCGATCACGACAAGTGCAGCCGCCAGCTCAGTGGTGGTGGTCACAAGACCGACCAGGTCCATCGTTTCCCAACTGGCCAGTATGTAGAGCCCGTACACGCAAGCTGTTCCCCCGAGCATCGCCACGGCGATGCTGCGCCAATGCCGATGGGCGGAGACAATCATGAAGATAGCGATTGAGAATCCGACGGTGTCGACAATGAAAAGGATCGCCGTGACCCTTGCGTCGCCCCAGTGGGTCGGCACAATGGCTGCGTGGACGATGGCGCCCACCAGGGAACCTATGAGTGCGATCCGGGCCGTGAACGAAAGACGGCTGAGGCGGTCCAGCAGATGTACCGCCCACGGCACGTTCCGACCGGCCAGAGTGCGGAGTCCGGCCAACGCGATCCAGATCGCCAGAGGGAGAGCGACCAGCACCACCAGACCTGGAATGTGCTCGGAGGGCACGGACAGGACTCCATTTGAACCGGTCATCTGCATTGCCAGGAACTTCATCGTCACTCCCCAGTCGCTCCAGGGCCAAGGTAGACCCCAATTGTGAGCATTCCGTAAGGATCAGATGACGCTCGTGAAATGGAAGATTCCGGGGCGCCGGGCACTCGGAGGTGCCGGGCGGACAGTGGCAACCTGGCAGGAATGTGACGTCCAGGGAAAATCATCTGGCCCAGGAGTCGGATGGCGGCTCGCCGATGGAGGTTTCGGCTAGAACTCAGGCATATGAAGCGGATTTCCCGGAGATCGTTTCTTCAGGGTGCCGCCACTTCGGCCGGTGCGTTCGCCTTCGCAGGAGTGGAGCCCTCCCCGACCAACCCGTTCCCGCCGCCCACCCCGTCGATCCGCCGGGCTCCCGGCTCGCTGCCGTATCCGAATCTTCCGGCGGGCACCCCGAACGATGCGTTTCCCTTCGACCATGTCGTCATCGTCATGCAGGAGAATCACTCGTTCGACAATTACTTCGGCATGCTGCCGGTCAGAGGACAGCCCCTCGCCGATGGATTCACCTTTGACCACAACGGTCGTCCACTCAATGACAATCCTCTGGACGGAGGACGCCAGCGTGCCTTCCACCTGGAGGGAACCTGCCAGCCCAATGGGGTAACCCAGACCTGGGATGCGACCCACACGGAGATCGCCGGCGGGACCATGCAGGGCTTTGCCGCCACCGACACCGAGGCAATGGGTTACTTCGACGAAGACGACATACCCTTCTACTACTCATTGGCCAAGACGTTCTGCATCGGAAATCGGTACTTCTGCTCAGTGCCGGCGCAGACGTACCCCAATCGCCGGTTCCTGTACGCCGGCACCGCATCAGGGATGACCGCAACCAACGCCGGCACGTTCTCCATTCCCACCCCACCAAACGGCACGGTGATGAACAATCACAGCCTGTCTTTCATGAGCTACTTCAGTGACTTGCCCGATCTGGCCATCATTCCGACGAACATTGAGCGCTATCCCGAGCACTTCACCTCCATTGCCACCTTCTTCGCCGATTGCGCGGCCGGAACGCTTCCGAACGTGTCATGGGTCGACACGGAGATGGGTCTCTCTTCGGACATCGGCGCACCACTTGGTCGGTACCTTTCGCAGTTGCCCTCGCCGCTCTCCGAGAAGTTCGCCACGGTCAATCAATTGTTTGAATCGCAGAGCGGTGACGAGGAGAATCCGGCGGACGTGGCCCTCGGCGAAGCCTCGGTTTCTCGCATCATCAATGCCGTGATGCATTCGCCCGCCTGGTCCCGGACATTGTTGGTCTGGAACTATGACGAGCACGGTGGGTATTACGACCACGTGCCACCCCCCACTGCGATCATTCCGGACGCAATCCGCCCCGTCCTCTCAGGCCATGACGTGAAGGGGGCCTACAACCTCTACGGTGTCAGAGTGCCCAACGCCGTCGTGTCGCCCTACAGCCGTCCCCACGGTGTCACCAATGTGGTGCACGACCACACCTCGGTCATTGCCACCATCGCCAACAAGTGGAACCTTCCGGCGCTTACCTGGCGGGATGCCAATGCTTGGGACATGACCGATTACCTCGACCTCGCTTCGGTTCCGGCGTTCCTCACTCCGCCGAAGCTGGCCGCACCATCGCGGTCGGCCACCGTAAAGGGTGACTGTGAATTGAAACCGGCTCCCGTCCACCTGGAGTCGTAGTCAACCAATGCCGAAAATTGAAGAAGGAACCCTGGAGTTCCGCGACTACCCCGTTTGGTATCGCATTGCGGGAGAGAAGGATTCTTCAACCCATCCACCTGTCCTGTGTTTGCACGGGGGCCCCGGCGCATCGTGGGATTACCTGGAGTCGTACGAAGACCTGGTGGAATCCGGTCGGCAGGTGGTGTTTTACGACCAGCTCGGGTGTGGCAATTCGGCCATCGACTCAGCCCACGACCCTGAAATGTGGACGGTGGAACTCTTTGTCGAGGAAATCGGCGCCGTGCGCCAAGCCCTCGGCCTGGACCGGGTGCACATTCTCGGACAGTCGTGGGGAGGCATGCTGGCCATGCAGTACGCCCTCACGGAACCCACCGGTCTGCTCAGTCTCATCATTGAGAGCTCCCCGGCCAGCATGCCGCAGTGGGTGGCCGAAGCCAACAAGCTCCGTGCCCTACTTCCCGCCCAGGTCGAAGAAACGTTGCGCCTGCACGAGGAAGCGGGCACGACGGACGACCTCGCCTACGTGGGGGCGATGTTGGTCTTCTACCAGCGCCATCTCTGCCGACTTGATCCTTGGCCCGAATACGTGCAACGGAGTTTCGAGAAACTTCTGGGCAATCCCGAGGTCTACAACGTGATGAACGGGCCGAGTGAGTTTCATGTCATCGGCACGTTGAAGGAATGGGACATCACGAGCAGGCTCGGCGAGATTGCCGTGCCGACGTTGGTCCTGTCCGGGCGTTACGACGAAGCCACTCCTGCCATCGCCGAGACGGTGCACCGGGGAATCAAAGGATCCGAATGGGTCCTGTTCGAGGAGAGCTCACACATGTGCCATGCGGAGGAGCGGGCCCGCTGCATGCAGGTTGTCAGCAACTTCCTGCATGGCGTCGAGGTGGGTTGATCGTCAACTCGCCCAGGGTCACGGGAACCAGCCGCTTCGTCGTCGAAAGCAGGCCAGGGCAGTTTCCCTCGAACCAACCCGACGTCGGGGCGACATCGGTGTAGTCACGGCCGACGGCCACGGTCAAGTAGTTGTTGCCGGCCGGTCGGTCGTGGGTGGGATCAAACGCCACTGCTGTCCTCGACCCGATCCGGTCGGTGATCAGCGCCTCAACCCAGGCATGCGAACCCCCTTCACCCAGCAGATGGCCCGACACATAGCGAGCCGGAATTCCTCCGGCCCGGCAGAGGGCGAGCATGATGTGGGAGAAGTCCTGACAGACTCCGAGGCCGCCGGCCAGTGCGTCCGCGGCGGTGGTGTGCACACTGGTGACATCGAACTGGTACCTCATCGCCCGGTGAGTCCAGGCGCATGCTTTTTCGGCGAAGTCGAGATCATCGATGCTGGTGGCCGAAAGCTGATCGGCTATCCCGCGCAGGAATCCGTCGGCCTGGGTCAGCAGAGTGGGCTCAAGGTACTGACCATCTGTTTCGGAGACTGACGACCGATTGGGGTCCGCCTCGGATCCACCGCGAACCACCACCGCCCACACGTCGAACTCAATACACCCGGACACGCGGGCCGCCCGCACATCAATCACATGGTTATCGAATTCGTCGGAACTTACTGATACCTGGGCCGGACTCCCGGAAATGGTGAGACCCCAGTCAATCCGGCATTGGTCGCCGTGCATGCTCCGCGGCACGACGAGAAGTCGATGGCGCAATGCACGTACCGGGGTCGCATAGGTGTAACGGAACCGCTGCTCCAATCGATAGGTGCATTGTTCGCCTTTTGGAATTTCAGCCAGCATGGGTGACCTCGTCGGCCCACACGGACATTGATGTCAGTTGAGCCGCTCCCCACGTGGTGACCATGGCCGCGTCCAGGGCATCTCGACCTCGGGCGATGACCACCCGGCCGATGCGTGGCTCGTTATTTCTAGGATCGAACGTCCACCAGCGGCCGTCGAGCCATGCCTCGAACCACGAACAGAAGTCCATCGGGAGGTCGAGCGGCGTGACCGCAATGTCAGGCAGGTATCCCGCTACGTAGCGACTGGGCACGTTGAGTGATCGGCACAGGGTTATGCCGAGTTGAGTCAAGTCGCGGCATACCCCCGTCCGAGATTCCCAGACGTCGAGGGCGGAAGTGAGTGCAGAACTGGCGCCGACTTCGTACTCAATGTTGTCGTGGACCCAATCGCACACGGCCTGGACCCGGGACCACCCTGGTTCCACCGACCCGAACAGATCCCAGGCGTGATCGTGGAGGACATCGGGCCAACAGAATCGACTGGGGAGGAGGTACAGGAAGGCGTCGTCCGGGAGATCCTCAATGGGGGACAGCGGTGCGTGTAACTGGACGTCGTCAGGACTCTCGGAAACATCCACCGTGGCGTCGAAGCGAAGTACTGAGTGACCCGGGGGAAGAGTAAGTCGGTCACAGGAGTTGCCGTAGGCGTCCACGTAAATTCGGGAAGGGGCCGGAGGTTCCCACGTCTCAGAGACGACGCGGTAGTTCGTGTCCAGCAAGGGTCGCACCTGCCACAACGAGGGGGTGTCAGCCGGCGCTTCGTGTTCGAACTGGCAGCCAATTCTCACCAGCATCCACTAAGAGTGCCCTATTGCGGTAAATGCCAAGCCTCATGCGTGTGTAGATCGCGTGAACTCACGTGGAACGGTTTGGAGCTAGGTCAGCCAACGGCCGTTGCCGAGCACGGTAGTCCACCACATGAGATCGTCGATGGCGGTGTCCAGGCGATCATTCAGCGGGGCGAAAATCTCGACCGAGAAGGGATCAGCCTTCATGGCGCCGATCATCAGCTCAGGCAGGATGTGCACCGCCCAACGTACTGGTGCCATCTCCATTTCCACTGCCACCAGCCGAAGCTGCTCGATGGCCCTTGCGCCTCCGGCGTTCCCGTAACCGACAAACATCACCGGCTTGCGATTGAGCTCCGGGAAGACATGGTCAAGGGCATTTTTGAGCACGGCCGGATACCCGTGGTTGTATTCAGCCGTGACGAATATGTAGCCATCGGCCCGGTCCAGAGTTGTTCCGAACCGGGCGACGAGCTCGTTGGGGTAATCCCGTCCAGCACGGACCGGCGGCACTGCGATCTCGTAAAACGGGAGCGGATGATCTCGAAGATCCACAATTTCAAGCTCGAGGTCGTCCCGCCGACCAATCCGATCGATCAACCAGGTGACGGGCTTGTCGGCGAAGCGACCCTGCCGCGTGGTTGAGATCACAATCTGAATGAGTGGTAATCGGTCTGCCATGAGTGCTCGGCCGAACACTAGGCGTCCTTCTGGCGTCATTCGGTCGGGCCACGTTGCCGCGCAGACAATGGAAGTGGCACAGAGGCTCGATCATGCCCCCAGAAGCAAGATATCTGCGCCGCCTGAGCAAAATGGAGCATGATGCCAGTGGAACCGGTGATCTTCACGCATGTCAACTGCATCAACAGGTCGATCGGTGGCGATTTGTCGTCAAACAGCGGATCTCATTATCGGTACCCGTCCTGCCCTCACTCGAAGGCGTAGAGGCGAACCGTCTCGCGTTTTCCCTTCAACGTCACGCCAACTCGTTCCACCAGAGGCACCGGCTCGTCGGTCAGGAGCGCGCGGGTGCTCTCTGTCACCAACACTGAGTCGCCGGTGTCGCGGGTAGCCGCCTCGACGCGACTCGCCACATTGACCGCATCACCGATGACCGTGAACTCCAGGCGACCTGCCGCTCCCACGTTGCCGGCGATCACCACACCGGAGTTCAAGCCGATCCCGATTTCGAGCTCCACATGTGTCACTGAGTGCATCCGGGTGTCGATTTCAATGGCGGCGGCCAGGGCTTGGTCGGCGTGACCGCCCAATCGGCGCGGCGCGCCGAACACGGCCAGCAGGCCGTCCCCGACGAACTTGTCCACTGTCCCCTCGTGCGCGTGAATGATCGGCACAATCAGCTCGAACAGTCGATTGATGGCGGCCACCACTTCACGAGCGGTCAGGCGTTCGGCGAATCCCGTGAAGTCCCGGATGTCGATGAACATGATGGTGACCTCAATTTCCTCACCTTCGAGGATCCCGCCCTCCTGAAGGATGTGTTCGGCAACCTCAGCGTCGACATAGGTGCCGAACATCTCACGAATTCTCTCGCGCTCGGCCAGGCCAGAGACCATCTGGTTGAAGCCAAGCTGCAGCTGTCCGATCTGAGTGCCGTCGTAGACCGGGACTCGCACGTCAAACTCGCCGCGTTGCACTCGTGCCAGGGCCCGTCGCACCGACTCGAGTGGGTCTGCGGATGCCCGGGCGGCCAGGCTCACGGCCAGCACACCAACCACGATCCCGATACCTCCGAGTACGACCATCGCCACGGCCAGCTGGGATGGCGTGGCGTGATTTTCGCCCGTGAGTCGCAACGTCCCGACCATCACCAGTCCAATCACCGGCAGTCCGGTACCGAGGGCCCAGGCCAGAACGGCACGGGTCGCCACGCCCGGGACGGCGAGCCGTTCGGGCATCCCGGCCGCCAGCGCTCGCGACGCAGCGCTTCGAAGGATCCGCTCTGAGAGCAGATAGGAGCATGAGGCAGTCGTTACTCCGGTGATGGCGACCGTGAGAGCGACCTGAGCGCCCAGAAGTCCGTTGTACGCGGAGTTGAGTGCCCCGAACAGGATGGCGGCGCCGAACCAGAGAGCGACCTGCACGAGAAAGAGCCGCAGAGGAGCACGAAGCACAGTCTGCTGTTCGGGGCCACTAGCTGGACGTTCCTCCGTCAGCCAACGTCGCAGCCCGAACATTCCACGCACGCCCACATACGCCCCGACGGGGACGGCCAGAGTGATGTACCCGGCCGCCACGATGGCGTTGATGGCCCGCACGTGGCTTTGGTCGGCGACGGTGGGTAGCGGCACAACGAATATCGCCACGAGCAGAACGGCGACGAAGCCGATCAGGTTGACGCTGACGATCACCAACGTCAACGCGAAGTGGCCGGCCCGCCATAGCGAAAGCCCCGAAAGTCCACTTTCGCCTGGTCGACTGAACTCAACCCGCCACTCTCGTAGATCGGCGACAAATTGGCCCAGCCGCGTCATTGCGTGCACCTTACGACGCTGTTCAGAAGTGATGAGGAGTGCGGCGTGAGACTCAGCCATGACTTGCTGTCCGTCACGTGCCGATCTCTGACATGGGGGGTGTACGCTCTGCTCTCGCCTTAGAACGCAGGGTGTGGCTGCATGTTCTCGGGTGATTGACGGAAGTGGCACTGCGTTCCGCACGGCTCACGACCCCGAACTCCCTGGGCAGGGCAGCGAATGTGCCGTTTCAGCCAGATCGTCTGGCTCGTGCCCCGTGTGGTGCGATATCGGCGTGGCCACGGGTCGCCCGGTTGGGATGTGCAGGAGCTTGGGAGCACGTCCATGGCATCTCGGTTTGACCCGACACACTCGGGATTGCTGCGCCGGATATCGCAGGCTCTGCTGGCGGGATCGGCGGCTTTGATGGTGATCTGGTCCATAGGTCCCTGGATGGTGCGAGCCTCCGCGGCTCAACCCACGGTTGGACTGGGTACGGCATCTTCCTTCGCCGTGTTGGCGGGAAGCACAATCACCAATACTGGTCCCACGGTCATTTCGGGAGATCTCGGGGTGAGCCCTGGCTCAGCGGTCACGGGCTTTCCTCCGGGTTTGGTGACGAACGGGACGCAGTACGTGAACGACCCCGTTGCCTTGCAAGCTCAATCCGACCTCACTACGGCGTACAATGATGCCGCAGGGCAATCCCCGACCAGCACGGTCACCGCCGATCTGGGCGGACAGAGCCTGGTCCCGGGTGTCTACAACTCGGCCAGCTCCATGGGCCTCACAGGAACGGTCACCCTGGACGGTCAGAACAACGCCAACGCAGTCTTTATCTTCCAAGTGGGATCAACCCTCACGACGGCCTCGAACAGCATGGTAAATCTGATCAACGGTGCTCAGGCGTGCAACGTGTTCTGGCAGGTGGGAAGTTCCGCCACGTTGGGCACCGACACCACCTTTGTCGGCAGCATCCTGACCTTGACGTCGGCGTCCCTCCTCACGGGATCGAGTGTGGATGGACGCGTGCTGGCTCGTAACGGCCAGGTCAACTTGGAAAGCAACCGGGTCACCGTCCCGTCGTGCGCGGCAACCACGTCGACGACAACCACTTCAATTCCGACACCAACAGTGACGCAGCTATCGCCTTCATGGGGCGCGTCGTCCGGAGGGATGTCGGTCACTGTGAGTGGGACGGGTTTTTCAACAACACCAGGCACCACGATCTTCGACTTCGGGCCCAACCAACGCACACAAGGGACCTGTGCGTCGACAGTGAGCTGCACAGCGGTCACCCCAACCGAACCTGTTGGGTGGTATGCGGTGACAGCGACAGTGGATGGCCAAACCTCCTCGGCGACCGGAGCACCGACATTCACCTTCGTCACGGCAGGACCAGCGGTGATCACCTCTCCTGTGGCGACGGCCACAGACGTGAGCGCATCTTCATCTGCAGGACTGGCTGATACGGGAGCCAATATCTTGAACAGCGTGATGTGCGGCCTCGGCTTAATCGCACTGGGCGGCTTACTGCTGTCCTTCTCAAGCCGGCGAAAGTCAGCCGCCTGAACGACTGATCGGTCACAGTCTTGACACATCACAAAGCGGGTTAGCGACAGAAGTCACTGACCAGGACAACTTCGACATCGAATGCCCGGCTGTCCCAGCTTTATCGACGTGGCGTCCCAACCGTCACGTCGGTCCTATCTCCGACGAGTGGCCTCGAAGTCAGCCATGGAGAGGGCTTCGAGTTCTCTGACGAGTTCGTGCAGGCGGCGATTCGCTTCGATAGCAGGACTGAGGCGCGCCGCTTCTTCGGCACTCAAGGTCTTGGTGACCTGACGGCCGTCTTGTTGGTGGGTCCAGGTCGGATAGGGGCCGTGGAGCACGGGGGGATCGGCCCGGCAGTGACAACCCGCTCCAGCACAGCGCGTCGAGCGTTGCGAGATGGTTCCAGGCACCACGGGGCCCAGTTTGGCGATCTCGGCCACGATGGCTGTTCGGGGCTCAGACCCCATTCGCTCGGCACCTATCGCTCGGTGCTGCATCGTCTGGGCGCGGCCAGGTGTGCTGCGGTGCAGGGCTTTCCCGGATCTCCTGCGTCACACCCCTATAGCGGGGCCGAGGTCGCCGCGCTGTGGTCGATGGCGTATCACCAGCCGAGTGCGTTGCGGATGACCAACGCCACGGTGTTGCTGGCCACCATGCTGGGCGCGGGCCTGCACCCCAAGGACTTGGCAGTACTGAGGGCCACCGACGTGCACCGACGTCGCGGCTCGACCACCGTGGTGCTCGCCGGTGCCCGGCCCCCCACCGTGCGCGTCCGGCCCCCCTACGACGCCGAGCTGGCCGCGCTGGCCCAGGGACGCGCCGGCTACCTATTCCGTCCCGGCGCTTCGGTGCGCTCGGCCAAGAATCTCATCGGCGAGGTCTGCGCCGCCTTGGTGCACGACCCCGACGAGGTGTCCCTCGTCAGCGGGCGGGCTCGCTCGACGTTCATCCGTGCGCACCTGGTGGACAAGACCCCGTTGCTCGATCTGTGCGCCATGGCGGGACTGCATGGCGTCGAGTCGCTCCTGCGCTATGCCCGCCACGTCGAAGGCGCGCCAGCGTCCAAGGCCCAGCTGCGCGCCCTGGCCGCCGCGGTGACATCGTGAGACACACCGGGCGAACCATGATCGCCGACGACGAGGTGGACCGCTGCTGTGCCCTACTCGATCGATCCGGGGTGTCGAAGTGGATTGAAGACGAACTCTGTGCCCGCCGGCGTCGTCCCGGCCGTCCGCGCCACGTCAGCGTCAATGCCCTGTTGTGCGCCTTGTTGCTCTTGGCCACCGACGATCGGCCGCTGCATCTGAGCGCGGCCACTGAGCTCCTCTTTTGCCGCCTCTCGGCCAAAGCCAAGACAGCCTTGGGCATCCTCGGCACCATCGATGACGAACGATCGTTCCTGGCCCGTTATCGCCAGGTGCGCTATCTCTTCGGTGCCGTCACTTCGGTCATGGACCCATCGGGGTTGGTCAAGAACCACCGGGTGCGCACCGAGGAGTTTGACCAGCGCTGCAGAGTGCTCAGCCAGGACGCCATCAAGGAGGCCCGCGGGCGCCTCGAGTGGTTCATGGGCCAGCTGCTCGGAGCCAGCGTCGAAGAGCACTCCACCACGGTCCCTCGTCCTGCCTTGGCCTATGGCCTCGACGCCACTCCTCTTCCGTTGTTCTCCCGCGGACCGTCGCTGCGCTCCGGACTGTGCGCCAGTGATCCCGACGGAGGGTGGTATGCGCGCGACGGTGACCACCGCGAACGCGAGGACCACAAGGGACGGCCACGTTCACGGGTGGCCTGGGCTCTCGAGGCGACCGTGGTCACCACGGCATCGCCGGAACCTGGAACTCTCTGTTCGTTTCCCAACCTGGTGGTCGGCCCCGCCCTCGGTCGTCCGGGCACCGATCCCGGTGGCACCGCCGTGCGCGTGCTCGCCGGTGTGCTCTCCCGCGGCTTTGCCCCAGGACCGCTCGGCGTCGACCGGGCCTACTCGGAGGCACTGAGCACACGATTCCACCTGCCGGTGCGGGCCATGGGTTTTGACCTGGTGGTTGATTACCGCATCGACCAACTCGGACACCAGGCCAACAGCCACGGTGCGGTCATGGTGGAGGGCACCTGGTACTGCCCCTCAATGCCTGAGGTCTTGGTCAATGCCACCGTCGACCTGCGGGCCGGACGTATCGATGCCACGACTCATCAGGCCCGCATCGCGGCACGGGCCGACTTCGCATTGCGGCGCAAGTCCGGTCCCGACACCGACGGCTACGAGCGCTTCATGTGCCCAGCGGGGGGTGATCGCCCCAAGGTGCGTTGCGCCCTGCGTCCGCCTTCACTGAACACAGGGCCAGCGGACCGTCGCCGCACCTCCGCTGGAGCCCCCAGCGTTGTGCCGCCAAAGCGCCATCACCATCGCGCCCGACGTCGGTGCCCGCTTCGCCCAGAGCCTGGCCTTTGGATCCGAGTCGTGGGCCCGCCACTACGCCACGCTTCGCAACACCATTGAGGGCTGGAACGGGTTCGCCAAGGACCCCGCCCATGAGGCGCTCGCGCAGCCTGCTCGCCGGCGCGTACGCGGCATCGCCGCCCAAGGAATCTTGGTCGCGTTTCTTTACGTGGCCGCCAACTTGCGCAAGATCGATACCTACGAAAAACAGTTGATCAACCGCGATGTGGTCCAGGCCCGAAAACGGGCCCTTAGACGCAGGACGAGCTTGAAGGATTTCATTCCAGGCTGAACGCCGGTCACGAATCTCGAACTGTCGATTCGTATCCTGCCGGGCGCAGCATCGGAGCCGAGCCAGGATCCACCACTGCGGTCACAACCCTGCGGCAGAATCTGTAGGTCGACTTCTGTCGTTGCGGGCGAGCGACTTCTGTCGCTAACCAAAGCACCCCCAACGGTGTGAGAATTCAGGACATCGGAGACCGATGTTCCTTTGGATGTGTCAAGACATAGGAGACCGCTGAGGCGAAAGGTGCTCCTATGGACATGGGCCGTTTTTTAATTGAGACGCATCTGCGAACGGGGCGTCCGATTAAAGAGTTGGCCAAGTCCCACGAGGTGAGTACCAGCTGGCTCTTCAAGCTGCTCCGCCGCTACCGACTGGAGGGGACCGAGGGTCTGGCCCCGCGTTCTCGTCGACCCCATCATTCGCCCAGTCGAATTGTCGACCGGTTCGAAGACGAGATCGTCGAACTCCACAAGCAGCTGGCTGACGACGGCCTCGACGCCGGGGCACAGACGATCTGGTTCCATCTGGCCAAACACCACTCGCGACCCCCGTCGGCCTCGAGTGTCTTTCGGGTGCTCAAAGCCCGGGGCTTTGTCACCCTTGAGCCGAAAAAGCGCCCCAAGAGCTCGTTGCACCGGTTCTGCGCTGATGTGC
>Ga0302326_10011738_pt1 | contig 18815 bp, 17 predicted proteins | sample Palsa_T0_3_FD_202264 | JGI IMG/M metagenome (GOLD analysis project Ga0302326, IMG submission 202264) | Peat permafrost microbial communities from Stordalen Mire near Abisko, Sweden - Palsa_T0_3 | ecosystem: Environmental > Terrestrial > Soil > Palsa > Peat permafrost | place: Sweden: Abisko...
CTTCGGCAGGCGGTGCCCACACCGGACCGTCCTTCCACGTGAGGGGGTTGTTGCAATCGACGATGATCTTTCCGTCGAGCAATGATCCGAGCGACTTCACGACGTCGACGACGACGTTCGCGGGCAGCGCAAGAAAAACGACGTCACCCTGACGCGCCGCTTCCTCGACGGTGCCCGTCGTTGCGTCCTTGCCGCAGCGCACGAGGAGCGCAGCAGCGTCTTTCCCATCCTTCAACCCGAAGCACACTGCAAAGCCCGACTTCGAGAGACGAGCTCCGAGGTTGCCGCCGACGTTCCCAGCTCCGATGATTGCGATCTTCATGGCAGCCACCATAAGCGCGCGGTGAGCTCGGGACATGGCCTTATCGGATGGACTTTGCGTCCCACATCTGGGACATCTCTGGAATGCCCCTCGATCCGCAGGGAATGCTGCTTTTGGCGGCCCTCGCCGAGAGCGGGGGTGTCCGCCGCGCGGCGACGAAGCTCGGGGTTCCTCGATCGACGATCAGCCGCAGGCTCGCGCAGCTCGAGGAGGACGCAGGCTCACCGCTCGTCGTTCGAACCGCGCGCCGCTTCGCGCTCACGGACCTCGGCCACGCGCTCGCCGCACGTGCCGAGAGCCTCGTGTCGCTCATGGGGGAGTCCGAAGATCTCGTGCGACGTGCAAAAGCAGAGCCGTCGGGCACGCTACGCATCGCGGCAGCGCCGGTGCTCGGCGAGGACATCCTTCCCGAGATCGTCGCGGAGCTCGCGCGACGTCACCCACGCCTTACGGTCGACGCACGCTTGTCGGTCGACTACGTGGACCTTCGCCGCGGCGACGCGGACGTCGCGCTCCGCGCCGCGGGGCTCGAAGACGCCACGGATGTCTTCGCCGTTCGTCTCGGCACGTCGACCACGGGTTGTTATGCGTCGCCCGAGTATCTGCGCGTGAACGGTACGCCGCAGACGCCCGCCGACCTCGCGACGCACGCATGCATCCTCGTGTCGGCACGGACGAAGTGGCGCATGAAAGACGAGCTCGTCCCCGTGAACGGTCGTGTGCGCGTCGACAACTTTCGGCTCGCTCGTGCGCTCGCGGCCCGTGGCGCCGGTATCGTGTGGGTCGCGCAGACGTTCGCCAAATCACTCGTCGATGCCGGCGAGCTCGTTCCGATCCTCGAGCGTCATTGGGCGAAGACGCCGATCTTCGCCGTCCACGCGAGCGGGTCGCCACCGCCCCCGAAGATCCGTGCGTTCATCGAGCTTGCGAGGAAGGCCGTCGCGCGGGCACTACCGACGGCGTGACAAGCGGGAAAGCTTGTCCACATGGACAAGTTTACCCCCAGGTCTTCGCGCGGAGCATCGCGCCGCATGTGTGATCGCATCGTCACGCGACGATTATCGCGTCTTCACTCTTGGCTCGGTCCGTGCGTGTAAGTGGAAGGACACCAAAGGAGGACACCCGTGAAATTGTACATCTACGTTCTTGCTGTACTCACGACCCTTGGTTGTTCGGGCCAGGTCGACGGCGTCTACGATCTCCACGAGGGCGTTTACAAGGGAGGCGGCGTGTCGTCCGACGACCCGGCCAGCGGTGCGGTCGACGCGGACGTCTGCGTGAGCCAGGGTCAAGCTGCCGTGACGGGCTCGCTCCTCGGGAGCGCGTTCAGCGCAAAGGACGCCATCGAGATCTTCGACTCCACGGAGAACGAGTACACCCTCGAGATCGCGGACTATGCGAGCGCGTGCTCGTTCGGCACAGGCGCGCACGCAGGCTCGAGCGTCATCTCGATCGTCTACAAGAACACCGAGCTCACCTCGATGGCGTACGACGTGGCCAACACCGCGGGGCTGAGCGTGAGCTACATCGAATACGATGCGACGTGCAAGGCATTGAAGACCGAGGCTGCCGTGAGTGGAAGCGTCACGTTCGGCAAGGCCGACAAGTGTGGCGCGCAAGGCACTCTCGATCTCATGTTCGGCACCGACCACGTGACGGCGAGCTTCACCGCGTCCGTGTGCTCGCTCTCCGGCGCCGCACCCGCCTGCCACTAACTCCCCTCAATTTACGGGAGGAGGCGGCGGCTCGCTGTCGTTCTGGATGCACGACGAGAGATCGAAGAGAAGGAACTCGAGCGCCTTCTCTTGAGGCGTGAGCGGTTGGTTCGTGCAGTTGCCGGGAAACGTACCGCCGGGCGTGTCGCCCGCGGCGACGTGAAGATCCGAGAAGACGACCTTGCCGCACTGCGTTCCCCCGTCGGGCACGCCACCGCTGAAGATGGGCGTGTTGAACGTGTAGTACTCGACCATGCTCGGGCTCGTGCCGTATACCCATCGCGTCGACACGGGATCGGTGGGCGGTTGGCCGTTGACCGCGTCGACGTCGTGGCGGCCCTCGTCGATGTCGAACGTACCGAGCGTGGTCGACGCGGCGACGTTGAGCATCCACTGTGCGAACGCCTGACCCTTCGGGAACGTTTGGTCGATGAGCACCGGCCAATTGTTCTGCGGCGGATCCTGCGCGTGATCGAACGTGGCCGTCGTGGGCCAAAGCGAGGGCGCTGGCTGACTCTCGATCCAATAGTAGTGATAGTGCGTGCCGAATACGCGCCCGCCGGCGTTGGCGTAGATCTCCATCTGCGGCAGGTCGGTGCCGTTGCCTTTGTTCTCGGGGTGGGTGCCGCCCTCGCATCCCATGATGACCATGTCGTAAGCGATGAGATTGTTGTGGTCGTTCCAGAACGTCGTCACGCTCGGCGAGCCGCCCGAAAGCGCCGATCCACCGCTGCCTTGATAGATGTTCACGCGGCCGGCAGTGCCCTTGTTCACGAACTGGCCCGGGTCGATGCCGATCTTCGGGAGCAGGCACTCGAGCGCGTCGGCGCCGCCGGTCGTCTGTGCGATGTACGGGATGTCGTCGTCGGGGTTGAGCTCTTGTGGCTTTGTAGGCAGGCTCGTTTGCGTCTTGTCGGTGATTGGGTTGTCGACGCACGCCGTCACGCTCGGGATGGTGATGTGACGTCGCCACTTTCCGACCTGGATGACGAGCGGCACGCTGCTGTCGACGGGGACGTTCGCGAGGGAAAAGTGCCCCGCAGCATCCGTGAGCGTAGCCACGAGCGGATCTCCGGACAGCGTAGAGCCGCACTGGTCGCACGTCGCGCCGTGAGTGAGCGGCGAGAGTGGAGCGTTCGGCACGTACACGGCGACATCGTAGAGCGGCACCTTGTCGGCGGGATCGTAGACCGTACCGCTCACGGTTGTGGTCACCGGTCCACCGTCCGCGCCGGGCGGGCAGCTCACTTGCTTGAGGCACAGGTTCGTACAGGCTTGCGCCTCGCTCGCTGCATCCGCGAACGGATTGCAAAACGGTCCACACGTTCCATCGGGCGCTCCGTCCGGGTTGCCGGACGACGAACCACCACCGCATGCTCCTGGGAGCCCCAGGCACGCCGCACCCAGAGCGAACGCGAATAGACCAAGCTTGCGCATGACGCCTCCTGAAGATCCTTACCCTTGATGGCCGCGAACGTAACGATCTGTCCGAGAAACATCACGATCTCGCCAGCACACGTATAACTATCCGTCGTTGTCACAACTCGAGCATCAGCGGGTGCTGACGGCACTTACGAGCGCGACGAGCTCCTCGGGCCTCACGGGCATAGCCAGCCAGTTGCATTGCGCGCGCTCGAGAAACGCGACGTCGGGATCGTCGCTTCGAGCGATGAAGACGAGTCGCCTCGCCTGCTCCTTCGAGAGTCGCGAGACGAGGTTGTAGAAGTCTTCACCGCTGAACGTGACGCCGAGGACGCACACGACGCAGGCGAGGGTCGTCCCGCTCAGCCATTCGAGCGCATCGAACGCGCTCGTGGCGTCCCGGACGATGTACTCGTCGTGGAGCGCGTCCCAGATGCCGGCGCCGGTGACCGTGCTGTCGTGTACGACGAGCACGAACACGCCGTGGGGTCGCATGCGCGCCGTCGTCGAAGCTTCCTCACTTGGAAAGACGTCGTCGGCGTGGGACGGGTCAGGCGACGACATCGTCAGGGAGCGGATTGCGGAATCACCACCGCCGTCGGCGTGGCGATGGTGCCGCCCGCGGGCTGGCCGGCTTGCCCGTTGGTGTTGTCACCCCAGCAGAGCACCGATGCAGGTGCGTTGGCTGGGTCGGTGGGGAGGTTGGCAACGGCGCACGTGTGAGCGCCGCCGACCGCGATCTCGCCGACGTTCTTCAGGCCCGTGACCGCGTCGATGTTCGTCCCGTGACCCATGCCGAAGCACCAGAGATTACCGTCGGTGTCCGCGACGCACGACTCCGCGGAGCGCACACCAACGGTGTAGGGCGTGGCGCCGCCAGGTAGCGCGATGGGCGCGATGGTCGTTGGATCGATCGGCGTCGTTGTGCTCGTCGGGCTCGCTTGATGCATGTCGTTCTTGCCGAAGCAGTAGAGTTGGTGCGGCGAGTTGGTCACGAAGCACGTGTGCGCGTCGCCCGTGGACAGCGAGATGATGGACGTCGGTGGCGCGATGTTGTCCGCCGGGGTGGTGATGGCTTTCCCAGTCGGTCCCGACTCGAGAAACGCGTTGTCGCCGTAGCAAAAGAGCGACGCATTGCCGGTCGGGTAGGGGCTCGCTGCGACACACCCGTGGACATCCCCCTGGCTGAGCAACGTCAAGTTGGTGAATACGACGTCGGTGTCGGTCGTGAGCGTCGAGATCTCGGGGTTCTGGCTGCAGCCGGTCATGTCGTAGAGATCGCTCTCGCAGCTCGTGTTGTCGCCGAAGCACTCGAGCTTGCCGTCGAGAGGGCGCACGACACACGTCGTCGACGTGCCCGCTGCGATGAGGCCAGGTTTCGCCTGGGTGATGCCGAACTGGGAGTCGAGCGAGAGCTCGGGGGCCATGACGGGCGTCTCGATGTTCCCCTGGCCACATTGCCCAGCAGTGTTGTCACCCCAGCACCACACTTGATGCTGTGTATCGATGCCGCACGTGTGCCCGGCGCCGTGGCTGCTTGCGATCGTCAGGAGACTCGGCTGCATCGTCGCGTTCGTGCCATTCGTAGGTACCGCGAGGATGCCTTGGGCCGTCGCCCCGAGGGCGGTCGCCAGACCGAAACAGTACGTCACGTACTGCTGCCCATACGAAATGAGCATGCACGTGTGCTGCGCGCCGGCGGCGAGCTGGATGATCGTCGGCGTCGGCGGAGCGGTCTCGGCTTTGTAGTATTCGATGGCGACGTCCTGCGGTGCGACGTCCTGGCCGGCGTCGATGGTGGTGTTGCCACCCGAGCAGCTGAAGCTTCCGATCCATGCCAAAGGAAGCGTGCAGAGTAAGAGCGTTCTTCGCATGGGCGCAGTCTACCTCTCCATCTCGGCGAGGTCGATCTTGGGCCCGCGGAAGCGGCTGCGTACGAGCGCGAAGTACGATGCGACGATGACGACGGCGACCACGCCAATGAGCTTGGCGTAGGCCTGATTGGGAGGCAGCCCAAAGCACACGAGCACGAACGCCGAGTAGAGGACGGCGGCGCAGGCGATGGGAATGCTCGCGCGTCCGAGGTTCCACGGCCCCATGCGCGTCCACGTTCCACGCAGACGCGCGACGACGCCGAGCGCGATGGGGGTTGCGTACGAGACGTAGAGCGCCGTCGTCGCGAGTGACGTCACGGCATCGAATACGGTGTCGCTGAAGCGGCTCGTGACGACGACGAGCACGCACGGGAGCGCAGCGGCGATGACGATGGCAGGGGGCGGCGTTCGAAAGCGCGGGCTGACGCGCGCGATCACGCGTGAGAACGGCAGGCCGCCGTCGCGCGCGAGAGCGTAGAACGTCCGCGACGCGCTCGTGACCGACGACAGGCCGCAGAACCACATGGCGACGATCGCCGCGCCCATCGCCACCCGCCCCGCCCGCTCGCCGAGCGCGCCACGCAAGATGGCGAGCGCTGGATCATCGTCATGCGCGACGACGGGCAGATCCTTGATCGCGAGCGTGACGGCGCACACGAGCAAGTACCCGGCGATGGCGCTGACCGCCACGGACGATACGATGCCGCGTGGAGCTCGTACCGCTGGATCGTGTGTCTCTTCGCTCGCGTGGGCGGAAGCATCGAAGCCCGTCATCGTCCACATCCCGAGCGTGAGCGCGTTCAGGAATCCGAGCGTCTGATCGTGATCGTCGCGCAGCGTGAAGCCCGTCACGCCGAGAAACGAAATCGGCTGTGCCCGACCGAAGATCGCGAGCAACGCGACGAGCACGATGACGCCAACGACATGCACGGTCGCGGAGAAATCGTTGAGCCACGCGACGAGGCGAATCGAGCGCAGGTTGATCGCGGCGTGAGTGGCGACGATGGCGAAAAACAGAGGGAGCTGCGACCGCTCTCCGAGGGCGAGGGTCGACGCGAGCGCCTTCGCACACGCAAAGTCGATCGCCGCGACGAGCGCGATCTGCCCGACGAGGTTCATCGCTGCCACCATCCATCCGAACGACCGTCCTCCGAGAAGCGCGGACCAGTGATAGAGGGCTCCGGCCGTCGGAAACGCGCTCGCGAGCTCGGCCATCGCGAGGGCGACGAGCATCGTACCGGCGCACACGAGCGGCCAGCCGAGGCCAAGCCCCGCGGGTCCTCCAGCTTGAATCGCGATCTTGTAGGTCGAAAAGACGCCCGTCAGCACGCTGATGATCGAGAAGCTCAACGCGAAGCTCGAGAAGCCTCCCATCGACCGCAGGAGCTCCTGCGCGTAGCCGAGGCGAGAGAGCTGCTGCTCCGACTTGGCGTCGGGCGCCGGATCCACCACTCAGAATCGTCCGGACAGCATCGCTCCGCCGCCTTGCGCGTCGAACAGCGGCGTGACGGTGAGCCGTGCCGCCGTCGTCTTCGCGGGCTTCGGGAGCACGAGGAAGAGAACGAGGCCCCCGACGAACGCGATGCTCCCGCCGATGAAGACCCCCGTCGACAGGTCGGCGAGGGTCTTCGCGGAGTTTCGGTCGTTGGCGCCAGCTTGGGTCGGGCAGGTGGCGCTCGTGCAATTGTCCGGCGTGTTGCTCGTTGCTTGGTAGTTGCCGTTCGCCACGAGCCCCATCGTCGTGCCGACGCCAATCACAGCCAGGCCAACCGCCCCCACGACGAGTCCTGCGATCTTTCCGCCACCGAGACCCCTACTGCCGCTGTCGGTCGGAGGCGGTGGAGTCGTTGGAACGGAAGGGATGGTCGTCGTTGCCGTCACGGGGGGAGTGGGCACGGTCACGGTCGCTGTCGCGATGGGCGTCGTTTGCGCTGCCGCCACTTCGAGCGGGGGGATCGTGACCGTCACGATGCCTCGTTGCTCGGGGACATCGCCCGTCCATTCGAACGTCTTCTTGCCAGGCGCTGTCGCGACGATGACGTGCCGGCCACCGTCGATGGGCGACGCGAGGCCGAACTGCACGCTCGACAGCCGCTCCCCGTCACGCCGCACTTCGAGCCCGGGTGTGTCGGCGCCGGTCGTGAGCACGACCAACTTCGACGGGACGAGCCTGTCGGCGCGGGCCTTTGCGATGGGTGCGCGGTTGTCGCGGCGTTGGTTCGCCATGTCCTCGGCCTGATGGAACAGCGCCCACGCGCTCGCCATCCTACCGCTCCGCTCGTAACACTCTGCGAGGTAGAGCGCCGTACCGATCGCCGGATCGCGCCTCTGGCTTTCGGCAAACTTCGGGCACGCCTCCGCGAAGTTGTTCTGTGCGAGCGCAGCTTTGCCCGCGTTGAACAATGCCTCGGCGTCCGCCTTGTCTTGTGCCGATTGCGCGAGAACGATCGCTGGCGTGAAGGCGGCGCACATCGCGAGCAAGACGAGGATCTTCGTCCTCAATTCCGTCCTCCGAAGCCCGTCGTGTCGACAGGAGCGAGGTTGTTCTTCTTCGCCGATGCCGTTGGTGTTGGCTTGGCCGTTGTCGTTGGCTTGGTCGCCATCATCGCCGTCATGGTTGGAGTGGCCACCGACGGGGTGGCGGTCTGCTCGGTAATTGCGGTTGCGGTCGGAATGCTCGTTGGCTCGTGCGTGATCACGGGCGCCACCGTGGTCGGCGTCAGGGGCGGCGGCGTTGCTGCGAAGGAGGTCTGCGGGGTCGTAGGCGTGTCTTTCTTCACTGCGACGAACACGATCGCGAGCACGGCGATGGCCGCCAACGCCCCGCCGGCAATCACGAACGGCATGCGCGACTTGCTCGACGTCTTTCGCGACGAGCCCCACGCAGCAGCCGTGCCGCCCGGAGGCTGTGTCGTGATCGTCGGCGCATCTTGCTCCACGTCGGCGGCAGTACGAGAAACCGGACGCAAGTCGCTCATCTCCGTCTGCCCGAGCGACGACACGTCGCCTGCCCGCTGCCCGAACGGAACGATCGGCACCGAAGCGGGAGCCGGCTGACCTCCCGTGAGGCGCACGATGCGCTCGACCGATGTCTTGACGGAGGCAGGCCCGAAGGGCTCGAGCGCCAACGCAAGCTCGGCAATCGTGGCGAAGCGCTCGTCGGGCGACTTTCGCAGACACTTTTCGATGATCGCGTCGAGGCCGGGAGGGGCATCCGGCAGCGTGCTGCGCAGGGGCGTCGGCTTGTCGGTGAGGACGAGCGCGCAGAGCTCCGCCGTCGTGTTGGCGACGAACGACGGCAGGCCCGACACGAGCTCCTGCAGGATGATGCCGAGCGACCAGATGTCGGTGCGCCGGTCGACGTTCTTCGACGCCTTCATTTGCTCGGGCGACATGTAGAGCGGCGAGCCGACGATGGCCGTCGTGTTCGTCACCACCTGATCTCGTGCTCCTGTGAGTGAGGTCATCTTCGAAATGCCGAAGTCGAGGATCTTGACGCAGGACGACCCGTCGGTGCGATTCGTGACGAAGAGGTTGGCGGGCTTCAGATCGCGGTGGACGACACCGGCGCCGTGGGCTTCTGCGATGGCCTCACACGCCTGGAGCATGTACTCGACCGCTTCGGATACGGGCATCCGCTGGCGGTCGGTCAAGATGGTCTGGAGATCGCGGCCGTCGAGATACTCCATCACCATGTAAGGAGCGCCGCTCTCGAGCTTGCCGACGTCGTACACCTTGACGGCGTGCTCGCTCTTGATGCGAGCTGCGGCGCGCGCCTCGCGGGCGAAGCGCGAGACCCAGTCGGCATCGCTCAGCGCGTCCGGCAAGAGGAACTTGATGGCCACGCGCTGGTCGAGCTCGTCGTGCATCGCAACGACGACGACGCCCATCCCACCTTGCCCGAGCACGCGCTCGACACGGTACTTGCCTGCAATGAGGCTGCCGATTTCGACGGGAGACGATGCCATGTCAGTTGTGCTGGGCCATTATGGCTGGCCGGGGCGTCCCGTGTCGAGCTGACATCCCGACGTTCGCAGCCTTGACACTGCCATGCGCGGAGCGTGACATGCCCGCGTGCTCGAGCTCGTCGTCTCGTTCGTGCTGCTTGGCTACGCGGTTGTCGCGATGGTGGGGACGGTCGAAGCGGGGAAGCATCCGCGGGCGCTCTACTTCCTCTTCGGCGCCGAGATGTGGGAGCGCTTCAGCTACTACGGCATGCGTGCGCTGCTCGTGCTCTATCTCATCGAGCACCATGGCTGGCAGCCGCAGGACTCATCGAGCGTCTACAAGTGGTACACGAGCCTCGTCTACCTGACGCCGCTCATTGGCGGGTTTCTCGCCGACCAGTTCATCGGGCTTCGCGCCTCGATCGTCATCGGCGGCACGCTCATGGCGATCGGGCACTTCTTGATGGCCTTCGAGCCCATCCCGGTCTTTTACCTCGCGCTCGCGTGTCTGATCGCGGGCAACGGGTTCTTCAAGCCGAACATGTCGACGCTGGTCGGCAAGATGTACACGAAGGACGATCCTCGGCGCGACGGCGCGTTCACCATCTTCTACATGGGCATCAACGTCGGCGCGGGCATCGCGCCCATCTGGTGCGCTGCGGTGCGCGAGAAGACGCACAGCTTCCACTGGGGCTTCGCCCTCGCGGGCATCGGCATGATCGTCGGGCTCGTGAACTTCCTCGTGGGCCAGCGCACGGTCACGAAGGCCGTCACGCTCGCCGGCAATGATCTCCGCACCATGCGCGAGGTTCGCCGTGACGAGCGCGCCGAAACCGCGAAGGCCGCCGACCCCGCGAAGGAAGCCGGCTACCGTGAGCCCGCCGCCGCGAGCAAAGAGACCGAGGTCTCCGATGACGACAAACCCGGAGTGACGGGCATCTCCGGAGTTCTGTCGAGGCTCTATCCGTACGCGCTGCTCGTCTTCGCCGTCGCGCTCCCGGCGTATTACGCGTGGCTCGTCTACACGCGCGTCGAGAAACCCACCGGCCTCGTGATGCCCACCGCGTTCGGGATCGTGTTTCTCGCGATGGGCATCCTGCTGCGGACCCTCCGAGGTGCCGCGAAGGACAAGAGCATCGTCATCTTCGTCCTCTTCATCTTCGTCGTGCTCTTCTGGATGGCATTCGAGCAGGCAGGCAACGCCCTCAACCTTTGGGCGGAGTTCTTCACCAACCGCCACATCGGTAAGAGCGCCTACACCGCCGAGTCGTTCCAATCGGCGAACCCCATCTTCATCTTGCTGTTTGCGCCGCTGTTCTCGGCCGGGTGGGTGATGCTCGCGCGGCGTGGATGGGAGCCGCGCACCCCGACGAAGATCTTCATCGCGATGATCTTCATGGCTGCCTCGTTCGCCATCATGGTCGTCGGCGCGGTCAGCGAGAACAACGTGAAGTCACAGGTGACGAAGCCATTCGCTCTTCCCGCGGGCTTGCAGCTCATGCCCGGCGGCGTGGTCGGAATCGTTTCGGACGAGAACGCAACCATCAAGCCAGTCGACGCCGGCCGCCTCAAGGTCGATGTGGGTGCCCACGTGATCGAGGTTCACGGCGTGCTTGCTCCCTACGTCGTTCAGGAGATGTTCGAGCGGACGGCTCCGTCCGGTTGGGTCCAGTGGGCCAAGTCGCTCGATGATGCGACGAAGGGCGCAACGGCAGTCGCCCCGAGCACCTTCCCGATCACGGCGCCGACATTCAAGATGCCTTTCGACGACGCCTCCGCGAAGGAACAAGGCGTTCTGTGGGATGCGGCGTCACGGACACTCCGCTTCACGAAGCACGCCGACGCTCCGACGCGTTCGGCGCTCGCCGCCGCCGCGCCCCCCGCCGACTTTCGTGAAGCCATCACCGAGCTCGAGGACGAGAGCAGCAAGCGCGCGCGCACGACCGGTCTCTGGCTCCTCCTCAGCTACCTCTTCGCGACGCTCGGCGAGCTATGCCTCTCCCCCGTCGGCCTCTCGATGGTGACCAAGCTCGCTCCGAGGCGGTTCGGCTCCCTTTTCATGGGCGTGTGGTTGCTCACGAGCTCGGTGGCCCAGTACGCAGGCGGCAGCATCGGCGAGTCGTGGGGTCGCGTCACGCCCACCGACTACTTCTGGCTCTTCGTGTGGACGTCGCTCATCGGGGCAGCGCTTCTTGCCGTCCTCGTGTGGCCGCTCAAGCGGCTGATGCACGAGGTTCACTGATTGCGACGTTCGGGCTCCTCTCGTATAGTGAAGGCATGTTCGTTCCGTTGTTTCTGCGACTAGAGGGCAAGCGCGTCATCGTCGTTGGTGGCGGACAGATAGCCACGCGAAAAGCCAAGGAGCTCACGCTGGCCGGTGCGGATGTCACGATCGTAGCGCCCGACGTCGCCGGAGAAGTTCCCGAAGGAGCCCACTGGATCCGGCGAGCATTCGACGAGGCCGATCTCGAGGGGTCGTGGCTGGTCGTCGCTGCCACGGATGACTCGAGCGTCCAGCGCCGTCTGGCCCAGGCGGCCGCTCGTCTGCGGGTGTTCATCATCGCGGTCGACGATCTCGCGAACGCGAGCGCCATCTCGCCGGCCGTCGTGCGTCGCGGCCCCGTGACCGTGGCCATCTCGTCGGGCGGCGAGGCGCCCGCCCTCACGCGTCTCTTGCGCGAACTCATCGAGCAGCTCTTGCCCGAAGACCGCTACGTGGAGATCGCGCGGGATCTCAGGCGTCGCTGGAAGCGCGAGGGCCGCCCAATGGGTTTGCGCTTCGCCGAGCTGGTGCAGGCGCTGAGGTCTTAGTCACCCGGTTCGCGCCAAGCGCAATGTGGGCGCGCGCGACGTGACAAGAGAGGCTCGCGAGACGACCTCACCGACGAAAAGGAGCGCGGGGGATTCCAGGCGTTCGCTCCGCGCGCGCTGGCAAACGTTCGCGAGCGTCCCGAGCACGTGGCGCTGCTCGGGTCGAGTCGCAGACGACACCACGAGTGCAGGTGTGCTCTTCCAATGCCCCGCGGCGACGAGCTCGCGGCACGTCGTTTCGAGCTCCGCGAGCCCCATGTAATAAACCAATGTCTCTTCACCGCTGAGCTTGCTCGAGGACTTCGCCGTGCGCGCCGCGCGGAGGGTGACGGCGTGCGCGCTGTCGCGATGGGTGAGCGGGAAGGCGAGCGCTGCGGCTGCACCGAGCGCCGCCGTGATGCCGGGGACGACTTCGAATGCAATCCCGGCGGCGCGGAGCTCGTCGATCTCTTCGCCGCCGCGCCCGAAGACCATCGGGTCACCGCCCTTGAGCCGGACCACGTCGAGCCCGTCGAGCGCTCGCTCGATCACGAGCGGGTGAATGCGTGCATCGTGATGGCGTACGCCTCTCGCGCGCCGTCCGACGCGAATGCGCTCGGCTCCACGTGGCGTGAGCGAGAGGATGGCCTCGGAAACGAGCTCGTCGTGTGCCAGCACCTCACAGCTCGCGAGCAAGTGGCTGGCTCGAACGGTGAGCAGCTCCGGATCCCCTGGCCCGGCGCCAACCAAATACACGACACCGCGTCTCTTCGCTTTCACGAGGCACCTCCAAACCGCCTGACGAGCTCACGCTCGACGGGAGAGAACAGGAGCGTCTCGACGACGCGTCCGACGACGAGCAACACCGTGACGACGCCAATGACGAGCGCCGTGTCGCCCATGTCCCGGCCTGTTTCCAGCACCTGGCCGAGGCCACCCGAGACGAAGACGAGCTCGGCTGCGAGGAGCGCGCGCACGGCGAAGCCGAAACCGAGCTTTGCGCCTGCCGTGATGCCTACTGACGCGGCCGGTAGTGTCACCGTCACGAGGAGGCCGACACCGCTCGCCCCCATCGTGCGAGCCGCATGCTCGAGCTCGGTGGGTACGTGCCTCACCGCTGCCTCCGTCGCGATCGCCACGGGCACGAGCGCGCCGAGCACAACGACGCTCAAGATGGCGGCCTCCGACAACCCAAACCAGAGGATCGCCAGCGGAAGCCAGCACACCGACGGCACACCGCTGAGGCCCGTTAGCGTTCGTCCGAGCGAGGCCCGCACCCACGCGACACGCGCCGTGGCGACACCCGCGACCACACCGAACGCGAGGGCGAGGACGTAACCTACGAAGAGCCGCGCGAATGTGGTCACGAGCGCCCACGGGAGCGAGCCGTCGCGCAGCGACGACACGAGCGCGGCGCCAACGCTCGTGGGCCCTGGCAAAAGTGGACTAGCGAGCGCCCACGACGCGAGCGACCAGACCAAGAGCGCGACCGCTACGGGCAACATGCGCTTCATGCCGTTCCTCCCCCCTGCGCCGCGTGAGGGCCTTTGCGAGATCGGCGCAGGCAGCTTCGACCACCGTATCGTCGGCATGACGCGGCCGAGGTGCGCGGATGGCCACCTCGCTCACGATTTCGCCGGGCGGACCATCGAGCACGATGATGCGATCGGCCAGCATCGCTGCTTCCGTCAGATCGTGCGTCACGATCACGATGCCGACGCCACGAGCGCTGAAGAGGGAAAGCAGCTCGTCATGCAGCTCGGCGCGTGTGGCGACGTCGAGGGCAGAGAACGGCTCGTCGAGCAAGAGCACCTCGGGATCCGTGGCAAGGGCTCGAGCAAACGCGCCCCGCTTCTTCATGCCGCCTGAAAGCTCGTGTGGAAACTTGTCGCCGTGACCCGCCAAACGCACACGCCTGAGCAAGTCGCTCGAGCGCTCTTGTCGCTCGAACCGTGTGAACCCGCGACGACGGAGAGCGAAGGTGACGTTCTGCTGCAAAGTGAGCCACGGGAAGAGCGCGCCATCCTGGAAGACGATGGCGTGGCGAGACGTCGGCGCAACCAGCGCACCATGCCGAGTCGTCACGGCCCCGACGCGCGGCCGCACGAGCCCCGCAAGCGCTGCCAGTAACGTCGACTTCCCGACGCCCGAAGGACCGACGATGGCGAGGACCTCGCCGCGTTCGAGGTCGAACGACACGTCCCACAGTGCGTCGACCGATTGCCCATCGTTGCCGCGTTCGTGCGCGACGGTGAGCTTCGAGACGCGAAGAAGCGGCGTTTCGTCGACTGCCTCGGTCAACATGACGACAGTATGATGGTGTAATATCTACTATGTCAAACAAATCGTATTGAAATGGATGGCGCTGTGATGTACAGAAGTGGCGATGAGCACCACGACGGAGTTCCGACCGAGCCTTCCTGTCCAAACGCGCAAAGCGGTGACACCGGTTCCGCCCCACGGTGGGGAGCTCGTGTCGCGGTGGGTGGTGGGTGCAGAGGCCGCGGACCTGTTGTCGAGAGCCAAGGCCCTTCCAAAAGTCGCGCTCGACGCGCGAACAGGGGCGGATGCCGAGCTCATCGCAGCGGGCGCTTTCTCACCGCTCGTTGGCTTCCTCGGGGCAGGAGACTACTTCGCGGTCGTACGGGAGCGGAGACTCACGAGCGGCGTGCTCTTTCCGATTCCGCTGACGCTCAGCATTCCAGCTGCGAGGCGCGCCGAGATTGGAAACCAGCGCGAGCTCGCCCTCACGGACGAAGCAGGTGAGCCCGTCGGCATCATCGAGGTGAGTGACATCTTTCAGCCGGATCGCGCGCTAGAAGCGAAGGAGGTCTACCAGACGACCGATGATGCCCACCCCGGCGTGGCGCAGCTGTCGCGAGGCCTCCTCGGTGGGCCCGAGATCGCGGTGGGAGGGCCCATCACGCTCGCGCGCCGTGTGACGGCGCCGCGGTTTCCAGCGCACCATCGCGATCCCGCGGAGCTTCGCGCGCTCATCGCCGCACGTGGGTGGCGGCGTACGGTGGCGTTTCAAACACGCAACCCCATTCATCGCGCGCACGAGTATCTGCTTCGCGCGGCGCTCGAGATCGTCGATGGCCTCGTCGTGCACCCTCTCGTCGGCGAGACCAAAGGTGACGACGTGCCCGCATCGGTTCGCATGCGTTGCTACGAGGTCGTGCTCGAGAAGTGCTTCCCGAAGGGGCGTGCGCTGCTCTCCACTTTTCCGTTTGCGATGCGATACGCCGGCCCGCGCGAAGCGCTTCTTCACGCGATCACACGCCAGAACTATGGATTTTCACACTTCATCGTCGGGCGCGATCACGCCGGCGTCGGCAACTACTACGGGACGTACGACGCGCAGCGAGTGTTCGACGAGATCGAGCCGGGCGATCTCGCGATCACGATCTTGGCATTCGAGCATTCGTTCTATTGCCGCTCTTGCGGAGCCGTGGCGTCGCTGAAAACGTGCCCGCACGAAGAGGCGGCGCGTCTCACGCTGAGCGGCACCAAAGTCCGCGAGCTCCTCAGCCGCGGAGACCCGCTACCCATCGAGTTCACCCGACCCGAGGTCGCCGAGGTCCTCCGTGAGGCCTCGCGCATTCGGAGCGACGCAGAAACCTACGCGACGAGTTGAAGGAGCAAGACGATGTCGACTGTCATCTGGTTTACAGGGTTGAGCGGGGCGGGGAAGACGACCATCGCTGACGCGCTCGTGCCAGCGCTTCGCACACGCGGGCAGCGCGTCGAGGTCCTCGACGGCGACGTCGTGCGCACCCACCTCTCGAAAGGTCTAGGGTTCTCACGCGAAGACCGCGATACGAACATCGCGCGCATCGCGTTCGTGGCGCACCTTTTGGCGCGCAATGGTGTCGTCGTCGTCGTGGCAGCGATATCGCCGTATCGATCGACGCGCGACGCCGCGCGCACGGTCATCGAGACGGATGCGCGGTTCGTCGAGGTCCACGTGGCGCCGCCCCTCGACACCTGCATCGCGCGCGACGTGAAGGGGCTCTACAAGAAGGCGATAGCGGGCGAGATTGCGACGTTCACCGGGATCAGTGATCCGTACGAAGAGCCCCTCGCGCCGGAGGCCCGTATCGACACGAGCCTCGTCACGGTGAACGAGGCCGTCGACGAGATCCTGGCCGTGCTCGCGTCGCGCGTGGACGATGGGGATAGGCCGACCACGCCATCCATCGTTCACACCGCGCCGGATGGTGGGGCGGAGTAGCCATGCTTCCGCGCTTCTCCGATCCGGGTGACATCCGCGACTTCGTTCAAAAGCTCGAAGACTTCGAGCGTGGCGCGATCACCAGCGAAGAGTTCCGTGCGTTCCGTCTCACGCGCGGGGTCTACGGCCAACGTCAGGGCGGCGAGCAGATGCTCCGTGTCAAGATCCCGATGGGGCTCGTCGGAAGCGAGCAGCTCCACGCGCTCGCCGACGTGGGCGAGCGCCATTCGCGTGGGTTTGGCCACGTCACGACGCGGCAGAACGTGCAGTTCCATTTCATGAAGATGGAGTCCGTCGAGCCCGCCATGCACCGTCTCGACGAAGCTGGGCTGACGACCCGTGAAGCCTGCGGCAACTCGGTGAGAACCGTGACGGCGTGCGATCTCGCCGAGGTGTGCAACACGGCGCCGTTCGACGTCACGCCCTATGCGGAGGCGCTCACGCGCCTGTTCTTGAGGCACCCGCTCGCTGCGAGCTTGCCTCGAAAGTTCAAGACCGCGTTCTCTGGATGCCCGCACGACTGCGCAAAGGCTGCCATTCACGATCTCGGCTTCGTGGCGAAGGTGGAGGACGGCGCGCCGGGCTTTCGCGTGCTCGCAGCAGGTGGTCTGTCGAGCTCGCCGCAAAGCGGCATTGAGCTCGAGCCATTCATCCCTGCCACGTGGATAGGACGTGTCGGGGAAGCCATCGTTCGACTGTTCCACGCGCTTGGCAACCGGCAAAATCGCCAGCGCGCGCGCCTCAAATACGTTCTCCGCAAGCTCGGTGAAGCAGGGCTGCGCGCTCAATACCGCGTCTACCGCGACGAGGTCGATCGCGAGGCCGCCGGCGAGCTCCTCTTCGGCGATCGCCCAGCGCGCACCCCCGCCGCCCCAATCGTCACCGACGAGCGTCCCACCGGCTACCTCGCCTGGCGCGCGAGCGCGGTGATCGATCAGAAACAGCCGGGCTATCAAGCCGTCCACGTACGCCTGCACCTCGGAGACGTGACCTCGACGCAGCTCCGCGGGCTGGCGGACGTCGTCGATCGCTTCGGCGACGGCAGCGCGCGCTTCACCATCGACCAAAACGTGCTCTTGTCGTGGGTCGACGTACGAAGCATTCCCGCGCTCTTCATTGTGCTCACGCGGCTCGATCTCGCGCGGCTCCACGTTCATACGGCGCGGGATGTCACGTCTTGCCCGGGGGCCGACACGTGCAACCTCGCTGTCACTGCGTCACGACGTGTGGCCGTCGCGATCGCCGACAGGCTCGCCGAGCCAGACGTGTGCGATCTGCCAGCGATCGCATCGACAACCGTCAAGGTCTCCGGTTGCCCGAACAGCTGCGGACACCACCATGTCGCCGACATTGGATTTCACGGAGGCGCGAAGACGTTTCATGAGGGTCGGGAGCGAACCGTGCCCGTCTATCAGCTCCACCTCGGCGGCTCCGTCGACGCGCGTGGCGCCCATTTCGGGCGTCAGGTGGTCAAGATCGTTGCCCGGCGTGTACCCGAAGCCGTGGTTCGCCTGCTTCATCTCTACGGTGACGACCACGCGGAAGGCGAATCGCCGAAGGACTTCTTTGCGCGTGTCGACGCGAAGCGGGTCGTCGCTGCGTTGGGTGATGTCGTCAGCGGCGCGCCGACGCGCGAAGACGAGGTCGACATCGGCGAGACGGGAGGCTTCGTCGTCGAGACACGCGATGGTGAGTGTGCGGCGTGAAGAATCTCGAAACATTGACGCCACGCGACCGGTTGTCGTGGGCGCTCGATACCTTTGGAGATGGTCTGCTCTTCACTTCGTCCTTCGGAGCGGGGAGCGGCGTGCTGCTTCACATGTGGAGCGAGCTCGCCCGAGAGCAGCCCGTGATCTTTCTCGACACGGGCTTTCTCTTCCCAGAGACCCTTGCGTACAAGGACGAGCTCGCGCGGCGCCTCGGGCTGCGCGTAGAAGTCGTCCGGCCCGCGATCAGCGCGGGCGAATTCATCGAGCTGCACGGCGAGAGCATCCAGCGCCGCGCTGCCGACTTCTGTTGCGCAAAGAACAAGGTCGAACCCCTCTTGCCTTACGAGCGCGCTGCGACGGCGTGGGTCTCGGGTCTCCGTCGTGATCAGGGCCCGACGCGACGACACCTTCCGATCGTCGTCGAGCAGCCCCCACGGCCCGTCAAAGTTCATCCGCTCGCGACGATGACGCGCGATGACGTGCGTGCGTACATGCGAGACAACGGTGTGCCCGAGCACCCGCTCGCCCTACGAAGATATCTCTCGATCGGGTGCGCACCGTGCACCGCCCCCGTCGGCGATACGGACGATGAACGCGCGGGGCGGTGGGCATTCTCCGACAAGACCGAGTGCGGTCTTCATGGGCGCTTTGAGGCGTCGTGACCTGCTACGTGGTACATGCGGGCTCGCGCTCGCAGGCTGTGGCCGCGCATCGGGTGAGCCTGGGACGTTGCGTGTCGCATACATGGCGAATCTCACGCACGCACCATTGCTCGCAGGAGCCGTAACAGGCCGCCTTGCGT
>Ga0302326_10011739_pt1 | contig 18814 bp, 18 predicted proteins | sample Palsa_T0_3_FD_202264 | JGI IMG/M metagenome (GOLD analysis project Ga0302326, IMG submission 202264) | Peat permafrost microbial communities from Stordalen Mire near Abisko, Sweden - Palsa_T0_3 | ecosystem: Environmental > Terrestrial > Soil > Palsa > Peat permafrost | place: Sweden: Abisko...
CGGCGGCGGTGTCCGCGGCGGCGGCGAGCGCCGCGCCGGGTGCCAGGGTGTCCAGCGGCCCCCCGGCGGCGAACCCGAGCGCGCCCTCCTCCGGGTCGCGGTGGGTGAACCCCGCCGCCAGCACCTCCCGCGCCGCGGGCGGCAGGGGAGGCGGGGGCGGGGTGCCGGGCTGGCCGGGCTGGCCGGGCTGCCCGGAGGGCTCGGGCAGCCCGGAGGACTCGGAGGGCTCGGGCGGCTCGGAGGGCTCGGAGAACTCGGGCGGCTCGGAGAACTCGGGCGGCTCGGAGGGCTCGGGCAGCTCGGGTTCTGCTGGCATCGGCTTCTCCTCTCCACCTTTCGTTGCTGCTGGAGATACTTTCTTAGATAAAATTATCGACTGCCTCTGACAAAACCGGCCCGCCTGGGGCACCCGGCAGAAAAAAGGCGCGAAAAATTTTTTCCGGAGTGCTGACACCCGGCCAGCGGCCAGCTCGCCAGACATGCCATCAGGCCCACCTACTGGCAGATTCGAATTACCGGGCTAGCATGCTGGCCGGGCACCATGACCTCCATTCGAGAGCCGCTGGGCACCCCGCCGAAAGCCACCAGGCCGGGAGCTGGCCGGCTGAAGCCAGGCTGGCTTAGCCGGCGCTCGTCCGGCCAGGGCCCGTCCCGCCAGGGCCCGACCAGTCGCGGCCCGTCCCCCGGCAGACGGTTCAGCCTGCCCAGGCCGCACAGCCCCAGCCGGTTCCAGGTCGCGGCGCTGTCGGCATGGGCGCTCGCGGGGATCGCGCTCTTCGCCTGCTACCTGCACCTGTCACGGACGGCGGCCGTTGACTCCGACGGCGCATCGAACGTGCTGCAGGCGTGGGACATGCTGCACGGGAACCTGCTGCTGCGCGGCTGGGTGCTGTCGGATGTCTCGTTTTACACCACCGAGCTCCCGCAGTACGCGCTGATCGAGCTGATCCGCGGGCTGAGCCCCGACGTGGTTCATATCGGCGCCGCCATCACCTATACCCTGCTCGTCCTGCTGGCCGCGCGGCTTGCCAAGGGCGGGTCGACGGGCCGCGAGGCCGTGGCCAGGGTCGCGATAACGGTCGGCATCATGCTGGCCCCGCAGCTGGGCGACGGCGTCTACGTGCTGCTGCTGGGACCGGACCATGTCGGCACCGCAGTCCCTGTGCTGCTGGTCTGGCTGCTCCTGGACCGCGCTCCGCGACGCTGGTACGTCCCCGTCGCCACCGGGGTGCTGCTCGCCTGGGCGATCGTCGCCGACAGCATCGTGCTGATCATCGCCGTGGCGCCGCTGACGGCGGCCTGCGCCATCCGGGTCTATCTGGCGAGAGTCCGCGACGGCCGGCCGCTGCGGTCGTGCTGGCTGGAGATTTCGCTCATCGCCGCTGCGCTGCTCGCGGCCGGAGCCGCCAGGGCGGCACTCGCGCTGATCGCGGCGCGAGGCGGATTCGCCGTCCACCCGATCGGCCATAGCTTCACGGCGTACGACCAGATGCCGCGGCATGTCCTGGTCACGATCCAGGGTCTGCTGCTGCTCTTCGGCGCGAACTTCTTCAGCCAGAACCTGGGCCTGGTCAGCCTGCTCGCCGCTGCGCACCTGGTCGGCCTGGCGCTGGCCGCGGCGGCGACCTGGCTGGCGATCCGCCGGATGTTCGCCGGCGCCGAGCTGATCACCCAGATCCTGGCGATGTCCATCATGATCACCCTGGCCGCCTACCTGACCGGCACGCGGGTCTCCGGCCTGCACAGCGCGCGGGAGTTCACCGCGGTGCTGCCGTTCAGCGCCGTGCTGGCCGGCCGCCTGCTCGCCGGGCCGCTCGCCAGGGCCAGGCTGCTGCCCGCGCTGGCGCTGGCCGGGATCGCCGTGGCGCTGAGCCTGGGCCGGGAGGTCGTGATGCCGCCCGTCGCCGCGCAGAATCAGCAGCTTGCCGGGTGGCTCGCCGCGCACAGGCTCGATTACGGGCTCAGCGGCTACTGGCAGTCCGCCAGCACGACCGTCGACAGCGCGGGCCGGGTCCATGTGGTGCCGATCCATGGCACGGTACTGGGCCCGGGCGACTGGGAGCGGAACGCGTCCTGGTACGACCCCCGTGCGCACGATGCGACCTTCGTCGTGCTCCAGCCGCCAGGCCCGGGCACGCCGTATCCCTGGGACCCGCCCATCCAAGCATCGCTCGGCCAGCCCGCCCGTACCTACTACGTCGGGGCCGATCTCGTGCTGGTCTGGAACAGGAATCTGCTAATCCAGGTTCATTAACGCCTTCAGCGGGCCCAGTGATCCCGCCACCGGGATCTCACCTGGCGGCGGCTTTTCGATAAGCCTGGCGAAACACCCGATCCGGTGCCTGCCAGCGATGATCCTGCGGGACGATGAGGGGCATGCTCGTGCTTCTCGTCCGCGTCCTCGGCGTCGGCCACCGCCGGCACGTGGCGGTACTCCTCTCGGCGGCCATAGCCAGCACGCTGATCTGGGGCGCGCTGTTCGCCCATGCCGAGGGCTATCCGCTGACGACGGGGCTGTACTGGGCGATCACGACGGCGACGACCGTGGGCTACGGCGACGTGATCCCGCACAACGCGGCAGGCAGGGTGGTGGCCTCCGCGACCATGCTGACGACTATCCCGCTGCTCGCCTCGGTCTTCGCGCTCGTCACCGGCGCGGCCGCGGTGGCCGGAGTACGGAGGATTCTGGGGATGGGACACGAATTCCCCGCGGGCGCCTACCGCATCGTCGTCGGGATGGCACCGAGCGTTCCCGCGATACTGGACGAGCTTGTCGGCGTCGGCGATCACGTCGTGCTCGTCGCCGACGCCGACCCGGCGAAGGTGCGCCCGGAGGTGCACGTCGTCCGCGGCGACCCGACCCAGCCGACCGTCATCAAGTTGGCCAGGCCCGAGGGCGCCCAGCAGGCTCTCATCACCGGAGCTGCGGACAGCGACGTGCTGGTCAGTGCCGTACTGCTGCGCAAGCTAGCGCCGGATCTGCCCATAGTCGCGCTCGTCCACGCACCGTCGGTGCGCGAGGCGCTGCGCGAGCTCGGCATCCAGCAGACCATCTCGGCCGAGGAGCTGATCGCGCATGCGCTGGCCAAGACCCTGGAGGCGCCGCACGCGGGGGACATGCTTACCCAGCTGGTGGAGTCGAACCAGCACAGCCTGACGGAGATCCCCGCCGACGCGGCCACGATCGGCAAGCGGCTCAGCGCGGTGCGCGACGAGCGGTCCGGGCTGGTGCTCGGACTCGTGCACGAGGGCACGTTCATGCTCGGCATCGGCGAGGACCCATTGGTGGCCCCAGGTGATCAATTGCTGATCGCCGAGCCATTGCGTAAATCACGTAAATAATCGTTCAAATCATGCAATGAGCATTCGGCTCACGATAATAGCGCCTCGCCAGTAATTGACCGGACCCTGGTGCGAGCATGGATCCGATTTGCCCGCGAACGCGCAGGCAGGCTCGCGATCGTGAGGCTCGGAATTGCGCTAAAACTGCTACTGCCAGCACTTCTTAAGATACCGTCCGAGTTTATGGAAACCCCTTACGGGGAAATCCCGGACCGATTCGTAAAAGACATGACGCCGCAGGATATGCACGACTTCCTGAGGAGCCGCGGCCGCCGCAGGTTTCTGCGGGGAGCGGCGGCGCTGGGCGCCACGGCATTCGCCGGCCCGGTGCTCTGGCGCCAGTCGGCGGGACTGACCGCGACGACGCCGATCGGGCCGCAGTGGATCGCGTTCGGACCCGACCCGGCCGCCCAGATGTACCTCTCCTGGTCCGCGGGCACAGCCTCGGTCCTGGGCCATGCCCCGCCGAGACCGCAGGTCCGCTGGGGCCTGGACGCCTCGTACGGCAGCTCCGCGGCCGCGGAGATCTCCAAGCGAGTGCCGGTGCCTGCGACCGTGCCAGGCGAGCCCGCCGAGAACACCTTCTACAACAGCGTCCTGCTGAGCGGCCTGGCGCCGGGGACGACCTACCACTACTCGGTCAGCAACGACGGCGTCACCTGGAGCGCGGATACCGTCTGCACTACGGCGGCGGCCGGGGCGTCGGATTTCCGCTTTACCGCGTTCGGCGACGAGGCCTTCAGCGCCAGCACGGCGGCGCCGATGGTGCGGCTGGTGGCCTCGCTCAATCCCGCGTTCCATCTCGTCGCGGGGGATCTGGCTTACGCCACGCCCAGGGGAATCAGAATCCCCGACGTGGCGGGCTTCATGCCCGGGCACTGGGACAGGTACCTGGCCGTCGCAGGTCCCGGCGGCGCACAGTCGATCCCCTGGCAGGCATCCGTCGGCGCGCATGAGACCGAGCCACTTCATAACCACGGCTATGCCGGCTTCGTCACCCGGCTCCGGCAGTCCTATGACCTCAGCTCGGGGTCTCCCGTGGTGCACACGTTCAGTTACGGCAACGTGGCCTTCATCCACCTCGACGGTAACGACCTCTCCGCCCAGGAGACGGTCAACAACGGCTACACCGGCGGGGCGCAGACCGCCTGGCTGAGCGCCAAGCTGGCCGCCTATCGCTCGCCCGGAGCCGGTATCGACTTCATCGTGGTGGTCTGCAACTGCTGCTGTTACTCCAGCAACACCAGGCATGGATCCGACGGCGGCCTCCGTGATGCGTGGGGGCCGCTGTTCGACAAGTACGAGGTCGACCTGGTGATCAGCGGCCACGTGCATGCCTACGAGCGCACGAACCCCATGCGGGCAGGCCAGCCAACCCGGCGGGTCGCCGCGGGCGAGACGATCGATCCGGCCACCGACGGGACCACCTACATCTGCGCCGGTGGCGGCGGCAACCAGCTGTACCGGACCTGGTACGGCCCGACCGGCTCGGGCGACCCCGGAAGCCCGACCATGCCCCGGGTCTGGCGGTGGAGCGGCGGCGACACGGCCAGCGGCGGGAGCGGTAGGCCGCTGGACCTAACCGACACGGCGATCGGCTACTCAGCGTGCCGCCGCAGCGTCTATAGCTGCCTCCTGGTCGAGGTCGCCGCTCCGGTCGCCAGCGGCGGCCAGACCAGCATGCGCGTCCAGGCCATCATGCCCGCCCAGACACCGCAGGCCGTGACGAGCATCACGGATCCGGTCATCATTGACAGCGTGTCGCTGGTCCGGACCGCCGGTACTAGCTGGGCGTAGTCCACCGCTCCGAGGCCGGCCTGGAGTCCGCCAGGGCCATCGGCGCGGGCAGCCGCAACTCGAACACCGATCCCTGGCCGAGGGTGCTGCGGACCTGGACCGTGCCATGGTGGGCCTCCGCGATCGCCTTCACGACCGCCAGGCCGAGGCCGAACCCGCCGATCTCGCGGCTGCGGCCGGCGTCGACCCGGGAGAAGCGGCCGAAGATCCGGCCAAGCTCGGAGGCCGGGATGCCGGAGCCCGAGTCAGCCACTCCGAACACGACGCTGTCGCCCTCGAGCCGGGCGCTCAGCTCGATCAGGGCGCCGGCGTCGGTGTGCCTGACGGCGTTCTCGATCAGCGCGTCCAGCGCAACGGTCAGCCGGTCGGGATCCGCTCGCACTGTTGCCTCCGCCAGGGTGCCGAGCGACCAGCGCCGGGGCTCCTGGCCCCACCGCTGCAGCGTTTCCGCCATCAGCTCGGCGACATCTACCGGCGCGGGATGCAGGAAATCCGGTCCGTCTGTCGAGGCCAGCAGCAGCAGCCGGTTGGCCAGCCGCCGCATCCGGAGCAGTTCATCGACGGTCACCCGCGCGTCATTCGCGATCGCGTGATCGGTGGCAGCGTCCGCGATGAGCTCGGCGTGGCCCAGGGCGATGGTGATAGGGGTGCCAAGCTCGTGGGAGACGTCTTGGAGGAACTGGCGCTGCCGGTCCAGCAGGAGCAGGTTGTGCTCCGAGACGCGCCGCACCTCCTCGGTGGCGGTGACCCGCCTGCGCGCGTGCCAGACCATCACCACGAACATCATCGCGATCAGCGGGACCTCGGCAAGGTAGTCAAGGTCCTGCTGACCCCTGATGACCTGCCAGCCGATCAGTCCGCCGGTGGCCAGTGTCACGACCGCGACGACGAGGACCGTGGATCCCAGCCGCCAGAGGCGGAAACCGTAGAAAGCGGTCAGGCTAACCCAGATGATCAGGAACGGGATGGTCTGCCATGCCGTGAGCAGCCGCATGGCGAGGAGGTTCAGCCCGATGAACGCCACCCAGGCAATGTCCACCCAGTAGGCGCGTGCCAGCCGAAGGACACGTTCACGCCGCATTCAGGCCGCTCCTCGCGCGGTAACGACGTCGCGGCCGGTCAGGTTTCGAGCGCGGCGTCCAGGGTGATGGCGACTCCGGTCAGCGCCTTGCTCACCGGGCAGCCTTCCTTGGCCCGCTGGGCGGCGCTGGCGAAGCCGTCCGCGTCCAGGCCGTCGACCTCGCCGCGGACGGTGAGCTTGATGCCGGTGAGCTTGAAGCCGCCAGCCGGGTCGGGGCCGAGTGAGACGTCGGCCTGGATGTCCAGGGACTGCGGGGTGCCGCCGGCCGTGCCGATTTCGTTCGACAGCGCCATCGCGTAGCACGCCGAATGGGCGGCTGCGATGAGCTCCTCGGGGCTGGTGACGCCCCCGGCCTCCTCGGCGGCGCGCCTGGGGAACGACACCTCGTAGGTGCCGACCTTCGAGCTGCTCAGCTCGACCTGACCGGACCCCTCCTGCAGCGTTCCATTCCATGCGGTGCGGGCGGTGCGAGTGGGCATGTGGCGCTCCTCAGCGGGCGTAACGGATCGACGGGCATAACGGATCGACGGGCGTAACGGGTCGATGGGTGTCATCGGGTTGGGCTAACAAATCGTTGTATCAAACTAGTCCGGGCCCCCGGCCGCCAGGTCCGCGCCCCCCCGGCCGCCAGGTCCGGTCCCCCAGCCGCCAGGTCCGCGCGGCCAGGTAACCCAGCAGGTCGGCAGGCTGCCCGCCATGATGCACCTTATGTAATGCTTCGATCATGTTCCTGCCGGGTAGGAAACCCGGCGATAACCGCGAGAAGGGACGCGGATGCCGTCACCATCGCTCGGCACGGTCCTGGAGAGGATCGGACAGACCCAGACGCCGCTTCCGGCTCCGATCGCCGTGGCCATCGGGCTGGCCGCGTTCGGGGCATCGATGGCTCCGAGTCTCTGGATGATCACCCGCTATGTGCACGTGATGGCTCACGAGGGCGCGCATGCGCTGGCCGGGTCAGGCACTGGCTGGAAGGTCCGCGCCGTGATACTGACCCCCGGCGGCAACGGGTCGACCGACGTGGGCCCGCCCGGCGGCCTGGGGTTCGTCATCATCGGCATCGTCGGCTACCTGGGCCCGAGCGCCTTCGGGCTCGGCGCGGCCAAGCTGATCTCGCTCGGCCATAGCGTCGCGGTGCTGTGGCTGGGCCTGCTCTTCCTGGCGCTCCTGCTGGTGACGGTACGTAACAAGTTTGGCATCGGCTGCGTGATCGTGACCGGGCTGCTGGTGTACCTTGTCGCCCGCTACGCGACAGTCGGCGCGGACACCGCCGTCGCCTACGGCATCGCGTGGTTCCTGCTGATATCCGGTGTCCGGGCGGTCCTGGAGCACGGCCGTAATGCCGGCGACGCAGGGAACCTCTATCAGGTCACTCACGTGCGGCCAGGATTCTGGTCCCTGGTCTGGCTGGCCGGGACGGTCGTCGCGCTGCTGGCCGGCGGCGCCCTGCTGGTCTGAGGTCGCTCAGGCCCCGGCCGCGGCTGGCCGGCCGCGGGTTTAACCCCCGATCCGCGCTGGACTTGCACCCCTCACCAGCGAGACTGCCCCGGCTCACCTATTGTTCCGTTGTGATCTACGAAGAAGCCAGGCCCGAGGCGGCCACGTCCATGCCCCAGCCAGATCGCTCTGTACTCGCGGTGCCGCCGCCGGGTACAGAGCCTGGTACCTGGGCGGGGGCACCGAGCGCCGCCCGCAGCGGCGGGGAGATTTACCTCGCCTACCGGCTGCGAAGGCCGCCCGCCCATGGCCGCGGATACGCGGTCGTCGTGGCACGATCGGCCGACGGGGTGCACTTCGAGACGCTGGCGGTCATCGGCAAAGAGGACATGGACACCGCGTCGCTTGAGCGGCCGGCGCTGGTGCGGACCCAGGCGGGAACCTGGCGCCTCTACCTGAGCTGCGCCACCGAGGGCTCGAAGCACTGGCGTGTCGAGGTGATCGAGGCTGGCCATCCGGGTGACTTCGACGCCCGCAGTCGACGAACGGTGCTGCCGGGCGACGCCCGGACGGCCGTCAAGGACCCCGTGATCGTGCTGGAGGACGGCAGGTGGCATCTCTGGGCCTCGGTGCACCCGCTGGAGGACCCGGACCAGACGGACCGGATGGTCACGGACTACGCGTCCAGCACGGACGGCCTTGACTGGACCTGGCACGGCACCGCGCTGAGCCCGCGGCCCGGCGAGTGGGACGCGCGCGGGGTTCGGGTCAGCGCCGTCCGGCTGGACGGCGCCGGGGTCGTGGCCTACTACGACGGCCGGGCCACCGCCGAAGAGAACTTCGAGGAGCGCACCGGCGTGGCCACTGGCGCCAAGCCGGCCGCGCTGACCGCGGTCGACGCCGCTGGCGTCGCCGGGTCGCCCTATGGCCTAGGCGGCCTTCGCTACCTGAGCATCCTTGACCTCGGGGACTCCCGCGAGCGGTGGTACTACGAGATGACCCGGGCCGACGGAGCGCACGAGGTGCGGACCGAGCTTCGCTAGAACGCCCGTGGCTGGCCGTTGCGGGCCTGGCGCTGCCCGGACGGCCTGGCCCCGACGAGGCCGCCGGAGTCGCCGCGCGGCGCGAGCCAGTCGCCAAAGCTCTCGCCGGTGACAGACTCCAGGAGCCGTATGTCAGCCTCGAACAGCGGGATCAGCGCCCGGCGCTCCGCCCAGGTGAGGGGCCGTCGCGGCGGGGCATCCTGCTGCAGCCTGCGCTCCAGCAGGCCGGTCATCGCAGCCTCGGCCCGGTCGGGCAGCATGGCGCTGGCTGCGGTTCCGAGCCGCAGCGCGCTGGACAGGGCCCGGTGGCGGAGGGTCAGATGCGGGTGGGCGGTGACATTCTCCCGCGGCACCTCCGCCAGGACGCCCTGCTGGACGCCGAGGAAGCCGCAGATCTGGTCCAGCAGGCGGCCGGGCTGCTCGATCAGGGCGCGGTAGCGGAAGACCATCACCTGATCCCTGGGGAACACCGTATACAGGTGCGCCAGCTGCTCGCCGTACCGTCCGAGCGCCGCGTAGTGCCAGAAATCGGCCCAGCCGGCCGCGATCCGGCGGTCCTCCTCAGCGCAGGCCCGCACCACGTCGCCAATCGGGTCGAGCCCGGCCGACCACAGGTGCGTCCAGTTCGAGTGCGCCCGCTCCACCGGATCGCGCAGGATGACGATCAGCCTGGCGTCCGGGATCAGGGCCCGGATCCGCTGCTGCGCGGCGCGGTCGTACAGGTAGAACGGCGTCGACTCGCCGCGCAGGGTTCCCGCCGGAGCCGCATCGAACAGCGCCTCGTAGTCGTCCCGCCGCCAGACGTGCTCGCGGTAGGTCCGGACGTCCCCCGGGCCGCCCCTCGTCGGCGGCGGTCCGTCGCTGAGGAAGAACTTGGGTTCCTTGACCGCCGACATGTACAACGACGGATGCCGGGCAAGGGCCGCGTGCAAGGCGGTCGTGCCTGCCTTTGGCGCGCCCGCCACGAAGAAATCTGGCAGTGCCATCGAATCCCCCCGCTGGCTAGGGTGTTCCGGCCGGTCGATTACTACTATAACTACAGCCTTGCTGGAATTTAATCCTCGCCCAGCACGCCAGGGCCCCCTATACCCGGCCTTACGCGGGCAAACGAACTCATACCCGGGGATGCAGCGGCGGTTCAGCCCACCAGCGTCTTTACCGCGCTGGTCAGTCCCGCCAGGCCCTTCTTGGCGTCGGCGAAGTACATGCTGGTCTTCGGGTTTGCGTACAGCTCGTTGTCGATGCCGGCGTAGCCGTGGCCCATCGACCGCTTGATAACGATGATGCTCTTTGCCTGGTCCACGTCCAGGATCGGCATGCCCGAGATGGCCGTCCCCGGGCGGCGCGCGGCGGGGTTGGTGACGTCGTTGGCGCCGATCACCAGCGCCACGTCCGTCCGGCTGAACTCGGGGTTGATCTCGTCCATCTCCTTGAGCTGCGGGTACGGCACGTTTGCCTCCGCGAGCAGGACGTTCATGTGCCCGGGCATCCGGCCGGCCACCGGGTGGATGGCGTAACTGACCTCGACGCCGCGCGACTCCAGCAGGTCGGCAAGCTCGGCGACTGCGTGCTGCGCCTGGGCGGCCGCCAGGCCATAGCCGGGCACGATGATCACCTTGGACGCGTAGGCCAGCTGGATGGCCGCGTCATCGGCTTCGATCGCCCGCACCCCGGCACCCGCGCCCGGCAGGACCGCGGCAGCGGAGTCGCCGGTGCCGAATCCGCCGACGATGATGTTGCCGATCGAGCGGTTCATCGCGTCGGCCATCAGCTTGGTGAGAATCCCGCCGGATGCGCCGACCAGGGCTCCCGCGATGATCAGCGCCCAGTTGCCGATGACGAAGCCGGCCATCGCGACGGCCGTGCCGGTGAACGCGTTCAGCAGGGAGATGACGACCGGCATGTCGGCGCCGCCGATCGGCATCACCATCGAGATCCCGAAGGCCAGCGCCGCCACGAGCACGATCGCGAGGCCCGGCAGGCTCGGTGTGGTGATCAGGTACCCGCAGGCGCCCAGCGCGATCGCTGCGAGCATCAGGTTGACCACCCGCGCGCCGGGGAACGTGACCGGTGCCGAGGTGATCAGCCCTTGCAGCTTGCCGGCGGCGATGATCGACCCGGAGAAGGTCACCGCTCCGATGATCACGTCGAGCAGGGTGGTGACCGTGATCGATCCCGGCACGCCGCGTCCGGCGTCGGCCAGCGTCATGTAGTCGTGGATGCCGACAAGGGCGGCCGCGCCGCCGCCCACCGCGTTGAACACGCTGACCAGCTGCGGCATGGCGGTCATCTGGACGGTCCGCGCGGAATACAGGCCGGCCGACCCCCCAACGAGGGCGCCGGCCGCCATCACGATCCACCCGGTCACGCTGATCGCGCCCGAGTGAACAATGAGGGCAAGCGTTGCCGCTACCGCCGCCACCATGCCGGCCGTCGACACCTGGTTGCCCCGGCGTGCGGTGGCCGGGTTGTTCATCAGGTGCAGGCCGAGTATGAAGCAGGACGCGGCGGCGACGTAGACAAGATCGATGATCGTATGGAAAGCGCTCATGACGGCTTGCCGTTCTCGGCCGGAGCCGGCCGCCTGCGGAACATCTTGAGCATCCGGCCGGTGACGACGTAGCCGCCGACGACGTTCATCGCGGCGAACGCGGCCGCGACGAACGCGATCACGTAGCCGATCGCGTTGTTGGCGGTGACCGCGATCAGCATGGCGCCGACCAGCACGATCCCGTGGATCGAGTTGGCGGCCGACATCAGCGGCGTGTGCAGGGTGGCCGGGACCTTGCTGATCACCTCGAAGCCCACCCACAGGCTGAGCACGAAGATGACCAGGTCAGTCAGCAGCGCCGTCGACATGGGCGGTCCCTCCAGCGGGTTCGGCCTGAGCGGGTTCGGCCTGAGCGGGTTCGGCCTGAGCGGGTTCGGCCTGAGCGGGTTCGGCCTGAGCGGGTTCGGGCTGCGCAGGTTCGGGCTGCGCAGGTTCGGCCTGCGCAGGTTCGGGTTGCGCAGGATCGGCGAGGGCGGGATGGACGACGCGGCCTTCGCGGGTGACGACGACGCCCGCGTGCAGGTCGTCCGACAGGTCGATGGCCAGGGCGCCGTCCTTCACCATGGACAGCAGCAGCGCGCTGATGTTGCGCGAGTACATGGCCGAGGCCGCGGCCGGCATCGTCGAGGGCAGGCCGCTCGCGCCGATCACCGTGATGCCGTTCTCCGTGATCACCGTCTCGCCGGGCCGTGAGCCCTCCACGTTGCCGCCAAGCTCGCTGGCGCCCATGTCCACCACGACCGAGCCGGCCGCCATCGACTTGAGCGCGTCAGCGGTGACCAGCAGCGGCGGCCGGCGGCCAGGCACCTGCGCCGTCGTGATCACCACGTCATGGCGGGCGATGTGGCCCGCCAGCTCGTCCTGCTGGGCCTGCCGCTCGTCGCGGGTCAGCGCCCGGGCGTAGCCGCCCTCCCCGGCGGCCGGACCTACCGCCGTCAGCTCCAGGAAAGTCGCGCCCAGTGACTCCACCTCGGCCTTCGTCTCCGGCCGCACGTCGTACGCGGTCACCAGGGCGCCGAGCCGGCGGGCCGTGCCGATCGCCTGCAGGCCGGCCACCCCCGTCCCCAGGACGAGGACCCTGGCCGGCCGCGCGGTGCCCGCCGCCGTGATCAGCAGCGGGAAAAACCGGCCGAACGTGGCGGCCGCCAGCACCGCCGCCTTGTAGCCCGCGATGTTGGCCTGAGACGAGAGGGCGTCCATGGCCTGGGCCCGGGACAGGGTCCGCGGGATGAGGTCAAGGCTGATCGCGGTCACGCCGGCCGCCGCCAGCCGCGCGGCGATCGACGGATCGGAGAGCGGCGCCAGCATCCCGAACACGGCCTGACCGGGCCGCAGCCGGGAGATCGCCTGCTCGTCCGGCCGGCCGACCATGAGGATGACGTCCGCCGCGGCGCCGAGCTCGGCAGCAGAGACGATGCTGGCGCCGGCCTCGGCGTAGGCGCCGTCCGCGATCCAGGCGCCGTCTCCGGCACCGGATTCCACCAGGACCTCGAGCCCGGCCGCGCGAAGCTTGAGCACCGCATCGGGCACCAGCGCGACCCGCCGCTCACCGGGCGCGGCCTCCTTGATGACAGCTACCTTCATTAGGCGCGACCTCAGACGTCAGGACCCGTGCATGTCGGGGATGGGGGCAGCTCAGGGAAGCGGCCGGGCAGGCCGGGCCGCAGCCCACAGTATGGACCTTACCGGGCGGGCCGGCCTCCCGGCCTGCGGCACCAATCCTGCCCGGGCGATGCGCGGCTCCTGCCCGGGCGATGCGCGGCTCCTGCCGGATGCCGCGGCGAGGCGGAAGCGGGCCGCCCGGCGCATGCTTATCGATGGGCAAAGATTGATAGGCAAAAGTCCGTTAATCATGATAGGCAAAACCCGCGCATGGCCTGATATGCCCTTCACGCGCTCGCCAGCCTGGCTTACTGCTGATCCCGACACGCCATTAATTCACGCTGCCGGTGTTTGTGCAGCGGCGCTGCATCGCCTAATTTCGGGCTGGTCAGAGGTCGCGAGCCCGGTCACCCTGTCCGCGCGACCTCCCGTTGGGGGAACCGCAGGAGCGAGGAATGAACAAGCGTGACCTGATCGATGCGATTTCTAGCCGGATGGGAGATAAGAAGACCGCGGCCGAGGCTGTGAACGCGGTACTCGAGACCATCCAGGCAGCGGTCGCGAAGGGCGACAAGGTAGCAATCACCGGATTCGGTGTCTTCGAGAAGGCCGTCCGCCCGGCGCACAACGCGCGCAACCCGGCCACCGGCGCGGCCATCAAGGTGCCCAAGTCCGCGGTACCTAAGTTCCGGGCCGGATCGGATTTCAAGGCGATCGTCAACGGCGAGAAGCTCGCGGCCAAGCGGTAGCACGAGCGGCGAGCGGCGTCCGCGCCGCTCGCCGCCCGGCGCGCCAGCCCGCGCCGCTCAGCGCAGCCCGGGGCGTTTGCGCAATGCGGTCTGCAGCAGCCGGTCGATGAGTTCGCCGAACGGCAGTCCGCTTGCTTCCCACATCTTCTGGAAGTAGGACGCGGGGGACAGGCCGGGAATCGTGTTGATCTCGTTGATCACGATCCGGCCGTCCGGGGTGTAGAAGAAATCGACCCTGGCCAGTCCCTCGCAGGACACCGCGTCGAAGGCCGCGGCGGCGAGCCTGCGGACTTCTTCCCTGGCCTCGGCGGGAATGGGCGCCGGGATGGCCATGCCGCTGGCCTGGTCCAGGTACTTGGCCTCGAAGTCCCAGAACTCCTCGCCGCCGCCGATGAGCAGCTGCCCGGGCACGCTGGTGTCCGGCGGACCGCCATCCAGGCCCTCGAGCACCGAGCACTCGACCTCGACTCCCTCGATGGCCGCCTCGACGAGCACCTTCGGGTCGTACCGCCTGGCCGCCTCGATCGCCTCGTGCAGCCCGGCCATGTCCGCGGCTCTCGATGTCCCGATGCTGGAGCCGCCCCTGGCGGGCTTCACGAAGAGCGGCCAGCCAAGCTCGGCGATCGCGTCGAGCACCCGCTTGACCTCCGGATGCGGGGGCTCCGCGGGCTGGTCGGCGGGCCCGGCCGGGCCCGCGGCCGGCCAGTCACGCTCCCTGACGACCACATACGGCCCGACCGGCAGGCCGCGGGCCGCGAAGATCAGCTTCATGTATTCCTTGTCCATGCTGACCGCGCTGGCCAGCACGCCCGACCCCACGTAGCGGATACCGGCCATCTCCAGCAGGCCCTGGATGGTGCCGTCCTCCCCGAACGGGCCGTGCAGGACCGGCAGCACCAGGTCGACCTCGCCGAGCAGGCGGGGGATATCCCCGGGGGCGCTGGCAGCCAGCGCGGCCGGAGGCTGCCCGGCCCAGGGCACGATGCGCCCGCCTGGCTCAGCGACAGCATCGACCGAGGGAAGCTCTCCGCCGGAGATCGCCAGCAGTCCCGGCTCGTCCGCCGCGAGCACCCACTGGCCCTCGCGGGTGATGCCGACCGGGATGACGTCGTAGCGGTCGCGGTCGATGCCGCTCAGCAGGTTGCCGCCGCCCATGCACGACACCGCATGCTCAGGTCCCCTGCCCCCGAACACGACGGCCACCCTGATCTTCCGGCGCACGTCCACGCTTCCTCCTCGTCCGGCCAGTCTCCCGGTTCGCCGGGCGCCGTGTCGAGCAAGCGCCAATCTCGGGGCAGGATCAGACCCATGGCAGAGGCAACGCCGCTCACGTGGTCGCTGGTGATCCCCGTCAAGGTGCTCGCCCGCGCGAAGTCCAGGCTCACCGGCATGACCGGCCCGCGCCGGGCCGAGCTTGCCCTGGCCATGGCAGCGGACACGGTCGCCTCGGCGATCGCCTGCCCGGCCATCGGCGCGGTGATCGTGGTGACCGACGACATGGCGGCAGCGGCCGCGCTGGCCGCGCTCGGCGCGCTGGTGGTTCCCGACCGGCCGGGCGCCGGGCTCAATCAGGCGCTCGTCTTCGGCGCCGGCTACGCCGCCGCGCGCTGGCCTGACCGCGGCCGGGCGGGACTGGCGGCCGACCTGCCGGCGCTCGACCCGGCGGAGATAGGCCGTGCCCTGGCCGAGGCGAGCAAGTGGCCGGAGGCGTTCGTGCCCGATGCCGCAGGGTCGGGCACGACGATGTACACAGCGGGCCCGGACACGGCGTTCTGCCCGCGGTTCGGCCCCGGGTCGCGTGACCGGCACCGGGCGCTGGGTGCCGCCGAGCTGGATCTGCCCGATGTGCCCGGGCTGCGGCGCGACGTGGACACGCGCGGCGACCTGCGCGACGCCGCGCTACTCGGGCTCGGCCCGCGGACCGCGGCGCTCGCGGCCGGGCTGACCTAGCGCAGCCGGCGGCTGCCGCCGGACGCCTGCCGCCTGCCCGCGCTGGCCGTGGCGTTCAGATGTGCACGATCGGGCAGGTCAGGGTCCGGGTGATCCCGTTCACGGCCTGGATTTGCGCCACCACGAGCTTGCCCAGGTCATCCACGTTGTCGGCCTCGGCCCGCACGATGACGTCGTAGGGGCCGGTGACGTCGTCCGCCTGGGTGACGCCAGCGATCCGGCCGATGTGCACGGCGACGTCGGCGGCCTTGCCGACCTCAGTCTGAACGAGGATGTACGCGTGCACCATGCGGTCCTCCCGGGGCCAGTGTGATCGCCACGCTACCTTAGGTACCGGTCGCCGTCCCCGGCAAGTGCCCGCGCCCTGCCCGGTGCCGGCATCGCCCGCGGATGGCAGCGGAAGCGGCAGGGAGCCGGACACACAGGAGGCGCTCATCACCGTCGCGGATCTGGGCGAGTTCGGTCTCATCGCGGCGATGAAGGCCCTGCTGCCCGCGGGCACGGCGCAGCTGGTCGGCATCGGCGACGACGCGGCCGTGATCCGGGCGCCCGATGCCCGGGTCGTGGCGACCATGGATCTTCTCATCGAGGGGCGGCATTTCCGCCGTGACTGGTCGGCGGCGATGGACGTCGGCCGGAAAGCCGCCGCGCGGAATCTCGCGGACATCGCGGCGATGGGCGCGATCCCCACCGCACTGCTGGTCGGCTTCGCCACACCCGGCGACATCCCGGTGCAGTGGGCCCGGGACCTGGTCCGCGGCCTGGCACGGGAGGCCGCGAGAGCCGGTGCGTCGGTGGCCGGCGGGGATGTCAGCAGCGCTGACACGATCATGATCGCGGTCACCGCGCTGGGTGACCTAGCGGGCCGTGACCCGGTCACCAGGGGCGGGGCGCGGCCGGGGGACAAGCTGGCGGTGGCCGGCCGGCTGGGCCGCTCGGCGGCAGGACTGGCCCTGCTGGTGGCCGGCCGGACGCGGCCCGCCGGGCTGGTGACGGCGCACCTGCGACCCCGGCCGCCGTACGATGCCGGGCCGGAGGCCGCGGTTCTCGGAGCCACCTCGATGATCGACATCAGCGATGGGCTCGTGCAGGACCTCGGTCACGTGGCCGCGGCCAGCGATGTGCGCATCGACATCGAGACATCGCTGCTGCCCGACGACCCGTCGCTGCGGGCTGCGGCGGCCTCCCTCGGCCGCCCGGGCTGGCACGCCTGGGCGCTGGCCGGCGGCGAGGATCATGCCCTGGCCGCGACCTTCCCGGCCGGCACGGCGCTGCCGGGCCGCTGGTCGGTGATCGGCGCCGTCGGCAGCGGACAGGGCATCCGCGTGGACGGGCAGGACTCACCGGGCGGAAGCGGCTGGGATCATTTCCGCTGAACAGCCAGCCGGCCCGGCCCGCATCTGATCCACTACCTTCTCAGCACCAGTACCTTCTCAGCACCAGCTCGCGATTCAGCACTAATTCTCAGCACTCCCAGAAAGTTGCTTGGTAGCCCCCGATGCCAAGACACCGCAAGGTCAAGGCCAGGCGCTGGCACGTGCCGCGGCCGGCCTCCGCCGTGGTGTCAGCGCTCGCCCGGCCGCGCGCCCGCGCGATCCGCGGCCTGCTCATCACGCCGTGGCTGGCGGCCGGCGCCGGTCTTGTCGTGGCGGCCGCGCTCTCGCTGAGCACTCCCCGGGCTGTGCTCAGCTACGGCCCGAGACACCCGCCGGCCACCTGCGACCGCCGAGCCTGCGGCACCGCCTCCGCGCGGCGTCTGCCCGGAGGGGCGGAGCGCGGGAGTCCTCGCACCGACCTGGCGCATGCCAGGAGCGTTGAGGCCAGCAAGCCCGCCGCAACGCAGGCTGGCCCGCTGGAATCGGTCCGCGGCGGGCCGGTCGTGGTCCGGTACCGGACAGTGCGGCGCTCGCCTGCTGGTTTCACCGGCCTGATCACGATCACCGGCCACGCGAGCCTCGGAGACTGGCGGCTGGCGTTCAGGTATCCGGGCGCGGTCATCACATCGGTCGCGGGGGCCAGCTGGCAGGCCCGCGGCGACCGCGGGGTGGCGAGGGCCCGCCGGCCGGCATCCGGCCCGCCAGCGGGAAGGGTCGCCAGGATCCTGTTCGTCGCCACCGGCAGGCCCGGCTGGCCGGACAGCTGCAGGCTGGACGGATTGCGCTGCGCCTTCCGCTGACGCTGCGCCTACTGCTGAGCTGCGCCTACTGCTGACGCTGCGCCTTCCGGTGAGCTGCGCCTTCTGCTGACCGGATCCGCGGCGCCGGGCCAGGCCGCGGAAGGCCAGCCGCCGCCGGGGAATCTAGGCTGGGCCCATGTCACCGACTCCGCCGTGCGTCCTTGCCATCGCCGGGTCCGACTCGGGGGGCGGCGCGGGAATCCAGGCCGACCTCAAGACGATGCTCGCGCTCGGCGTGCACGGGATGAGCGTGGTCTGCGCGGTCACCGCGCAGAACTCGGTCGGCGTGCAGGGGTACTGGGAGGTCCCGCCCGACGCGGTACGCGCGCAGCTCACCTCGGTGCTCACCGACATCCCGCCCAGCGCGGTGAAGACGGGGATGCTCGCCTCGGCGGCGATCGTGGAGGCCGTGTCCGGCATGCTGGCCGGCCTGCCCGCGCCGATCGTGGTGGATCCGGTCGCGGTGTCGAAGCACGGTGACAGCCTGCTGTCGGCCGGCGCTGTCGAGGCGATGACGGCGCTCCTGCTGCCGCTGGCCACGGTGCTCACGCCCAACCTGCACGAGGCCGAACTGCTGACCGGCATCCGGATCACCGATGAGGCGGGCATGCGCCGGGCCGCCGCGGCCCTCTGCGCACTCGGCCCCCGCTGGGTGCTGGTCAAGGGCGGGCACCTACCGGGAAACCCGGTGGACCTGCTCTTCGACGGCTCGGACGCGGTCCGGTTCCCTGGCCAGCGCATCGTCAGCCGGCATACCCACGGGACGGGCTGCACGCTGGCATCCGCGATCGCGTCCTACCTTGCGCTGGGCATGGACGTGCCTGCGGCGGTGGAGGCGGCCAAGGAATTCGTGACCGGGGCGATCGAGGCCGGATTCCCGCTCGGCGCGGGGATCGGCCCGGTGGATCACGCCTGGCGGATACGCCAGCCGGTCAGCGGGTGATCCAGCCGGTCAGCGAGTGACCTTGCCGGCCTTGATGCACGACGTGCACACGTTCAGCTGCCGGGGCGTCCGGCCGACCATGGCGCGCACGCGCTGAATGTTGGGGTTAAAGCGGCGCGGGGTGCGGCGGTGCGAAAACGAGA
>Ga0302326_10011740_pt1 | contig 18814 bp, 14 predicted proteins | sample Palsa_T0_3_FD_202264 | JGI IMG/M metagenome (GOLD analysis project Ga0302326, IMG submission 202264) | Peat permafrost microbial communities from Stordalen Mire near Abisko, Sweden - Palsa_T0_3 | ecosystem: Environmental > Terrestrial > Soil > Palsa > Peat permafrost | place: Sweden: Abisko...
AGAAGTCCGACGACGGCGAAGGCGGTGAAGCTCGGCACGAGCGCCGTCCCCTTCTTCCACACGTAGCCGCGGTCGAGGATGGTGGCGATGACGCTGGCATAGGTGGAAGGCCGCCCCACGCCGAGCTCCTCCATGGCCTTGACGAGCGAGGCCTCGGTGTAGCGGGCCGGCGGCTGGGTGGTGTGCGAGCCGGGCTCGAACGCGCTGCCCTCGACCACGTCGCCGACGGCCAGCGCCGGGAGCACGACCTCGCGGTCGGCCAGCTCGGCGTCAGGGTCGTCCTCCCCCTCGACGTAGGCGCGCAGGAACCCCGGGAAGGCAATGACGCGTCCGCTGGCAGAGAACTCGGCCTCCTGTCCCTGGGCGACGCCCTCGGGCACCTCGGCCGTCAAGCGGATCTGCGCGCTCGTTCCGGTGGCGTCGTTCATCTGGGAGGCCACCGTGCGCTTCCAGATCAACTCGTACAGGCGGAGCTCGTCCCCCGACAGGGCACGGCCGGCCTGCTCGGGCGTCCGGAACGTCTCGCCGGACGGTCGGATGGCCTCGTGGGCCTCTTGCGCATTCTTGACCTTGCGCTCGTAACGGCGTGGCGCGTCGGGGACGTAGGCGTCGCCGTACATCTCCCGGGCCTGGGACCGGGCCGCCGTCAGCGCCTGGTCCGAGAGCGTCGTCGAGTCCGTGCGCATGTACGTGATGAAGCCCTGCTCGTAGAGGCGCTGGGCCACCTGCATCGCCCGCTGCGCGCTGAAGCGGAGCTTGCGGCCCGCCTCCTGCTGCAAGGTCGAGGTCATGAACGGCGCCGCCGGCGAGCGGCGGAAGGGCCGCTCGGTCACTGCGCTGACGGTGAAGGAACGGCCGACCAGCGCGGTGGCGACCGAAGTCGCCTCCTCCTCGCCGAGCACCCGGACGTCGCTCTTGCCGGTGCGCTCCCCGTGCTCGTCGAAGTCCTTCCCCGTGGCGACGGTGGCCCCACCCAAGCCGATCAGCGCGGCGCCGAAGCCCGACGTCGCGGCGTTGGTAAAGGTGCCGTCGACGCCCCACCAGGTGGCGGAACGGAAGCGCATGCGTGCCCGCTCACGCTCGACCACCATGCGAGTGGCCACGCTCTGCACCCGGCCGGCCGACAAGCGCGGCATGACCTTGCGCCACAGGACGGGAGAGACCTCGTAGCCGTAGAGGCGGTCGAGGATGCGACGCGCCTCCTGGGCGTCCACCAGGCGGCGGTCGAGATCGCGCCACTCCTCGACGGCGCGGGCGATGGCGGCCGGGGTGATCTCGTGGAACACCATGCGCTTGACCGGGACGGTCGGCGACAGGACTTCGGAGAGGTGCCACGCGATCGACTCGCCCTCGCGGTCCTCGTCCGTGGCGAGATACAGCTCGTCGGCGCCCTTGAGCAGTTTCTTCAGGTTGGCCACGACGGACTTCTTGGGAGCGGACACCACGTACAGCGGCTTGAAGCCGTTGTCCACGTCCACCCCGAGCCGCGCCCAGGATTCACCCTTGTAGGCGGCCGGGACCTCGTCGGCGCCCCGCGGCAGATCGCGGATGTGGCCGATGGACGACTCGACGATGAAGTCGGGCCCCAGCATGCCGCCGATGGTCCGTGCCTTGGCCGGCGACTCCACAATGACGAGCGCCTTACCCACGGCACACCCCGCGGCGCAGCAATCGGGTGGGAGGAAGGGTGGGCATGGTCACGTCAGAGTGGGGGTACGCCACCCCGCCTGTCAAGGGCAGGGTCCACGACCAGGGCGGCGACAGGACGGTTCGCTATACGCCTGAGCAGGTCAATCGACCGGCGCCACAGCTGCCACGGCCGGAGGTGAATCGGCCGAGTCGGCGTCCATCGCCTCGGACCCCCGCTTGGAGAAAGCGAGTGCAGCCAACAGGATCACCAGGGCGCCGCCCGCGATGGCGAGGCGGGCCCCCGTGTGGTGCTGCAGCGAGATCACGGCAGGCAGGATGAGCAGCGAGACCAGATTCATGACCTTGATCATGGGGTTCAGCGCCGGACCGGCCGTGTCCTTGAACGGGTCACCCACCGTGTCGCCGATGACGGCGGCCTTGTGGGCCTCCGAGCCCTTGCCCCCTTCGTTGCCGTCCTCGATGTACTTCTTGGCGTTGTCCCACGCCCCGCCCGAGTTCGACAGCGTGTTGGCCAGAAGCTGGCCCGTGAGGATGGTCCCGGCCAGGAAGGCGCCGAGCGCCAGGTAGTTGATGCCGAAGCCCACGATGACCGGGGCCAGGATCGCCAGCAGCGCCGGGGTGGCCAGTTCGCGCTGGGCGGCGGCGGTGCAGATGCTGATGACCCGCCCGTACTCGGGCTTCTCGGTGTAGTCCATGATGCCCGGGTGCTCGCGGAATTGGCGCCGCACCTCGAGCACGACGGTCCCAGCCGAGCGACCCACGGCGCGGATGGCCAGGGAAGAGAACAAGAAGGCGATGGAGCCGCCGATGAGGAGGCCGATGAACGTCGTCGGGTTGGCCACGTTGATCTGAATGACTGAGAACAGCCTGGCGCCCGTTGCGTGCAGGCTCGGGAGCTGGTCGCCGATCGTCTCGATGAAGGAGGCGAAGAGCGCCACCGAGGCGATGACGGCGGATCCGATGGCCACGCCCTTGGTGATGGCCTTGGTCGTGTTGCCGACGGCGTCGAGGCTCACCATGACCCGCTCAGCCTCGCCGGTGAATTCGCCCGACATCTCGGCGATGCCCGCCGCGTTGTCCGACACCGGACCGAAGCTGTCCTCGGAGACCACCATGCCGGCGGTGGCCAGCAGGCCGATGCCGATCAGGGCCACCAGGTAGAAGGTGAGTTCGATGTTGCCATCACCCAGCCCGATGGCCACGCCGATGGCGATGGCGATGGCGATGATGGCCCAGACGGAGGACTCGAGACCGATGGAGATGCCCGCCAGCACCGTGGTGGCCGGACCGGTTCGTGCCGACGCGGCGATCTCCTTGACCGGGCCCCGCTCGGTCGAGGTGAACTGTTCGGTGATCTGGCTGGCCACCAACGAGAGGATGACTCCGGTCAGCACGGCATAGAAGACCTTGAGGTCGTGCACGTAGTACTGCGCCACGAAGAAGGCGCCGATCACCGTGAGGACGGCGGCGAGCCAGAAGCCGCGGTTGATCGGTGCGAGGGCGTTGCGGTCCTTGGTGCGGGCCCGCACCACCACGACACCGATGACGGAAGCGAAGATTCCGATCGCGGGGACGATGAGCGGGTAGAGCACCGCCGCCGTGGTGTGGTGGACGCGGAAGGCGGAATACCCCAGGATCAGCGCAGCAATGATCGTGATCTCGTAGGACTCGAAGAGGTCGGCCGCCATGCCGGCGCAGTCGCCCACGTTGTCGCCCACGTTGTCGGCGATGGTCGCCGCGTTGCGGGGGTCGTCTTCCGGGATGCCCGCTTCGACCTTGCCCACGAGGTCGGCGCCCACGTCGGCGGCCTTGGTGAAGATGCCGCCGCCGACACGCATGAAGAGGGCGAGGAGGGAAGCGCCAAAGGCGAAACCGATCAGGACGGCGGTGGCCGAGTTCTGGAAGATGAGGACGATGGCGGTGGCACCGACGAGGCCGAGGCCCACGCAGAGCATGCCGGTCACGGCGCCGGTCCGGAAGGCCACCCGCAGGGCCTCCTTCATGCCGCCGCCCTGGGCCGCCGCCGCCGCCGTACGCACGTTGCCCCGCACGGCGATGCTCATGCCGATGAAGCCGGTCAGGCCGGAGAACGCCGCGCCGAAGAGGAAGCAGATCACCCGGTAGAGGCCGTCCTGCTGGAAGGTCAAGGCGACAGAACCGTCAGGCCGCACCACCTTGGTGGCGGTGAAGAAGATCAGGATGGCCAGGGGGATGATGATCAGCGCGATGGCCCGGAACTGCCGCGCCAGGAACGCTTGGGCCCCTTCCTGGACCGCCAGCGCGATCTCCTTCATTTTCGCGGTGCCCTGGTCGAAGGAGAGGACGTTGCGTGCGAGGAGCAGGCCCGAGACGATGCCGACGATGCCGGCGACCAGGCAGATGTACAGCCATGTCTTGTCGACTCCACCGAGGTGGAAGGCCTGGTAGCCGCCTTTGGCTGCGAGCATTCTGATCATTCCCGGTGTGCCCTTTCTGTTCCTGTCCGTCTGGCGGGGAGGGGATGGAGGCGCCCTCCTCCGTGCGGTGCGACCGCGCTCAGCACCACTGCTTCGATGTCATCACCCCAGGCCGACGGCGCGCCGGTGGGTCGCACCCGACGCCGGGCCGGGGGGGACGTTAGCGACTGGCGACCGGTCCGGCAATTTGGCCTTCGCCCGAGCGGCTCCGGCACGGGCCGAACGCTCAGGACTCCGCCGGATCGCTCGGCGCCCCCTGCACCAGCTCGAAAGAGGGGTTGAGCATGGCGGGACGGCGGCCCCAGGCGCCCACCATTCCCTCGGCCACCAGGCGGGCGCCCGGCTCGATCCCGGCGATCTTCGGCCGCCCCTGGAAGACCAGGAGCAGCCCCCCCGTCCCGTCACTGAGCACGCACTCGAGATTCGAGGTCCCCGCCCGGGGCTGGACCCGGACCGACTTCACTCGCCCGGCCACGCGGATGCGCTGGCGCGGCACGACCGAGGCGATGGGCGTCGTGGCGCCTGCCCGCAGCGCCAGCGTCTGGTCGGCCGCCAGGACGGTCGCCGGGCGCCTGGGTGCGTCCCGCCTCCCCATGCGGTCGACGCCGGTCCTCCCCTGGTCGTCGACCGGCGCAGCCCCATCGCCCGACGAGTCGGCCAGTCGGGCTCGCTGGACCGAGCGGCCGTAGGAGCGGACCCGCTCGCCGAACCGGCCGCCCACTGCGAACGGGACGATGGTGGCGCTCACGTGAGGCACCTGGCCCAGGACGGCTGCGATCTTGTCGGCTGTCCTGTCGTGCAGGAAGCGTTGCCAGACCCGGCCGTAGCTGCGCCGCGGCAGCAGCACCGTGCACTCGGTGTCGCCGTCCAACGTCGCATCGGCGACGAGCTCTATCGCTGCCCGGCCCAGGCGCCGATCCGGCACCTCGATGATGTCGAGCGGGAGCCGGCCCAGGCCGAACCGGCCCCATTCGGCCTCGAGCTCCCGGGCCGCCTTGGTGTCGATATCGAAGTGCACCGCGCGGATGTCGTCCGGTGCCAGCGTGCGCGCGTACTGCAGAGCGCGCACCACCGCCATGTCGAGGCGGTCGACGAATACGACGACGACGTGGCGCCGCAGGATGGGTTCCTCGGAGGCTTCGGCCACCCCCGTCTCGAGCATCTCGGCCTCGACAACGTACTGGCGGTGCAGGCGGATGAGCCCGATATAGAGGAGCGGTCCGACCACGAAGATCAACCAGGCGCCCTCCTTGAACTTCGCGATGGCGAAGATCAGCACGACGGTGAAGGACAGGAAGGCGGAGAATCCGTTGATGAGGACACCGCGCTTCCAATGGCCCTCGCGTGCCGTCAGATGGTGCTTCACCATCCCCGAGCCGGCCATGGTGAAGCCGGTGAACACGCCGATGGCGTAGAGGGCCACCAGCCCGTTGACCTGTGCCTTGTACACGAGCACGAGCGCCAGGGCCACCCCCGTCAGCACGAGGATCCCGTTCGAGAAGGCGAGCCGATGGCCGCGCCGCGTCAGCTGACGGGGCAGGAAGCGGTCGCCGGCCACGAAGCTGGCCAGGTAGGGGAACCCGTTGAAGCTCGTGTTGCCGCCGGTGTAGAGGATGAGCATGGTGGCCAGCTGCACGACGTAGAACGCGAGGTGGCCGACCGGGCTGGTGCCGAAGACCGCCCGGACCTCCTGCGACACCACCGTCGGTGTTCCGTTGGCGTAAGGGACGGCGTGGGTCCACCGGGCCAGCAGCGTGACGCCGAGCACCAGGAACGCCAGCGTCGAACTCATGGCCACCAGCGTCTGGCGGGCGTGCTTGGCCTCCGGCTTCTGGAAGCTGCTCACCCCGTTGGAGATGGCCTCGAGTCCCGTGAGCGACGACCCGCCGTTGGCGAACGAGCGCAAGAGGAAGATGAAGGCCAGTCCCATCAGCCAGCCGTCCCCGGGTGTGCCGATCTTCCCGCCGTAGACCTCGCTCCCCGGCGGGAGCGGGATGTAGTGCAGCGTTCCCAGTGCCTCCTTGACGAACCCGATCACAATGACGCTCGCCAGCGAGAAGATGAAGAAGTACGTGGGGATGGCGAAGTAGCTCCCGGCCTCGCGGATGCCGCGCAGGTTGCCGTAGAGCAGGAGCAGGATCACCGCCACCGTGATCTCGACGGTGAACCTCGTCAGGCTGGGCACGGCGCTGGTCAGCGCGGCGGTGCCGGCCGACGTCTGCACGGCGACTGTCACCGTGTAGTCGATCAACAGCGCCACGGCCGCGATCTGCGCGATGCGCGGGCCGAAGTTGTCGCGAGCCACCACGTAGGAACCGCCGGCCTTGGTGTAGAGCTGAATGACCTCCAGGTACGAAAGGGTGACGAAGAAGAGGACGGCCAGAATGGCGATCGTGATCGGAACGACCAGCGCGAAGGCGGCCAGGCCGACGTAGGGCACCAGCTGGGTCAGCATCTCCTCGGTGCCGTAGGCCGAGGAGGAGATGCAGTCGGGCGCCAGCACGCCCAGGGCGATGGGCCGCCGCAGGCGCTCCGAGGCGAGCTGCTCGGTGACCAGGGGCGGCCCGAGCAGCTTGTTCTTCAGGCGGTAGCGGCGGGTCTCGGGGATGGATTCGGCCGTGAGCCCCGGGAGGGGCACCGGGGGTGGGGTCGCCTTCTCTGGGGCCGCCGTGATCGGGGTCGCCACGGGCACAGAGTAGAAGCAAACGCCGGAGGCGCCGGGCCACGTCCCATTCAGCTTTTTGCAAGACCCGACGCTGCGTGTTGCACTGTGGCGTGCACGTCATCGTCGTTGGGTGTGGCCGCGTGGGGTCGGGCCTCGCCATTTCGCTCAGCGCCGAGGGCCATTCGGTGGCCATCCTGGACAAGTCGGCCAAGGCCTTCCGCCGGCTCAAGGAGTGGGACGGCCCGTGCATCGTGGGCTCGGGATTCGACCGCGACGACCTCGAGAAGGCCGGCGCGCTCGAGGCGGATGCCCTGGCCGCGGTCACCAGCGGTGACAACACGAACATCCTCACCGTGCGCATCGCCCGGGAGAATTACAAGATCCCCAACGTCGTGGCCCGCATTTACGATCCGCGGCGCGCCGAGATCTACCAGCGACTCGGGATCCCCACCGTGGCCACGGTGACGTGGACCATCGACCAGGTCCGCAGGCGCCTGCTGCCCGACAAGGACGTCAGCGACTGGTCCGACGCCACCGGGCGCCTCACCCTGGTCGACCGCTCACTGCCCGAGGACTGGGCCGGCCGGCCCCTCTCCGAGATCGAGCAACCCGGACACCTGAGCCTGGTCTCGGTGACCCGCGCCGGCGTGCCCCGGCTCGACGGCCGCGAGCTGGTCGGCCAGGAGGGCGACGTCCTGCACATCGCAGTCCTCGACGACGCCCTGCATCAATTCGACGAGATGCTGGCCCGCACCGACGGACGCGCCCAGGACGGCGGGAAGTGAAGGTCGCCATCGCGGGCGCGGGAAGCGTGGGCACCGCCATCGCGTCCGACCTGCACGCCAACGGCCACGAGGTGCTCCTCTTCGAGCAGGATCCCGAGCTGGTGGAGCGGCTGCGCCCCACCCTGGACATCACCTGGGTGGCGGCGGATGCGTGCGAGGTCTCCTCGCTCGACCGGGCCGGCCTCGCCACGGTCGACGTGGTGGTGGCCGCCACGGGCGACGACGAGGACAACCTCGTCATCTCGTTGTTGGCCAAGCAGGAGTTCGCCGTCCCCCGCGTCGTGGCCCGGGTCAACCATCCCAAGAACCAGTGGCTCTTCAACGAGAGCTGGGGGGTCGACGTTTCGGTCTCGACGCCCCAGCTCCTGACCGCCCTGGTCGAGGAAGCGGTCTCGGTCGGCTCGCTGGTCCGGTTGCTCCAGTTCAAGGGCGGCGTGGCCCACCTGGTCGAGATCACCCTGGCGGACGACTCGCCGGCCAACGACACCGCCATCGCCGATCTGGCCTTCCCGCGTGACGCCGTCGTGGTGGCCGTGGTCCGGGCCGACCGGCTCGTCGTGCCGCGGGGCGACACGACGCTCCAGTCCGGCGACGAGGTCCTCGTTCTCGTCACGGCGGATGCCGAGGACGCCGTGCACGCCCTGTTCATCGCCGAGCAGCGGGCGTAGCCGCAACCAGCCGGCAACCCCCGCTCCGCCCCAGTTCAGAGGCACCCAATGTTCACGGGCGCGTCCTTCAATTGTCACGGAGGCTCAAGGCGGGGGGCCGGTCACCCGTACCATTAGAGGTATGGAGGCGGCCTTTTTCGATCTCGACAAGACGGTCATCGACCGTGCGTCGATCGCCGCGTTCGGGCGGCCCTTCCTCAAGGGCGGGCTCATCAACCGGCGGATAGTGGCGCGGGCAGCCATCTCCCAGCTGATCTACCTCTACTTCGGAGCCGACGAGGAGCGGCTCGTCCGCGTCCGCGAGTCGATGCTGGCCCTGACCAAGGGATGGGACCGGGCCCAGGTCCGCCAGATTGTGCGCGAGACCATGCTCCAGACGATGGAGCCGATCATGTACGCCGAGGCGCTCGAGCTCATGGAGCTGCACCGGGCCGCTGGTCACCGCGTCTACCTTGTGTCCGCGTCGCCCGAGGAGATCGTGCTGCCCCTCGCCGATCTGCTCGGCGTCGACGGGGCCATCTGCTCGAGGGGCGAGGTCGACGAGCAGGGGTGTTACACGGGCCGCATGGCCTTCTACGCCTACGGCGACTCGAAGGCCACCGCCATGCGCGAGCTGGCGGAGCGCACCGGGCTCGACCTGGCGGCCAGCAGCGCCTACTCCGACTCGGCCACGGACCTGCCCATGCTCGAGGCGGTAGGCCGTCCGGTGGCGGTGAACCCCGACCGGGCCCTGGCCAAGGTGGCGCGAGAACGCGGCTGGGAGGTGCGCAACTTCATCAAGCCGATCCGCCTGCGCGACCGCGTCGGACGCACCACGCCTGTCGTCACGACAAGCCTGGCGGTTGCCGGCGCGGCACTCATCTTGTGGCGGCGCGGCCTGCGCGGCCGTCACGCCGCGGCCCGCTTGGCCGGGCGCCCCGCCTAGCCGGGCTTCTGGGTTTCTACGCCTCGCGCAGGCGGCGGGCGGCGAGAACGCCCAGGGCGACCAGCACGGCGAGAATGAGGAGCTTCTTCATGGTCGGAGAGCCTACGCGCCGCTAGACCGTAAGCAAATCACGCGCACCGGTGTCCGAGGACGGGTGGCGCAGCTTCGACATGGCCCGCGCCTCAATCTGGCGGATGCGCTCACGGGTCAGGTTGAAGTGCTCGCCGACCTCTTCGAGGGTGCGGGGCTCGCCCCGGTCCAGCCCGAAGCGCAGGCGCAGGATCTCGCGCTCGCGCTCGTCGAGCGGAGAGAGCAGCCGGCCGATCTCGTCGGGCAGGAGGGACACCGCGGCCACCTCGAAGGGTGACTCGGCGGAGCGGTCCTCGACCACGTCGCCCAGCTCGGCGTCACCGTCCTCGCGCAGAGGCTCCGACAGCGAAAGGGGCTCGGCACGGAAGCGCAGCGCCTCGACAAGCTTGTCCTCGGGCATTTCGACCTCGATGCCGAGTTCGGCCAACGTGGCCGGACGACCCAGCTTCAGCTCCAGGCGCGCCTGAGCCTTCTGTACACGGGCCAGCGTGTCGCCGGCGTGCACGGGCAGGCGGATCGTCCGCCCCGTGTTGGCGATGCCGCGGGTGATGGCCTGGCGGATCCACCAGGTGGCGTACGTGGAGAACTTGAACCCCTTGCGCCAGTCGAACTTTTCGACGGCGTGCATCAGACCGAGGTTGCCCTCCTGAATCAGGTCCAGGAGCGGGAGCCCGGAGGCCTGATACTTCTTGGCGATAGACACGACCAGGCGCAGGTTCGACTGCACGAAGGTCTGCTGGGCCTGCTCGCCCTCCATGACGGAGTGGCGAAGCTCCCGCTTCTTCGCGGTCGTCAACCCCTTGGGCGCCTTGGCGACGTCGGCCTCGGCCTCGCGTCCGGCCTCGATGGCCTGCGCCAGCCGGACCTCGTCGTCCTTTGTCAGCAGCGGGTACTGACCGATGTCTGTGAGGTAGAGCCGGACGAGATCCTCGTCATCGCGCTCAATTCGTTCCTTGGCCAAAATCTTCGCCAAACCTTCCGTCCCATGACCACGGCAGGGGAACCTGGCCGGGCTGTCGCGCTCGTGATAGCGCAGCCGACGACCGTTTCGGGCGTACGAGGGCTGCCCAGACATTGTAATGGCACTGTCAAGATGTGTGTACAGCAGGGAAAACGTCCGTTTCGTCAAACACCCGTTCGATCCGGTGCCCGAGCGCGGCATCCCTCTGCAGCACCTCAACGGATCCCTCCAGGAGGGCTCGGCCACCAGGGATCTCGTCTGCCAGCTCCCGGTGGGCTCCCGTCAGGACCTCCAGAACCGAGGCCTCGCAGACCGGGCTCGCCGTCTGGCGGTGCACGCCGTAGACGGCCTGCATGCGGGGGAGAAGCGTCTCGACGAGCGCCGCCAGGCCGACGCGGGGGTCGGATGCGGCGGCCAGCGCGTCGAGCCCCGCGGCCAACGGTCCGGCCGGCGCGGCCACCAGCGCGTCCCGGTCGACACCCGCCCGCACCGGGAGCCGTTCGGCCCAGCGGGCCACCAGCAATCCGTGACGCCGGGACACGCCCGCGCACCAGACCCGCTGCGCGGGTTCGAGCCCGCCCCACGGGCCGTCGCTCATCTCCGTCGCCCAGACACCGCTCAGCTCGAAGATCCGGTTCTCCACCCAGCAGTAGACGCCGATCAGCCGGGCCAGTTCGTCGATGCCGCGCCACCGCTGTGTGGCGACGTCGACCTCAGACACCTGTCGCCTCCTCGAACTCGCCGAGGGCCGAGGAGCGGTAGCGGTTCGTGATGGGCATACGCCGGTCCTTGCCGAAGGCCTTCGTCGTGATGCGCACGCCGGGCGGCATCTGACGTCGCTTGTACTCCGCGCCGTCGACCAGGCGGACGACCTGGTCGACCACCGCGGGGTCGAAGCCCTCAGCCACGAGTTCCGCCGCGGTGCGGTCGCCTTCCACGTAACCCTGGAGGACCGGATCGAGTTCCTCGTAGGGAGGGAGCGACTGGTCATCGCGCTGATCCGGGCGCAGCTCGGCCGAGGGCGCCTTGTCGAGCACGCTGTCGGGAATGGGTCCGGGCAACCCCTCGAGCACCGCTTGTGTGTTGCGGTAGCGGCACAGCTCGTACACGAGGGTCTTGGGCACGTCCTTGATCACCGCGAAGCCCCCGGCCGAGTCGCCGTACAGCGTGGAGTATCCCGTAGCCATCTCGCTCTTGTTGCCGGTGGTCAGGACGATCCATCCCTTGGCGTTGGACATCGCCATGAGGAGCACTCCGCGCAGGCGCGACTGCAGGTTCTCGTCCGTCAACCCGAAGGGCTCGCGTCCGAGCAGCGGCGCCAGCATGGAGGCGAAGGCAACGTGCGCCTCCTCAATGGCGACCGTCTTGAGGTCGATGCCCAGCCGCTCGGCGAGCGCGCCCGCATCGTCACGGGAGCCCTCGCTCGAATAGCGCGACGGCATGGAGATGCCGTGCACGCGCGACGCGCCGAGCGCATCCACGGCAATGGCGGCCACCAGGGATGAGTCGATGCCGCCCGACAGTCCGATCACGGCTTCGGAGAAGCCGTTCTTGCCGAGATAGTCGCGCGTGCCGAGAACGAGTGCGGCGTACACCTCAGCGTGGTCGCTCAGAGGAGCATCGGGCGCTGCAGGGCGCAGCGGTGGCCGGTCGGCCCGCCGGGTTTCGGTCACGGCAATGCGCGGCAGAAGCTCAGTGACGGCACGCTGGGGGTGGGTTCCCACAGGGAGATCGACGACGACGAGGTCCTCCGCGAACTGGACGCCCGATCCGATCAGAGTCCCGTCGGCCGCCATCACGAGGGAGTCACCGTCGAAGACCAGCTCGTCCTGGCCGCCGACCTGGTTCACGTAGGCGATGGCGCAACCGGCCTCGGCTACCCGCCCCGACAGCATGGCGAGGCGCTCGGCCCGCCTACCCCGGTTGTACGGAGATGCGTTCAGATTCACCACGACGTCGGCGCCGCCATGCCCCGCCTGCGCGACAGGGCCCTCGTCGAACCACACGTCCTCACAGATGGAGACGCCCACCCAGGCCCCCGCCACTCCGAAAAGCGGTGGCGGGTCGTTGCTCGGCACGAACCACCGTTGCTCGTCGAACACGCCGTAGTTCGGCAGGAAACGCTTGCGGTAGACGCCCGCCACGCGACCGCCCGCGCACACTGCGGCCGCATTGGCCAATCCGACCCCACCGGGCGCGGCGCCCACGAACCCGACCACCACGGCACAGTCTCCGGTGGCCGCGGCCACCTTTTCGAGCGCCGTCACGTTGTCGGCGACGAACCCCGGCTTGAGGAGGAGATCCTCGGGCGGGTACCCCGGGATGGCCAGTTCGGGCACCACACAGATGTCCGCCCCCGCCGCCTCGGCGGCTGCCAACGCGGTCAGCACCCGGTCAACGTTGCCCGGCAGGTCGCCTACGACGGTGTTGAGCTGCGCAGCGGCAAGGCGCAGATGCGGCATCTCCCCAGATTACCGGCGCGCCCCACCCCGCCCGATGGGGCGCCGAACCAGGTTCCGGAAAGGGCGCTGTCCCCGGGCATGCAAAGCTTGTGCCGTGCAAAGCCAGCGGGATTACGTGCTCCGGACCGTGGAGGAGCGGGGCATCCGCTTCGTCCAGCTGTGGTTCACCGACGTGCTGGGGACCCCCAAGGGGTTCAACATCACTTCGGCCGAGCTGGAGAACGCCCTCGACGAGGGGATGACCTTCGACGGCTCGGCCATCGACGGCTTCAGCCGGGTCCAGGAAGCCGACGTCCTGGCCCGTCCCGACCCCAAGACGTTTCAGCTTCTTCCGTGGCACCACGACGACGCACAGGTGGCCCGTGTCTTCTGCGACATCGCCAACCTCAACGGCACGCCATTCGAGGGTGATCCCCGGCACGCTCTGCGCCGGACGCTCGAGCGTGCCCGTGCGGCCGGCTTCACGTTCTTCGCCTCACCGGAGGTCGAGTTCTTCTACTTCGCCGACGCCGACCCGGAACGGGGCCCGGTCACCCTCGATTCCGGGTCCTACTTCGACCTGTCGGTGGCCGACCTGACGAGCGACCTCCGCCGGCGCTCGGTGCTCATGCTGGAGGAGATGGGCATTCCCGTCGAGCACACCCAGCACGAGGACGCGCATAGCCAGCACGAAATCGACCTGCGCTATACCGACGCGCTCACCATGGCCGACACCGTCATGACCACCCGCATGGTGATCAAGGAAATGGCGCGCCAGGAAGGCGTCTTCGCCTCCTTCATGCCGAAGCCGCTGGCCGGCGTCCAGGGCTCGGGGATGCACACCCACATTTCGCTGTGGGAGGGTGAGCGCAACGCGTTCGTCGACGAGAACGACGAGTACGGCCTCTCCGATGTGGCGCGCCGTTTCATCGCCGGCCTCCTGTATCACGCCCGCGAAATCACCGCCGTGAGCAATCAGTGGGTGAACTCCTACAAGCGGCTGATCGGCGGCTACGAGGCGCCCGTGCACGTCAGCTGGGCCCGCAACAACCGATCCGCTCTGGTGCGAGTGCCCGTCGTGAAAATGGGGAAGCCCGAGTCGACTCGGCTCGAATACCGGGCGCCCGACAGCGCCTGCAACCCCTACCTCACCTTCGCGGTCATTCTCGCCGCCGGGTTGCGCGGCCTCGCGGAGGACTACCCGCTGCCACCCGAGGCCGACGACAACCTGTTCTCGCTCACCCCAAAGGAGCTGGCGAAGAAGGGGATCGAGCAGTTGCCCTCGAGCCTGCACGACGCCGTCAACGAGATGGAGGGCTCCGAACTGCTGGCCGACACGCTCGGTGACCACGTGTTCGAATGGTTCATCCGGAACAAGCGCGAGGAGTGGGACGCCTACCAAGCCCAGGTGACCCAGTTCGAGCTGGATCGCTACCTGCCTCTTCTCTGATCACCACGGACCGATGGACCCTCTCCTCTGTTTCCCAGCCGAACTCCCAGCCGAGGTGACCCTCGCGCTGCAGAACGCGGGCCTCGGGCACCAGAGCGTGACGGGACCCGACGACATGGCGGCCACCGGCCCCGACGGCCATACCACCGGCTATTCGGGCGCGCTGGTCGTCGCGGGCGACGACATGACAGCCGCCGTCGCCTTCTGCCGCCACCTCCGCCTACGGGAGGTCCCCATGACCCCGCTGCTGCTCGCCATCGGCACCGACCAGGTGGGTGAGCTGTTGCTGCGCGACGACCTCTACGACGACTTCTGCGTCCTTCCCTCCCGGCCCGACGAGCTGGTGGCGCGCTTGCAACACCTTTTTTGGCGCACGGGCCAGAGCCTGCGGCCCGACATCATTGAGTACGGGCCCCTCATGCTCAACCTCGAGACGTACCAGGCCGCCGTGTCTGGCCGCGTTCTCGACCTCACGTACATGGAATACGAGCTCCTGCGTTTCTTGGCGGGCCACCCAGCCAAGGTCTTCACGCGCGAGACGCTGCTGAGCCGGGTTTGGGGCTACGAGTACTACGGCGGCGCCCGCACCGTCGACGTCCACATCCGGCGCCTGCGGGCCAAGCTCGGCGAGGAGCATGCCCATCTGATCCAGACCGTCCGCTCCGTCGGCTACCGCTTCGGGCAAGTGGCCTGGCACCCCGGCGTGGGGCAACGCAACGGCGCCTCGGGGCCAGCGGGGGCGGGGGCGGCGGCGGCCCCGTCGGCTCAGACGGCCGGCGCGTAGGCCCAGGCTTCGACCTCAATCCGGGCGCCGATCGGGAGCGCCACCACCGCGACGGCCGAGCGCGTCGGCCGGTTCTCGCTGAAGTACTCCACCCAGACCTCGTTCACGGCGCTGAACTCCGACATGTCGAGGAGGAACACCGTGGTCTTGACCACGTCGGACAGCGTCGCGCCCTCGACCGCGAGCACATCCGCCACGTTCTGCAGTACCTGTCGCAGTTCGGCCAACGTCCCGCCCTCGACCAGACTGGCCGTGCCACTGCTGTCGGTGGCCAAGCCCACCTGACCCGAGGTGATGACCCAGTCACCGACGCGGCGGACGGGGGAGTAGGGACCAACGGCAGGACTCATGCGCGCTCCTCTCAGCCCACCGGTGGTGCCACGTCACGCGTTGGCGCACGCGCGGCGTCGCGCCGTGTCGGCCAGCGACCGGGCAACCCTTCAGCTATCCATGCCGCGGCCAGGGTGGCGACGAACACCGCGTCGGATCCGTTGACGGGCCAGCCGTCTTCGTGGTGGAGCCGGACCGTGACCTCGGGCATGTCACGCGCGGCGAGGATGCCGAAGGAACGAATGGTCAGGTCGACCGGCTCACCGGCGACGTCGAGGGCGATCCCTTCACTCCACACCATGCCGAGCGCCTGATGCACCGCGCCGAGCGCGTAGGAGCGCAGCGTCACGGGACAGAGGATCTCGCCGGCCCAGACGTCGACCTCGACTCGGCCGCGCGACCCGGTGTCGCCATGCAGTTCGACGCGGGCCGCGCCCGCACCGGGAACATCGACGTGCGCCTCGCCGTGCCCCGGGGCGCGCTCGGAGGCGGCGGCGTCGAGCACCACCTGCGCCGCGAGCACCTCGGCCCAGCCCGCGCCGCGCAGGTCGGAGGACACAGGCGGCCCGGCGACGTCGATCATTTCGACCTCCACGCCCGGGCAACATGTCCGCACTCCGGCCACCAGTGGTGCGAGAGCGCCCGAACGCTCCGTGCGCCCAACCCGGACGAGGCCGGTCCCGTCGGGACGGAGTGCGACAGCGAGAGGTGGGCGCTTGGGCCCGCGTCGCACCACGTCTTCACGCCGCCACAGCACGCGGACAGCAGCAACGCTGGCGTCCGCGAGCTCCCGGGCGTCGGCAGGCGCCGGGCTGTGGCGCTTGCCTCCGAACGCGCCGCCGTTCGCCAGGGGGGAGGCGGGGGTGCCGCCGGGGCGGGACCAACTCGCGTCCGGCTCGACGTAGGCGGGCTCGAGCCAGGATGTCTGGAGAGTGAGTGCCCAGTCGCCGTCGGGTACCGCGACGGGATGCGAAAGCGGCACCGTGCTGTTCCTGCCCTGCACGCGGCCACTCCCGGCCCGGGCAGCGCGCAGGCCGGCCGCGAGTGCTCCACCGGCGCCCAACTGCACGAGCGCATCGGGTGGCGCCGAGTCGTCAGCGAAGCCCCCGCCGCCGAGGACCACGTCCGGGCCCGAACTCTGAAACGCCGGCCCTTCGACCTGCGCCCGCCACGCGGCCAGCAGCAGGTTCCGAGGATCGCCCGGGGCCGGCCTCGCGGCACCGTCGACGCCCAGCGCACTGCACGCCGCGTCGACGATGGATTGCCAACCGGTGCATCGGCACAGGTGGGCGCGCAGGGCCGCCTCGATGTCGCCACGCGAAGGCGGCCTCCCCGGTCCTGTCCCTTCGAGCGCGGCGAGCCGCAGGACGATGCCGGGCGTGCAGAAGCCGCACTGGCTGGCCCCGTGTTCGACGAAGGCGGCGGCCCAGCGCTGGCGCAACTCCTCCGGCGCTCCCTCGAGGGTCGTGACCTGGCGCCCGGCGATACGCCGGACGGGTGTCACGCAGGCGACGCGGGGCGCCCCGTCGACCCACACCGTGCAGCATCCGCACTGACCCTGCGGGCTGCAGCCGTCCTTGACGGATCGGCAGCCGAGTTCCTCTCGCAACGCATCGAGAAGGCTGATGCCTTCCTCGACCGCCACAGCGTCCCCGTTGAGGACGAACGGGACTGACCTCGGCGCGGGAGCGCCAACGCTCGTGTGTCCCTCGGGAGTAGAGCCGCTTCCGCTCAGAAGGCGGGGTGCCCGAAGCTCAGCTGAAGGAGGAGCCACAACCGCAGGTGCGGGTGGCGTTGGGATTGATGATGTTGAAGCCGGCGCCCTGCAGGCCGTCGCTGTACTCGAGGATGGAACCGGTCAGCAGCTCGGCGCTGGCCGAGTCCACGACGACCTTGACGGCGCCGAACTCGCGCACCACGTCATCGGCCATGACCTCGGTGTCGAAGAACATCTCGTAGCTGTAGCCGGAGCAGCCTCCTGGCTTGACGGCAACCCGCAGAGCGAGCTCCTCGCCTTCCTCCTGGGCCAGCAACTCGGCGACCTTGGCCGCGGCATCGTCGCTGAGCGTCACCGGTGCCGGCTTCTTCCCGATGTTGACGGAAGTGGACATCGTCGTCACTGGATCCTCCTCGTTGCGCCGTACGCCTGGCGACCGGCAACCCGAGGTGCACGGTGCGCCACGGACGTGCCTATGTTACCGGCGCCGGACCGGGCCGAGCACCCGAGCCGGGAAGGGCCGGAATTCCCCAGCACGCAGGTACAATTCCTGACTATGACCACTCCCGCCTCGCCGGACCCCCCGTCGGAGGAGGCCTCGCGGGCGGTCCGTGTGGAGGAGGTCCGCGACTGCCTGCGGGCGGTGGTGGACCCCGAGTTGGGCGACACCATCGTGGACCTCGGCATGGTCCGTGCGATCACCGTCGAGGGTGGCGACGTCATCGTCGACGTGGCGCTGACCATCGCCGCCTGCCCGTTGCGCAGCCAGATCGAGCGCGACGTGGTGAACCATGTGCGGTCACTCGACTGGGTCAGTTCCGTCGACGTGCAGGTGGCGGCCATGGATGCGGACGAACGGGCCGCCGTCATGGCGCGGGCCCGGTGGAAGGCTCGCGAAGACGCACCCGACACGGCGATCGCCACGTCCACACGTGTGTTGGCCATCGCCTCGGGCAAGGGGGGGGTCGGCAAGTCGTCCGTGACGGTCAACCTGGCTGTGGCGCTGGCTTCCCGGGGCCTGGTCGTCGGGATCCTCGACGCCGACATCTGGGGCTTCTCCGTCCCCCGCCTGCTGGGCATGGAAGGGGACGTCGAGGCCAAAGCCGGGAAGATGATCCCACTGGAGCGCTCCATAGGATCCGGCACGGTGCGGGTGCTGTCGATGGGGTTCCTGGCCGACGAGGAGCAGGCGATCATGTGGCGCGGGCTGGTCCTGACCCGGGCGGTGCAGCAGTTCCTCCAAGACGCCCACTGGGGGGATCTGGACTACCTCCTGATCGACATGCCCCCGGGGACAGGTGATGTCCAGATGGGACTGGCCCGCCTGCTCCCACGGACCGAGCTCCTCGTCGTCACGACGCCGCCGGTGGCGGCCCAGAAGGTGGCGGCCAGGGCGGCCGACATGGCGCGTCGGGGCTACCTGCGTGTGGCGGGGGTCATCGAGAACATGAGTGATTTCACCTGCGAGCACGGCACCACTTACGCGCTCTTCGGATCGGGCGGTGGCGCCCGCCTGGCCCACGGCCTCGGTGTGCCCCTGATCGGCTCCATCCCGCTGCACCCGGATCTGGCGGCCGGTGGGGACATCGGCGTGCCCGTCGCCATGTCGGGCGACGACAGCGAGCTCGGCGCCGTCTTCAAGGAGATGGCCCGAATGATCGCCGAGGATGTGGCGCCGGTCGTCGACGTGCAGGGCTGCTCGGCCCGCCTCATGGAGCGGGTCGAGGCAGCGGTGGCCCAAGGCGGCGTCGCAACCGACTGAGACCGGATGCCTCGCCGAGGAGGCGGTGCTCAGGAGGTGGTGATCAGACGACGCCCCAGCGGGTCCCGATGCTGCTCTCCGCCCCGCTGGCCGCATCTGCCGGCACCGCCCTGCCCTCCTGACCCAATGC
>Ga0302326_10011741_pt1 | contig 18812 bp, 17 predicted proteins | sample Palsa_T0_3_FD_202264 | JGI IMG/M metagenome (GOLD analysis project Ga0302326, IMG submission 202264) | Peat permafrost microbial communities from Stordalen Mire near Abisko, Sweden - Palsa_T0_3 | ecosystem: Environmental > Terrestrial > Soil > Palsa > Peat permafrost | place: Sweden: Abisko...
GCGCCTTGCTTTTGGCGGGCATGGGGCGGCTAGTGCAGATAAAGCATCCGCCCATGGAGACGTCGGAAGTGACGCCTTCGTAGCGGGCGCCCGAGGCGAGATCGAGCAGTTCGGCGTCAGCAGCGAAGGGGTGGCGGATGGCGTAGCGGCGGTCGCGCAGGGCGGCGGAGCGCAGGTGGAGCTTCGAGATTCGGTCGTCCATAGAGATAATGTTGCTCATGGTGGAGCGGGCTGTTCCGGCGGGTGCGTTCGCCGGTGGGACGCGGTTGAAGGTTCAGTTTGGCGCACAGGCCGCGGAAAGAACAGACGAGAAAATCAACGGTGCGCCAAAACGGCAATAATCGCTCAGCCTACAGAGGCGGAGCGGCCAATTCCTTCAATTTGAACACCGGAATTGGCTAGTGTGGCGCGATCTGGCCAAACAGGATGCCCGAAAAAGGGATTGATGGTGAGTTCGGGCCTAGCGAGTCGCCGGGTTCTGCAAGATGTGCAATAAAAGCAGATTCCTCGGGCAAAACCCGGCCTCGGAATGACACGGTGGGTCGCTTGGATGGCCGGCACGACCGGCCAGTTGAATATTGCATGGAACGACAAGGCGTGGCGCGAGGGGCCGGGCGGGTACGGCGGGCGCGTGATAGTCTGGCGGAGCAGGACAATTTCGTACCAATTAACTTATGACGACGGATGGATATCGGCAAAGCGACCGGGTGAATGTACGTATGCCCGTAGAGGCTTCGTGGATCGCAAGCGGCGGCACGGCCGTGAAACAGACGGCGCAGACGCTGCTGGTGAGCCGCAACGGCGGCGTGGTGCGCCTGACGGAGAAGCTCCTGCCGGGGCACGAATTGACGCTGCGGCGGCAACAGGATGGCGACGGGTATAAGGTGGCGCGGGCGCGGGTAGTGGCGGAGATTGATTGCGACAGCGAGGGCTTTATCTACGCGCTGAACCTGCTGGAGCCGCGCATCGATTTCTGGGACATCGATTTCCCTGCCCCGCACAAGTCTGAGGAGGCGCTGGCGCGGTTGCTGATGGAATGCGGCTTTTGCCAGCGGCGCGAAGTGGTGTATTTGAACGAGGCGGATCTGAAATCGTTTGAGATACGGAAGTGCGTGGCGCGGCATTGCAAGCAGTGCGACTCGCCGGCAATCTGGATTGAGGCGGTATCGGAGGGGTTGCGGCGGGATTTGGAACCGGTGCGACCGACGGAACCGCAGAAAGAACGCGTGGTGCCGCGGCGGAATCGTACACGGGTGAAGGCGCGGGTGCTGGCGTGCATCCGGAGGCGCGGCTTTCAGGAAGAAGTGGCGGTGTGCGAGGATTTGTCGAAGGGCGGGATCAGCTTTCGCAGCCGGAATGAGTATCCGGAGGGTTCGCGGGTGGAGGTGGCGGTGCCGTTTACGCCCGGGAGCAGCGCGATTTTTGTGCCGATACGGATTGTGTTTTCGCAGCGGATTGCGACGGCGGGATTGTTTCGGCATGGGGCGGCATATATCAAGCCGCCGATTGATTTTGGGGATTAGATTGGCTTCCCGCAGGGGCTAAAGCCCCTTTTTTTCCGATACGCTTTACGCCACGGCTGAAGCCGTGCCCAAAGACCAAGCAAAAGCAAAGACCAAAAGCCAAAGGCGCTCGATTGCGCGGCCGCTACAACGGCAAACACCAAAATCGATTAGCTGACTACCGGGGCGGTGTCGCGTTCGCGGGCGCGACGGCGCAGGTAGTGCATGGCGATGTTCAGGTAAACTTCGCCGCAGGGCGTCTCGAGGCGCAATACCAGGGCTTCGGTGTCCACGCTGCTGGCCAGGCCTTCCTCGCTAGTGTGGATTTCCGGCGGAAAAACTTTGAAGCGGAAGCCCTGGTCGTTGAGCAGGGTGACGGAATTGCCGATCACCATATTGGCTAGTTCGCAGGCGGTTTCGCGGACGACTTGCTCGGTGGCTTGTACCTCCATGCCGGAGAGTTGCGTGGCGATTCTGACGGCGACTTCGGGCGAAAGATCGAGAATGATGCGGCCTTCGATGTCACCCTTGATGGCGATGAGGGCGGCTACACCTTTGCGGCGATAGGTGTCTTCTTCCATCGCCAGATCGGCGATCCGCACGGGCGACTGCAGGGAGTCGGAGAGGACGGCGTCCGCAGCGTCGATAAACGGCTGGATGAGTTCCATTCTCATGAGCGTGGCTCTCCTGCAAGGGCGACGGGCACGCCGACGGGTGCGCCGGCTGCGGAAGGATCGTCGCTCAAGACGTAGCGCAGAATTTCGTAGAGCACTTCGGGCTTGACGGGCTTTTGCACGAAGTGTTTGGCGCCCTTTTGCAGAGCGGCCAGGATATTCTCCTGATAGCCGACGCTGGAGACCATGACGATGCGGGCGTGTGGGTGCTGGCGCACGATGCGTTCGACGGCCTCAATGCCTTCCATCTGCGGCATGGTGATGTCCATGAGCACGACGTCGGGCTTGGTGCGGTTGAATTCGGCGATAGCGGTCAATCCGTCGCCGGCTTCGCCGGCAATTTCCCCGCCGAACATCTCGATCATCTTCATGAGATTTTTCCGGGCGAAAACGGAATCGTCCACCACGAGGTAGCGGACAGGCTGATTGTCTTTGCGAAGTAGAGCCGCGAATTGTGCCATAAGTCTCTCCCTGTTCCCCGAAGCGCGCTAGCTGCGCAGCGGAGAAACGGTCCTTTTATCAAATTTGTCTTTATCGTCCGCTTCGGCCTTTTCAGGCTTTTCGGGGGCCAGGCGGTCGGTACCGCACTGGCTTACCAGGAATGAAGCGATTCCATCGAGCGGAATAATTTTGCCAGCGTAGCCTTTGACGATGGCAGCGCGGGGCATGCCAGCCACGACGCAAGTGTCCTCGCTTTGCGCGACGGTGACGCCGGCGGCGGCTCTGATGGCACCGAGGCCTTCGGCGCCGTCCTCACCCATGCCGGTCATGAGCAATCCGATTGCGGAGCCGCCGAATTCCTGCGCGACGGATTGAAAGAGGATGTCCGCAGAAGGACGATGGCCGTTCACGTGAGGGGCGTCCGAGAGAACCACCATGTCGCCGCGAGGCATGTGGCGCACCATGATGTGGCGATTGCCGGGACAGAGGAGTACCCGGCCGGCGAGCAGGAGATCGCCGGATTTGGCTTCCTGCACTACTAGCTGCGAAGAATCGTCGAGGCGGCGCGCGAACATTTCGGTAAAACCTTCTGGCATGTGCTGGACGATGACGATGGCGGCGGACAATTCCGCGGGTAGCTGCGGCAGGAGGTATTGCAAGGCGTTGGGACCGCCAGTGGAAATGCCGATGGCGACGACGCGCTTGGCGGGCAGAGCGGCGCGCGGAACTTTGCGCGTGCGGGCCGGATCTTCTTCGCGGGCGGGATTGAGAGGCAGCTTGCGCACCGCGGCGCGTTTGGCGATTTTAATTTTTTCCGCGAGGGCTTCGGCGATGGAATCGAGATTGCCGGAGGCGGCGTTGAGGGGCTTGGCGATGAAATCGACGGCGCCCATGGCGAGGGCTTTGAGGGTGAAGTCCGCGCCTTCCTTGGGCGGCGTGCTGAGCAGGATGACGGGCATAGGCGCGGCGCGCATGATGAGGCGCAGGGTCTCCATGCCGTCCATGCGCGGCATCTCGAGATCGAGGGTGACAACGTCGGGACGCAGCTCTTCGATTTTTTTCAGCGCGAAGGAGCCGTCCATGGCGGTGCCGACGACCTCGATGGCCGGGTCGCGGCTCAGGATGGCCGGGATGAGCTTGCGCATCAACGCAGAATCGTCAACCACGAGGACGCGAGTTCGTTCGTTTGGGCTCAAGCGATCGCTCCTAAGGGGGTGGTGCGACTCAAACGCGACAGAACCGCGGGCACGTTGAGGATGAGCACGACGGTGCCGTCGCCAAGAATGGATGCGCCGCTGACCAGGTCGCTGGAAATGATTTCGGATGGGAGAGCTTTGATGACGAGTTCTTCTTCGCCAACCATGCTGTCGACGACCAGGCCGAAGCGACGATCGGCGGAGCCAATGACGATGACGAAAGAGGTGTTTTTCCTTTTTGCGGGCTGGGGTTCGACGGCGTGAATCTGCGTGAGATGGTCGAGGCGGACGAGCGAGAGGATCTGTTCACGGAGGCGCAGGACTTCGCGCTGATCGACGCGGCTGATGTCCGAGGCGGTGACGCGGGTGATTTCGACGACGGACGACAAGGGAATGGCGAAGAGACGGCCGGCGACGCGGAAGAGGAGCGTCTGGATGCTGGCGAGGGTGAGGGGGGCGCGGAGTTGGATGGTGGTGCCGCGGCCGGGCTGGGTGGTGACGTTTACGGTACCTTTCAAGCGATCAAGGACGTTGCGGACGACATCCATGCCGACGCCACGGCCAGAGACGGACGTGACTTCGGCGGCGGTGCTGAAACCGTTGGAGAAGATCAGGCTGATGGCTTCCTGTTCGGTGAGGCGCTCGGCTTCTTCAGGTTTCAGCAGGCCGTTTTGAATGGCGCGGGCGCGGACGCGCGGGAGGTCGATGCCTTTGCCGTCATCGCGGACTTCAATGACGACCTGCGTGCCCTGGTGATAGGCCTTGAGATAGAGCGTGCCGCGCGCGGGTTTGCCGGCGGCGATGCGCTCGTCGGCATCCTCGATGCCGTGGTCGACGGCGTTGCGCACGAGGTGCATGAGTGGCTCGGCGAGAGCGTCGAGGATGCTTTTGTCGAGGTCGGTGTTCTGGCCGGCGATTTCGAGAGCTACGTCTTTGCCGCATTGCTTGGCGACGTCTCGCACGACGCGTGGGAAACGGCGGAAGAGCTGTTCGACGGGCACCATGCGAATTTTCAGGACGCACTTGTGCAATTCGTCGAGGACGCGGGCTTGAAACGCGAGAGCGTCGGCCAGTTTGGCGCGTACGGGGTCGCGGGCGTGGCGTTGCTCGAGATCGGCGAGCGCGCGGTTGAGCATGGATTTCCCGATGATGAGTTCACCGACGAGGTTCATGACGGAGTCGATGCGGCCGGCGTCAACGCGCAAGCTAGCGTCGGTGACGGCGGCTACGGCGGGGCTGGGTTCGCCAGCCTGCTCGAGGTCGGTGGCGGCGGTGTGGGAATCGGGCGTCGCTTCGGCTTGAGCAGCCTTTTGTTGCGCTTCGAGAAGATCGGCGAGGAGTTCCTGCTCGAGAGAGTTGGCGGCGCGAGCGCGCTCGATGCGAACTTCGCAGACGACGGAGGGGATGTTGCAGCGTGCGACGACCTTGTCTTCGGGAAGGCGGGAGGCGAGGGCGGCCTCGACGATGGTGATGGTAGCGGAATCGACGCTGTCTTCGGGGCGCAGTGCGAGGACGGTGCCGGTGGAGTGCAAGACGTTGCGAATGAGTTGAAAGGCCGCGGCGCGCATGGGGCTGTTGGTATCCACGTGCAGCGCAAGGTTGAAGACCGGCTCGCCGCGATGTTCGGCTTCGGCGATCATGAGCTGCTCGTATTCGGTCCAGGCGAACGCGTGGGACGCGGCGGCTTGCGTGATCGATGGTGTGTTGGCCGCCGGCACGGTGCCAGCAATGTCCCGAATGATGGCGAGAAGTTTATCGAGCGCGGGCGGCTCGGACTTATTTTGCAAGGCGCGGAGCAGAGCTTCGAAGGCGTCGGCGGCGGCTAGAACAACTTCCGCGAGACGCGCGCCCTGCGCGTGAGCGACTTGCGGGGTGAGGACATCCTCGAGTTGGTGCGCGAACTGGCTGAGCGAGGTGAACCCACAGGCGGCGGAATCGCCTTTGAGCGTATGCACAGCGCGGCGGAGACGGCGCAGCACTTCCTCGTCAGTGGGCCGGGCCTCGAGATCGAGACCAGCTTCGTTCAAGGATTGCAGAATCTCCGCGGCGGTCTCAAAAAAGAACGCACGGAGTTCGGCGCCGCGATCTTCGGGAAGATAGGTCACGTGGCGGCCTCGAGGCGTTGATAGGCGGTGCCGTTGTTTTCGTGGATCATGCGAAATTTCTGCGTAAGGCCGAAGAGGCTTTCCGCGTGGCCAACGAAAAGGTAGCCGCCGGGATTCAAGCAGTTCCAGAATTTGTCGATGAGGCGCTTTTGCTCGGCTTCGTCGAAATAGATCATGACGTTGCGGCAGAGAATGATGTCCGTGCGGCGTGGCAGGAATTCGGTTTTAAGATTGTGAAAGTCGAACTGCACGAGGTCGCGGAGTTGCTGCTTGACGGTATATTTGTCGCCGACCTTTTCGAAGTAACGCAGACGGGTGGTGTAGTCGACCGGCTCCATCTGCTGCTCGGTGTAGAGACCTTGCTGCCCGACGCGGAGGATGGCGTAGCTGATGTCCGAGGCGACCATCTCAAGTTTCCATGGCGGAGGGATGATGGGCTTGGGTACCGGCATGTCGAAGGGTAGAGGATTGCGCAGGTAGTAGTACGCTAGGGCGTCGGCGACGAGCATGGCGACGGAGTAAGGCTCCTGGCCGGAAGAGCAACCGGCGCTCCAGATGCGAAGATGGAAGTCGCGGCGTTCCTGTTTGCGCTTGAGAATTTCCTCCAGCACGGTTTTTTGTAACAGGTCAAGCTGCGGGCGATTGCGGAAGAAGCTAGTTTCGTTGACGGTAAGATTTTCGAGCAACTGAGCGAGTTCGGTTTTGCCTTCGCGGCTGGTGAGCAGGCGATAGTAGGCGTAAAACGAATCGAGCTGGCAGACCTTGAGACGGCGTTGGAGGCGATCCTTCAGGAAATGCGAGCGGCGTTCATCGAAGAACATGCCGCACTCCTGATAGACGAGCGTCTGCAGCAGCTTTAGCTCCGGTTCGGTTAGTTCGATCGGTACGGTAAGCGTGGCCATAGGCGTTTTCGTGTGAGACTCAGAAAGTGCGGCGGCGATTCCGAACGGCAGAATGCGCCTTACCTGGCAAGGGTGACCGGCTCTGCGACCTCCTCGAGTCGTTTGTATTCCGGGCGGTGCAGCAGCCGGGTAATGTCCAGAAGAATGATGAGACGGCCTTTGAGCTTTCCAACGCCGACGACGTAGCTGGACTCGCCTTCGGCGAAGACATTGCCCGGCGGCTCAATGTCGGCGGGAGGAATTTTCAGAACTTCGGAAGCGGCATTCACGATCAAGCCGAGGAGTTTGTTGTTGAGCTCGACGACCAGGATGCGATTCTTTTTGTCAGTGACAATTTCGGACTGGCCAAAACGTTTACGCAGATCCATCACCGGGATAATCTTGCCGCGCAGGTTGATTACGCCCTCGATGAGGTCCGGCGCGCTGGGCACGCTGGTAATCTCCGGAACGCGCACGATTTCGCGCACGGAACCAATACGGACACCGTAGGTTTCCGAGCCGATGCGAAAGCCGACGACTTGGATGTCTTTTTCCACCGTTCTCTCAATTCCTACGAATGCGAAAGTTCGGCGTACTCGAGTTCGCGTTCTTCTTCCGGTTGCACGAAATCGCGCCGTTTCCGCGCGTCGCCATACTTGGCGCGAGACGGTGCGGCACGATCGAGGACGAAGCGGTCCATGCTGTCCAGCAGGTGGCGCGAGAGCTTGAGCATCTGCTCGGCGGCGGCGGAAAGCTCCGTGGAACTGGAAGCGGACTGCTGCACGAGTTCGCGCATCTTGTCCATGGCGCGGACGACCGCTTGTGCGCCGCTGGCCTGCTCTTCGACGGCAGAATTGATCTCCTGCGTGATTTCGGTGAGGCGGCTGGTGGCTTTGGCGATTTGCGAAGAGCCCACGGACTGCTCGTTGGTGGCGGCGCCGATTTCCTGAGAGAACTTGTAGACCTCGGTGACCACGTTGGAGATTTTGTGCAGCGCGGTGCCGAGATCGTTGCCGAGATTGAGACCTTCCTCGACGATGCGCGTAGAGCGTTCCATATTTTCCACGGCCTGACGCGCTTCGCGCTGGATGCTCTGGATAAGGTCGGCGATTTCCTTGGTGGATTGCGTGGATTTTTCCGCGAGCTTGCGGACTTCGTCGGCAACAACGGCAAAGCCCAGGCCGTGTTCGCCGGCGCGGGCGGCTTCAATGGCGGCGTTGAGCGCCAGGAGGTTGGTCTGCTCCGCGAGATCGTCGATGACTTCGATAATCTTGCCGATGTCATCGGCGCGATGGCCGAGCACGTTGATGATTTCGGCGGACGACTGAATGGCACGGTTGGTGCGGTTCAGGCCGTCGGTGGCCTTTTCCATGGTTTGAATACCGGTGCTGACTTCTTCGCGGGAGCGGTTGGCGATGTCGAGCAAGACTTTTGCGGTGTCCGCGACGCGCTGGATGGAGGTGACCATCTGATCGATGGATGCGGAGGTTTCCGCGACGCTCGAAGCCTGGACTTGCGTGTTCTTCACCACATTTTGCACGTTGATGCTCATCTCGTGCATGGTGCTGGTGACTTCCTCGATGGCCGAGGAGGCTTGCACGCTAACTTTGGCGGATTCGTCGGCAGCGCCGGCGACCTGATTGGAGCCGGCAGAAACCTGGCTGGCGGAATCGCGTGTGGTGCGCACGAGGGTCTGCAAGCCGTGCGACATGCGCACGAACGCGTTGCCCAAGGTATCGCGCTTAGAACGCGGGACAACTTCGACGCTGAGATCGCCTTCGGCCACGGCCATGGAGACGCTGGCCATTTCCTTAAGGTAGGCGACCATGTTGTTGAAGGTGGTGGCCAAGGCGCCGATTTCATCGTTACGGTGAATGTCGATGTTCTGGTCAAGATCGCCGGAGTCGCCGATTTCGCGGGCCACGGTGATGAGGTGTTGCAGCGGCTGGGTGATATTGCGCGCGGTGATGTAGGCGAAGACGAAGCCCACGGCCAGCACGATGAGCGTGCCGCCGATGGTGACCCACAGGCTAATGGCACCCGCCGCGTCGGCGACAGCCTTTGAGTCATCTGCGGATTTCTTGATTTCCTTGGCACACTGGTCGAGAACCGCAGCAGATTTGGCGAGCCAGGAGCCGGGATCTTTCTGGAGATAGAAAATCTGCAGATCGGAAACGGTGGCGTCGCCGGAATCGACCTGATGACGCTTGGCAAGCATGGGTTTGGCAAAATTGTCGGCCCAACTGGTTTCCGTGGACTCCACCTGCAGAAGGGTGACGCGCAGAGTATCGGTCGAGGCTTGAGCCTGGCCCCGCTTGACGAGATCGGACATGGATACGAGGCCCTTGTTGACGCGGTCTTCGTCGCGAGGGTCGCCGCTGAGGAGAAAGTTGTTGAGATCCAGGCGATTGGTCATGATCTGGCCGCGCACGGACTCGATGGTGCCCACGCCCTCGAGGGCGGTAGCCGCCTGGCGGCGCGCGGAGTTTACTTTCACGCCGGCAAAGATGTTGGCAACCAGCAACAGCGCGAGCAAAATCAGGCTCGAGCCGAAGCCAAGGTAGAGTCGATTCCGAATGTTCATTGCAAAAAGCCTCCACTTCCGCAAAACCGAACTGTCACCGTCACGACGCTCAACGGATGATCGAATCCTGCTTACTGCTGAAAATCAAACTCCACGATTTGCGTGGTCTCATCCGGGCCGGGCATGTATTTCCAGTCCTTTACAGCGTCCTGGCAAGCTTGCACAAGGATCGGATGGCCGCCGACGACGCGCGTGCTCTTGACGCGCCCGTCCGGCGTAACGACGATTTCGAGTTTCACTTTGCCGCTGACACTCATGCGGCGGGCGAGTTCCGGGTAGACCGGCGCAACCTTAGTCTTGAGCTTGCGCCCGGTATCCGGCGTTGCCACGCTCTGGGCGCCAGCGGAACTTGTGGCCAGCATGCTTCCCACCGCCAACGTGAAGAAGATTTTCTGTAGTCGAGCGAGATTCATTGACACCACCCCATGCGCGGAAGCGCGGATTACCCCGCCGAGGGAAAGGCACGTGGGCTGCCATCGCCGTAAGGGGTCAGTGCGACTGGCGGCGAGCGGTACGATCCCAGCTAAGTGAAGGAGAAACGGCAAGTTAGTAAGGAAATCGCGACTCTGCGCGCAAAGCGAGGGGCGGACCCTGCGTCTCATGTAAGCCCGCGAGCCTGCGCGGTTCTCACCCTGAGACGTGCGAGGCTGAGACGTAGTCGCTCTTATGCGATGAGGCAACACCGCGACCCAAGAAGATTGACTCACATTGAGACGAGCGGCTAGGGTAGAGACGCGTGGGGCCCCGGTACGTCGAGCGCAGCATTTTGCGTTCGATGTTGGCGCAGTTTTCTGCGGACGCCGGGCCACTCCCTCTCAATGCGTAGCGCCACATCTAAATCGCCGGCACGTCCGGCGCGTCCGCGTCGCAAGACGGCTCCCACGCCGCCATGGCAAAATCACGCCGAAGAACTGATGGCGCTGGCTGTGGACGCAGCACAATCCCGCCACTTGCCGGACTTTCTGAAACATTTCGCGGAACGTTCCGCCCATATGCTGCGGTCGCTATGGGGCGGCGTAGCGGTGTTTCGCGGGCGCGAGACGGAGCTATATACCGGGGCGCGCAACAAGTCGGCCCAGGGACGGGAAAGTCGGGAGTGGCTTTTTGCCTGTGCGCGCGAATTACGGGGCGAGATTGCCGTGCGGCCACTGCCACCGGAGCAGGCGGCGTGGTTTGCCGCGCCGCAGGGCGAGCTGCCCGCAGTGTTGCTCTTTGTCCCCATCAAAGCGAGCGACGGCGAGCGGCTCGGTGCGCTGACGCTGGCCAGCCGCAACACCGCACTCTCCGACGGAGAAAAACGATTGCTGTCGGCGCTGGCAAGCCATGCGGCGCTATCGCTTGAGAATTTTCGCCGCTTCTCGCAACTGGAACGCTCGAAGCGCCAATGGGTCGAAGACATCGACGCCATCAGCGACTACATCGTGGTGCACGACCGCTCGTGGAACATCGTGCGCACCAACCGTTCTTTGGCTTCGCACCTGGGCGTGCCACCGGCGGCGCTGGTGGGCGAGGCGATGGTCAGCCTGCGGCCCATTGCCGAGACCGGCAGCACACTTCCCTGTCCCTTTTGCATGCATACACAGCAGGCGCGCGAAGAGTATGTGGCGGCTTCCACGGAGAAGATATTTCTGGTGTCGACCTCGCGGACGCCGGCGAGCCACGATGAGGAAGCGCGCACGATTCACGTGTTGAAAGACATTACCGATCGGCGGGAAGCGGAACGGCGATATCGCGAGCTGTTTGACAGCATCCAGGAAGGACTGTTTTTTGCGACTCCGGATGGTCGATTTTTAGATGTGAACGATGCCATGGTTCGCATGCTGGGGTATAGCTCGCGGGAGGAACTGCTGCGGGCAGACGTGAGCCCCCATTTATATCCCGCGCCGGAATCGCGCGAGCGCTTCCTGCGGGCGCTGACCAAGCAGGGCGTACTGCGGAACTACGAAGAGACGCTGCGCCGCAAGGATGGCTCGCTGTTGCATACATTGCAGAATATCTCCGGGGTACGTGATGCCCGCGGGCGGATTGCGCAGATCCGCGGTTTGATGCTGGATGTCACTGAGCAAAAGATGTTTCAGTCGCAACTGCAGCGCGAGCGTGACTTTAACCAGAAGATCCTGAACACGACGCAGAGCATGATTCTGGTGCTGGATACCGCAGGATTGATCAGTTACGCCAATCGGCGCTGCTATGAGGCGGGGTATCAGGAAGAAGAGCTGATCGGCCACCGGCTGGTGGATTGGGTAGACGCCACGCACCGTGGAGAGTTTGAAGGCGCGCTGGAGACCACGGCGCACGGGCACCAAGTGGAGAATATCGAGTTGCCAGTGCGGCGCGGTGACGGGTCCATGGGGCATTTTTCCATCAGCTTAAGCCCCATGCGCGATGAGCAGAATGCCGTGAACAGCGTCGTGGTGGTGATGACGGACATTACCGACGCAGCGCTGCTGCAGTCCAAGCTGGCGCACAGCGAGAAAATGGCCACCATTGGGCGACTGGTTTCCGGTGTGGCGCATGAGGTAAACAACCCCCTGGCGGCCATCCTGGGGTTTACCGACTTGCTTTTGGAAAATCCGGCGGTACCGGACTCTGCCCGCGAGGATTTGAAAATTATTTTGCAGGAAACGCAACGCACGAAGGACATCGTGCAAGATCTGCTGAGCTTTGCGCGCCAACGGCCGGTGCAGCGCGAACTGGTACAGATCAACAATGTTCTGCGGCAGACCATCAAGCTCCGCAGTTACGATTTTGCGAGCCATGGCGTGGAAGTGGAAGAGGATTTCGAGCCGTCGTTGGCGTTCACGCTGGGGGACGCGCAGCAACTGCAGCAAGTGTTCCTGAATATTCTCAATAATGCGTACGACGCGGTGCAAGAATCCGGCCAGCGCGGGCACATCCGCATTTCGACCAAGCAGCGCGGCGAATCGGTGGAAGTGGCCATCAGCGACAACGGTACCGGCATCGTGGATCCGCAGAGAATTTTTGATCCGTTTTACACCACCAAGCAGGTGGGCAAAGGCACGGGGCTGGGACTGAGCATTTGTTACGGCATCGTGCGCGCGCACGGCGGCGAGATTCAATGTTGGAATAATGGCGCGGCGCCGGGTAGCACGTTTCTGGTGCGCGTGCCAGTGGCTACGGATGCCGCGACGAACGCGGTGGCGAAGGAAGCTGGGCGATGAGTACGCCGGTGCTGCAGCAATCGCTCGCGCCGATTCTGGTGATTGAAGACGAGCCCTCGGTGATCGCGTTTTTGCGCGCGGCGCTGCAGCGGAGAGGCTATCACGTGGAACACGCGGCGAGCGGAGCGGACGGCCTGGCATTGCTGAAAGACGGGCGCTACGCGGGAGTGATTTCCGATGTGCGCATGCCTGGGTCGGTGAACGGCGCCGAAGTGCATCGCTGGATCCAGCAGCACCGGCCGGAATTGGCGGCGCGCATCATCTTGATCAGCGGGGATACGGCGAACAGCGAAACGCAGTCCCTGCTGCAACGCAGCGGTACACCGTGCATCGAGAAGCCTTTTCGGGTGCAGCATTTACTGCAAGTTGTGGAGAGAACCTTCGGGAAACCATGAGCCACGAGATGAAAACGCGGTTGTTGGTGGTGGACGACGAGCAGAGCATCAGGCGCCTGTGCATGACCATCGGCACCTCGCTGGGATTTGTGTGCGCCGAGGCGGAGAGCGCGGAAGTGGCGCTGGCGCGGCTGGACAGCGAAGCTCCGGACTTGCTGCTGACGGACCTGAAGCTGCCCACGCGGTCCGGCGTGGAATTACTGCAGCAAACCAAGAAAATTCTGCCGCATACGGAAGTGGCGATTATGACCGGGCATGGCTCCATCGAATCGGCGGTCGATGCCATGAAGCTCGGCGCTTACGATTACATCGAGAAGCCCTTTCGTGTGGAAAAGATGCGGCTGCTGCTGCAGCGCATGGCGGAAAAGGTGCGGTTGGTTACGGAAAATGAATTCCTGCGGGAGCGCGTTAGTGCGGAAGAGAACCTCGACGGTATCATCGGCACTTCGGCGAACATTCAAGACGTGTTGCGCGTCGTGGGCCGGCTAAAAGACACGCGCACGCCGGTGCTGATCTGCGGCGAAAGCGGCACCGGCAAAGAACTCGTGGCACGCGCGATTCATTTCCGTGGCGCGCTGGCGCAAGAGCCGTTCGTCGCGGTGGATTGCGGGTCGCTGGTGCCAACGCTCATGGAAAGCGAACTCTTCGGTTACGAAAAGGGCGCGTTCACGGGGGCCATCAAGTCGAAGGCCGGCTTGTTCCAGGCGGCTAACGGCGGCACCATTTTCCTGGATGAAATTGGCGAACTGCCCCTCGAAATGCAGGCCAAACTGCTGCGCGTATTGCAAGAAAAAGAAGTACGCCCCGTCGGCAGCAACGAAAAAGTCAACGTGGACGTCCGCGTGATTGCCGCGACGAACCGTAATCTTGAGGAGGCCTATCGCGCCGGCACGTTTCGCAAAGACCTGTATTTCCGCCTGAACGTGGTGACTGTGCAGCTCCCGTCGCTGCGCGAGCGGCGCTCCGATATCCCGATGCTCACGCACCACTTCCTCGGCCGATACGCGCAGAGCTCGCAAATACAGGTGACCGCCGCGGCCATGAAGAGCCTGCTGCAGTACGACTGGCCGGGCAACGTGCGCGAACTGGAGAATTGTGTAGCACGCGCCGTGGCCCTGGGCGACGGCAAGATCATCGACGTGGCAGACCTGCCGCCGGCGATTCGCGCGGAGCTGCCCGAAGGGCCAGCGGCGAAATTTCAAGATGCCGCTTCCCTTTCCACCACGGCCCTCGCCGAGATGGAGCGCATGACTATCCTGCGCGTATTTGAAGAAGCGCACGGCGACAAGGCACTGGCGGGCAAGATTCTGGGCATCAGCCGCGCCACGCTCTATCGAAAATTGAAGCGTTACAAAATACCCGTGCGGTCCGACGGCGACGAACAAGCGCCTGAGGAGCAGTCCATGTCGCAGCAGGCCGGTTCGTAAAGAGCCATGCGACCGCGTTGCCCTTGGCGCATCGACACAGGTGCATCGTCACAGTGGTGCATGCGTTGACGATCTTTTCAGACCGGGCATCGCACTAACCTGTACCAAGGTTCACAAGCACAAAATGTCAAAAAGCGTGCCCTGTCGCGTCTGGTACTATCGCGCCCTGAGACGAATCGTTTCAGCCTGAGACGTTCGCCAGCCTCGCCACGCATGAGAAAAACCTAAGCCTCGCACTTTCTTCACTTTCGCAGCCAGCTTCCCGCATTCGGATTTGGCGCACAGCGTGCAACCTTTGCCCCGGCACTTTATGACCGGTCCGAACTCTGTGTGTCTCACAAGCTTGCCTGTCGGGTGCGCTGGCGTTCTCCTGCGGTCGCAAATGCCTCGCGGAAGTGAGCGCTAGCATGCCTAGGTCGGAAGCCAACCTGGCCACCGTATCCACGGAAAATTGCGCCGAGCAACTGGCGCACTTCTTCCCGCGCACAGAGGCCGTGCGCGTTCCGGTACAGGTGATGCCCGGCGGTGCAGGCGAAACGCGGCTGCGGGAGAGCACGGTACTGGAATACGCCAGCGCCGAGCACGCCATTTTCGTTTCGACGCTGCCGCTGGAGTTTGCGGATCGCGTCAAGGTCCGCGGCGGCAGCAACAAAGCTCGTATGGAGGAAGGTACCGTGGTCGCCGTCCAGTATCACGACGGACGCAAGGCCATCGCCGTACGCTTCCTGCGCGGGCAGTGCCATTGGGTGACAGAACCGTGAGCAAAATGACAACGCTGAATCTGCCGGCCCCACCGCGGGTCGATAGCTCGCGCCAGGCGCAGTGGGACGAAGCGCGTATCGTTTTTCCCATCTACGTCGCGCTAGCCAAGCAACTGGCCATCGACATCCCGGTGCCGCCGGCCAAACGCAATCTGCCGGAAAAGGCGGAGCTCGAGCTGTTCAGCCAGATTCAGAGCTGGCTCGACTCCATGGACCAGCGTGTGCTCGTGCACGAATTGCGTCATCTGCTGCAAATGACCACGCTGAATGCCAGCGAATCCGGCCTCCAGGCGCTGATCCAGCGCCACCTGCGCAAACCCATGAAGAACAACGTCGATCGCGACAAGATCGACTTCCTACTGGTGCAATATTTCGCGCTTTGCGCGCCCCCCAAGATTTATCACAAGCAGATTGAACCGGCCGATGTGGCCGCGGTAATGAAACCAGTGCTTGGAGAAGCTTCTCTCGAACCGCTTCCCTGGTGCGAACCCCTCGAGCGCATGATCGAGGCGCTGCGCGAGTTTCGCAGCCTGCGCTCCATGACCAAATCCGATTTCATCGCCCAGGGCCGCAAAGTAAAAGAGTCCGCGGGCGCGAGTTTCTACCAGACGTCCGCTCTGCTGGCTTTCACGCGCTTCAATTTTTTGTTGCGCCGCACGCTCATCGAGTTGATGCACGCGGATTTGATTGCCGTGCGTACCGGCCTCACGCAACTCGACGCCGCTGGTGTAGCGTCGCTGAGCTGCCGCAACTTTGGCTCCATGGCGCTCGAACCTTTGTCCAAGATCAAACAAGCCGCCGACGAATGGAAGCAGCCCTTTCAAAAGGAATACACGGAATCGACGGTCACGCAGGCCTTCGAGAAGCTCATGGGTTTGCGGCAGGACGTAGAGCTGGCGCTCGAAAAAGCGGGGCTGAAGAGCACTACGCCTGCGGAAAAAGCGACCCGGCCTGATGCTTTCGCCAACTCGCTAAAATCTCCGTCCCCAAAACCTGGTGCCGAACCGCGCGAAGCGGCTACGCCAGCCGCCACTGAACGTGTGACGGAAAACGCGGAACTGGATTTCGAGAGTTGCCTCGAGAAAATCTGGGAGCAGCTGATCGCCACGCCACCGTCACGCGGCCGCTCCATGACCACCGTGAAAGTGGGCGGCGCACGCATTCTGATGTCCAGTTGGGAAGTCGCGGCCTTCGTCACGGAAGACGGCCCCTCGGCGGAAGACCTGCGGCGCGCGGTGGTGGCGCGCACCTTGGTCAACACCGCGCTGGAAGCCGCTAAAGAGACGGGCAATGGTACGGCGCTCGATCGCGCGCTGGCCGTGGCCCGCGTTGAGGTCACGCGCCTGCAGGAACGGGTCGATGTGGCCAAGCAAGCCAAAGATACCGAAGCGGCCGTAAATCTCGGCATCAGCACCAAGCGCCTGCTGTCCGCGCTGGATGAAGCAGAAAAGCTGTAGCGGCTCAACGAAATTGTCGTGACAAAGCTGGATTTACAAGTTCTCGGGAGCGCTTCTTCCTTGCGAAACGCCAACGTACTCATACTGACCGACGAAGCGGAATTCGGGCGCCTGCTCACCACCTGCTGGCGGACGGAACGGCAGCCACCCCGCATGACCATCCTCGACAGCGATAACTGGCACGGCCAGGAAACCAGCGCGCACGATCTCGTCGTGGCCGGGCCCATGCGCGATGGCCATCTGGCAAAAATCTTGCACTCGTTCGAACCGACCAGCGCAGTAATTCTCTGCGCCCCGGTCGACACCAAGGAGCTGACGCAGTTGCGCGGCAAACACCCGCGCCTGGTACACATCCCGCTACGCGAAGACTGGACGCAGACGCTGCTACTTGTCGCCGGCGAGTCTTTGCGCCGTACGGAAGCCGTACGCATGGCCCGCGCCGCCGAACGCGCCGCCCAGCGCAACGAACACCAGGCCATGCTCGGCCGCTACATGATGGACATGAAGCACAGCGTCAACAACGCCCTCACCTCCATGCTCGGTAACGCCGAACTGCTGCTCCTTGAGCCCGGCCAGCTTTCCACGCAGTCCCTGGCCCAAATCAAGACCATCCACAACATGGCCTTGCGCATCAACGAGATCATGCAGCGATTCTCATCCCTTTCAAGCGAGATGCGCGACGTTGAGACGCCATCTCATGCTGAGAATGAAGTGGTCCCCGCGCCCGCCGGTACGCGACGCTAAAACCACCTCAGCTTTCGCTAACTTTCACGCAATCAATAACTTGCCTCAGAGAACAAATCACCCGCAACTCCCTGCCACACTGGCCGCCTGCGTGCACCTCCAGTCCCCGGATTAATCCGTGGGAGCTTCGCTGTGCTGAAAAAGGTTCTGATCGTCGATGATTCCCCCGCTCAGGTGAAACTCATCCACAGCTTGCTGGAGCGCGAAGGTTATTCGCCCATCGACCTCAACAATCCGCTGCAGGTCGAAGACACCATCGCCGCGGAACATCCAGCGCTGATCCTGCTCGACGTGGTGATGCCCGAACGCAACGGCTTTCAAGTCTGCCGCGAACTCAAGAACAGCGCGGAGTACAGCGCCATTCCCGTGATCCTCGTCACCAGCAAAGACACGCCCAGCGACCGCTACTGGGGCGAACAGCAGGGCGCGGACGGCTATGTCACCAAACCTTTTACGCGCGAAGACCTGCTGCGCGCCATAAGGCGCTTCGTATGAGCCACGAATTCCACCTCACGCCGCTCTCCGCCGACGTTCAGGATCACCAAATCCTGGAAGCCCTGGGCGTATTGCCGGAGCCGTCGCCCGAATCGCAATTCTGCGTCTTTCGCAGCGGCCGCGAGCGTTTTTGTCTACCAGTATTGGACGTAGAAGAAGTCCTCGAGTGGCCGCTGGTCACCGAACTACCGCTTGCTCCGGCCTATTTGATGGGCATTTTCAATTTGCGGGGAGCGATTGTGCCGCTGATCGACATCGCCATGACGGAAGGTCGCCGCCCGGGCCTGCTGCCGAAAAACGTGGTGGTCGCCGCACTGCACATCGAAAGCACTCACGAAGACATTCGCATCGGCATTGCCGTGGATGAAGTGATCGGCACCTACTCCGTCACCGCCGAGGATTTGCTCGACCAGTCGCCAGAAAACGTTCCCTATTGCGTGGGCATGCTGCGCCACGCCGATCGTCTGGCGCTGCTCATCGACCTGCGGCGACTGCTCGAAGCGTTTCCGGGTCCGGGCATTTGAGTTTGGCATTCCGCGAACGCCGCCGCTGAAAGGCGCGGGCTTCGCTAACGAGTTTTGGAGGAAGGCATGAAATCGCGATTGAGTTCCACAATTTGGATGCTGGTGCTGGCCACCGGCACGGCGCTGCTCACCGTGCTGTGGCTCGCCTATAGCGCCGGACGCCAGTCCGGCGGCGCGGCCATGTTTGAGAGCAACCCGGGTACCTCACTGGTGATTTTCGCCGCGCTCGTGGCGCTGTGCACCGCGGCGTTGCTGGGGTGGCAGCTTAGCAGCCACTTCGTCACCCCAGTCACGGAGTTGGCGGAGTTCTCCGAGCGTCTGGCCGCCGGCGATCCACGCGCGCGCGTGCAGGTCAACTCCAATGATGAGCTTGGCTACATCGCCGAAAATCTTAATCGCGCCGTCGCCCGCGTCTCCAAGGCCAGCAACAATCAGGAAGCCAGC
>Ga0302326_10011744_pt1 | contig 18809 bp, 19 predicted proteins | sample Palsa_T0_3_FD_202264 | JGI IMG/M metagenome (GOLD analysis project Ga0302326, IMG submission 202264) | Peat permafrost microbial communities from Stordalen Mire near Abisko, Sweden - Palsa_T0_3 | ecosystem: Environmental > Terrestrial > Soil > Palsa > Peat permafrost | place: Sweden: Abisko...
ATTGTGAACCAGTTGCGCGAGCACCGGGTCCGGCGGTCCCGAACCGCCGGGCTCCCAGTCCTGCACGGCTCCGAACTCGATCGCGATCCCGAGAAAGCCCTGGGGCAGCGGACGGGCGACTGACGTGCCGGATACCGACACGCTCGACTCGTATGCGCTCGCCGTCGCGGCCTGCACGCCACCCCAGGCAAAGGCGAGCAGCAGGCCGAGCACGACGACGAATCGGCCCAACGCGCAACCGATCATCACACCAGTATCGCGAGGCGAGCAGACGTGGGGCGGGTCACCGCCTCGATCACCTGCCGGCGGTCTCGGCGCGGCGGAGAAGGCGGTGTCCCTGCCGTCGCTCGAATTGGAAGATAGCCTGAGCGGCAACACCTTTGGGTGGGGCTCATCTGTCGACTTCTATTACGTCGCCGGGGTCTGGCTGCTGGTCGGAGTGGAGCCTGGCTGTAGTCCGCGGTCCTCGTCGACGCTATCGACGCAGCCGCAAACTTCTATCGCCACTATGGCTTCGGGCCTGCCACCAACGACGGCTTGACGCTCTCATGGTCCCGGTCGGAACCATCCGGACGTGCTTCGCGGAACCCAGCGGTGGGACGGCGGACCCCTAGCCGCGAGCCCTTCGTCGCCGTAGACGTCGTCCGGTGGTCAACGAGCCCACGGCCGCGGATCCAATCACTGGGCGTCCGCGTGAGTGCGCGATCATCTGACGAAAAGGACTCGCGAGGGCGGGAACGCCGCGGCGCGCTCGGTTGCCGGGCTTACGTGCAGGGCGGTCGCGCGCGGTTCCTTTCGTGTGAGGTGGATGCGAAGGGCGTGCGTGGAGGTACCGGCTCGTGGTGGTCAGCTTTAGGCCGAAGGTCGCAGGTTCGAATGCTGCCCCTGCTATCGCCGAATCGCCCGTCGATACGGCACAAAGAGAGGCCCGGAGATCCGGGGCTTTGTCGTTTTCAGGGGTCGTGTCAAAACCATGTCAAACGTCCCCAGGCGGACGGGACGCCACGCGCTGGACGATCTGAGCGGCCGCCTCGGGCCTCCATGCCGGGCAGGATGTGCACGTGCTGCTTGAGCGTGAACACCGGCGACTCGTGCCCGAGACGCTCGTGGACGACTTTTACCGGGACGCCAGCATCCAGCGCAAGGCTCGCGTGGGTGTGGGCGAAGATGGTGGAGCCGGATCCGCCGCAGGCCGACGTTGGCCTCGCCGGCGCTCAGACTGAGCAGGAGATCGCCGGCCAGGGCGGTCTGCTGGGCCAGCTCAGGAAACGGCTGGTGAAACGCGCGACGGAGGTCGAGCTGACTGACCATCTCGGCTATGAACCCCATCAGGAGCCGCCGGGTGGTGCCGGGAACACGCGTACCGGGTCGACGCCGAAGCGGTTGATCACCGACAACGGCGAGGTTCAGATCAACACCCCCGCGATCGCGCCGGGAGCTTTGACCCGCAGATCGTCAAAAAGCGCCAGCGGCGGTTCGAAGGGTTCGACGACCAGACCCTGGCGCTCTACGCCCGCGTGCTGATGTCGACCCGCGACATCAGCGCGCACCTGGCCAAAATCTACGGGGTGACCGTCGGCCGGGATCTGATCTCGTGGTTGACGCGAGGAGCCGTCGAGCTGTACGCTAGCGAGGAACGTGTGATCCGCTGAACGGAACATCCTAGGTGAGGTGAGGTGGATGGTAAGCGACGAGTCCGGCGGGACCGATGAGCGCTTGACCGGCGCGCCGGAGCGGCAGATGTATGTCAATGCCGAGTGGGTCGACGCGAGCGACGGCGCGCGTCTGGACGTCATGGATCCGGCAACCGGCCAAGTCGCGGCGACCGTCCCGGACGCTGGCGAGGCGGACGTCGAGCGCGCTGTGGCCCACTCGCGCCGCGCATTCGACGGTGGCGCCTGGAGCAGCGTCGACACGCGTGACCGCGCACGCCTGCTGCACCGCATGTCCGACATCCTGCGCCGTGACGTGCAGCGGATCGCCGAGGTCGAGGTCGCCGACAACGGCAAGCCCTTGGCCGCGGCGTTGTGGGACGTCAGCGAGGCCGCGTTCCTGTTCGAGTACTACGCGGGCTGGGTGACCAAGCTGATGGGGGACATACCGCCGGTCGGCCGTGACGCGCTGAGCATGGTCGTCAACGAGCCGGTGGGGGTGGCGGGGCTGATCACGCCGTGGAACTTCCCGCTGTTGATGGCGGCCCAGAAGGTCGCGCCCGCGCTCGCCGTCGGCTGTGCCTGCGTGCTCAAACCCGCCGAGCAGACACCGCTGACGGCGCTGGAGCTGGCGCGGGTCGCCGAGGAGGTCGAGCTGCCGTCCGGCGCGCTCAGCGTCGTCACCGGCTACGGCGAGACTGCCGGCGCCGCGCTCGTGCGCTCGCCGGGCGTGGACAAGATCAGCTTCACAGGCTCGCTTGAGGTCGGACGGCTGATCAGGCGAGAGACCGCCGACTCGATGAAGCGCGTCACCCTTGAGCTGGGGGGCAAGAACCCCAGCATCGTCTTCCCGGATGCCGACTTCGACGCGACGATGGACGGCGTCTGCCAGGCGGTGTTCTTCAACCAGGGTCAGGTGTGCGGATCGTGCAGCCGCGTGTTCCTGCACCGCGATCTCCACGACGACGGCGTTGCCGCCATCGAGGAGCGCGTGAGGGCGCTGCGCCCCGGGTTCGGGATGGACGACGCCACCACGCTCGGGCCGCTCGTGAGCGCCGAGCAGCGCGAGCGCGTGGCGGGCTACGTTGACATTGGCCGCCTGGACGGTGCGACGCTGGCGGCGGAGGGGGCGCTGCCTACCGACGGGCGACTGGCCAACGGCTACTTTGCCGCGCCGGCGGTGTTCACCGGTGTCACCAACGACATGCGCGTCGCTCAGGAGGAGATCTTCGGCCCGGTTATGTCGGTGCTGGAGTTCGACAGCCTCGACGACGTGATCGCCCGGGCCAACGATGTGCCCTACGGCCTGACGGCGTCGGTCTGGACGCGCGACGTGACCAAGGCGATCCGGGTAGCCCAGGCTCTGCGCGCCGGGACGGTGTGGATCAACACCACGCTGCAGGCGCCGTCGGAAGGGATGTGGGGTGGCTTCAAGGGGTCCGGGATCGGGCGCGAGCTCGGCCCCTACGGTCTCGAGGAGTACCTGGAGAAGAAGCAGATCTATCTGAGTCTTGCGTGAAGCCGATGGTCGTCCGCGGCTTTCGCATCCACCGGCTGTCGGTCCCGATGCCACGCCGCTACATCAGCGGTATCCACGACTACCGGACGACCGAGAATGTGCTGCTGGAGCTGGACACCGGCGACGCCGTAGGCCGCGGCTGGGTCTTCGCCTTCCTGCCCCGTCAGGTCGACGCGATCCAGACGATCGTGACCGACCTTGCCCAGACGCTCGTCGGGACGGCTGTCGACAACCTCCGGGCCACCTGGGCGATGCTCTGGGCCCGGATCAACTTCGTCGGTCAATCCGGCCTGTCGGTAATGGCTCTGGGGGCGATCGACACCGCGCTCTGGGATCTCCTCGCCCAGCAGGCGAACATGCCGCTGCATCGCCTGCTGGGAGCGGTTCGCAGCACCGTGCCGATGTACGGGAGCGGTGGGTGGTTCACCTACTCCAAAGAGGAGCTGCTCGAGGAGGCGCTCGCCCTGCGCGCACAGGGCGTCACCCACTACAAGTTCAAGATCGGTCACTCGGACCCGGCCATCGACATCGACCGGATCGAGTACGTGCTCGCCGGCGTCGGCGACACGGTGTCGGTGATGGTCGATGCCAACCAGGTGTGGACGGTGGAACAGGCCATTGCCCAAGGCCGAGTGCTGGAATCGCTCGGCGTCTCGTGGTACGAGGAGCCGGTCGCGGTCCAGGACGTGGCCGGGAGCGCGCGCGTGGCGGAGGCGCTCGACGTCCTGCTGGCCACCGGGGAGACGGTGTTCACCCGCGACGGGTTCATGCCGCTGATCGAACGGCGGGCGGGTGACGTGATGATGCCCAACGTCGTGCGCTGCGGCGGGCCGAGCCAGTTCATGCACGTCGCCACGCTCGCCGAGTCACGTCACCTCCCGGTCTCGTCGCACACCTACATGGAGATCAGCGCGCAGCTGATGGCGGCATGCCCGAACGCGGCGAGGGTCGAGTACATACCCGGCTGGTGGGATGCGTTGTTCGACGGTGCGCCCGAGGTCCGAGACGGAATGATCCATCTCTCCGATCGTCCCGGGCTTGGCTTCGCGTTCTCCGAGCGGGCACTGCACGACTTCTCGCTCGCCCCCGTCGTCACAGGCGTCACATGATGCCCGCCGCCGAGGGGCGCGCCGCGGAGGTATTGACAGCGACGCCGTGCAGCACGTCCCGCTGCGGTACCGGTGGCTGCCGCGCGAGCGCAGGGCAAGGCGCATCTCGAAATGAACGAGCGAGGAGGCAGACGTGATGCAGATCGACCTGGAGGATCTGGCGGCCCGTGTTGGCAGGCTTGAGGATCTGGAGGCTATTCACAGCGCCTGGCGTGACTACCTGTTCGGCCTGGATTCGGCGGACTACGAGTCGCTGGCCAACGTGTTCACCGCGGACGCCGTCCTGGACATGGTCGGGCTCGATGACTACCAGCCCGGCCAGGATCGCGCTTATCACGGTCGCGAGGAGATCATCGACGAGTTCTACAAGCCGGTCATCGACACGGTCGCGAGGCCTGATCTGGGGATGTTCTACACCGGCCATCACGGCACGAACATGGAGATCGACCTCGACGGAGACGAGGCGACCACGCTTGCCTACTTCTTTGAGATCCTCGGCAACACGCAGCTGTTGATCGGCACCTATCAGCACCGGATGCGCCGCGAGGCCGACCGGTGGAGGATCGCCTATATGCGGATCGCCATCAGATACCGGGCAAAGCTCGAGGCCAGCGACTTCGGCGGGCTGTCGCTGGCCGAGGTCCGCAGCATGCCGGTGGGCTGAGATCGGGCCGCTTGCCATGATCGTCCGCGGCTTTCAGACACATCACCTGTCGATCCCCTTGGGGCGGCGGATGGTCAACGGGAACTTCGCCTTCGACGGGCTGGAGCACGTCCTGCTCGAGCTCGACGTCGGCGACGCGGTCGGCATCGGGCACACGTTCGCATTTGAGCCGCGGCAGGCCGAGTCGATCCGCGTGATGGTCATCGACCTCGCCGAGACGCTCATCGGACGGTCGATCGAGAACGTGCGCGGGATCTGGGGCGAGCTGTGGCAGCGCATCAGCTACATCGGTCACGGCGGCCCGCCGGTGATGGCGCTTGCCACGGTGGACACCGCGATCTGGGACCTGCTCGCCCAGCAGGCTGGCCTGCCGCTGTACCGGCTGCTGGGGGGCGTGAGTGACTCTCTGCCGGTCTATGCGACCGGCGGATGGCTGAGCTGCACCCACAGCGAGCTCGTCGAGGAGGCACGGCAATTTCGCGAGCGGGGAGCTGGCGATTACAAGATGAAGGTCGGGCACGCCGACTGGCGGAAGGATGTCCGCCGCGTCGAGCACGTTCGGGCCGCGATGGACGCCGGTCAGCGGCTGATGGTCGACGCCAACCAGGCCTGGGAGGTGGCTGACGCGCTCGCCGCCGGCCGCGCCTTCCAGGACCTCGGGGTGGTGTGGCTGGAGGAGCCGGTGTCGGCGCATGACACCACAGGATGCGCCCGCGTCACCGCGGCGCTCCGCCTGTCGGTCGCGACGGGGGAATCCCGGTTCGCCCGCCACGGTCTGCTGCCGCTGCTCGACGAGCGCGCCGCCGACGTGCTGATGCCCGACGTGATGCGCTGCGGCGGGCCCAGCGAGTTTCTCCACGTCGCGGCCGTTGCCGATGCCCGGCGGGTGCCCGTGTCCTCGCACTGCTTCACCGAGGTCAGCGCCCATCTGATGGCTGCCTGCCCAAACGCCGGACCGGTCGAGTGGGTTCCCGGCTGGACCGAGCAGCTGTTCGAGCCGGCGCTGACGATCGCTGACGGGGCGATCCATCTCTCGTCGTCCGCCGGTCTCGGCTTCCGGTTTGCCGAGCGGGCGATTCGCGACCACGGGGTCGACCCCGCGCCGCGGACGAGCGTGCTGATCCCATGAGCGACGTGGTGCGGCGACTGCTGCAGGGAGGCGTGGACCTGCACTGCCACTCGGGTCCTTCGCCCTTCCCGCGACGGGTCGACCATGTACAGATCGCCCGTCATTACGCGGCGTCGGGCTTCCGGGCCGTCGTCGTGAAATCTCACCACCACGTCACCGCCTTCGACGTGGCCGCGCTGGGCCCGCACGGCTTGGCCGGCCTGCCCGTGGAGGTCTGTGGGGGCGTCGCGCTCAACGGCCCCGTCGGCGGGGTCAACCCTCGGGCAGTCGATCTCGCACTGAAGATGGGCGGCCGCGTCGTCTGGCTGCCGACGATCGGCGCGGCGCGCCACATCGCGTTCCACGAGGCGCACCCCGACGCGTTCCCGCACCCCGCGATGCAGCTGCTCTCCGAGGAGGCCATTGACGTGGTGGGCATCGACGGGGAGCTGACCGCCGGTACGCGGGAGGTTGTCGAGCTCGTTGTCGAGGCCGACGCCGTGCTGGCCTCCGGCCATCTGTCGCCTGCGGAGATCGAGATGGCCTTCGAGGCGGCGGTCGCGGCAGGAGGGCGGCGGCTACTGCTCAACCACCCGAACTTCATCGTCGAGGCCAGTCCCGACGTCGCCGCGCGACTGGTGGGCCTCGGCGCGTATGTCGAGCACAATCTGAGCCTCTACGACGAGGACTCGACGTTCCACCGCTGGTCGGTGGAGGTGCTCGCGGACTGGATCAAGGAGATCGGCGCTGAGCACACGATCCTGGCCTCCGACCTCGGGCAGAAGGGCAACCCCCTGCCGTTCGATTCCTACGTCAAGGTGTGTGAGCGGCTGCTCGACTGCGGCGTCCGGGAGCGCGAGGTGCGGCGGATCACTGTTGACAACTCAGCCCGGCTGCTCGGACTGGAACCGTGGTAGCCCATCATAAGGAGGAGCACATGTCCGTCGAAGCCCCGAATCGTGCGGCCGAAGCCGCCGGCCGGTCGGCGATCAAGACCACCGCGGCGGTGATGAAGGGCACCAGCCGCCCGTGGGAAGTGATCGAGCTGACCGTCGATCCGCCGCGAGCCCACGAGGTCCTCGTGCGCTACGTCGCGTCAGGCCTGTGCCATTCCGACGAGCACCTGCGCACCGACAGGTTCTGGGGCGACATGGCCCGCTACCCGATGGTGGGTGGTCACGAGGGGGCCGGCATCATCGAGGCGGTCGGGCCGGGCGTCAGCTCGCTCGCGGTCGGCGATCACGTGGTGTGCTCGTTCCTGCCGGCTTGCGGGCACTGCCGCTGGTGCTCGATCGGGCGCCAGAACCTGTGCGATCTGGGCGCCGACCTGATGTCCGGCGCCCAGGTTGACGGCACCTTCCGCTTCCGTGACGCCGACGGTCTGGAGTATGGCGGCCTGTGCATGCTCGGCACGTTCACGACCCACGGCGTAATCTCGGAGTACTCGGCGGTCAAGGTGGATGACGACCTACCGCTGGAGATCGCCGTGCTCGTGGGCTGCGGCGTCCCAACCGGCTGGGGCAGCGCCGTCTACAACGCCGAGGTGTCGGCCGGGGAAACGGTCGTCATTTACGGGATCGGTGGGGTCGGCATCAACGCAGTGCAGGGCGCCCGGTACGCCGGCGCACGCCATGTGGTGGCGGTCGACCCGCTGGCGTTCAAGCGCGAAAAGGCGGCCGAGTTCGGCGCGACCCACACAGCGGCCACTGCCGACGAGGCGTTCGCACTGGTCCAGCAGATCACCAACGGGGTGGGCGCCGAGAAGGCGATCATCACCGCAGGAGTCGTCGACGCCCCCACGGTGTCAGCGGCGGTCGACGTTGTTGCCAAGGGCGGCTGCGTAACGATCACGGGGCTCGCGCCCGTCGAGGAAAAGAACATCCAGCTCTCGAGCGCGATGCTGACACTGTTCGAGAAGCGCATCCAAGGATCCCTGTTCGGGTCATCGAACCCGTTCTGGGACATCAAGAAGATGCTCGAGCTCTATCGCCTCGGGCAGATCAAGCTCGATGAGCTCATCACCAGGCGCTACAAGCTGGAGGAGATCAACGAGGCCTACGAGGACCTCCTCGCCGGTAAGAACATCCGCGGCGTCATCATTCACTGAGGTGAGCGAGCTGGGGAACGTCCTGCGGGCGCGGATCGCGGAGGGCCGCGTCGTCGGGACGTTCCTCAAGCTGGCCGCGACCGAGACGATCGACCTCGCAGCCGCGCATCTGGACTTCGCGGTCGTCGACCTTGAGCACTCACAACTCGATGACGGGTCGGCGGGACGGCTGGTTCGCCATGCCCGGGCCCTCGGCTTTCCGGCCGTCGTCCGCGTGGCCTGGCCGGAACGCGAGCGGATCAACCGCCTACTGGAGGCAGGGGCGGCCGGGATCCAGCTTTCCACCGTCCGTCGCGCCGAGTCCGTGCGCCGGCTACGCCACGCCATGAGCTACGCGCCACATGGCGCCCGCTCCATTAGCCTCGGACAGCCCGCCGCGGGATACGGCGCCGTCGAGCTCCGAAGCTTCCTGGACGCACAGGGCGACGGGGCGCTGCTCGTCGCCCAGATCGAGACCGCCATCACCGACGACCCGCTGCCGCAGATCGCCGCCGAGCGCCCGGACGTGCTGTTCATCGGACCGATGGATCTCACCGTCGACCTCCGGCAGGATCGCGACCGTGTCAAAGCCCGCATCGACGAGATCATCGCCGTCGCCGCTGACGCCGGCATCGCCCTCGGGGGCGCGGGCGTCCAGGCGCCGGCCATCCGGTACGACGTCATCGGGTCGGACATCGCGATGCTCCGCGCGGGGTTCGCCCGGACCGCGGTGAACCCGGTCACGTCGCCATGAGCACAGCCGTCGACGACAGTCAGGAGCCGACGGACGGCGAACGACGGGATCCAGTGACCAAGGCGTTCCGGATGTTGGCGTGGATGGCCGACTCTGACCAGGACCGCTGGGGAGTGCGCGAGCTCGCGCGCGGGCTCGAGATCGCCCCGAGCACCGCGCACCGGACAATCTCGTCGCTGGAGGCGGCCGGCGTCCTGGTTGCCGACCCGCAGACCGCTGGATATCGCCTCAGCCTCGAGTTCCTGCGGCTCGCGTCAAAGGCAACGGAGGACGTCCCGATCCGGCACGCGGCGATCGCCCACATGCGGGCGCTCGTCGACACAACCAACGAGACCGCCTATCTCGGCGCCTACGATGCCGCGCGCCGAAAGATGATGTACGTCGAGACCGTCCCCTCGTCGCACCCGCTGCGCTACGTGCTGCCGATGCACGAGTGGCTGCCAATGCACGCGGGGGCCGGAGGCCTCGGCATCCTCCCCTTCCTCGGCAATGAGGAGATCGAGGACATCCTTCGGCGCAACGCGCTCGAGCCGCTGACCGACCGGACGATCACCGACGTCACAGAGCTGAACCAGGAGCTGGCGCGAATCCGCCGCGACGGTTACGTCCTCAGTATCGGTCGGCTGATCCCCGGGGCCGTCGGGATCGCCGCGCCGATCTTCGGGTCGGACGACCGAGTGATCGGCGACATCGTGCTCGCGCTGCCCGAGGTCCGGCTGCCCGCCGAGATCGCGGAGTCTCTCGGCCACGACGTCATGGTGTGCGCCAATCGAGTCACCGTCGACCTCGGGGGCAGGGTCCGGGAGTCCGAGGCATCCAACCGATCAAGGAGCAGGCGATGAAGGCCAGCTGGAACGAGATCCCCCCCGAGGTTGTGCGCCCAGGGGTGACGCGACGCGGTTTCGGCACCGACAACTGCCTGGTGGTCATGAACCATTGCGCGCCGGGTATGGAGCTCAAGCCCCACAGCCACGACTTCGATCAGATCGCCCTTTTCACTCAGGGCCACGCGATCTATACCGTCGACGGTGTTCGCCACGAGGTCGCCCCCGGCGACGTCCTGCTCATCCCCGCCGGCCAGACGCACTACTGCGAGCCCGTCGGGGATGAGATCGTTCACAACATCGACATCTTCGCGCCGATGCGCGCCGACTACGCCCACCTGCTGGCGTGGATGAAGGACGCCGCGCCGCCGAGCTGACGTGGCCGCGGCCAGCCGCGGGCGTTCGAACTTGTGTCCAGCCGCTACGAGTGCGCCACAGCATGATCGTCACGTCCAACCAGCCCTCCAGCCCCTGGGGGCAGATCCTCGGCGACGACGCAGTCGCGACAGCGATGATCGACCGGCTGATCCACCACTCCGAGATCCCGTCGCTCAAGGGCGAGAGCTACCGCCTGCGCGACAAGGACCTCGATCCCCAGCCGGCGCTGGCTTCGTCAATCGGTCGTCGCGTGCAGCTCGACGCCCGCCCCAAGGCGATCGTCCATCAGCCTGAACGCGCCCCGCCGATCAACCTCAGCAAGCAGCCCGGCCGCGGCAAGCACATACTCCACGTCAACCGCCAGCCGCGGCTGGCGCGGCGTGAGCGACCGACTGTCGCATCGTGACAGCGGATCGCCTTGGCGTAAAGGCGAACACAAGGTCCGTGCGTCCGCAAGCGCTTGGTCGCGGCCAACACCCGAGTGGTTCCCACGCGACCGAGCAGTCACACACCGGCTCGCCAGACGACTGCTGCCACGAAATTTTCAGCACTCCCGCGGAGCCTTCTCACGGAGCTCGAGACGGCTGCTTACGGCCGGTTGCAGCAGCACCTGGTCGGCTGCGTCCTCGATTTCGAGCCCGAACGTCGAGGCCTTACTGACGAGTGCTTTCGATCCCTTGACCCGCAGAGCGGGTGATCGCTTTGGCAGACGGAGCGATCACGAGCCGCCAAAGGGTCGCGTGATCGAGTTGCCGCGGACGCGATCGTCGGCTCGTCGAGCTCGTCGGCGACGAGGCGATCGGTGGGTGAACTGGGGAGCTGGCATGGATGACGGCGGCTGGCGTCACCCACAGCTGGGTCGCCCGCTCGTCCCGGCGCTCACGGCTGCAAGCCGCGGGAAGCGGTAGTGGCAGCGAGAGTGCTGAGTTGGCGACTTTGCAGAAGCAACTATTGGAGCATCCGCCGGGGCCGTTAGCGCACCGGGCCTGACCGGGATCTTTGATGAGTTGCCCCGGTTGGGCGTGGGGTTGGTGGGCTTGAGCTGTCGCGGTTTGGTCCGGCTAGGCGTCGATGCTTCGGTAGAAGTCAAGGAGCGCCCGCGCGAGCGCGTCGGGGGCTTCCATTGCTGCGTAGTGGCCGACGCCGTCAAGCGTGGCGGCGCTGACGTGGTCTGCGACCTGGGTCATGGTGTGGTGGGTGAAGTCCCGGGATCCGGCGCCGATCGCCAGGACCGGTATCTGCAGCCTGCGCTGCGTGGCCAGCCGCTGGATCTCGTCGCCCTCTTTGAGGATGGAGCGGTACAGGCCGCCCGCGCCGCGAAAGCCATCCGGTCGCGCGAAGGTGCGGGTGAACTCGTCGACGTCCTGGTCGGTGATCGCGCCCGGGGTCGCGCACATCGCGGGGTAGGCGTAGCCGGCCAGGAACTCCCGTTCGCGGTCGGCGAGCAGCATCTCGGGGATCCCGGGCGCGGCGAGCACCCCGATGTGCCAGGCGCCTCCGTGGGTCACGTCGGCGAGCGTCTCCAGTCCAAAGCCGGGCAGGCCGGTCTCGACCGCGGCGAAGCTCCGGATCAGCTCGGGATGAACTGCGGCCAGCCGGAAGGTTGTGGGTCCGCTGATGTCCTGGCCGGTGAGGTGCATCGCACCGAGGTCCAGCTCCTCGATCAGCTGGCGCAGGGTCTGCGCCGCGGTGGTGCTGGTGAGTTCGTCGGGCGCGTTAGCGGAGTCCCCGAACCCAGGCAGGTCGACGGCGATGACGCGGTGCTCGGCCGCGAGGCGCGGGATCAGCTTGTGGAACGCCCACCAGCTCTCAGGGAACCCGTGGACGAGCAGCACCGGGGTGCCGTCAGACCCGGCGCTGACGTAGTGCAGGTCGGTGTCGTTGAGGGTGGTGTGGTGGTGGGTGACCTCGGGGATCGAGGCGCCGGTGGTGGTGACGGTCATGCGCGCTCCCTTGATGAGACAACTTGGTTGTCCCACAGAGACTAGCAACCAGGTTGTCGCTAATGCAACCTGGTTGTCTATGCTCACGATATGTCTCGCTCCGGGGCCGATCTCGCGTTGCTGCTCCTCGGGGGGTTTCGTGCCCTGGCAGACGCCGCCAGCGTCGAGCTGGCCGCGCGTGGGCATGAGAAGATCCGCCCGGTCCACGATTTCGCGATCCGCGCGATCGACGCTGGCGCCGATACCGCCTCAGCGCTCGCGCGCCAGCTCGGTGTCTCCAAGCAAGCCGCCGCCAAGACGCTCGGCTTCCTTGAAGAGCGCGGCTACGTCACCGGCAACGCCGACCAGCGCGACCCCCGCCGCCGCCGGTTCGCCGTCACGCCAGAAGGCCACGCGCTGCTCGCCACCGGCGAGCAGGTCTTCGATGAGCTCCGCGACCGCTGGGCACAGCGCATCGGCGTCAACGAACTCGAACGCCTCGAAGAAGCACTCGCCGACCTCGGGATCAAAACCCCCTCTCGCCTCGACGCTCCAGGCTGGCTCGCCGGCGCATCTCCGCAATGAGCCTCAACAGAGCCGGCGATTCGCGACAGACCCGCTGTAGCGAACCTGCGGCCGTCTCGGCGTCCCCGCTGGCGCCGGCCGCGGCTTCCGCTCCAGGTGTTCGAAGCACCTAAGCAGTAGCCACGATCATCGCGCCCGGTCCGGCGACTTACCGGCAGTCCTGTGCCGGCACCCCGAGCGGGCAACGTCCCCGCCCGGAGCTCACTGACCGGCGACTGGATGCGGACGGCTACAGGTCCTGCGGGCGCGGCAGTGCAACCGCTGCCGCGGTCCGCCAATGCGGACGAGCGCGATTTTCAGAACAATCGACGACCGCGCGCTGCCCGAGCTCGGTCTGCAGTGCGACGGTCGCGTGCGACCGCGTGAACCCGCCGCGTCGCGTCTTGGCGCCGAGCCAGTCAACGATCGTCAGCGAGACCAGCACGCAGTCCTCACGCTCGATCATCACGCAGCCGCCAGGCTGCTCGCCGTTGTGTGGCAGACCGTAGAACAGATGCAGCGTGTGGCCATCGGCGAGCCAGCTTCCGAACGGCTGCGGTCGTAGATACCAACGCGACGCCCCGAGATAGGTCAGTGGCACGTCGTTCCCGAGTCGTTGGCGCACCTCGCGCTCGGCGGACTCGCGGTCGACTGCGAAGTATTGAAGCCCGGCGAGCGAGAAGCGGACAGCAAATCGCCGCCGATGGACCGGATACGACCGCTGTGTATGCCGCAGATAAGGCAGCGAAGGTCCGCGAGCTACGCAGCCGCGCGACGCGCGGTGAGAATGTCCTTGACGCAGACACCCGCACCGCCTAAGCCAAGCTTGAGCACTATCTGGCGAGCCTGGCGATGCTTGAACAGATCACCCCGGAGCATCCGCTTGTGCGCCAGCTGCGTTTCGAGCTGGAGATGCTGCGTGCGCTCCCGCCACGCCCCCGACCTCTTGGCCGACGACTGAATCTGACTGAGCGTCCCGCCCGCCTCTCCCAGAGGCCGGGAGGCTCCTCGCCGGACGCTGGTGGAGAGAGCGTCCGGCGAGGCTCAGGCCCCCGATCCGGCACGATCATCTTCGATCAGAACGGCGGCGATCTCGTGACCGAACTGTGCCTCTCATGTCAGACAGCGGTGAACCCAGGGACGATGCCGCCGCGATGAGCCGCCTTGGGCGGGATGCGCTCTCGCTCGGCTTCTGGTCCGGAGGTCTGTGCTACTTGAGGATGATCTTCGGACCTGCGTAACAAAAGAGTCACAGGTCGCTCATAGCAGCGGGTCTAGGTTCCTGGGCCGCAGGAAGCAGAGCAACCTAGACAGAGGAGACCTCGATGGCCATCGAGTCGTCTTACGGACGCACGCGTCAGCGCGCCCGGCTTGTGAAGTGCGGAGCGCTTGCGGCGTCCGCGACGGCGATGCTCGCTGCGGTACCGGCAGCAGGTGCTCACACGTTCGCCCCCGGTCAGGGGCCACACAGGATCGGATCGAACTGGGAGCGTTTGGAGCCCGGTAGCCTCGCGATCAGCGGGACCGTGTACCCGCGTACCGGCGCGGGGTTCGTCGCCGTTGGCCAGAACCTGCCGTACGCGAACAACTACAGCGCGAGCCTCGATCCAGAGCCCACCACGGATCCGGGCTACCCGACCGCTGTCGCCAACGGTCAGTACCCCTATGTGTTCAACAACGCCAGTGCCGACCCGAGCTTCGGGGTGAGCACTCCGATCGACTTGTTCGACGTGAGCCTGTGGGGCCAGCCCCTCGGTGTGATTCACGTCCCAACCAGCGGCATGACAACGAGCTTCGAGTCGAAGTCAGAGCTCGCGCTCAACGTTTCGACCAACGGTCAGGACCTGAGCTTCCTCGGTTACGACGCTCCGGTCGGGACGCTTGACGCCTCCAACTCGAACACGCCGGGCGTCTTTGACACGACCAACCCGGACCTGACCGGCGAAAACAGCGCCCTGACGGCGGGTGGCATCTATCGCGTCGCCGGCAACCTGTCAAGCGACGGGCAGTGGACGTTCACCGACACCAACGCCTACAGCGGTGACAACGGCCGGGCCGCACTGCTGGAGAACACGGGCGGCCTCGACGACTTCGTCACCGCCGGCAACGACAACAACGGGAACACCGGCAAGAAGGACTACCCGACCGTCCCGGTCAACCTGGTCGACGCGACCGGCGCGCAGACCTTCGCGCAGTCGTTCGCGGCTCAGGGCACACAGACCCCCGGCGCCCCGAGCCAGCTGGCGACATTCAGCATCACGCAGCTCGGCGACGCCGCTGATAAGCCCGGCAAGGACATGAACTTCCGCGGTCTCACCGAGTTCGACAACGTCGTCTACTACACGAAGGGCTCTGGCTCCAACGGTGTCAACACCGTGTACTTCGTAGACACCACCGGTACGGCCTGCGCAAACGGTGTCGGGCTCCCCGCGCCCGGCGCTCCAGCGCCGACTCCCGGCACGACCTACCAGCTATGCATCCTGAAGGGCTTCAACACCCAGCTCGCCTCGACCGACACCAACGACTTCCCGTTCGGTCTCTGGTTCGCGAACAATGACACTCTGTACGTCGCCGACGAGGGCAGCGGCAACTTCGACACCTCGACCGACCCGGCGAACGATCCTTACCAGGACGCTCAGAACGAGGTCGGCAACGGCTACACCGGCCTGCAGAAGTGGACGTTCAACGGCACCGAATGGGTCAAGGACTACACGATCCAGAACGGCCTGAACCTCGGCCAGCCGTACACGGTCCCAGGCTACCCGACCGGGGACAACACCGGCGCGGGCGGCACCGACGAGCCCTGGGCACCGGCCACCGACGGTCTGCGCAACATCAGCGGCCACGTGAACGACGACGGCACGGTCACGATCTACGCGACCACGTCGACGGTCAGCGGCAGCGGAGACCAAGGCGGTGACCCGAATCAGGTCGTCGCGGTCACTGACCGGCTCGGCGGGGACACGCTCTCGCCGTTTGAGCGCTTTCGGGCGATCGCTCCGGCTCGCTTCGGCGTCCGCTACGGCGGCGTCGCAGTGCTGCCCGGTGACTTCGGCGTCGAGCACCACGGCTTCGGCTGATAGCAGGCAGTGAGCAACGAACACGCCGAGGGTGCCGGCCGGCTGGCCGGCACCCAGACGCGTTCACAACTCAGACCGACGCGCGCGGCCGGCTCGTCAGCTTCCGTTTCGAGCAGGCCGAAGATCAGAGCGGTAGCCGGAGCGACGCTCTGAGCGGGCGTCGATGTGGAAGCGGAAGATGGCGTACAGCCATCCGGCGGTCCGCAGCCTCGTCGGCGGAGTCCAAGCGTCGAGGTCGCGTCGATCTGGGGACGGGTGAGCCGGTGGTGGCCGGTCGTGGCGGCGGTATCGTCGCCGCGGTGCAGGGAGTATTGATCGATGGACCTGGCGCCGGACAGGTGGTCGACGTCGGAGACCCGCCGATACGCCGCGCGGTGTTCGTGCCTAGCGACGGAGGTTTCGGCGAGCTGGCCTACCGCTATTACCTCGAATCAGTGAGCTTCGACGAGGCGACCTACAGGTGCGCAGGGCAGGTCGAGTGGCCACCTGAGGCCCGCAGCGAGATCGTCAGACGAGTCTCGGATCAACGACAGCCTTCGGCGCACGCGACATCGCCCGCAGCGCGGCTCAACGGCGACTAAATCACCTATCTGGCTACCGTGCGGACGCCGGGCCGGGGCGCTGCCACGTAACCGGACGCCCGGATGGCGTCGCGGGCGTCGTATCGCGACGTCGTGATCAGGAAGTTTGTCGACTGCGTGTGCGGTGCGCTTTCCGGCTCGCGCTCATCACGACGGCCGCCGACAGTATTTCACCAGCGGTAGGCGCCGCTCGACTCTGAGGTTGAGAGCCGGGCGAGCCGAGTCGGTGCCCCGTGGTCGAGGCCGATGCATGAGCGTGGTTTGATGTAATTTGCGGCGGTGGTCGGGGTTCATGAGTCGAGAGTTCCTCCGGGCTTTCTCGGTCTTGCCGGTCATCCGGTGCGGTGGCAGCTGGTGAGCGGGTTGGCGCGTAGCGATCGACGAGTCGGTGAGCTCTGCGTGTTACTCGGTTGCTCGCAGAGCCTGGTGTCCTACCACTTCGGACGGCTGCGGTCTGAGCGGGTCGTGTTTCGGCGTCGCAGCACCGGCCGATGGTCGGGATGGCTATCACAGCCTCGATCTCGAGCGATGTGGCGAGCTGCTGTGCGCCAGCGCTGTGGCGTTACATCCTGGGCTGAGGCGGCGACGCGCGCCGGCACGAGGCGACGAGGTTGGCTGCGACCCCATATCGGCCTTGTTCCTGTGTACGGGCAACAGCGCTCGTTCGCAGATTGCCGAGGCGTTGGCCCGACAGCTTTCACGAGGTGCAGTTCACGCGGTGAGCGCCGGCAGCCATCCCAAACGGCTTCACCCCAACGCGGTGCGGGTGCTGGCCGCACCGGGGATCGACATCACCAGCGCGATGACCAAGCCGATGAGTCGATTTTCCCCCGGCCGGTTCGGCTACGTCGTCAGCCTGTGTGATCGCGTCCGAGAGGTCTGCCCGGAGTTCCCGACCATCCCGACCTGATCCACTGGAGCGTTCCCGATCCCAGCGCCGACGGTGACACCGATGAGGCGACCTTCGCGGCGTTTCAGCGCACCCTGGTGGAGATCGAGACCCGCGTCGGGTTTCTTTGGAACGCATCGCGGCTGAGGCGGACACCGTCGAATGACCGCATCTCAAGGCCGAGACCCGAGCCCCCGGCACGCCCGGTCTGGTGCGCGGGGCACTCGCGCACGGCGCGATCTCGCTCGTGGTTGGCGGGGCGCTTGGGGTCGCACTGTCGGGCCACACGATCGTTCCGATCGCTCGGGTCGCGGCCAGGCCCTAGGCTCGCGGGTCGCGGCCGCGTAGCAGCGCGTAGGCGCTGGACGGCACCCCGCTCGCCACCGAGGCGACAGCCGCGCCTCGCAGGCTCACTCGTCGCTGGCGCACCACGACGCACAGGATGGCAGGAGCCCACCGGCGAACGCCACCGCCGCAGTTCTCTCTGAGACGACGCTTGGATTCGTCGCATTGCGTCGGGCGATGTTCACCGACGCAGAGAGCAAGCGGCGCCGGAGCGAGGCACCGTCCGGATGGGCATATCGTTGAGGTCCACGCAACGCTGACGCGCTCTTCCTTCTGACACAAGCGATGCTGCTTGACGCGTCGGCTGGCCAAGTCCACCCATGAACGGATCGACCGGCGCTGACTTCGCCGAGGTGATCGGGGTCCTTGTCAGCCCGCGCGGACTGCCTCGGACGTCCCGGCGAGGACGCGCGTCTGATCCTGACCGCCCGGTCACCAATCTCCCCGGCTTCGGACGAGTGGGCTATCTCGCCGTCAGCGACGCCGAGCTCGCGATCTTTAAGACCACCAAGACCAGCATGCACCCGGGCCCCAGAGGCGAGCCGCTGACTCGCGTCCCGCTGACCAACCTGGTCGGCGTCAAGCTCGATGAGCGCCGCGTCGTCTCGGTCCTCGAGCTCCTGTTCGCCGACGATGCGGTGTGGACACTCCAGATCGGCTTGATCCACCGCCCGGCGGCTCGTCAACTCGCTGCCCACCTGCGCCCGTAGCTCGCTTTCGCTTCCACGAAAACGGAGGAGCCTCGGTCGCGGTCTGCCAGGTCTCGACGGCTGCTGGATTCCGCCGGAAGCAGCTGAGCACTGTCGCGCGGTCGCTGTCGCTCGATCGACGATCTAAACCCCCCGATTCCGCGATCCGACCCGTACGGATTACCCGCTCGCAGGTACGTTCTCATCCACCGGCCCCGCTGCTGGCGCGTTGACGAGCACGCCGCAGACGCCCCGCGGCGCGCGCTGTACCAGCGGGCCGCTGCGCTGGACCGCCTCGCTGCCTTAGCATCCCACGGGCGCAACCTCCGCATCACCGCCCTCCGCCTGGCCCGCCACCTCATGCGAGGAGCGTCCTCTGGTTGGTTCACCTCGGTGACTGCCGCCGCCATCGCGTCCTCACCCCGCCCGTCGGTTCCGAGGTCATCGTCGTCCCACCTGCGGCCACGCCGGTCAAGCGGTGACGCACAGCGGCAACCCGGCCGTGATGCGGTGAGGCGGAAACGGCAGCACCGAAGGCAAGGGAACCCAGGCGAACCGCAGCAGCCAGCGCACGAAGGAGACCGCTTCGCTTCCGCATCGATCTCCGCGCCCGCCGAAGCGCCCCAGTGGGCCGAGAGCATGAAC
>Ga0302326_10011745_pt1 | contig 18808 bp, 13 predicted proteins | sample Palsa_T0_3_FD_202264 | JGI IMG/M metagenome (GOLD analysis project Ga0302326, IMG submission 202264) | Peat permafrost microbial communities from Stordalen Mire near Abisko, Sweden - Palsa_T0_3 | ecosystem: Environmental > Terrestrial > Soil > Palsa > Peat permafrost | place: Sweden: Abisko...
TCATGCCGAGGAATTGTTCGGCCGAGATATTGGAGGCGATGAGGGAGGCGCCGATGGCCCACCAGGTCAGGGAGCCTTCTGCGAGGAAGAAATCGTGGGTACTGGTCACCGCTTTTTTCTTCCGGCGATAGATCCAGTAGCCGTATGAGGAAACGATCAGGAAATAAACAACGAAGATCACTACGTCAATATGTGCAAGCTTGTTCATGATAAATTGGGATAGCGTTGGTTTATAAGTGTAATCCTAGCGGTAAAATACTTCATTCCATCGAAGTTCGTTGCGGAATTGATAGAGATCTGTATTTTTTCCTATGAGGGCGAATTCGATACCGGCGATGTCGGCGAAGTCGCGCAGGTGTTCGGCGGTCAGGTTCTGGCTATAGCCGGTATGGTGGGCGCCGCCGGCGAGTATCCAGGCTGTACAGCCTGTTTTCATGTCCGGGTAAGGCTTCCAGAGGACGCGGGCGACGGGCAGGTGGGGGAGTGGGTGGCTGGGTGCGACTGCCTCGACTTCATTGACGAGGAGGCGGAAGCGGTTACCCATGTCGATGATGGAGGCGTTGATGGCGGGGCCGGTTGCGGAGTTGAAGACCAGTCTAACGGGGTCGGCTTTTCCGCCGATGCCGAGGGGATGGATCTCGCAGGACGGGCGGCCGTCGGCGATGGATTCGCAGATCTCCAGCATATGGGCGCCGAGCACGAGGTTATTACCGGGCTCGAAGTGATAGGTATAGTCTTCCATAAAGGAATTGCCGCCGGGCAAGCCGCTGCCCATTGCCTTCATGGCACGTACGAGGGCGGCTGTTTTCCAGTCGCCTTCGCCGGCGAAGCCGTAGCCGCTGCCCATGAGCCGTTGGGCGGCGATGCCGGGCAGCTGGGCCATTCCGTGGAGGTCTTCGAAGGTATCAGTGAAGCCTTTGAAACCGCCGGTTTCGAGGAAGCCACGCAGGCCAAGTTCTATTCTGGCGGCGTCTTTCAGGGATTGGTGTTGGGGTTGTCCTTTGCGGAGGGATTCGGCGAGGGTGTATTTTTCATCGTATTCCTTTACGAGTTGGTCGACGGCGGCGTCGGTGACGCCGTTGATCATTTCTACGAGGTCGCCGATGCCGTAGGTGTTGACGGAGTAGCCAAAGGCTAATTCAGCTTCTACTTTGTCGCCTTCGGTTACGGCGACCTGGCGCATGTTGTCGCCGAAGCGGACGAATTTTGCGCCCTGCCAGTCGTGCCAGCCTGCGGCGGCGCGGGTCCAGGCGTTGAGGCGTTCGAGGACATCGGGGTCCTGCCAGTGGCCGGTGATCACTTTTCGGTTGAGGCGCATCCGGGTGGCTATAAATCCGAATTCCCTGTCGCCGTGGGCGCTTTGGTTGAGGTTCATAAAATCCATATCGATAGACCCCCAGGGGATATCGCGGTTGAATTGGGTGTGGAGGTGGGCGAGGGGTTTTTGTAATATCTTAAGACCGCCGATCCACATTTTGGCGGGGGAGAAGGTGTGCATCCAGGCGATGATGCCGATGCAGGAGGGGGCGGTATTTGCTTCCTGGCAGGTGCGATAGATCTCTTCGGGTGTTTTGACGGTGGGTTTGAAGATGACCTTTACCGGGATCCGGGGAGAATCGTTGAGCGCTTTTGCGATGATCTGTGAATGTTCGGCTACTTGTTTGAGTGTTGCTTCGCCGTAGAGGTGCTGGCTGCCGGTGATGAACCAGACTTCGAGTTTTTTTAAATCCATATAGCTGTGTTGATTATTATTTATTTTATTGTCCGTAATAGGAGTTGGGGCCGTGTTTGCGTTCGTAATGTTTTTTTATCAGGGAGTCTTTGAGCCGGGGGGCGTTTACATCGATCTGCATGGTGAGGTAAGCCATTTGGGCGATGGATTCCAGGACGGCGCTGTTATAGACGGCTTTCTCCGGGGTTTTACCCCAGGTGAAGGGGGCGTGGTTGCCGACGAGGACCATTTCCACTTCTTCGTAGCTCAGTCCTTTGTCCCGGAAGATATTTATGATCTGGAAGCCTGTCTGGTATTCGTAGTCGCCCCGGATCATTTCGTCGTTCATGGGTGGGGCGCAGGGGATGTCCACGGTGTTATGGTCGGCGTGGGTGGTGCCGAAGATGGGGATGTCCCGCTGTGACTGGGCCCAGGCGGTGGCGTAGGTCGAATGGGTGTGTGCGATGCCGCCGATCTTTTCCCATTGCCGGTAAAGCACGGCGTGGGTGAGGGTATCGGAGGAAGGGCGCAGCTTACCTTTTACTGTTTTTCCTTCAAAGTCTACGATGACCATTTTTTCCGGTGTGAGATCTTCATAGGGGACGCCGCTGGGCTTGATGGCAAATACGCCCAGGTCGCGGTCGGCGGCGCTGACATTGCCAAAGGTGAAGAGTACCAGGCCAAGCCGGGGCAGTTGTATGTTGGACTCGTAGGCGGCTTCCTGGATATGGGTGTATTTGCTCATATTTTTTTTGTTGTAGATTCTACGAATTGTCCCAGTGCCTGATACTGGCGGAAGCGGCCGGCATAGACGGCTACGCGGTCGGCGTCGGGGGTGAAGGTGGCATCGAATCCCTGGCCGATGGCGGCCATGGCGTCTTCTACTTTTGGGTAGAGGCCGGCGGCGGTGGCGGCGAACATGGCGGCTCCGAGGGCGCAGGTTTGTTCCGAGGCGTGGATGCGGATGGGTCTGTCCATGATATCGGCCATCATTTGCATGATGAAGGGGGATTTTTTTGCTACACCGCCAAGTCCGATGAGGCCACGGATGGGAACGCCTTCTTCGTTGAAGCGGTCGACGATCGTCCGGGCGCCGAAACAGGTTGCCTCGGCGATGGCGCGGAAGAGGTGGGGCGCGTCGGTACCGAGGCTGAGGCCGGTGATGGCTCCTTTGAGGAGTTGGTTGGCATCGGGGGTACGGCGGCCGTTGAGCCAGTCGAGGGCCAGTTCGTCCTGTTCCGAGGGGGCCAGGGCGGCGGCGCGGCGGCTGAGCTCGGGAATAATTTTATCGATGAGGGCGGAGACTTCGGGGGCGATGACCGGCGATGCGGCGGGTGAGGCGGGTGAGGCGCTTGTTGAGGCGCTTGTTGAGGCGGTGTTGCCAGGCAGGATCTGCTGCAGTGGCCAGGACAGGAGATTCCGGAACCAGGCGTAGGCGTCGCCAAAGGCCGACTGGCCGGCTTCCATGCCCATCATCCCGGGTATAACGGATCCGGGTACCTGCCCGCAGATGCCTTTGACGAGGCGGCCTTTCATTTCATCCATGGGGGCGACCAGCATATCGCAGGTGGATGTTCCCATCACCTTACTCAGGTGGTAGGGTTCGATCTGTCCGCCTACGGCGCCCATATGAGCGTCGAAGGCGCCTACGCCGATGATGACGGATGTGGGGAGGCCTAGTCGGTTGGCCCATTCGGGGCAGAGGGTACCGGCGGCCTGGTCGGAAGTATAGGTTTCTGTGAAGAGGCGGGTGGTGAAGCCTTTCAGGAGGGGATCGAGGGAGGCGAAGAAGGAGTCGGGTGGAAGTCCGCCGGAAGCCGGAGCGGCGCTGACGGTCCGGCGGAAAGCTTTTGCCCAGAGGGCTTTGTGACCGGCTGCACAGACGCTTCGCTTCATTTCGCTGACCTGGCGGCCGCCGGTGAGGAGGAAGGGGATCCAGTCGCAGTGCTCAACCCAGGAGTAGCAGGCTTTTCTAACGGCGTCATCTGTGCGAAGGATATGCAGCAGTTTGGCCCAGAACCATTCGGAGGAGTAGATACCGCCGACAAATTGCAGGTAATTCGTTTCGAACCGGGTTGCGTGGGTGTTGATCTCGGCGGCTTCTTTGACGGCGGTATGGTCTTTCCATAGGACAAACAGTGCGTTGGGGTTGTCGCGGAAAGCGGGGAGCAGGCCAAGCGGGGTGCCGGTCTCATCAACGGCTACGGGTGAGGAGCCGGTGGTATCGATGGAGATGGCCCTGACCTGTTTGGCGGCGGCGGCCCCTGCCTGCGAGAGACAACTGAGGATGGTTTGTTCGAGTCCTTCGATATAGTCGAGGGGATGCTGCCGGAACCTGTTTTCCGCAGGATGGCAGTATAATCCATCTTTCCAGCGGGGATAATAAAATATGGCTGAAGCGATCTCGCTGCCGTCGGCGGCGTTGACGAGGAGTGAGCGGACCGAGTCGGTGCCGTAATCCACTCCGATGACAAGATTTTCTTTCTCCATATGGCTTTTTGTGCGGGCGCGCCCGTAGTGGGACGGTTAATTCTTGTCAAAATAACATTTATTTACCTGGTTTTAAAAAAATATTTTGGGGCGTATGTTTTAGATTTGCCAGGTGATTTTGTGTTGCGGGCAGACGGGCAGAGAATCTTTGGTAACGGGATGGCAGGGCCTTTCTTTTGCAGGATAGAGGAAAGGGGGAACGATACGTAAAAATTATTTTATGATACTTTATACTTATTGAAAAATATCAATAACGTATTGTTTAAATTCGAAGGCGTTGATTCCTAGAAGTTTACCTTCGCTTTTACGTATTGGTTATACCATGAAATAGCCTAAATTGTCTTGCCCCTCAAACCACCTGAAGAAAATGGAAAACAAGATAAAAATTAATAGGATCAAGGCTGTCTTAGCAGAAAAAGATGTATCGCATAAGGAATTGGCGATCAGAGTGGGCATCGCGCCCAACAGCGTTACAAGGATTTGTAACAACGAATTTCAGCCTACTTTGAAATTGTTACGCGAGATGGCTTTGGCCCTCGACGTGGATATCCGGGAATTGCTAATTCCCACCCGGAATGCCTGAATTTTTGGTTCCCGGCCGGGTGAGGTTGGGGTGGCCGGGTGAGGCTGGACGCGGCGGGTTTTTGTATCTTTAGCCGGTTTAGCCTAAATAAATCTTCTATGATCAAAAGATCTGCCCGGAAAGTCCGGCTTCAGGAATTTTTTGTCCTGCCGTGGTTGTTTCTGTTTTCCCCCATAATGGCACAGCAGGCGATGGCGCAATCCAGCTATTGGCCGGACAGTCTCAAGCGGGAATTGGCGCATACAACGGATTGGCAGCAAAAAGCGCAGTTCGCGGGGAACCTGGCTTTGTATTATTTTGGTCAGGACAGGCCGTTATCGGACGAATATGGCCGGCAGGCAGTCGAGGCGGCGGAAATGAGCCGGGACCGGATGTTGATGATCCGGACCGATATCGTGAACGGACGCCGGTTTTTGCAGGGTGTTGGGTTGAAGGACAATCTGAATCAGGCGATGGAGAATTTCCGGCGGGCGGAGCAAATTGCCCGGGAGGATAAGCTCGATGAGGGGTTGGTGGAGACGGATTGTGCGTTGGCGGAAGTTTATACGACGATGGGCGATAATGAGCGGGCGTTGACGTATAGTAACCAGGCGGTTACCACGGCCGTTGATATGGATAATGACAGTGTGCAGGTGATGGCCTATGCTTCGTTGGGCGATAGCTATCAGGCCAGGAATGAGAAATTGCTGGCGTTCCGGAATTATCTGAAGGCGCTGGATGTGGCGGAGCAGGGTAAGAATGCTTGGCTGACGCGGAACGCCTCGGCTTACCTGAGTTATTTTTATTACAATATACATGAGAATGACAAAGCTATTGACTATGAGATGAACGTAATTGTCATTGACCGGAAGCTGAAGCATTTGTATGAGCTGAGGGGGGATTATAATAACCTGGGGCAGTATTTTGCCAAAAAGAAGGAGTATGATATTGCGCTGGGTTTTCGCGAACATGCGATCGCGCTGGCGGACAGCATTCATTTCGACTTGGTGAAAATCGATTCCTACTTCGGGATTGTCGATTTGTATTTTAAGGCTGATCAATTTCAGAAGGGAATCGCCTATCTCAATGCGCATCCGGTTGTGATGGATTATCTCAATCGGGCAGGTATGCATTTCGTTATCGACGGAATGTATGCGAGCGCATATAAGGATATGCGGCGGTTCGATTCGGCCGGGTTTTATTTCAACCGCGAGGAACCGGAGGTGGAGAGCAAGGCAAATGAGCCCAGCAAGGCTGATTATTATGAAGCGGTGGGAGAATTTTATAAGATGCGGGGTATGCCTGCGAAGGCAATTGCCTATTATCTGAAGGAGCAGGGCGTAGGTAAGGCTACCGGAGATCTGCAAATCCTGCAAAATTGTGCGTTGAACCTGGACAGTCTTTACTGGCAGACGGGGGATTACCGGACGGCATATACTTACCATACTGCATATGCGCTATATTCCGACAGTCTCCGGAGCCTGGCAAAGGAGACGGATCTGCTGAAGCTGGAAGTGGATAATGACAACCGGCGGCGGGAGCGGGAGGTAAGGGAGGAGGAATTGAGCCGGGAGCATCGGCATAATGTGCAGTATATGGGTTTTACGGTGGGGTTGGTGGTGCTTTTTATTGCGCTGGTGATGATGGGCTGGCTGGCGGTGCCGCCTTCGGTGATCCGGGCGTTGGGATTTTTGTCCTTTATTTTTTTGTTTGAGTTTATTATTCTGCTGGCCGATAAACAGATCCAGGCCTGGACGCATGAGGAGCCGTGGAAGGTGTTGCTGATCAAGATCGGGCTGGCGGCGATCCTGGTGCCGCTGCATCACTGGTTGGAGCATAAGGTGATTCTTTATCTGAGCAGCCGGAAACGATTTAGCGGGGAGCGGCGGGGGCGGGGTGCGGGGAAAGCGGGGACGGCGGTCGTGCGGTGAAAGTGGGGGCGGCGGTGGGGTGAGGGGATGGGGATGGTCTTGCGGGGAGGGGAAAGCGGTGGTTGGGCGGGAGGTAAAAGAATTAAATTCTGAATTGTAATTATTTTTTGAATTTTATTCTAAATATCATTAATTTTACAGAAATATATGATGGAGTTGGTATTAGATAATGTCGATTTGCGGATACTGCAATTAATGCAGGAGAATGCACGCATTTCGAATGTGGACATGGCAAAACAACTGGAAATGGCTCCGTCGGCGGTGTTGGAGCGGGTGAAGAAGCTGGAGCAGAAGCAGGTTATCCTTCACTATACGACGAGCATCAACCCGGCTGCGGTAGGTCAGAAATTACTGGCTTTTGTGTTCATCCGGACGACGGATGGTTTTGGTTCGGGGGTAACGGGGGCGGCGCTCGCCAAGATCGAAGAAGTTCAGGAGGTACACAATATTGCGGGCGACGATTGTTACCTGGTCAAAGTACGCACGGCGGATTCCGCTTCGCTGATGACGATGATGCGAAACAAGTTCGCCAAGATCCCTACCATTCAAGCTACGAAAACGACGATCGTTCTGGAGACGGTCAAGGAGGAACAGAAGTTAACGTTTCCAATTACTAAAAAATAAGGGTATGTCATCTGCTACGGGGCAAGCTCCTTCAGCGATGAAGGTGGCTGCTGCTTTTACAACCGTTTATCTTGTCTGGGGTTCGACCTATTTTGCTATCCGGGTATCGCTGGAGCATATTCCGCCCATGCTGGTGGGAGGCTTGCGTTATCTGCTGGCCGGTATCCTGATGTTGCTGTGGTGTTTGATCACGAAAGAAAAAATATTCTCCTGGCGGGTGATGCGTCCTGCCATTGTGAGCGGGTTGCTGTTGCTGCTTATCGGTAATGGCGGGTTGATCTGGGCGGAGCAGTATGTCCCGAGTTCGCTGGCGGCGATCCTGCTGGCGGCGGGGCCTGTATGGTTTGTGGTGTTGGATAAAGGGAAGTGGAAGGAAAATCTCCGGAGTAAGGCGACGATTGCCGGGTTGGTAGTGGGCTCGGTGGGTGTGTTGATGTTGTTTGGCGAGCAGCTTGCCGGCGAATCGGGGGGTGGGGTGGGGGCTGGTGGAGCGGGTACCGGGACAGCGGGTGGAGCGGGTGCCGGGGCGGGTGCAGGGACGACTGGTGGAGGCAGCATGGCGGTGATTGCGTTGGTGGTGCTGGTGTTGGCGGGTATTTCCTGGGCAGCGGGTTCTCTTTATTCCAAATATAAGGCGGCGGGAAATTCGAATGCGGTGAATGCCGGCTGGCAAATGATGGCGGCGGGGATTGCTTTTATTCCCTGCAGCCTGTTGAGGGGTGAGTGGTCTCATTTCCGGCCGCAGGAAGTGACGATGTCTTCGTGGCTGGCCATTGCTTACCTGGTTACATTCGGATCACTGCTGGGTTATAGCGCTTTTGTCTGGCTGTTGCAGGTGCGGCCTGCCACGCAGGTGAGCACACATGCTTATGTCAATCCGGTGGTGGCTGTGCTGCTGGGTGTCATGTTTGCAGGCGAGCAGCTGAGCTTTCTTCAGCTGTTGGGGCTGATGGTGATCCTTGGCAGTGTGCTGCTGATCAATCTTGCCAAGTACAGAGCTGCGACAAGCGGAAAAACGAGGCATCCGGATTTGGATCGTAGGTATTTTATTCGCTAACTTGGGTGTGACTGGCGGGCTGATGGCGCTGCGGGTTGGGGCGAAACTTTTATGAAACAGCGTGTTATATGGGTCTTGGTGCTGCTATGCAGCGTGATTTTTTCGTTTTTTGCGGGATGCAAGGGGCGGGAGGACGGGAAAGTGGTGCCGAAAGGTGGGAAGGCGTTGCCTTCGCCTGTCTCTTCTCCACCGGGCTATAATCTGGCGGCCCCGGTAAAATTTGTATTAAGTGAGCCTCTCCGGGAGATTTCAGGTATTTGTTTTCTGCGGTCCGATCCGGATACGATGTATGCCATTGAGGAGGGGACGGGGAAGTTGTATTATTTTCATTTGGGGAATGGCCGGTTTCCTTTCCGCCGTTTTGGCGGGCATGGGGACTATGAAGATGTCGCTATTCTTGACGACAAGGAATTTGTCGTTTTACGGAGTGATGGGAGCCTTTTTGTCTTCCCTGTGAGTATCGCGCGGAATGGGGGCAAAGCGGCTGTTCGGTCTTACGAGCATATTCTGCCGGCGGGAGAATACGAAAGTCTATTTGGCGATGAGGATGGCCAGCTGATCGCCTTGTGCAAAAATTGCGCTATCGACTACCAGCACAAGGAAGTGTCCGGTTATGTGTTGGGATACGGCGCTGGTCATGCGCTGGCGATCCGGGACCATTTTAAGGTAGAGGCCGCGTTTCATCCTTCATGCCTGGCCCGGCATCCGAAGACAAAGGAGTGGTATCTTATCTCCGCCGTCAATAAAGTTTTGATTGTGTTGGATGGTCAGTGGAAGGTGAAGGGGATGTATGCGCTGGACCCCATACTATTCAAGCAGCCGGAGGGGCTGGCATTTGACAGGGGGGGCAATATGTATATTTCCAACGAAGGCGGGCAGGGGAGGCCGAATGTACTGGTTTTTAGCTATAAGCAATAAATGGGGCTCCGGAGGCGTTCTCGTCGGAACCTGTATTCCCTGTAACTATGGTGTTTTACCGTCACTTATGTAGTGTACTGCTACTTCTGCTTCTGCTTACCACGCTTGCTTACCCTCAGACGGAACATCTTTCCTTTGAGCATCTGGGAACGGCACAGGGTCTTTCGCAGAGTAATGTGATCTGTACTCTCCAGGACAGCCGTGGATTTATGTGGTTTGGGACCAGGGAGGGGCTGAATAAATACAATGGGTATAGCTTTACCGTTTACAAGAATGAGATTGGGGATGACCGGAGTCTTTCGAATAATATGGTCAACGATATTGTCGAAGATGCGAAGGGCAATCTGTGGATCGGTACCTGGGGCGGCGGTTTGGACCGGTATGATCGAAAGACAGATCAGTTCGTTCATTTCCGGCATAACCCTGCTGACCCGACCAGTATCTCCAGTAACCTGGTGCTGGCTTTGTTGAAGGACAGCGAGGGGGCGATCTGGATTGGGACGGAAGATGGGGGGGTGGACCGGATGGATTCTGCCGGGCGTTTCCGGCATTACCGAAACCGGCCCGGGGATCCGGGCAGTCTGGGTGACAATCAGGTCAAAAATCTTTTCGAGGACGAGGACCAAAAGATCTGGGTAGCCACCCTGAATGGCGGTCTCAATGTTCTTGATCAAAGGACGGGTATTTTTCAACGGTTCGTTCATAATGATAAGCGGCCGGGGTCCATCCGCAGCAATTATGTCACCATTGTGTATGGGGACAGTCATCACCGGATATGGGTGGGTACCAATAGCGGGCTGGACCGTTATGAACGGGCAACCGGTCAGTTTATTCACTATCCGGGGGATAACAACCCCGATTCCGGTATTACCAACCTGCTGATCAATTCCATGCGGGAAGATGCGGAAGGAAATATTTGGATTGGCACGGAAAACGACGGGTTGGTGATCCTGAATCCCGTCACCAATGCGGTCTTTCACTATCGTCATGACGATATCGATCCGGCGAGCCTGTCGACCAATTCGTTGTGGTCGATCTATATGGATTCCAAGAAGAACATGTGGGTCGGTTCTTTTACGGGCGGACTTGATTTTGTATGCCGGGATGCCCGCAAGTTCATTCACTACAAACATAATTCTTCACCGTATAGTCTTAGCAGTAACCAGGTTTTATGTCTCTTCGAGGACTCCCGGCAGGATCTGTGGATTGGCACCGATGGCGGTGGTCTGAACCTGATGGACCGGAAGACAGGGCATTTTATTCATTACCGGCATATTCCCGGTAACCCTAAAAGCATTGGCGGGAACTATATCCTGAAGGTGATAGAGGACAGCAAGGGTAATTTATGGCTGGGCACCTGGTCGGACGGTCTGACCATCTTCAACCGTCAGGCGAATACCTATCGGCATTTTACGCACGTGGCTTCCGACAGTTCCAGTCTGAGCAATAACAATGTTTGGACGTTGTGCGAGGACAGGCAGCATCAGATCTGGGTTGGCACTTATGGCGGCGGTCTGGATGAATACGATCCGGTACATGGGAGCTTTATCCATTACCGGCATAGCGGTGCAGACCCGGGGAGCCTGGCTAACAACAAAATACATACGCTGACCATCGACAGCAAAGGAAGACTGTGGGTTGGCACGGATGGGGGCGGTATGGATCTGTTCAACCCGCTGACCCGCTCTTTCGCTCATTACCGGCATCTGGAAAATAGCAATAGCCTCTGCAGCAACTATGTCACCAATATCTATGAAACCCGGCGCGGGGATCTTTGGATCAGCACTTCGGAGGGGCTATGCCGTTATGAGATCAATGCCAACCGCTTCACAGGGTATACGACCCGGAACGGGTTACCGGACAATGTGGTTTTTGGGGTACTGGAGGATTCGGCGGCCTGTCTTTGGGTCAGCACGAATAAGGGGCTGTGCCGGTTTGATTATCTCCACCAGCGGGCTCAGAATTTTACGGTGGAGGATGGCCTGCAGGCGAATGAATTCAAGGAGCAGGCATTTTGTCAAAGCCGGTCGGGGCCGATGTATTTTGGGGGGATCGGCGGATTTAATGTAGTCACGCCGGGGCATATTCCGTCCGAGCCGTTCGATCCGCCGCTAGTGCTGACGAATTTCCAGATCTTCAACCAGGAAGTGCCGATCGGGATCGGTGAGAATGGGCCGTCGCCGTTGAGCGCCGACATTTCGGAAACGAAGCAAATCAGGCTGCCTTATAAGAGCACGGTCATATCGTTCACTTTTGCTTCCCTTAACTATACTGATGCGGCGAAGAAAAGGTATGCGTATATGCTGGAGGGTTTTGACAAGGATTGGAACTATGTAAGGTTGAGGCGGTCAGTAACCTATACCAATCTCGACCCGGGCCATTATACGTTCCGCGTGAAGGGGTACAATAATGATGGGGAATGGTCGAATAAAATACTGGCGCTGGAACTACAAATTGAGCCGGCTTTCTGGATGACGTGGTGGTTCCGGACATTGTTGATCCTGTTTATTGTGGGGAGCGTCCTTGCTTTTTACCGGCTACGGATCAGGACCATGAATTCGTTGACGCGGGAACTGGAGAGGCAGGTGCAGGAACGGACGGAGCGGCTGACCATTCTTAGCCAGGAGGAGCGTAAGGCCAGGGAAGAGGCGGAGCAGGCGAATAAAGCGAAGAGCGTTTTTCTGGCTACTATGAGCCATGAGATCCGCACGCCGATGAATGGGGTCATCGGGATGGCCGGCCTGCTGGCGGAGACGGATCTTACCCGGCAGCAGCGGGATTACAATGCTACGATCCTCAGCTGCGGTGAAAGTCTTTTGAGCGTGTTGAACGATATCCTCGATTATTCCAAGATCGATTCGGGGAAGATGGAGATCGAGCAGCAGGATTTCGATTTAAGGGAGTGTATCGATGGGGTGTTGGATCTGTTTTATAAAAAGGTAAATCAGTCCGGGTTGCGGTTATCGTACTGGATCGAGGAAGGGGTGCCTCCGCAGATTGTCGGGGATGCGTTGCGGCTGCGGCAGGTGCTGATCAACCTGGTCAGTAATGCGGTCAAATTTACGGAAGCGGGAGAGATCTTTGTGGGTGTAGTTCAATTGAGGAAGGAGAAGTCGGGTGCGATAGAGCTGGCGTTTGAGGTACGGGACACGGGGATCGGCATTCCGGCGGAGAAGATAGATATGTTGTTCCAATCGTTCTCGCAGGTGGATTCGTCGACAACGCGAAAATACGGGGGGACGGGATTGGGGTTGGCGATCAGCGAGAAGCTGGTGTCATTGATGGGCGGGAGGATCACGGTGCAAAGCCGGGAAGGGGAGGGAACCATTTTCACCTTTACGATCCGGACCCGTGTAGGGGAGTTCAAGCCGGTGCTGATGCAGCGGGAGCAACGGGTGATGAGCAAAGACTTTTCGACTGCCGTTCCTTTTCATATTCTTGTTGCGGAAGATAATGTGATCAACCGGCAGTTGATCCTGCATATCCTGGGCAATCTGGGGTATGAGCCGGATTTTGTCGAGAACGGGCAGGAGGCGGTTGCTGCGGCCGGCAGCCGGTCCTATGATCTGATCCTGATGGATGTTCAGATGCCCGAGATGGATGGGTTGGAGGCGACGCGGATTATCCGGCAGCAGCTATATCGGCAGCCGGTTGTTATTGCGTTAACGGCGAATGCCATGCGGGGTGACCGGGAGGAATGTCTGCAGGCGGGTATGGATGACTATATCTGCAAGCCGGTGCGGCTGGATGAGTTGATGCAGTTGTTGGAGAAGTGGGGTATAACCGAGCGAAGCGAAGGTTAGGAACGAGGAGGACGGTAATCGAGCGAAGCGAAGATTACGAATGAGGAGAAACGAGGAACGAAGTTTCGACGAAATTCTAAGCAGGTCCGACGAAGTTCGGGAGGAAGGCGGGGTGAGGGGTGCGCGTGGGTAAGCGGGGGTATGCGAAAGTACGCGGAGGTTTCAGCGGAGGAGGGGGTGGGGGTATTGTGTTTGGAAAATTTTGGATTTGTCTATGCAAATCCGAAAAAATGTCCCCTGAATATACTTGAATGATCAAACATTTACTGCCTATTATGCAAAATAAGAATATCGGCCCAAAAAATGCTAGTCTGTAGTATTTTTGCACGTTTTGAAGGAAACACCGAATTCTTATCTTAATAAAGCAATATGGACCAGCAAGAGGATGGGGAGCAATTAGGCGGTAGAAACCCTTTTGAACAGCCGCGGAAGAGAAAAAGAATCCCGATGCGTAGATCGTTGCAAGCGCTTGACGAAGACCCCTTGGAGTTCAAGCAAAACAGGAGTTCTCCTAAAGCAAAGAAAATATTTGCCGAAGATAAAAATATCACCATTGAGCTATGGTTTGATAAGCATTATCACGATCGCGATCAACACGGGGATGATCTTGGGAAAAGAGAAGGCATCGAAAATGAGGTAGTTGAGAGTCTGGTCAGAAGGTCAATTAAACATATGCTAGTCTACAGTGCGCTCATAAAAGGATTTACTTTTCTGAATAGAAACCTAAAATCTTTCGAAAGACCGCTTCGAATAGTCCTGCAGGAACAAACTGATCATGGTTTGTTAAATGTTGTAATTGAGGCACATTTTATTGAAATAGATTATTACGAAATAACTGTTAAAACCGCCATGTGTAAAGATGAGTATAAACTTAGTGATAATCTTTGTAGGGAAGATATTTAATAAGACAGGATAAGCATCTGGGAAGCCGCAAGGCAGGATATCTTAACTGGGAAGTCTTATTAATTTAGTAAAGGGGCGCAATTTGCGGCCCTTTTTTTTGCCTACAATGTTATTAATGCTGCTTAATATAAGGCGTTTATTCAAATGCTTTGGGCCGATGATGGACCCAAGTGCGAATATGGATTTTTAGGCGAATCAGATCTTGCGGTGGAGGGAGGAGTCGCGGACGATGAGTTCGGAGCGGATGATGATGGTGTCGGTGGAGCGGGCGGAGGAGACGCCGGTCAGGTTTTCGAGGAGGCAGCGGGCGGCCTGTTCGCCCATTTCTTCGCCGGGATAATTGATGGTGGTCAATTTGGGTTGGGTGATCTTCGAAATAGCATCATTGTTGAAGCCTACGATGGCGACATCTTCGGGCACGCGGAGGCCACCTTCTTTGAGTGTTTGCAGGAACAGGGCAGCGAAAAAATCATTAGTGGCAAAGACGCCGTCGGGGCGGGTCTTCATGTTGAGGATCTGGCGGCCGCAGCGGAGAGCGGAGGCTTCGCTCAGGTCGTTGACCAGCAGCAGGTTGGGGTCGAAGGGCAGGCCATAGTCGACCAGGGCTTGTTTGTATCCTTTCAGCCGGCCTGCATAGACGTTCCGGCCGAGGTTGGCGGTGATGTGGGCGATGCGGCGGCAACCCTGGGCTGCCAGGTGGGCGGTGGCTTCATAACCTGCTCTTACATTATCGATAATAACGCGGGTCCCGTAAGGGAATTCTTCTACGCGGTCGAAGAAGACGATGGGGATCCCTTTTTGCACATAGGGGTCGAAGTGATCCATCTCTTTCGTGTCGAAGGCCAGGGAGGCGATGAGCCCATCCACTCTTTTGTGGAAGAGGTTGTGGGCGTTGGCGGCTTCTTTCCGGTAGGTCTCGGAGGAGTGGCCGATGATGAGATCATAACCGGCTTCGGTCATTACCTTTTCGATGCCGGAGAGGACGGAGCTGATGAACTGGCTTTTCAGTTCGTGGACGATAATGCCGATAGTATTGGTCTTTTGCATCCGCAGGTTGCTGGCAAAGCTATTGGAGCGGTAGCCCATCTCTTTGGCGGTGTCCATGATCCGCTTGCGCGTCTTTATATTGATGGCGGGATGGTCTTTCAGACCTCTGCTGACGGTAGCGGGTGACAGCCCAAGGGCTTTTGCTATATCGTATATCGTAATATCTTTCTTTCCCGTCATGCTGTAGGTTAATCGCGTAAAAGTAACGATTTTAAAAAAAATAATGCAATCGGTTACATTTTAGCCAAAACGATGCTATATTTACTGCATGTTGTTATTGGGTATTGATTTGGGTACTTCTTCCGTCAAAGTATCTATTGTAAATGCTGCCACTGCTAACGTGCTTGCATCGGTTCAATTTCCGGATGTAGAGACGGCTATTGTGTCCCGGCATCCCGGCTGGGCGGAGCAGTCGCCGGAGGTCTGGTGGGAGAATGTGCAGCAGGCTATCCGTAAAGCGCATGCGACCGGGCGGTATAATCCGGCCGATATTGCGGCGATTGGGATTGCCTACCAGATGCATGGGCTGGTGCTGGTGGATAAGGATCAGCGGGTATTGCGGGACAGCATTATCTGGTGTGACAGTCGTGCAGTGCCCTATGGGGAAAAGGCTTTTGCTGCTATCGGCGAGGCGAAGAGTCTGGAGCACCTGTTGAATTCCCCCGGTAATTTTACCGCAGCGAAGCTGGCTTGGGTAAAGGAGCAGGAGCCGGCGATCTATGAAAAGATCGATAAGGTATTGTTGCCCGGCGATTTTATTGCTTTCAGGCTGACGGGTGAGGCGACGACGCATATTTCGGCTTTGTCGGAGGGGGTTTTTTGGGATTTTATCACGGATGGATTGTCGGAGGACATTTTTAGCGCTTTTGGTTTTGATAAGGCGTTGATACCGCCGATCAGGCCTTTGTTCTCTGCTCATGGCGGCGTAAAGGCGGATGTTGCGGAGGCGCTTGGTTTAAAAAAGGGTATCCCTGTGACCTATAAGGCGGGGGATCAGCCAAATAATGCTTTGTCTTTAAATGTGCTTGAACCGGGTGAGGTGGCGGCTACGGCCGGCACGTCGGGGGTGATCTATGGGGTAAGTGATCGGTTGACTTACGACCCGGGGTCCCGGGTGAATAGCTTTGCCCACGTAAATTATTCGCCGGCGGTCGCCGGAGCGCTTCGCGAAGGCGAGCATGTCGCCGGAGGCTTGCCGCAGGCGAAGCCGGTGGTCGCCGGAGGATTGCCGCAAGCCCGGCGGATCGGGGTGTTGTTGTGTATCAACGGGACGGGGATCATGAACCGGTGGATAAAAGATTTGATAGGGGGAAGCGATTATAAACGGTTGAATGAGGAAGCGGGGAAGATAGGGCCCGGGAGTGACGGGCTGAAGGTATTGCCTTTTGGGAATGGCGCCGAGCGGATCTTTTACAATCGCCTTATCGGGGCGCAGCTGCTGGATATCGACCTGAATATACATGGGCCGGCGCATTTGTATCGCGCCGGACAGGAAGGGATTGCCTTTGCCTTCCGGTATGGATTGGATATTATGCGGGAGAACGGGATGAGCCCTTCGGTCATCCGTGCGGGTAGGGCGAATATGTTTCTGAGCCCGGTCTTCAGGGAGGCATTTGTCAATGCGACGAATGTGCCGGTGGAACTGTATAACAGTGACGGCAGTGTGGGGGCGGCGCTTGGTGCGGGGATGGGGGCTGGTATTTTCCGGGATGGGGCGGCGGCCTTTGCGGGGGTGAAGCCGGTGGAGTGGATTGCGCCGTCGAAAGCGGGGGAGTATGAGGAGTTGTATCAGCGATGGCGGGGGGAGTTGGAGAAATATTTATAACGAAAAATATATGCTATGCCAGTTATCACCGGACAGAAAGAGTTTTTCAAGGGAATAGGACAGATAAAATATGAAGGGCCAGGAACGGGCAATCCGCTTGCCTATCGCTGGTACGATGCGGATAAGGTGGTTGCCGGGAAGACGATGAAGGAGCACCTGCGGTTTGCCGTGGCCTATTGGCATTCTTTTGTGGGCAACGGGGCCGATCCTTTTGGCGAGCCAACGCATCTCTATCCCTGGAATGAAAAGGCGGACGCAATCGGCAGGGCGAAAGATAAGATGGATGCGGCCTTTGAGTTTATTACGAAGCTGGATCTGTCCTTTTACTGCTTCCACGACGTAGATGTGGTGGATTATACCAATGATGTGGCGGATAATGAAAAGCGGTTGCAGGCCTTGACGGACTATGCGAAGGAAAAGCAGCAGGCCAGCGGTGTGAAATTATTATGGGGAACGGCCAATCTTTTCTCCAACCGGCGGTATATGAACGGGGCTGCCACCAATCCGGATTTTCATGTGCTGGCGCATGCGGGGGCGCAGGTGAAGGCGGCGTTGGATGCGACGATTGCGCTGGGTGGACTTAATTACGTCTTCTGGGGAGGGCGTGAAGGTTATATGAGCCTGTTGAATACGAATATGAAACGGGAGCAGGAGCACCTGGCGCGATTTCTTCATACCGCCAAGGACTATGCGCGTCAGCAGGGCTTTACCGGAACCTTCTTTATCGAGCCGAAGCCTTGTGAGCCGACCAAGCATCAATACGATTATGATAGTGCGACGGTGATCGGCTTTTTGCGTCAGTATGATCTTTTAAAGGATTTTAAGCTGAATATCGAGGTCAATCATGCCACCCTGGCGGGGCATACGTTCACGCATGAGCTGCAGGTGGCTGTGGATGCGGGTTTGCTCGGATCGATGGATGCCAATCGCGGTGACTATCAGAATGGTTGGGATACCGATCAGTTCCCGAACAATATCAATGAGCTGGCGGAGGCGTTGTTGATCATTTTGGAAGGCGGTGGTTTTGGCGGCGGCGGGATCAATTTCGATGCCAAGCGCAGGCGTAATTCCACTGATCCGGCGGACCTCTTCCATGCGCATATCGGTGGCATCGATATGTTTGCCAGAGCGTTACTGGTGGCGGATGCCGTCCTGCAGCACTCGGAGTATAAAAAAATACGGACGGACCGTTATGCCTCTTTTGACAGCGGTGAGGGAGCGGCGTTTGAGAAGGGCGGCGTGAGTCTGGAGAAGCTGCGGGATTATGCTGTTGCGCATGGAGAACCCAAGGTGGTCAGCGGCCGGCAGGAATTCCTGGAGAATCTCATTAACAGGTATATTTAAACAGCTCACTATGGTAATGATTGACACGTCCGCGGGTCGGACTTCCTCGTTCACCAAGGTGAATCAGGTTTATATCACGCTCCTGACGCTGGTGGCAGCGATTGGCGGCTTACTATTCGGTTATGATACCGCGGTGGTGAATGGCGCTGAAAAATCACTGACCGCGCTTTATATTACTCCTATCACCGATCCTGCGCATGCGGACTATGCGGTGACGATGATCTCGCAGTATAAGAGCCTGCTTGTGGTGGTATTATTTATCGTCCTGTTGATCATCAGCGGGCAGATCATCCGTCTGTCGGGGGTTCGTAAGGGTGGGATTGCGAGTATCATCCTGCTGGGGATCCTGTCTTTCTGGGCGGTATCCTTTGCGGGTCATTCTATTTCGTACCTGCCTGCCGATCTGAAGGATACGGCCAATGCCATCAAGGGGTTCGTCATCGCCAGCGCGTTGATAGGCTGTGTGATCGGCGGGGCTTCGGCGGGATTTATTTCCAAATCGGTTGGCCGGAAGAACGGGCTGGTCATCTCCGCCGTTTGTTTTTTTGTTTCGGCTATCGGCGCCTGGCGTCCGGAGGCCTTTAATTTTTTCG
>Ga0302326_10011747_pt1 | contig 18804 bp, 16 predicted proteins | sample Palsa_T0_3_FD_202264 | JGI IMG/M metagenome (GOLD analysis project Ga0302326, IMG submission 202264) | Peat permafrost microbial communities from Stordalen Mire near Abisko, Sweden - Palsa_T0_3 | ecosystem: Environmental > Terrestrial > Soil > Palsa > Peat permafrost | place: Sweden: Abisko...
CATTGCGCAGCGTCAGCACTGCCTGCTCCAGCTCCGGCCTCTGTTGAAACGCCTCCTGCACCAGCGTTTCCACCGGCTGCGTCTCCTCGGGAATCTGCTCAATGCTCACGCGGTCGGTAGGAATCACAGCCGCGGCCGACAGCGCCTGATCGTTGAGGTTTCGTGCTATGGCCTGCTTGATGATCTGCTGCTGGTAATTCAACGCCAGTTGCGAACTGATCAAAGCCTGTTTGTCTGAAGCCACTGCCTGGTCTGCGTTCACCACATCAAGCGGCGCCATGGTGCCAATCTCCAGTTGCTTACGGTTGTCGCTCGCCACCTTGGTGGTCTGTTCAAGAGCACGCTCTTTGGATTGCACATCCTCATACGCCTGGACAAGTCCCCAGTAAATGCTCTCCACCTGGTTGACGGTGTAAAGAATCTGCTGCCGGAAGCCGGAGTCGGCAATGCGACGGTCGTTTTGCGCCTGGTACATGAACCGCTTGTTCACCCAGATACCCGCGCCCTGCAACAGTTGCTGCGTCAACTGGGCCTTGAAATTCGAACTGTATTGCGGGCTGAACTCCGTGATTGCATTGGTTGACGTGGCGTAGACATTGTTAAACGTCACGGCCAGGTTGGCGCCGGTAACAAAACCCTGGTTATAGCCAACGTTGTAGGTATTGGTGGTGCTGGTGCCGCCGGTAAAGAAGTTGGTTGAAGGAGCACTTGCCCGGTCAAACTGCAGCGTCGAAGTAATGGAGGGTTCAAGGCTCGGCGGCAACGGTCCCGCGCCTGCCGTGGTCAGGGACAACCCCGCCGTTCCTGAACCCGCGCCGCCTGAACCGACCGTCGATCCGCCCGGGCCGCCGCCCGCGCTCAACGTAGATGAAGACCCGCCCAGCGTATTGGTAATCAGGCCGGAGGGCGCGCCGAGCGGAGTCGAGCCGGTCCTGGTGCGTAAAATATCGGTGTCGGCGATGTCCAGGTCGTAGCGCGCGATCGCCAGGTCGTAGTTGTTCTCCAGCGCCAGCGCGATGGCGTCGGAAAGGCTCAGGTAGATCTTCCCGCTCTTCACCAGTTCGGAAAGGCGAACCGAATTCACAAAGCTGGCCTTGGGGATGGATGTCGGCCTGAAGGTGTTGAACGGATTGCCGAAAAGCCGCGCAGCCGGCTTGGAGAAGTCCCGAGCCGAGGGGCGCAGGTCCAGCGGCTGGGTTAATACAGGCGCCGGCGTCGCCGGCAGTTCCGATGCCGCCTTTTCCGGTGTCTTTTGGCCCGCCCCCAGCACCGCCTGCTGCTGGGCGAACCCTTGAGGCACCCCCGCCATCAATGTCAACATCACCGCCGCAACTGCGCGCAACCCCTTGCCCGCCTGCCCGCGGCTCCTGCGCCCGGTCGTCTCTTCCTTATCAAACACACGTATACGGTGCAAATGCATTGTTCCTCTCCGCGAATTGCTGAGGCATGTGGGTTGCCATTCTTCAAGACGTTCGGAGGACCCCTCCGGACGCAAATTAATGGTTGGCTGAATGCTTGTCCTGACAACTTTCAGTCGCGAGCCCAGGTGCGGACTCCTTTGTTCTTACGCTCTCCGCGCTCGGTTCGTTCCAGCCAATCGGGTTCCTGACTGTGATTTCGCATGCTTTTCGGCAGCCGCGGCCGGTTCGCATGCGGAAACCTGAGTATATCCCAGTCGCACTTGCACTCCCACCCATCCCGGTCTCAGGTAACCTGTTATCTAACCGCCTGCACGTGACCGAGCCCACCCAATCCGACCGCCAGATGCAAACCTGGAAGCTCACCCTGGCCTACGACGGCACTGGTTTCAGCGGCTGGCAGATTCAACCCGGCGAATATACGGTTCAGGGCGAATTGCAGGCTGCCCTCGGTCGCGTCACCGGCGAGTCCCCTTTGCCTCAGGGTTCCGGCCGCACAGACGCGGGCGTCCATGCGCTAGGCCAGGTGGCCAGCTTTGAACTCCAGGCCAACATCCCGCCGGAAAACCTGCAGCACGCCCTCAATCGAACGCTGCCCGCGGCAATCCGAATTCTAGAGTCGAGAACGATGCGAAGCACTTTCCACGCGCGTCACTCGGCCGTTGCAAAGACCTACGAGTACCGGGTCTTTCGCGAACAGATCTGTCCACCGTTCCTCGCCCGCTACGTGCACGCCTGTCCCTGGCCGATGGATGTCGAGGCACTTCAAATGTCGGCACGGATGTTTGAAGGCCGGCACGACTTCCTGAGCTTCTCGGCCACCGATCCCGACCTGGCCAGCCGAACCCTCTCATCCATCCCCGAAACCAGGGAGCTTTCAGCCCCACCGTCATCGGAGCCGCCCGGCAAGGAAGGCTCCATCCGGACCATCTTCTCTTCCCACTGGGAACACCACCAGTCGGAGCATGGGAATCTCCTCATTTATCGTGTTCGCGGCAACGGATTCCTCCACCACATGGTCCGCAACCTGGTGGGCACCATGCTCGACGTGGGTCGCGGCCACTTGGACATTGAGAACATCCCATCCATCCTCGCCGCCCGCACCCGCTCTGCCGCCGGACCCACCGCCCTTGCGCAGGGGCTGTTTCTGCATTCGGTGGAATACGACGAGCCCAAGGTAACTTTCGCGACCGAATAGAGACTTCATTCTGACCTGAATTTAGAGTATATTTAGACCTATAAAGGACCAATGGAGGTTCCATGCGCTATTCAACCCAGATCAAACCCATCAGTTACGTAAAAGCCCACGCCGCCGAACTGCTCGACCGCATCAACGAAGAGCGCGAGCCGATCATCATCACCCAGAACGGCGAAGCGCGCGCGGTGCTGATCGATATTCACTCCTATGAGGAATCGCAAGAGACTGCGGCCCTGCTACAGATTCTTGCCATCGGGGAAAAGCAGATCGAAGCCGGGGAAACATTCGACATCAAGGATGTCATTGATGACATTCGCGGGGGCCGGTCGGCGCGCAGTTGGCTGACGCGCGGCGGAAAGCCCTCGAAGAAGCTCGCAGCGGCGCAAACAAACAGCAAATGACCTGCCCCGTTCGCATCACCAGCGCTGCCTGGCGGGATTTAACGGAGATTCACGATTGGATCGCGGAGAACGATTCCATCGAGAGCGCAGGCTTGGTCCTCGATCGAATTTGGGAGGCTGCCGAAGGCATCGCAGCCATGCCCCGCCGTGGATCAAGGCCGAAAGAACTGCCGATCAAGATGGAGGCAGAATATCGCCAGGTCTTCTTCAAGCCGTATCGAGTGATCTACGAAATCAGGCGCAATGAGATCGTCATCCACCTCATCGCGGACGGGCGGCGGAATCTGCAGTCACTTCTTCTCCGGCGCCTCACGAGGTGAGTGGCGCCTCTATTGGATTGAGCCGATGCTTCAATGCTTAGACGCGTCCCCTGCTACCCTTGAACCATTGCCATGCCTGTCTCTCCGCGCAACACGGCATTCACCCGCGTGACCGCGCTCGCCGGGCAGCGCCCGGTCCACGCCGCCTTTGCCTGGATGCATGGCAACCCAAAGCGCATCATGGATTGGCAAGCAGAGCTGGTTGCCATTCCCGCGCCGCCTTTCGGCGAGCAAGCCCGATCCGCCTGGCTCAAAGCCCATTTTGAAAAGGCGGGCCTGGCCAGCGTTCAAGTTGATTCCGTCGGCAATGTCCTCGGATTCCTGCCCGCGCCCAACCTGTCTCCGGAAAGCACCGGCTCCATCGTCGTGCTTTCGGCGCACATCGACACCGTCTTCCCTGCCGAAACCACGCTCGATCCGGTCGTAAACGGAGAAAGGCTGGAAGCTCCAGGCTCCTGTGACAATGGCGCCGGAGTCGTTGGAATACTGGCCATCGCTCACGCCCTGGCCACCAACACCATTGCCCTGCCCGCATCCCTGCTTTTTCTCGGCAACGTGGGCGAAGAAGGCGAAGGAGATCTGCGCGGGGTGCGCCATCTCTATAGCCAGAGCGCGCTGGCCAGCCGCATCGCTGCCCACATTGTTCTCGACGGAGCCGGCGCCGATTCCGCTGTCACCCAGGCCTTGGGTAGCCGGCGCTACCAGGTTGTGGTCACCGGCCCCGGCGGCCACAGTTTTACCGACGCGGGAACTCCCAACCCTATCGCCGCACTCGCGTCGGCCCTCGCCGTCCTCGCCGAAACCCCATTGCCGCATGAGCCGCGCACCACGTTAAACCTCGGCACCATACAGGGCGGCACCAGCGTCAATTCCATCCCCGAGAGCGCACAGGCTTCCATCGATTGCCGCTCCACCAACTCTGACCAGCTCGTCCGTCTTGAAGTTGCCCTGCATCGCGCCGTTGAAGATGCGGTTGAGCGCGCCAATGCATCGGCAAAGACAGGCGCGACGCCGAGCAAAGGAGTTCTTGCCTTCGCCATCCACAAAATCGGCGATCGCCCAGCCGCACATTTGCCTGCCGATTCTCCGCTTCTCGAAACCCTGCGCGCCGTTGACCGCCATCTGGGCCTGCGGACCGATTTGCGCCTAGGATCAACCGATGCCAACATTCCCCTCTCGCTCAGCATTCCCGCCTTGTCCATGGGCGCAGGGGGAGAAGGCGGGGGCGCTCACACAAAATCCGAGTGGTACTCCGCCAAGGATCGCGAAGTGGGCCTCAAGCGAGTGCTCCTGCTCACCCTCGCCATGACCGAATGGGCAGCCGAGCAGTAGCTTCTCTCTGGTAAACTCCGCGCATGCGCGCTTTTACCGCCTCGCTTTCCCCGGTGCTTGTCCTCGCGTCTCTCACCACAATTTGCTTCGCTCAAACAGCCTCACTCGCGCACAAACCTTCAACGCATTCAAAGCCCGCGCCCCCCAAGCTCGACACCGTCCCCGAGGTGATCTATTTCAACGGCGTCATCTACACCGGGGTCGGCTTCGATCTGGACAAGCCGCAAATCGTGCAGGCGATGGCCATCGGCGGCGGCAAAGTTCTGGCCGTTGGCGCCACCGAAGAGATCACGCGACTCGCCGGACCGAAAACGCTGCTGCACGACCTGGACACGGAGACTTCCAGCGTCTTCGTCTTTCCCGGCTTTAACGACGCGCACGTCCATCTGGGAAGCGCTGGCCAAACCAAGCTGAACGTCGATCTGACTGGCGTCAAATCCCTGGCAGAGATGCAAACGAAGATCCAGGCCTTCGCCAAGGACTCGCCCTCCGGCCACTGGCTTACCGGCGGCAACTGGGACCACACGCTTTGGGCCAGCAAAACCCTGCCCACACGCCAAGATCTCGACAAGGTCACTGGCGACCATCCTGCATTTCTCGACCGCATCGACGGCCACATCTCCATCGCCAACTCCGCTGCTCTGGCGGCTGCGGGCATTACCGGCAAGACCGTCCCACCGCAGGGCGGAGCCATCGATCTGGACGCAAACGGCGAACCCACCGGCATCTTGCGCGAATCGGCGCAGGGTCTGGTCTATAAGGTCATTCCCCCGCCCAGCCATGACGAGCGGCTGCGAGGCGACGAACTAGCCATCGCCGATGCGCTCTCCCACGGCATCACCAGCGTGCAGGACTTCAGCGACTGGCAGGACTTCCTCATCTACGAGGAACTTGAAAAGGAAGGCAGCCTGAACCTGCGCATCACCGAATGGCTGCCGTTCAAGGCTCCGCTTCCTGAATTGCTCAAAATGCGCGCCCATCACGACGCCAACGACCCGATGCTGCACACCGGCTTCCTCAAAGGTTTCATGGACGGCTCACTGGGCTCGCGCACCGCCGCCATGAAGGCTCCATACTCCGACGATCCGCACAACACCGGCCTGCCCCAATACACCCAGGAGCAGCTCAACAAGATGGTCGTTGAGCGCGCCCAGGCCGGCTTCCAGATCGGCTTCCACGCCATCGGCGATAAGGCTGCCGCGATGGCCCTCGACGCATTCGATCAGCCCGCTGTCTCGCGCACCGCACGCAACCGGATTGAGCATGCGCAGGTGGTCGATCCCGCCGACATTCCGCGCTTCAAAAAGCTGGGCATCATCGCTTCCATGCAGCCCAACCACCTGCTCACCGACATGAATTGGGCTGAAGACCGCCTCGGTCCCAAGCGCGCCGCTTATTCGTATGCCTGGAAGGCATTCCTCGACGCCGGCGTTCCGTTGGCCTTCGGCACCGACTATCCGGTCGAGCCCATCACGCCCTATCGCGGACTCTACGCCGCTGTCACGCGGAAGGACATCAAGGGCACGAAATCCTACTTCCCTGAGAACAAGATCACGCGTGGCCAGGCGCTCTACGCCTACACGCAAGGCTCCGCCTACGCCGAGTTTGCCGAGAAGCACAAAGGCAAACTCGTGCCCGGCTACGACGCCGACTTTATCCTCGTCGATCGCGATCTCTATAAGACACCGGCACAGGCCATCCCGTACACCCACGTCCAGCAAACCTTCGTGGGCGGCCAGGAATCATTCGCGGGCGACACGCACCTGCAATAGCTCAGCTCTCTTCCGAGGTGCGTGGATTGGCACGATGCAACTGCAATAATTCAACCAGATGAAGCTGCGCGCCTACCTGCTGATGCTGTTCGTAGTGGCCGTGTGGGGATCGACCTTTGTGCTGATCAAAGGCGCATTGGCCGACGCCACGCCGGCTGCCTTCAACCTGGTCCGCATGACGCTGGCCTTCCTGGTGCTGGCCGCGGCCTACCACGCTTCCTGGCGCGGAATCCGCCGCTGGCAGATCGGATCGGGCGCGCTGGTTGGGCTGTGCCTGGCGATCGGCTATCAGTTCCAAACCACCGGCCTGGCGCGAACCACGCCCTCGAAATCCGCGTTCATCACGGGCCTCGTGGTCGTCCTTGTGCCGCTGTTCTCAATTTTCCCAGGCCTGCGCACGCCCGGAGCACGGCCACCCCGCTGGAATGCATTCCTCGGCGCCGCGCTGGCCTTTGGCGGAATCCTCCTGCTCACCGCGCCCGCGGCAGCCGATGCTCGAAAACCAACCACCGCGATAGATTTCCTTGGCAGCCTCTTGCCCGACCTTTCTTCCATCAACATCGGCGATCTGCTCACCTTGGGCTGTGCCATCGGCTTCGCCTTCCATTGCATCGCGCTCAGCCACGTCTCGCCGCGCATCGGCTATCGTCCGCTGGCGATTCTCCAGGTGGGATTCTGCGCTATCTTCATGGCGATCAGCCTGCCGTTCATCGAACATCCACACATCGCATGGACACCGCGCCTCGCCATCGCGCTGGCCATCGCCGCTGTGCTGGCCACCGCCGCGGCATTCTCAATTCAAAGCTGGGCGCAGTCGGTCTTGCCGCCCACTCACACCGCCCTGCTGCTCACGCTCGAACCAGTGTTCGCATGGATCACATCGTTTGCTGTAATGGGTGAACGCCTCGGCCTTCGCCCTGCATCCGGCGCTCTGCTCATCCTCGCCGGAATCGCGCTAACCGAGCTGGTTCCGCAACCTCATGTCCCGACTGCGCATGAAGCGGGATGAAAGCAGTATCAGCGAGAAAGAGCAGCAAGCTACGCGGGGCTGCCGGATGGTGATTTCCGGTTTGGCGACCACTCTTCCGAATTCGGCTTATGCTCAATCGCGCCAGCACATGCTCCGGCTGATTCGAGCAATTCTGGGTCATCGAATCACGGAAACCCAATGGAGTAGAATCTGCCAAATGGCCGAATCCCCAACGCAGACGCGAAGAACGCTATGGCAACTCCTGTTCATCGCTGTACTCTTAGGGATTGGTTACGCCTGTACTCGCACCCTCAGTTTTAGGGTCGAGGCTTTCAATTTCCTCTTTGTCTGTGCATTTTTCTTGATGCCGTTTCTTGCAATTCGCCCCGTTCTGCGCTTGCAGCAGCGGGCCAGGTATTGGGGATTCCTACTCCTCACTCCCTTACTCTTATGTTCGTCGTGTTCCCTTCTGTTTACCGTTGCCTGTGAAGGTCCTGGTTGGTCAAGTACACGCACAGAGCCGTTGCAGACCTTCCAACTGGATAACAGCACGGTTCAGCTTGAGAGATATGAAAACGGCGGCGCCGTGGGGGTGCACGGCTTGAATCTGGAGCAACGGAGGCTTATTGCCCCCGGTCTATTCGTGGTTAGATCTGTTGACTTCTTCGATTCTGCTCACGAAGGAACTCTCTCAGTAGAAGGGCCGTACAGGGTGCGGGTACATGCGAAAGGAAACTATTACAGCAATGATTATGAAGTCGACAAAGTTTACTCACTGAAGCCTTGGGTCTATTTTTAACGCTCGCCTTTGCCTCCGACTCTTTAACTCCAGACATGGCAATGGCTCACTTCAACGCCTCTATCGCGGTGCCTGTTTCCCGTCGCTCGCGAGCCGAGTGAACTCCCCAACCAGCCGCTCGGGCACCAGGAACAGCATCTTCGTCTCGCCTGGAATCGACTGATTCGCAAACAACTCCGCCATCCACTTTTTCCTCGTCTGCGGATGGCGCACAAAGGCAAACACGCGATACGCCGCAATGCGCGCCAGTTCGAAAAGCTTCGCGTCGGGTCGCGCCTCAGTCAGCACCAGAGGCTGCTGCTCGCGCAGCACACCCAATGCTCCCTGGATCACTTCCAAGTCATGTCCTTCAACATCGATCTTGATGGCTTCGACAGTCAGCCCGCGCGAGCGGACAAATTCGTCGATGGTTACCACTTCCACCACAATCTGATTTGCGGCATCCTCACCGTCTGCCGCGAGATGCGAAATCTCCGCATCTCGCTCCAGGGTGAAACGCGCCCGGCCCTTGGTAGCGCCAACCGCCCACGGAATCACCAGCACATTGCTCTTCCCGCCCACGTTGTTCTCCAGCAGCGTGCAGACACGCGGGTCGGGCTCGAAGCTGTAGACACTCAGAACGCGAGGCAACACGTACAGGCTGTAATAGCCAATGTGCGCGCCCACATCGAGGAACGCACCTTTACGGTTCAGCAGCGAGGCGAGCAGTGCTTCGCTGCCCCAATCGACATCGCCGTTGGTGATGAACGCTTCACTGGCGAAGTGGTCCTGGATGGGCAGATTCATCCATTCGCCGGTCGGCAACTGCATGGCGTGGTCGCGCTTCACGATCCGCTTGTAATACTGCCGGATGGCCGTCCGCCACGCCCACCGCAGCGGCCCCACTTCCCTGATGAAAGCTGTGTTGATCGCAATCCCTCTCTCGGGCAGCTATCGTGGCGCGGGCTCCGCCGAATCGGCCAGCGCGTAAGCCAGCACCGCATTCACGGCTGCGTTCTCGGCCAGGTGTTTCGGGACTACTTTATCGAACGTGTCCGCCGCTGTGTGGTGGTAATTGAAGTAGTAGCGGCTGTCCTGCACGGGCGCAAAGCTGGGCACACCGTTTTCCGTCAGCCCGCTAATGTCTTCGCCCGTCTCCGGTGAAGCAACATTCGTTGCCGCGCCAATCGCGTCCAGCACCTGCGCAACCGGGTTCAGCCATTGCCCCAGCGCGGGCTTGCCGGCGTAGAAGATGCCAGTCGGATGATCCGCTCCCCCATCGGTCTCAATTGCGCCAATGTGGTTGGCAAAATCGTTCTTGTGGTCGGCCATATACTGCGCCGCTCCTTGCGAGCCTTCTTCTTCGCTCATCCACGCAATAAAGCGCACCGTTCGCCTGGGATGGATACCCAGATCGTGCAGCAGGTGAATGACCTGCATGGAGACGACCACGCCCGCGCCATCGTCGATAGCGCCGGTGCCCAGATCCCATGAATCCAGATGGCCTGATACCACCACAACCTGCTCTGGATGCTCTGTTCCCTTCCAGTCGGCAATGACGTTGTAGCTGTCCGCATCGGGGAGCGTCTGCGGAGTCAGCGTCAGGTGCAGCTTCACCGGCCCCTGGCTGGTCAGGTCCTTCAGCATATCGGCGTCCTCGGCACTAACGGCGGCGGCCGGTATCTTAGTCACCTCGTTCGAATACTGCGTCATGCCGGTATGCGGCAGCCGGTAATCCGCTCCGCCCACGGACCGCACCAGCACCGCAATCGCTCCCGTCGAAGCGCCCGCAATTGGACCCGCGGCGCGGTAGATCACAGCTCCAACGTAGGCTTCCATTCCCTTCCCCTGCGCGGCCAGCTCCTTGTCGAATTTGTGATTGAAGAGCAGGATTTTGCCCTTCGCCGCATCTGGCGGCAACGCTTTCAGCTCCTGCCAGTCCTCCACAACAACCACCTCGGCCGTCAGCCCCTCAGCCGGCGTGGCCACGCTGCCTCCCAGGGCCGTAAGCACCACCTTCTGCTTGGTGCCCGGCGTCTGGCCCGGCCACGCAACCACCTCCGCCGTCTCAATGCCGCGAACCCAGTGCGGCACTTTGGCCTTTTCGAGTGTGACCTCGGCGCCCAACGCGCGCATCTCGGCAGCAACGTACTCCACAGCCTGCCCAGCCTGCGGCGACCCGCTGATACGCGGGCCAATGTTATCGGTAAGGTGGCGCAACTCGTTCAGCGCGTAGGGGTCCTTGAGCGCGGCATCGCGCAGGCGCGTCATCATCGTCAGTTGCTCTGGCGTCCAGGCACTCGTGCCATTCTCCATCATGCCGTTAAGGCGGTCCTTGAGGGAGGGCGAGGACGGTGCGTTCTGCGCCAGACCAGACGGCGCGCTCATGGCGATGACAAACGCAGCGAGAGAGACAATGAGGGTGTTTTTTGGGGAGAATTCCATTGCCGGATGTTACCACGCCTTCGCTGCGACTCTTTCCCAGCGAAAACGTCTATAGGTTTGGAACGGCTACGCGATGGCCGCAGCAGGAACCCTACGGAGGGACTACAGATTTGGAGTGATCCAGGCCAGCGATTGCTCTCCAGGCGTTCACGGCATCCAACTATAGGTCCGGACGCGATAGGACCGGGCGGTTTTGCCCACCGCTGGCTATACTGGTACTTGGTGCAATCAATCATCCAGCCCCACGGCTGGTCACCTTACGAGGTTACGAGAACTTATGAAATCGCTCTTTGAACGGCTCCGTACGCGCCGTCTCGCTTCAATGTTTGTTTTGCTTGGCACGCTCTCGGTCGCAATTGTGGCTGGATCATTTGCTGCTCACGGGGTTCGCGGACAGGAGAAACAGAGTTCGAGCGCCGACGCCACACCCTTGAAGGTTGTCGACTCCTCCGTGGCGCCGAATGAGTTTGTGAAGATCGCCAAAGAGGTGGGGCCGGCTGTGGTCAACATCAATACCCAGACCCTCCCTAAACAGTCCCTGAACAAGGGCGGCAAGCGGAATCCTCACCTGCGCGCGCAGCCCAATCCGCAATCCCCCGGCGACGACGACCAGGAAGACGACCAGCAGCAAGGTCAGGGACAGGGCAACTTCCAGGACTTCTTCAACAAGTTCTTCGGCGGCCAGGTGCCGGACCAGGACGGCGGCGACGACAGCCAGGTTCGCGAATCTTTGGGCTCGGGATTCATCGTCGACTCCAAGGGCTACATCATTACGAACAACCACGTAATCGAGAAAGCCGACAAGATCTTCGTCAAGCTCTCTACCGACCCGGACACCACTGAACTGGGTCGCCCGGCGCACATCATCGGCGTCGACAAGGCCACCGACCTGGCCGTCATCAAGATCGACACCAGCTCCCCGCTGCCCACCGTCAAGCTGGGCAACTCTGACACCGCACAGGTGGGTGACTGGGTCGAAGCCATCGGCAGCCCCTTCGCGCTCTCGCAGACGGTCACCGCCGGCATCATCTCGGCCAAGCACCGTACCATTGAGCCCGGAGCGAGCGGCCAGTTTCAGCACTTCATTCAGACCGACGCTGCCATCAATCCCGGCAACTCCGGCGGCCCGCTGCTGAATATGAATGGCGAAGTAATCGGCGTGAATACAGCCATCTATACGCAGTCGGCCGGCTACCAGGGCATCGGTTTCGCCATGCCGTCCAACACCGTGGTTGAGGTGTATAACGACCTGATCAGCTCGAGCCACAAGGTCACGCGCGGGTCAATTGGGATACGTTTTAACCAGGGCCTGCCAAGCGCGGTAAATCGCGTCTACGGCTTCAAGAACGGCGTGCTGGTGCAGCAGGTTGTGCATGGCGGCCCCGCCGACAAAGCCGGACTCAAGGGCGGCGACATTATCACCAGTGTCGATGGCCGCTCCATCAAAGATGGCGACGACCTGGTCAACGAGATCACCAGCCGCCGGCCCGGCTCCTCCATCCGCCTGGGTTACCAACGCGACGGCAAGCAGATGGATACCACTGCGACCATCGGCGATCTCGACCATGTGTTCGCCGAGCAGGAGAGTCAGCAGGCCGATGCAGGCCCCGACAGCCAGGGCGATGCCGGCGAGACCAAACTCGGCCTCGTTGTTCGCCAGGAGTCCGATTCCACGGCCGCCAAGCTGAAGGTTCCCGGGGTGGTAATTCAATCGGTCCGTTCCGGCTCCTTTGCTGATTTACAAGGGCTTGAACCGGGGTTGATCATCACCCGCATCAACAAGCAGCCCACCGGGACCAAGGACCAGTTCGACGCCGTCGTCAGGAAGCTCAAAACCGGCGACGACGTGGTATTCGAGGTCATCGATCCACGCCGTCCGGACAATGGAATCAACGTCCTGGGTGGCACGCTCGAGTAAATGAAGAGAGCGCCGGCTGCCTCATTCCGGTTCCGGCGCTCTTTTCCACAATCGTTGAACTTGAGCAATTGGAACCATTATTTGTTGCCGTAACGCGAGATAAAGCGATAAACTTTAAGCTAATCCTTCAAGAAAATCCGGCTTTCAAAGGGTGAGTGAGCGTGGCTTCATTTAGGGCAAAATTGGCCATTGTGCTTTCAGCGGTGCTGATGGCATCGCCGGCCTTTGCCACGCGCACGCACCGGGCATCCAGCAGCGTGAATTCCCGCGCCGGTCATAAACCAGCCCCCAAGCCCCAGTCGCATCGCCTTCACGGCCAACAGGCCATTGAGCCGGCGCGCGTCACCGAAATCCAGCAGGCACTGATTCGTGAGCATTATCTGAACACCGAAGCCAATGGCAGGTGGGACGCTACAACCGAAGCCGCCATGCAGAAATACCAGGCCGACCAAGGGTGGCAGACCAAGCTCATGCCCGACTCGCGCGCGCTCAAGAAGCTTGGCCTGGGCCCCGACTACTCGACCGCAATCAATGCCAAGACTGCCACATTTGCCGATCCGCCGCCGGTCAGCACCATACCGGCCGACCAGGCCGCCGGCTTTGTTCAGAGCGCCCATCTCCATAAGTAACCTGGCTTCGTGAGTTCGATGCAAACACGATGGCCGCCCGAGGGCGGCCACTGGTGTCAGGGTGCAACATTGAGCCGGAGCTTAGAACCGCGACGCCGGCATCCCTTTCAGCAGGAATTCATACCGTCCTCGCAGCGTATCCGGCCCAGAAGTGATGGTGCTGTCCAGGTGAATCAGGGAGTCGTCCTTGTCATACTTCGGCCAAACCGGCAGCCCCGCTCCGTTTGGGTCGCCCGTTTTCGCAAAGTTCGTCCAGTAGCTCATCATCTCATCGCTCAGCTTGCGATCCTCCGGGCTTACTGTCCAACCAGGCCGCGTATCGAGCGTGCCAAACACATATTCGATGTCGTCGGAGTGGAAGGCGAACGTGCCCGCGTGAAACTTGCTCGGTGTCGCACGTAGCTCGAAGTGATAGCGGTAGACCGGCGAGTCTCCCGTCTTGCGCTGCGCCTCAAGCCACTTCCAGGTGCCGAATGCGATGAATGAATCGCTCCCGTAAGCAATGGCTGAATTCACAGCCTGCTCATCCGTGTCGCCGGGATAGAGCGTCAGGAATTCGGCCGCGCGATCCTTGAACATTCCGGCAGCCATGCCCTTCCATTTTTCCGCCGTCATGCCATTTGCAAAAAAGCTGCCCTCATCGCGATTCCAGCCCGCCAGCAGCGGCACATGAGCCTGCTTGCCTGCCGCATACGTATCCGTCACGCGCTCGGTCAGCAGCTTGCCATCAACGACCGTCGAGAATCCGCCCCGTCTCCCCTTCACCGATTCCAGAATCTTGTCCGTTGGCAAAGCGCGCAGCTCGGCCAGCGACTTGGCCCCTGTCGAAGCAACCCATTCGTCGTCCTTCGTTTCGCGCGCTGCGAGTGTATCCATTGGGAGCACATCGCTGAATGCCGCGCCGCTCTCGCCGATGCCCTTGGCGAACAGACCTTTGGCGATGGGCGACGCCATCAGGGTGCTCACCGCAAAGGATCCCGCGCTCTCGCCGAACATGGTCACGTTGTCCGCGTCCCCGCCAAACTTTTTGATGTTCTCCTTGACCCATTGAAGAGCCGCAACCATGTCCAGCAACCCGTAGTTCCCTGCCGAGCCGTTGCCCTCCTTGGCCAGGTCGCTCGAGGCCAGAAATCCGAAAACCCCCAGCCGGTAATTGATGGTGACCAGCACCACGCCTTTCAAAGGCAGAAAGTCTCCGTTGTGGCGCGGCTCGTCGCTGCCGCCGCCCGAGTAGCCGCCGCCATGAATCCAGAACATCACCGGCAGCTTGCTCTTGTCGGTCGCGTCGGCGGGCGCGTAAACGTTGAGGAACAGGCAATCCTCGCTTGCAGCGGGGCCCTGAAAGACCATGTCGTCAAACACATGGTTCTGCGCACAGTGTGCGCCGAATTTGCTGGCATCGCGCTCGCCGCTCCACTTGGCTGGCGGCTGCGGCGCCTTCCAGCGCAGATCGCCCACCGGCGGCGCAGCATACGGCAGGCCGAGGAACGCCTTCACCTTGCCATCGTTGATCGTCTTGCCCGTCACCTTGCCTTGTTCGGTCTTTACCGTCAGAGAATCAGCAAAGCCATTTGCAGACACACCCACTGCCAGCCCCGCACATACGAAGGCGCCCGCCATTTTCATTCCCACTCGCATCACAAAAATCCTCCGCCGAATACGTTATCAGGACGGGGCGGGGGTTGTGGGAGTTTCAGAAATCTGACCCTCTCTCGAGAGGTCGGATATAAAGATATCCGGCCATATTCAGGTCTTGTTAGACCAATCACGCGAACCGACAGTCCGCCGGCGACAGTATCGCGGAGGATTAAAGTGAAGGCCACTTCTTCTGCAGAATGAAGACCGCTCGCTCTTCGTCAGCGAGGAAGTCTGCAATTCGGATTGCCTGGCTGCGAATGAGTGTTTCGGCTGCCTCATTTCCGTAGTCGCAGCCTTTCAGAAGGATTATCTTGGGAGGATGGCCCAACGAAACGGCGAGGTCCTGGAAGTCTGCATCCGCCGTCAGAATGGCAAATTCATTAAACCGGGCGAATTCCCAGATTTCACGATCCGGTGTTCGCTCTAATCCTACGGAGCGGACGTGGACTGAGCCTGCAAACAAATCTTCTATCCGGCGAAGGAGCCGAGGAGAGAGGTTCTCGTCGATAAGGAGCTTCACAACTCGACGCGGCGGCCCATCTTGACGGCAAAATCAAAAACAGCCTGAAAATCCTGTGGCTCAAGATCGGGGTAGTCCTCGAGAATCTGTTCTTGGGTTGCGCCGGCTGCGAGCCAGCCGAGTACGTCCCACACGGTGATGCGCAGGCCGCGGATGCAGGGTTGGCCAGAGCGCTTGCCGGGCTCGATCGTAATGCGGGGCTGGGTGGTGCTACTCATGGTGAGATGATATCGCGATTCCGAGAGCGATGGTAGCCTGGGTTTTCAAGGAATCTCCGGCGCCAGCAGATCCGCCACTGTTTCCCGACGCCGAATCAACCGCGCCTTCGCGCCTTCCACGAGCACCTCTGCCGCGCGCGGCCGCGAATTGTAGTTTGAGCTCTGCGCCATGCCGTAGGCACCAGCATCCAACAGAGCCACAAGGTCGCCCGGTTCGACTGGCGCAAGCTTGCGGTCGCGCGCAAAAAAGTCGCCTGTCTCGCACACCGGCCCCACCACATCCACGGTCCGCGGCCGTCCCGCGCGACGCCGCACAGGCACAATCTCGTGATGCGCCTGGTAGAGCGCCGGACGGATCAGGTCGTTCATAGCCGCGTCTGTAATCACAAACGTCTTCTTGCCGTTTTGCTTCACCTGCAGCACGCGCGTCAACAGCACTCCAGCCTGCGCCACCAGAAACCGTCCCGGCTCCAGCAGCAATCTGCCCTCGAATCCTTGAAGCGCCTGCTCAATCGCGGCTGTATACTCGGCCACTTTGCCAGCCGCGTCAAACACTCCGCCGTGGTAATCGATACCCAGCCCGCCTCCGGCATCGATCGCCTTGAGCACAATCCCATCGCTGCGCAATTGCGCCACAAGCTTGTGCACCCGCTCCATGGCCGCGCCAAACGGCGCTGCCGAGCGAATCTGCGAGCCGATGTGCACGCTCACCCCATAAGCCTCAAGCCAGTGGTCCCCGGCCACGCTCAGGTAGATCCGCTTCGCCTGGCGAATATCGATGCCGAACTTGTGTTCGCGCAGCCCGGTCGAGATATACGGATGAGTATCCGCAAACACATCTGGATTCACGCGCAGCGCAAAGCGCGCCTTGCGTTTCAGCTTCTTCGCGCGCCCCGCCAGAAGCCCGAGCTCCGCCTCGCTCTCCACGTTGAACTGAAGAATGCCCGTGTTGAGCGCCAGGTCAATCTCCGCCGCCGTCTTGCCCACGCCGGAGAAAACCACGCGCTCCACGGCCTCCGGCGCCGCAGCCTTTACGCGCTCGAGTTCGCCGCCGGAGACAATGTCAAACCCTGCGCCACGACCTGCAAGCAGCTTGAGAACTGCCAGCGATGAATTGGCCTTTACCGCATAGCAGACCAAGTGATCGCGCCCGGCAAGCGCCTGCTGAAACAGCCGCAGCCGCTCCACAATCTGATCCGCAGAGTAAACATAGAGGGGCGTCCCATAGCGTCTTGCGAGTGCCTCAAGCGACACCCTGCCGCAGTGCAAGGCGCTAGCCGGTTTGGGATGATGAAAAGGTCGAGGCGATGGGTTCGAAATCAAGAGTGTTTTCCAAAGTTGAAGTGTCCCTTTGAGCCTACAGTACGGCGTCGGAATCATCCAGCCTGTGGCGCGGGCTTACAAACGCCGTGCCACTCGCCTATCATGGTCTTCGCTTTATTCAGGACTCTCAACAGGAATCGACACTCAGCAGATGAACATTTCGCCAAAAGCACGAGCCATCCTCACCGACTCCCACTTTCTCGTGCCCCTGATCGTCTTCTGCATCGGGCTCGCGCTTCTCATCACGCTGCACTAAGACTTGCCCTGCGCCACGAAGGAACCACGAGCTTGAACGCAACGTCAAAAGCAAATCCGCCTGCAAGCTTTCAATCCGTCCACGGCCTGGGTGTTGCCTGCGCCCTGGCAGCCGGAGTCTGGCTCGGCGCGGCGGAAGCTCCCACCAAGCTCGTCAACTCCGGCCTGTCGCCCTTCGCCATTTCACTGTGCATGGTTGCCGGCGTCTTCACCGCGCGCTGGACCGTTCCCACGTTGCTCAAGGGCACACGCTATGTCTTCGCTGATCTCAAGCAAAACAAGCACCTGATCATCAATGCGATTCTTGCCGGCATGCTGTGGGCCGTGGCCAACACCCTCACCGTCTTCGCCATCCGCGATGTGGGTCTCACCATAGCTTTCCCGCTGTGGAATACCAACTCCCTGGTAGGCATCCTATGGGGCCGTCTGCTCTTCGGCGAGCTTAAAGGCGCGAGCAGCAAAAACATTGCCAAGGTAGTGCTCGGCGCCGTGGCCATCGTGGTCGCCGCCGTGATGCTCGGGTTCAGCACCATCCACGGCAATGGCCCTCACGCGCAGCACGCCTTTGGAGGTATCCTGGCCGCTGCCGGCGCGAGCCTGCTGTGGGGGACCATGTACGTCCCTTATCGCAAGGCGTATATCAGCGGCATGAATCCGCTCTCTTTCGTCACCGTGTTCACCATCGGCGAACTGGTCACATGCTTCGCCCTGGTGCTGGCGCTCGACGGAGGAACGCATGCCGCAATCTTCCACTCGCCGGAGACAAAGCACCTGATCTTCTGGCTGTTTCTGGGCGGATTTGTGTGGGTTATCGGCGATCTCTTCCAGCAATTCGCCACAAAATATCTCGGCATCGGCCGCGCTATACCGCTTTCCAACACCAACCAGCTCTGGGGACTCGCCTGGGGCGCGCTGGTCTTTGGAGAGTTGGCCCACGCAGATTGGTCCCACCGCCTGCTGGTCGTGGCCGGATCGGTAGTCATGATCCTCGGCGCACTGGCCGTAAGCACAGCCGTCGCCACCGAGCGCGAAAACACCTCCACTCATGAAGCCTTGCTCCGCGAATGCAGCCGCTACGGCCTGGACTACGACCGCATTCTGCATTCCAACGCAGGCGCAGCTCCCGAACAATCCGCCGCCGCACGAGACCAGCGCTCCTGGTGGGATTACGCCATCGTCGCCGCCGCCATTGGCGTCTTCGTGTATTTCGGCTGCAACGCAAGAGTCCCCGCGCTTGCCATGGACTTTACTTGGCTTTCGATATTGGTTGCAGTGCTCATCGCCGCTGCGCTCCTGAGCGGCTGGGGTCTCTGGAAATCAACTCGCTTCTCCTGAACCTCGTCTCACCGTGCCCGTTACAATCACCCCATGGCGGAGCCGCAAAAGGTTGACGTGGTGTGCGTGGGCCTCAACGCCATCGACACGCTGATTTCCCTGGCAACCTACCCTGCGCGCGGCTCCAAAGTGGACTACAGCAACGCCTCCGTGATGCCCGGGGGGCAGGCAGCGACCACGGTAATCGCCTGCCAGAACTGGGGACTGAGCACCCGCTACGTAGGCAAACTAGGCGACGATGACGCGGCTCGCCTCCATATCGATGCGTTCGCTCGAACCGGTGTCGACGCGCAAATCATCACCGTTCCTGGCGCACCCAGTCTGCACAATGTCA